>WNGH01007450.1_pt1 | contig 20793 bp, 17 predicted proteins | sample 5400631 | NCBI WGS metagenome assembly WNGH01 (sample SAMN13153373, study PRJNA577476) | soil metagenome | isolation source: 115 cm soil or saprolite under Garry oak tree replicate 1 | place: USA:California | collected 2016-06-15
GGAACGTCCATTCATAGCACGAGAGCCAGACTTGCTTGAGGGGGCGCTCCTCGGCCAGGGAAATGACCAGCGAAACAAGCCCCGTGTTCAACACCACATACACGCAAGCTCCCAGGACCATCATCGCGGCGAGAGAATTCAAACCCAGCACTGCCAGGATACTGTGCGAAGCCGAAAATGCCGCCGCCGTACAAACCGGCAGACACGCTCCGTTGAAAAGCACCTGCGCCGGCTTCGGCCGCGTCTGCGCCTTCCAGAGGGACTGCACGAGCGCCCCGCCCAGACCGATCAGCACAGCTTCGCCAAAGCTAAATAAGGCGATGCCGATCAGAATGAAGACGAAGTTTGCGGAGATGGTAGTCTTAAAGCCCGGCAAGCGGATCTTCATCGCGGAAGCCAGCATCGCCAGGGCGAAGAACAGGACGAAGTGCCTGAGGTTTTCCGGATTCCATCGAGAGGCCGCTACAGCCAGCACGGCGGTAGCGAGGGCGGCGATCATCGCGATGTACAGTTTTGCTTTGGTGGCCATCGCCCTCTCCCCACTGCCAACCTGCGTCGCCGCGCTCACTTTTCACCACCTATCATGATGCTCAGCGCCGTGGATGTCGTCTGGTTCGCTGTGTTACCCCAGACGACGCCCGTACCCCAGACCACGCTGAAGCCACTACTGGTGCTCGAGCCCCAGCAGACGCTGCTACCCCAGCGCAGCGGCAATATCTAGGTAGCCGGCGCCAATGGTGAAAATGTCGTAGTAATCCGTATAGGTGATACCCGTTGTCGGGTCCGTCGTCGTACTGTCTACCGGAAAGTTCTTGGAGGCGGTCTTCATCAACCGGGCCTTCACCTGATCCGGAGTGAGGTTTGGATTCTGCTGAAGTAGAAGCGCGGCCGCCCCGCTCACTACTGGCGTGGCCATGCTCGTGCCGCTAAGACGCATATAGTTTTGCGACACGTTGTTCTTGTTCGTTTTAGCGACGTATTCAGGCAAGTATACATCTACCGCCGAATAGGTCTTTGGAAGCTGCGAGTTGGGGGACAGAAGGGAAACTACCTGATTGCCCGGGGCGACGATGTCAGGTTTCACGACTTGGTCAAACGCGGTTGGCCCCTTCGAACTGTAACTCGCAATCGTGTCGTCGGTACGCGTCGGAGTGCTTGCCGTTTTCATGGCGCCCACGGTGATGACGTACGGATCGTTGCCCGGGGCCGCGATCGTGCCGTAGCCGTCGGTATCCGCGCTGTTGTTGCGGCCCTGGTTCCCGGCCGCAGCGACCACCACAATACCGGCATTCCAGGCCGCCTCAACCGCCTGGCAGAGGGGATCCAGGGTGTAACTCTCGTACACCTGACGCCCAAGCGAAAGGTTGATTACCCGAATGTTGTACGTAGATTTTAGGCTGATGGCAGCCTGAATCGCCGCGATCACGCTACTGTCCGTGCCCGCTCCGTTCTGGTCGAGCGCCCGCAGGTTGATAAGGTTCGCATTCGGCGCGATCCCTTTGAACGTATGCGTGTAATGGTTGCCCCAGGAAAACCAGCCTGCGCTGGCCACAATACCGGCAACGTGTGTGCCGTGGCCGTAGTAATCCGACGCGTCGGTTGTGCCTGGTACGAAACTCTGGCTATAGACGATGCGCAAGCCGTAAGCGCCGGTGAGCGGGTTGTACCAATAGAGATCGCCGACGGGATAGACGCCGCTGTCGATGACTGCCACCCCGACGCCTGTGCCATCCAGTCCCCACTGCTGCCAAGCCACCGGGGCATTGACTGTTTCAGGCGTGTAGTCGAGCTTCGAAGTGGAGGTGCCACTGAGGGGACGATTGGGCGAGATGTAAGCAATGTCGGGATCATCCTCCAGAGCTGGCAGGGAATGCACTGGTACGGAATAGTGGGCGCCCTTGATAAAGTCCAGCTTCGTCTTCAGGACCCCGCCCTGGTTCTGCACCTTCTGATGGTGGGCCTCGGTGGGCGTCTCGTTAAATTGGATAATGACGTCCACCCTGGCGCCGTTGTGGCCGCCTTTGAGAGCCTGAAGATCTTTGGACAGCTTGTGCTTGTTGCTGTCGGCAAACGACAATCCGGCAGCCAGCAGCGTGATCAGGATCAAGAGCGCGAGACGTGCGCCCCAGGTCGTTGTCTTGAGTACGGTGTCGTCAGACGCTGTCCCACTTCCATGCCTGTCGGCCATGAGCTGGACTCCTGAACTAAATTGAAGGCCCAGGGGGACGGGAGGGCCGTGCATTAAGTCTGTCAGTGCTCTGAGTTTCTGATCTGGCCACAAAGGCGTCGTGTGCCTGCCTAATACGGATCTCCCTCGGCCAAGATGTTCATCGCTAAGACTCTGTCTGCCCAAGAGCCCCATACGACGCTGGAACTCCACACGACGCTGGAACCCCACACGACGCTAAATGCTGTGGTGCCGGACTGGCCCCAAACGACGCTGTTGCCCCAAAGCACAGCCGTGCCGTTCACTTCAGAGCCGTTGGAGTTGTACTGAATCGAACTGCCCCACACAACCGAATTGCCCCAAACAACGGAAGTGTCCCAGAGGACGGATGTGCCCCAGACCACGCTGGTTCCGTAAACGATATCCACCTGTCCGGTGTTCGTGTTGTAGACCGCCTTTGGTGACAGAGCGCTTGCCGTGGCGACATCTGTGCTCATCAGCGCCGCCTGAACGTCCAGGTATCCTGCGCCGATGGTAAAGATGTCGTACTGTTCGTAGTACGTGATTCCCGTGTCGGGATCCGTAATGCTGCTGCTGGATGGGAAGGTCTTGCTGGCCGTCTTCATCAGCCTTGCTTTCACCTGATCGGGCGTAAGCCGGCTCTGCTGGAGTAAGAGAGCGGCCGCTCCGCTGACGACCGGCGTGGCCATGCTGGTGCCGCTGAGCGTAAAGTACGCGTTGGATAGAATCGTGCTGCTGCAAGACTTGTAGTAGTCGATCACCGCCGGATTCTTCGGAAGTTGAACAGCCAGTGCCGAACCAGGCTGGTAGAGAGATACCACACGGTTTCCGGGCGCGACGATGTCCGGCTTGATGTAGTTATCGTAGGACGTGGGCCCCTTCGAGCTGTACGTGGTGATCACATCGTCCGTACGGCTGGGCGTGCCCATCGTGTTCATCGCGCCCACGGTGATGACGTAAGGATCGTTGCCCGGCGCGGTGATCGTGCCGTAGCCGTTGTTGCCGTACGTGTTGAGCCGCCCATAGTTTCCGGCTGCGACCACAACGGTTATGCCTGCTTTCCAAGCCTGCTCGACGGCCAGGCAGAGCGGATCAAGTGACGCGCTTTCGTACACGGCGCGGCCGAGAGAGAGATTCATCACCAGAATGTTGTACCGCCTCTGGAGCTGGATCGCCCTTAGGATCGCAGAGATGACAACAGTATCCGTGCTCATGCCGTTCTGGTCTAACACGCGCAGGTTGATGAGGTCCACGCCCGGCGCGATACCCACAAAATGCCGGTAGTAGACGGAGCCGGTCGAGTTCGCTCCACTGGAGGCAATAATGCCGGCAACGTGTGTGCCATGACCGAACGGGTCGCCGGTATTCGTATCGTTCGGGACAAAGCTTTGCGCATAGACAACTTCGTATGAGCCGCTGGAATTATGCAGGTCCGGAGTATCCGAGATGCCGCTGTCAATCACGGCGACGCCGATCCCCGCGCCATTCAGACCTAGAGTCCGCGCGTAGCCTCCGTTGACGGTTGCCACTGTAGTGTCCAGGGCGCCGCGCACGGGCCGGTCGGGCGAGATATAGGCCACGTCAGGGTCGTCCGCCAGGGCATCCAGCGACTCAACGGGAACGGAATAGTGAGCGCCCTTGATAAAGTCCAGCTTCGTCTTCAGGACCCCGCCCTGGTTCTGCACCTTCTGATGGTGGGCCTCGGTGGGCGTCTCGTTAAATTGGATAATGACGTCCACCCTGGTGCCGTTGTGGCCGCCTTTGAGAGCATCGAGGTCCGTCGACAGCTTGTGCTTGTTGCTGTCGGCAAAGGACAACGCGGCAGCCAGCAGCGTGATCAGGATCAAGAGCGCGAGACGTGCGCCCCAGGTCGTTGTCTTGAGTACGGTGTCGTCAGACGCTGTCCCACATCCATGCCTGTCGGCCATCAACTGGACTCCTGAACTAAATTGAAGGCTTCCAGGGGGACGGGGAGCCTGTGCATTAGGTCTGTCAGTGCTGTGAGTTTCTGATCTGGCCACAAAGGGGTCGATAGTACAGGCGGGCCCCCGCGGGTAGTACTAAAGTACGGGCTGTTTCACGCAGACCAGCAATCGCCCCAGGGTTTCGGCTTTGTTTTCCCGGCGCGAATCGCTGCGGTGTTCTAACTTCTGGATTCTTCACGCAAAGACGCCACTGGATGAGGTTTTTGCGTAGGAGGGGACAACCCCGGAGATAGGCGATCAAAACACTTTCGCCAGCAGAGCATCCACTTCGGCGCGCGAGGGCATAGAAGGAGCCGTGCCGGCGCGCGTCACCGAAATGCCCGCGACCCCGCATCCGAATCGCGTGGCCGCCACAATGTCCCGGCCCTCCGCCAGGGCCACGGCCAACCCGCCGTTGAAGGCGTCGCCTGCGCCTGTCGTCTCGACGACGCGGCCCGCGTCAACGGCCGGGACGTGACTTGTGAGGCGGGAGTTCTTCACCAGGGCCCCCTGCGCGCCCAGAGTCACAACAACATTCCGCGCCCCTTGCGCCAGCAGCGCATCCGCGGCGCGTTCGGCATCGGCGAAGCTCGCCACAGGAATGCCGGTCAGGGTTGCCGCCTCGCTTTCGTTCGGCGTCACATAATCGCAGAACGCCAGGATATGCCCCGGCAGCGGCAACCCCGGCGCGGGATTGAGGATGGTTGTTACGCCCAGTTCGTGAGCGGTTCGCAAGCCGTGCTCGACGGCCGGCATCTGCAATTCCAACTGCGTGAGGAAGACGGACGAGTCCGCGATCCGCGCGCGTGCTTGGTCAATTTCCGCGGGCGTCACATGAAAGCACGCGCCGGGGAACACGATGATGGCGTTTTCGCCCTTCACTTCGTCCACGATGATGGCCGCCCCGCCGGTGGCATGCTCCGAGGTTTCAAACACAAAGCGGGTGTCGATTCCCTCTTGCGCGTAGGTCTTCCGCGCTAAATCACCAAAGGGATCGCGCCCCAATTTACTGATGAAACCGACTTTCCCGCCCAACCGCGCCGCGGCCACGGCTTGATTCGATCCCTTTCCGCCGGGTCCGAGCTTGAAATCAGACCCGAGTATGGTTTCGCCCCACGCCGGCGCTTTATGCGTGCGGAAAGCCAGGTCGGCGACGAAACTTCCGAGGACCGTAATCCATTTGTCCGGCATCCGGGGATCTCCCTAAAAGTATGGCGCGTGGCTAGGTAACCTGATAGGCGCGCGCAATCAGAACCAGCGCCAGTACATAGCACACGAACATACCCGCCAGGTACATTTTCGCCCGGGTGCTGGCCCCGCGGAACTCATGCCAGACAAGAACTCCCCACAATGCGGCGATCATCGGTGAAGCCTGCCCGATGGCGTATGAGATGGGCACGCCGACCAAACTGGCAGCGACAAAATTGAACACCGTCCCGAGACCCCAGATGCCACCCCCCAACAAACCAAGAGCGTGGTAAGAGCCCGGCGCGCTCCAGTAGCCGGAGAACCCCACCGGAGCGCCGACGAGAGGCTTCTTCATCAGAAACACATTGAAAAAGAAGCAGCAGAGCAGCGCTCCGCATGTGAACAACACCGCCACCGCGTAAGGCGTCAGGGGATGCGCGGCGGTCATGGACTTTGTGACGAAGGGAGCGAAGGTGCCCATCAGCAGGCCCGAGGTGATGCACACAACGATACCTTTCCGCGGCGCCTTTTTGTTCCCGCTCTGCAGCGTGCCGTAAGCCTTGCCGATCAGAATGACGGCGAGCACGGCCATGGCCACGCCGAGGCCCAAAAGGAAAGCGCCGCCCTTGGGTTGAATGATGTAACTCAGGACCACGCCTTCCACCAGCGCGATGCCGATGGAAATCGGGAAGGCGATCGCCAGCCCCACCATTTCAATGCCCGCGATCAGCAGCACGTTCGCGATATTGAAGAGGAAGCCGCCGACTCCCGCGTCCAGCATATTCATCGGCGCTGCCGAATGCAGGTTGGCAAGAAAGCTCTGCTCTCCCCCGGAACTCGAGCCCAGCGTGAAGGCCAGCGCCAGCGAAATCAAGACAATTCCTCCCGCATAGTCCCAGTAGTAAAGCTCGAAGCGGTAATTCTTGGTGAGTTTGTAGGTGTTGGCGAACGACCCCCAGCAGATCGTGCTGAGGATGGTCATGATCAGCGCGGTGACAAAAGTCGCGGGTGCAAACATAGTCGTTTAACTCCCCATCGCCGGATGGCAGGGCTTCTCTTGCTGCTTCCACTCCACAGGGAATGAACCTACGGCTCCTTGTAAATCACGACGTGTGAGTGTTTCCTCTGCATCGCATCGTCTTCGGCTTTTGACAGCGGGACGTTTTTCTCCCCTTCGCGGACGGACCCGTCCCGCATGAGCTCTTCGAAGCCGGGCGCGGAAAAGATGACCGCCAGGCTGATGGCGTCGTTTCCGATGTTGTCGACGGAAATCCACGTATTGGCGGGGATGAACACCGTAGCGCCGGCGTGCACCACTCTCGCGGAGTCCCCCACGTGCACCCGAGCGGTTCCGGTCTGCAAAAATAGGATTTCATCTGCATGGGGATGCTTGTGAGCCACGATTTCCTTTCCCGGCGCGAGGTCTGCCGTAAGAAGGACCAAATGAGAGGAACCGCCGTTCTTCGGGTCAACCTTCAGGATGAACGTCTCTCCAGGGTCAGGGTGTCCCGGCCACCCCCTCACAACCCGCCGCTCGCCTTCATTCTTCTCCAGGATAAGGGGAGTTGCCTTGGTTCTGTTCGTTGCTTGCGCCGTTGGGGCCGGCGGTGCGGCGGCATAACCGCACACCAGGACCGCGCAAACCGCGATGATGAAGCGGGCCATTCGCATGAGACACCTCCTCGCAACTCAAATTGGCCGCGTGCTGACCGGAGATGCGAGACATTACTCCAGCTTTCCTTCGAGCACAACTTGAGGCGCCCAGCAGGCGTCCCAGCCCGCTGCCGATAACGTTCCCGACTCCTGACCTTCGAGCTGACCTTCCAACTGAAAGTGACTCGAACCCGTCTCTTTCCTTGCTCTGTTCCCAGATTCTCGCGGGATTCCGTTCCGACGCCTTCTTGTACTCGTTTGTTCCCGACCGATTGGCTGATCCCCAACTAGAGCGTTTCGATCTGTCAAGGTCCGCTTGTTACTCGCGCTGCTAGTACGACCGGGGTATAATCCATTTGTGGATCTGAGAAAAATCAGAATAATCGGGGCCGGGGTCGTTCTTGTGATCGGTCTGGCGGACAATAACCATATGCGTATTTGGGTTGACCACCCACACCTCCATTTTGAGGTGCCTGCCGATTCCGTGGTTGCGAGCGTTGCATCACCTATCAGCGCAAGCGGCGGAAATGAGCGGCTGGTCGTTTCAGTATCCGACCAGACCCCCGAAATGCAGGACAGAGTTCATTACTCACTAGCCTGAGCTTCTCGCTCGCCGAAATAGCACCGTTGAGGTTTATGAACCGGGAAAACCCATTCCCGCCTGAACTCGTAGCCCGACTACTTGGGGGGCGCTTTACTATTCACGAAATCCTGCGCGTTGGCGGACAGGGAGTTGTCTATCGGGCGCTACGGACAGCCTCGCCCACTGGACAGCCCACTAACGAGATTGTGGCTTTGAAGATTTACTTAGATTCCAGACAGATCGAGCGTGTGGAGCGAGAGATCAGGGCCTTAGAAGGCTTTTACCATCCCAATCTCGCAAACCTCATAGAACACGGACGGATCGAAGAAGAAGGCAGGGGGACGCGTTACGTTGCGTGGGAGTTCATTGCGGGCCATGCGCTAGATCATCGGCTATCGAGCCAGGCCCTGCAGGCGAAAACCGTTGCCTGCGTGGGGAGAGACATCTCAAGGGCGATTTCGCATATCTGGACGAAGCGAATCGTACATAGAGACGTGAACCCCAAGAACATCATCCTACGCGAAGGTGAAAGGGGAGCAGTCCTGATTGACCTCGGTGTCGCTCGCCATCTGTCGGAGTCAGCACTGACCAGCCCCGGCGTGACGTGGGGAACCCGTGGTTACCTTTCACCAGAACAGTGTCGTGCCGAAACTCAACTCACGTGCCAGTCCGATGTCTTTTCGTTGGGGATAGTTTTGCAGGAAGCATTGTGCGGCCATCATCCGACAAGAGGAGACCAATCCCTGCTGGTTACGAACCCGAGGCAAACTGCGGAACTGGCACCACACGCTCCTGCCGCTCTTGCTGCACTGGTTGACAGCATGATGAAACTTCGTGCCGCTTTCAGGTCAAGCCCCGAGGCTTTAGCGGTCGGCTTTGCTGAACTGGCCGCCAGCATTTGAGGTCGAACATGTTCTATCACAACACGAAATACAAGTTCGCGCTTTGGGAGATGTCTCCCCAGGCCATCGCTGGTGGAATCATCGCAGCCTCGGCGATGCCGCAAGGGCAATTAATCCGGCGCGACCTAAGAAAGCATCGCTACCTGCAACACCGCCTTTTCGATCCACAGGTTTACCTCGCGGGCCTTGATCCGAACTCGGCTGAACCCTCGGTCATCAATCTCGCTTCTTGGCCGTGGTTTTGCGAGAGTGGGGTACCAGAGTACGATTCAGACAAGCACGGCTCACTGAGCAAGTGGAAGGAAACTCACTCCAAAGACCTTCTCAGGGCGTGGCCGGGACAGGCTCCTCTCGACCCGGAAGAAATAACGAAGGCCGTGAGGGCAGCAGTCATTCATCAGGTCGAGTTTGGCTGCGAGGGGATTCTCCTTCCCACACCGTTGACTAATGTCGTTGCACAGAACTACGAACCAGAAACGCTCTGGCTAGATTCCGGACTCGAAGCCTGCCACGAATTGCAGGTTGCCCTGCCAACCTACGCGACTGTCGCAATTTCTGACAATGTTCTTCGGGGAGTTGACCCGACCCAGAACCCTCTGCTTCATACGATCACAAACCAGATTGCTGCAAGGGACAAGCTGGCGGGGGCCTACATCGTTATTGAGCAGGCCGCAGAGGACAGTTACGTATGCGGGATTCGAGACACGCTGTTGTCTTTGCTTGTTCTTGTGGACGATTTGGTGCGAGGTGCGGCTCGCCGGGTGATCGTCAACTACATGGGAACTTTTGGGGCAATTGCGACGGCTGCGGGTTGTTCCGTTTGGTCGAGCGGCTACTATCTGAGTCAGCGCCGTTTTCGCCTGCCTGATTATGATGACAAGATCGCACGTGCCTTCCCACGCTTCTACAGCCTACGCCTCACTGGTGACATCGCGCTCGACAGCGATGTTCAAGCGATCCACCGTGCTGGCTTAGCCACACGTCTGTTTGACGACACCACTGCGAGCAAAAACTTGGCGGCTGGTCTAGCAGCGGGCAGCTACCCCGGTTCAGTTCCTGAGTGGCAGTACAAAGCCAGCAACATCGCAGCCGCTGGCGCTCACTACAACGAGGTGTGTTTCAAAATCGGCGTGTACCTGTCGTCCCTTGATCCGAAAAAGCGAATGGAAGTTATCCACCGATGGCTGCGCACGTCTGTCGGACTGGCTGATCTTCTCAAGCAGTCCGGCATCCGAACGCCCTACTATACGGATGTCTCTCACCAGAGAGTGTGGCTCGAAGCATTTGAGCGGTGGAAAGACCACGCCGGGGTTTGAGTCGAGTCTGACAGAAGCGAAGTGCCTTCGTAGCACAGCTTTTGAACCGCTACAATTTTTTCAGGTGTTGAGCACGCAACGGGGCGTGCTTCACACACTTCCTCAAATTGATCCCCCTGTTGGAGAATCAAGCCAACAGAACTCTCTTGAAATCTCCGAACCATTCGTGCGGTCGGTCTCACCTGCATTCTGTCAAGCACGGCGTAGGACTTGTCCGCAAACACCAAATAAGACTCGGCCTGCGCCAGCGCATCTGTCCATCGGTGCAGTTTGACCTCGAACGCTATAATTTGGACGCTACTTAGCCACGAGTGCTCAGCCAAAATCAGCTTACCTGTCGGTTCTAGCCGGATCATGCCCGACCTTTTCAGGCTTGTGAAAGCCCGGAAAGCACCTGAGTCGCTCAAGTGAAGGTGCGCTCTGACCTCATCCTCAGAAAGTTTGCCACACTGATCAATAAGGGCCAGTATATGCGCTTCCACATTCGTGACAGGCTTCTTCGGAGTGCAGATGTCGTCGCCAAAAACCCCGGCAAGTAAATCGGGCACGACGCTGCCTATCGCAGCTTTCCAAAGCCAGGTAACACTGCTGTGGTTCAGTAGGGCGAGCAACGAAGGAAAGGCTGATCTGATGCACGAGAGCATTTCGCTCTCAAAGCGAAAAGGTTGCGCAGAGGCCATACACACCGGAGTCGCTCGCACGGGCAAGTTCAATCTTACATGCCGCCTGAGATAATCTCCAATGCGAATCAAATGCGGTTGTGCCCATGATTAAGCCCCTGCCACCCAAAGCGGCCCCGCGGAGCCAATCTGACAGGAAACCAAAGAGCGCAGATTCGGTAATTCAGTGAGAACGAGCTGGATAAGTGGTCGGGGCGAGTGGATTTGAACCACCGACCTCCTGGTCCCGAACCAGGGTAGCAAAAAATCCTAAGTGCTTTATCTCGTGTCGCTTCGGGACTACGACCCGTTTCTTTTCCCCTCTTAATTGTCCGTATGTTGTCAGGGTCTTAGCACGATCTCATCACGAGGTGGAGATGCCGAAGACGACGGCTTGCTAAACCGTTGTACGCGCTAAAACGTGTACCGGGCGTTCGAATCCCCCCTCTACGCCAGATTTCCGTAACTGCATCTAGCGTCGAGACTTGCTGGCTAGCTCGCGAAAAAACCCCTACATGATTCGCGTACTTCCTAGCCTCTCGGGTTGCGCAGTAGTTGCACACATCGTTTCCAGGATCCTCATCGCATTCGCCGCGTCCGCACTGGCCGTCTTCACGTATTGTCCGCCAAATACGCCACCGAGGGTTCGCCTACAAGTGGGAGGCTGACCTCCAGAACACCTGGCACCCCTCTTGACAACTAATCCTGAAACCCTTACCATCCGCGCCATCATCTGAATTCGTAATACGTTCGGTATTTTACTTCGCACAACGCAGAAACTGACGGCGCCGAATGACATCTAGAGAGATTTCGCGACGAGACTTCCTCTGCGCTAGTTCTCTCGGTGTCGCTGCCGCAGCAACGCCTAAATGGCTGACACCGCTTGCGGCCCCGCCCATGCGAGAGTCTGCCACCAACTGTATCATGCTACTGCTGGCCGGTGGTCCGAGCCAACTCGATACTTGGGACATGAAACCAGACACTATCTCTGAGGTACGCGGCCCCTTCAGGCCAATTAGTACCAACGTTGATGGGATTCAAATATCCGAAATCTTTCCACGCATGGCCAGACAGGCAGACAAATATGCCCTCGTCCGCTCCGTGCACAGCTGCACCAAGCCGTTACACAGTCTGGGTTGTCAAGAAATACAAACTGGGCGTGCCTTCACCGGTGACTTTGAATTTCCCCACTGTGGTTCTGTTGTCGACGGACTAAAAGCGGCTAGCAGCGAGGTGCCTGGGTATGTCCTGTTATCCAGGTCAGTTTGCGACAACGGCAAGAGCGTACCTGTCGGTCACTTGAGCAGCTCCGTGGGTGATAGGTATGCCCCCACTGCTGTTGCAGAGCTGTCGCATCGGGCACCGCCTTGTGCCAATCAAGACTCGGATCGACCAAGTACGACAGGGCGCACGGAAGCTTTCGACCTCAGACGAGAGTCCCCGTGGATTCGTGAACGCTACGGGCATCATGAGTTCGGGCGCGCCTGTTTGGCGGCGCGTCGGCTTGTTGAGCGGGGTGTTAAATTCGTGACGGTAGACATCTTTGATGCCGTAGCGGGCCAAAACGCTTGGGACATCCACGGTTCGCGGCCCTTCGCGAGCATCAATTGTTACCGGGATCGCGTTGGGCCGATGTTCGACCGAGCATACAGCGCCCTATTAGAAGATCTGCAGAGCCGCGGGCTACTTCAGACCGTCTTGGTCCTCGCCGTCGGGGAGTTTGGGCGGACCCCGCGGATGAATTCACACGGAGGTAGAGATCATTGGACGGGTTGCTGGACGGCTGTTTTTGCAGGTGGCGGCGTTCGCGGAGGGCAGGTGGTCGGTGCGTCGGATGTGATCGCCTCTGAACCGCGCGACCGGCCAGTGACGCCCGCCCAGATAGTAGCGACTGTATACCACTGTCTTGGAGTTCCCCTGGACGCTCGCATTCTGGGCCTCCGGGGCGAGTCAATTTGCATCGTGGAGCCGGGTGTCGAGCCGATCCTGGAACTCTTCTAGACGGTGTGGGGCCTTGGCAGGGGTCGGTCGAGTTTTAGCCGTGGCGAGCGGTTGACATGGCTCATCGGATTCCGCACCCAGGCGAGGTTTCATGGCGGCAATGGATTACGACGTGATCATTATCGGCACCGGATTCGGCGCCACAGTAGCAGCGTCGCAACTTCGAAAGCACCATCTTCGCATTTTGATGTTGGAGCGAGGTGTGTGGTGGAACACGCCCGAGCGCCAGCTCCCCGCCTTCTTCCAATCCGGAAATCCCGGCGCCGGCGATTTCGACGACCATCGCATACAGTACTGGCCGCGGCCCGATAACAGCAACAGTTTGGACAACAATGGTCTCCTGAATTTCCTATCGGTGGTTCGCGCTCACAATTCGCCCCTCGAAACGATCCAGGGGCTTCTGGAAGGCCCGAATCCTCCCAAGCCGCTCTACCACTACCATATGTTCGACACCATTGACGTCATCTCTGCGGGGGGAGTTGGGGGCGGTTCTCTCATTTATTCCAACGTTACGATTAGGCCCCATCGTGAGGATAACCGGTTTCCGGTAATGGATCGTTGGCCTCGAAATCCGGACGGCAGTCAGCTATTGAACGACGCCGATTACGACAAAGCAAAAGTGTGGATGGAAAAGTACAGGGGAAAGCTGAATAAAATCGTAACAAAGACCCCGGTCACAGATCCAAATTTGAACGTGGATAATCTTCCTCCAGAGTACGAGTTTCTCTACCTCGCCAAGAGTCGTGCCCTGCGGTATGCGACTAACCAACTCGTACAAGATCCGAATCCGAAGTGGAAGGAGGAAATCGTACAGCCGTGGGAACCTCTAACGCTTCAAGTCTACGACTATGGGGATGCCATCCAGCGCAAGATTCCTATCGCCCCATCCCCCGACGGAATCGACCGTAAAGGAAAGATTGTGACCGTGACTACGACCGCGCCCCATGGAGTGGACGAAGGCGTTGGTGTCGACATCACAGGGGCGTCTGACGATCACTTCAACGTTGCCGGCACCGTGACTGAAGTGCAGACTACTACCACCTTTCGGTTCACGACCGACGCCCCGGTTCACGATGGAAAGAGCGGCAACGGAAACCTGGTAGTGCTTTCGGACGCGGGAAAGAATAAAGCGGTGTGTGAACGACAGGGCCGATGCTTCCTCGGCTGTTTGCCTGCCGCACGCCACACCCTGAACAAGACGCTAATTAACCCCGGCTTCGGAATTCTCGCCGGCCCCCAGCGGAGCGTTGATTTGATCAGTCTTGCCGAAGTTCAGGATATATCCGCGATTGGAAAGGACGCCGGCCACTCTGGATGGGAAGTCAGCTATGTGACGAAGGATGGCTCGGTCACCACCAAGCGCAGTTGGGCGGTAGTGGTCTCGGCCGGTTGTTTGGGAAGCACCAAGCTGCTGCTCCGGCAGAGAAACCGAGGTACGCTGCAACTTAGCGAGAAAGTTGGCAAGAATTTTTCGTCAAATGGCGACTTCGCCGCGTTCGCAAGGCTCAAACCGCCGGACAATTCTATTTGCGACCTTAGGGCCAACCCGGTTTACCCGGCTTTTCCCGGCAAGGGGCCGATCAATACTTGCCACGTGGTCTTCAAGGATGCGAGAAACAATCTTTTCATCAACGTCGAAGATAGCGCCATTCCAACCATGTTTTCTGCCATCACGCGCACTGTCCTGGACACTTTAGATGATATCCGGCCGACCGGTATCCGGCATAAGCGCAAGGCGCTAAACAGTGGCCATTTGAAGCGGGTTCGGGAAATGTGGACAAAAGGAAAACCGGCCGCGTTTACACCACCGAAGGGCGCCTGCGTCAATGATCCGAACAAATCGAACGTGGCCTACCAGGATGCTGACAGGTTGCAGACGGAACAGGAAATGACCGCCGATCTGTTTTTCTTCAATTGCCAGGGCACGGACTCGGGAGACGGCGTGTTCAGCTTGAATGATTCAGACGAATTGGATTTGAAGTACAACATCAACCAATACCTCTATACAAAGATGGAGGAAATCTGCAAGGCAATTACGGCGCGAATGTGCGCGGACTACATCCCTTTTCCGCTTTCGGAAGGACTCGCGGGTATCCTGCCGCCAAAGGCGCTCACGGTACACCCTTTGGGGGGCTGTGTGATGGGAAGGTCAGCTTCTGAAGGCGTCGTGGACCTGCAAGGACGCGTCTTCAACACCACCGCGAACGCGTCGGAGTCCACTTATGCCGGCCTTTTTGTGATGGACGCTTCTATCGTCCCCGGGCCCGTCGCAGTCAATCCGACTCTGACCATTGTGGCTCTGGCTCTCAAGATCGCCCCGCACGTCGAAGCATACGCTATCAATAAGAGCCAGCACCCTGAGGTTCGATTGCCTTAAGAGCCGCCGGGGAAAGGAAGGGTAGAGTTGCTGTGAGTTGGGTCCCGATGTTCATTTTTTGGAACGGGAAGTGTGAGGGGCGCCGTATGTGGCACAGAAAGACCATTGCGCGGTTGCTGACCACGTTATTTCTGATTGCGCTGGTCATTGGTTTGGCGGGCTGCATCATGCGAACAAGGTCGCTGCGCGACTTGCAACTGCAGTGTGCCCCTCCCACCGCCCATCATTTCGACCGGGTTTTGATCATTGTTCTTGAGAATCAAAACTATGAGACGGCTATCAAAGACAGCACTTTGAGTGCGCTGGCGCAAGAAGGCGCCAGCTTCACTGAGTTCCACGCCTTATTTCATCCCTCATACCCGAACTATCTAGCGATGATCGGAGGCAAGGAATTCGAGATGAACGAGCTGAATGGCGACGATCAAGTCGATTTTCCCAATGATTCTCAACACCGCACAATCGCCGACTTGATGACGGAGCACGGACTGCAATGGAAGAACTACGTTGAGGACTATCCAGGGAATCAATTTCTGGGGCCAAAGGCAGGGCGCTTCGTCCGCCGGCATGCGCCATTCCTAAGCTTTGCAAAGAACAAGCAAGAGTATTTTGCCAGTATTGTGAGCGTTGATCCGGCCGACCCTAACAACCGGTTCGTCTCGGATCTGAAGAGTCACTCACTCCCCGAATACGCGTTCTATACACCGAACGTTGTCAACGATGGCCACAGCTCAAACCTCAAGACAGCCTCTGCCTGGCTAAAGGATTTTCTGGATAACAAATTCCCGCTCTCAGCAAGGCAGAGGACACTCATAGTGATTACCTTCGATGAATCGCAAGGGCGGGAGAAATGCAATCATATCTACACCGTCTTCTTGGGCGATATGGTCCAGGCTAACAAAGTGACGCAAGCCTACAACCACTACAACGTTCTCCGAACGATTGAAGATAATTTCGGGCTTGTGCCATTGTCATACGAAGATTTCCATGCTGCACCGATCATGGGCATCTGGAAGTAGGTTGAGTGTGAGAAATCGGCAGGGGGACTATCCTTGGCGAAACATAGATAGAAGAGGGAAACCCGATGAATGCAACGCACCTCTCTGCATTGGACCTCATCATCACTGTTGCGGGCATGTTGAGTCCGGTTTGTGCATGCTGCCTTTATCCCAAAGCCCGCGAAGCAACCGAGCCGCTGCGCGCCGTGCTGTTTACGTTGTGTTTTTCTTGTTGTTTCTTCGTTTCGGCCTGCGCGCCGATTCCTGCACATGTGCCCGTGAGCCTTAGGCATACGCCACAGCCGCGCAACGCCGACGTCGATGGGCTTGGCAGAGATGGGCACACCGACATGATCCTATGGAAGCAACCGGATTTGAATCATCAGTGGCCTACAAGCTTGCCTTCCGGACCCGCGCTCGCGGACTATTCGGTTCAAACTTGTGGTGGACCGGCGGGCAAGCTTTTCCACGAATGGCAAGATGTGCCACCACCTGATACGCCAGATTCTCGTCATATGTGGCTCGTCCACGGAAAGGCTGCGGCAAGTGAATTCTCCGGAGCCGATTTTTGGGGGAATCATAGATACAGGGATTGGAACGTCCTGCTTGTCGTAAATAAAGAATCTGAAATGTTCTTGGCCCCTGCCAATTTTCTCGACTCGGGTTGGGATGACAGCCCCATTGCACAGGATTTGCGTGTGGACAACCCGGATCTTGAGAGCCTCATGGAAATCGAATGGGACTCCGGCTTTTTCCCTCCCGAGATGGCTCCCGAAGCTGGGGATGAAGCGCTGATCGTTGGCAGGTGGGCATTTGATTGCGGCCACGAAGGCGCCGCAAAGAGTTCGTCGTTGGTATCCACCGGCTTCCGCACGGAGATACATGCTCCGGCAATCCTGATGTCGAGCCATATCGTCCAGTCTACCCCGTCGTCTATCCAGGCCCGCTTCAAAATCTACGCCGGCAGTCGAGGGGGACCGCTCGACACCGTACCGCTTTTGTTTTTCCTTCAAAGATTGTGGGGCTCTCATCAAAACCCGCTGGGGGGCCAGGACTATTCGCTGAACTTGCGCATCCCTGAAGACGGATGGAGCATTGCTTCCTGTAGCGCCCAGCAAGGTACTCAAGCGGGCAGGAGGCACAAGAACATCAGCCGAAACCTGGAATCCAAGGACGGAGGCAACTCCCTGACGTTGACTCTTTCGGCGCACGAATTCAGCACATTCGCGCGAATCGAAGGCAGTACAATCATCAACGTCCACTGGGTCCGAGCAGATTCGCTGCCTGCCGGAGGCGTAAGAAAATGCGGATAACAGCTCGATTTTTGTTGCTGTGGTTGTTAGCAGTTCCGGTCTTATCGGCGGGAACAGACAAGCTGCAAGATGCTCTTGCTGCGCTGGCCAGCAAAGACCCTTCCAGCTACGAAAAAGCAAGGGACTTCCTCACAAAACACCCCCGCGATGCCGAGCCACCTCTGCGAAAGCTCTTCCAGGACAGCAACCAGCTCCCGCTGGTGCGGCTTCGCGCCGCGAAGCTCCTCGGGGATCTCGCTGACAGCGAAGCGATCGATGACTTGAAGAAGACTCTCTTTTCTGGCCGCGAGAGTAATGCTGCAGTTACGGTAGAGATTATTCGCTCGCTCTCAAAGCTGGGACGCAACGATATCATTCTCGATTATCTTGACTCCAGCCGGAAAGCCTCGCCCAGTGCAAATGCTGCTATTGCCATGGCTTTGCAGGGGAGCACGGACGAGAAGTCGAAGGAAGCTTTGAGTCATTTGCTGAGAAGCGATGACCGGCGAGTTTTCAGGGCGGCGGCTTTCGCCATCTCCAAGACTTACGCCGGTAAAAACAGTTCCGGTAACAAATTGGAACCAACCGCAGGTGATCGGGCCATTTTCGAAGCACTTAGATCGAGGGAAAAAGACAAAGACACCGAGATCAGCCAGACAGCAGCGGCCATGCGGAAAAACCTCTCTCAAGTTTTCAAAGAGCTTTGAGTATTCTCCTAGCCCCGGCAGCTTCCAATTAAACTACTCGCTTGTCTATCCGAGCGTGCGCCTTGTAGATTTGGCGGTTGCACAGTAGTTGCACAATTGCTGCCGAACAGGGCTTTGTCGTCCGAGCACGGGCCTCTCATCCGACCGTAAGCTATTGATTCCGAACACCAGGCGGTGGAACCAGGCAATTTGCTAAACCGTTGGCGCTAAAACGTGCACCGGAGGTTCGAATCCCTCCCTTTCCGCCAGCATTGACTTCGATTTTTCTGACAATAGACGATTCGACTGTTCGCCGAGGCGATACAGGCGTGCTTCATTCTGAGCCGCTCAGTGTATTTCCGGAGGTAGGGATGGTCCCGATGGTGCTTTGATTGACCCGGATTGGTCACTAACCATTCGCGTCGACCCGACGTGGTCTCGATGTATGAGGTACGTATGCCCACCTCTTGGGACTTCTATACGTTCATCGACCACCGGCAGTTAGGTCTATGAATGCCGTCGCCAGCGAGAAGTTCAGGTTGGAGATCGTGAAGCACCCGAGGGTGGGTGGGGTCGTCCAGCCGGGGCGGCCACCAGAAGTTTCTTTGCCCGCGCCGAATGGGAGCAGGAAGCGGACGACCAGGCGCAAGCGTGGGCGTACCTGGCGCGGTTCGACGTTTCGCGGTCAGCGATTCTATCGTAAGGGATGCACGCTGAGGCGGCGACACGCAGCGTTGCAACAGCTACAGTCCCATTGCTTCGCGAAGTTTCCTGACGACGACCTCTAGCCCTTCATCGGACTTTGTAGCAACGAGTCCAGCAAGCATCGGCGATTTTCCGCGAACCTCCTCCATCGAAATCTTGTGCCAAACAGGAAGAATTACCTTCGTGCCCGCAATTTCCTTGCTCATTAGTCCGTCGAGCTCATGCTGTGGCCAGTTCTTTGCAAAGAAGTGGTTACTCAGCACAACGACGCCATACCGGGAGTTTGCAAGGCCCTTTTCGATCGCCTTTCTCAAGCTATCGCCAACTTTTAGAGAAAACTCGTCGTACCAGACAGATAATCCGGAATTGTCAAGTGCATTGGCCAGAGGCCGAACAAGGTCTTCCTTGTCCTCGCTAGCATGGCAAACGAAAACGTCCCACTTCTTGCCGAGTCCAGCGGCATATGCCTTGCGCATTTTCATGTCGTACAGAATGACTTCATCGCGTTTTATAGACAGGTCACGCGCAATCCGCGACATAACAGCAGTAACCCCCGCGACAATCTCTTGACCAATGGCCGTATCCAGCTGCGGTGGAGCGGCCTGTGCTCCAAACGTCTGCCGTATCACGTGGCCGACCGTAGCTATTTTCTACGTCCCCTTTTCTCATTGGAGGCTCAGAGTGCACCAAAAAGCTCACTTCACAAAACCGCCTCTTGCGGGCGAATCGCCCTTCGCGCGAACCCCTTTCGACGAATGTGTCGTAGTACGATCACGATGCCACTATACATGCCGACTTGATGCACGCGAGGAGAGAGTCTCGCACAGGATCAATACCAACCGCCTGCTGTACCGCAAACAGCTTCACGCTGATCCCGAGGATGTCAACCGAGTCGCGAGCTGTATAATCTGGAAAGTTGCGGGTCAAGTTTCACCGGACTTGAGCTTGGGCTTTTGATTTTTCTTCCAAAAAGCGCGATCTTGTCCGTAATTCCTCCAGAAAGGGAGTTCCAGGGAAGTGAACTTCGCACTGCAAGGCAATGAATTGAAAGGAGAAAGATTGGTGGCGTCCAAGGGATTTGAAAAACGGCTGCCTAGTACACAAAAAAACTCACAACCAAAGCAGAATTTTCCCCCGTAAGATAATGATTCGAGACGAGAAATTGGTCGGGGCGAGTGGATTTGAACCACCGACCTCCTGGTCCCGAACCAGGCGCTCTAGCCAGGCTGAGCCACGCCCCGAATCTTGATCCAACAACGAGTAGTTTACGCTGGATTGAATTCGCCCGCAACCGCCTGCCTCGCGGACAAATGCCCCTCCCCAACCTCCTCATTCCTCACAACTTACCGAATTTTCTTGACATCTTATATGCCACTATGGTAAAATGCCCCCTGGAAAATGACCATGAGCGCCTCGAATATGCCAATGTCGCCTGACACCATCTACACGCATGTCGTCTTTTGTCTGCCACCAGTCACTTATCACCAGTCACGAGCGTTTTATTCGAGTCCCGACTCGTCGGGACGAGTCACGTTTTCCGCTATCTCCTTTAGATTCACACTCTTGCGAAAAAACGCGCCTGCAACTGCTTTATTATCACACTCTTGCAAAAACAAAGGACTTAAAACTCCCTAGAATCATACTCTTACAAAAAACATAGGGGGGAGGGGGTAGCAAATCCACAGTCCCCCAGTCTAACCTCCAGCTTCTACCCTCCGACCTCCAGACAACCCGCCATGACCTATAGCACCTATCTCGACCCACGTTGTACACTTCAGCCGAGACCGCGCTCCCGATCCGCGCCACGTTCCAATAGGCCGGGGGATTCCTTGCCGATCCAAAAGAGCCAACTGCAGAAGCTCGACCGGTATCGCTGGCTGGTGCCGCGAACCACCCGCGACGGCATGCTAACCGACGCATTGATCTATGCCGACGAAAACCTTCTCGAGGCCATCTTAAAAGACCTCTCCATCGAACAGGCCATGAACGTTGCCTTCCTGCCGGGGATTGTCGGCCGCTCGCTGGCCATGCCCGATATCCATCAGGGCTACGGCTTTCCCATTGGCGGAGTTGCGGCGACCAATCTGCGCGACGGCGTGGTTTCGCCCGGAGGCGTGGGATTCGACATCAACTGCGGCGTCCGCTTGCTGGCGAGCACGCTGCATCGCGACGCCGTTGCGGCGAAGCTGCGCGAATTGGTGAATCAACTCTTCCGCGACGTTCCTTCGGGGACGGGCTCCGAAGGAACCGTTCCCTGTTCCTGGGCCGATTTGAACGATGTGCT
>WNGH01001683.1_pt1 | contig 20784 bp, 39 predicted proteins | sample 5400631 | NCBI WGS metagenome assembly WNGH01 (sample SAMN13153373, study PRJNA577476) | soil metagenome | isolation source: 115 cm soil or saprolite under Garry oak tree replicate 1 | place: USA:California | collected 2016-06-15
CAGTATGCCCATCCAGGAAGTTACATTGGTCTCGACCCGTTTGAGGGTACTGCAAGTGTTGAGATAGCGGAACTTTCCTGGGTGCGCAGCAGGCTGCTCGGTTATCAACGATACGGTGATGTCTGAGCCTCTGTTTCCCACTCCTCTGGTAGTAACCCATACAGACGCGCCAATGCCTCGATGCGTTCAGCGGTGTAGTGTGTGTGGTTCTGCTTGCGCAGATCATAGCAGAGCGCCACAAACATCGCCCCACCTGCCTTGTCGGCACGGATGAGCGCATCTACCACCGCGCCGATGGTCTCAGCCGTCGTCCGTTCTTCCTTCTTGTCCATTCTCTTTCCTTTTCCAATGCAGTAATGGTGTTTCAAGAGCTGCTGAACTGTGCCAGACGCCTTTTGCATCCTGACGCATCCCTTTCACCAACATCTCTGCCTCTCCCAAACAGTGACGTGTTGACTTTGTAAAACCAATGACCTTTGTCCCCCGATGCATCGGTCCACCATAAGAACCAGCCCGATGTAAGCTATGCGCATTTGCCGTAAAGAATTTTCTATCACACCCTGAGCAGGTATACATTACGCTAACCCCTTAATCGTATGTTCTAAAGTATACTATACCATATAGACCCAGTGACTAGCAATAATCTATACTGTATGCTATACTATTGGCAGGCACACGCCTAGGACTTCCATGGCACTTAGCCGCAAGGTTAGGTGAGGATTGAAATGAAGAAATCGTTTAACGTACGAAAAGCGCGGGCAGATCGGCCCCCAGGCGTCATAATACTGGGGGCTATCACTTTAATAAGGAGAAAACGATGCCTACAACCCCATACGACGCCATAGGTGGCATCCCCAGGGACAATCCCAACATCCCCGTAACGCCAGGGCGCGAGTGGATTCCTATCGACGAGACGCACACCGACACCTACCGACGCCTGCCAGAAGGAATCAAGCGGCAGTTCAAGGACTGGGTGCATAAGCAACTTGAACAAGTAGGGCGTGACTATCTGCCGCCAACGAAGGAATAACCTTTGGAAAGAACGATTGTAGCACTTGACCCAGGCTTATCGCTTGGCGTCGCCGTTTTTCGTGGAAGCACCTTGCTAGACACCTACGTTGTTGAGCCTTCTGAACACTTCTTTCACCTCTCTCGTCTCATTTCTTCCCTCTTTCCCGATGACGTGGTGGTCTGTGAGGACTACCATGCAGGGCAAAGGCTCAGTGATGAAGGAAAATTCACACTCAAACTGATCGGCGTTATTGAGTGCTTGACGCGTCAGCGCACGGGCAGGCCGCCTGTCTACCAGCAGCCCCAGGCCAGGCGTTCCTTCCTCAAAGAAGCAGGAACCCTGCTGCGCCAGCTACCTGTCCAAAAAAAATTTTCTCAGCATCACAAGGATGCTACAAGTCACGGCTTACTCTACCTCTACAATCAGGAAACGCAAGTGACCTGTTTTCAAGACCCCGCACTGCTCGCACCCGATCTGTGCCCCACGCAGGAGCACGATCAGTATGCAGTCACAACAGACATTATTTAGCCACCAGAAACATCCCCATCAACCAAAGAATGTCAACGCCCTCGTTCGTGCAGAGCAGGCTGCCGCTGGGTTTAACGTAAAACTGGCGGTGCTATTGACTGACGGGACGGGGACAATGTGGACTGCGTATATTTTCTGTGCATTAGCATTCATCGGGTTGTTGGGCCTACTCGGCCTGCTTAACCCCTTCGTGTTCCTGCTCACCACATGGTTATCTCAGCAATTCTTACAGTTGGTACTCCTGCCGGTGATTATGGTTGGGCAGTCGGTTCTCTCACGCCACTCGGAATTGCTTGCAGAGGAACAATTTTCTACAACGCAACATATGTTTCACGATATAGGGCAAATTATGCAGCATTTAGATGCCCAGGATGAGAAGATACTCGCTATTCTTCAGGAGTTACAGAAAAATGCCTAGAACGTGGACGCCTGAGCAGAAACAAGCGAAGAGTGCAGCAGTAACGCTCTATTGGAAAACCTATGGACATCCTATGCAGGGACGGAAGCATGATGTTTCTACTAGAGAATCCATGAAGAAGCCCAAGCATAAGAGTAAACAGCGCGGAACGTGCATTAGCTGTGGAAGAGCTTTATACAGTCCTGAGTCTGCTAGGCGCGGCATGGGCGCAAAATGCGCGGGCCTCATCTGAAATTGAGATAAGATAGCACCAGCCTTGCGGCCAGTGCTACCCCTTCTCCGTTCATACTAGATGTTTCCGTCTCTTACTGCGACTCGCTCTCTTTCTATGTGTCGGTCTGATCTCCTGCCTCGCTTCGATGTTCTGTTTCTCTCACACAGTCTGACTCGCTCACGTCGAATGTCGCTATCCGAAGAAGTGCCTCGTTCCCTATTCTTGTTGCTCTCAAATTGTTTACCTCGCTCTCCCCGATTGCTGCTCTCCGGTACTTTACCTCGCTCACGTACTTTGTCGCCTTCTTTCACTTTCTCTCACTCACCTACATTGCTGCTGTCGTACCACTTGCCTCGTTCTCGTGGTTTGTTTCAGTCTTGTGATCTGCCTCGTTCTCATGCATTGTGTTTTCTGATTCCGTTCCTCATTCCCTAATCTTGCTGCTCTCAGATTGTTTGTCTTGCTCTTGTAACCTGCCGCTGTCCCGTGAACTGCCTCATTCATCTTCTATGCCCCTGTCAATCAGGTTGTCTCGTTCACCTTATCTGTTTCTGTCCATAGCATAGCCTCATTCCACAATGTTGCTTCTCTCGCTAGATGTGCCTCGCTCTCCTCAATTGCTTCCATCCATACAAATGCCTTGTTCCCCTCAATTGCTTCCATCTCTACAAGTAACTCGCTCCGCTTTGCTGCTTCCGTCGCACCACCCGCCTCGCTCTCGGCATATGTTTCTTTCAGGCAACTTGCCTCGCTCACATAAGTTGTACCATTCAGGCATTGTGCCTCGCTCACATCTTCTGTTCCCCTCAATCTCAGTTACTCGTTCTTCTCTATTGCCGCAATCCTTCCTCCTGCCTTGCTCCATATGTCTGCCGCTGTCGTACCATTTGCCTCGTTCTCTGTATGTGCTACACTCTGCTGTAGTGTCTCACTCAAATCATATGAGACCGTCATCAGTTGTTACTTCGATCTTCTACCCTGACGCTTTCTCTGCTAGTGACTCGTTCTCTTTGTCTGCTGCGCTCTCGTTTTGTGTCTCGTTCCCCTCAAATGTGACCATCGTCGAGTTTGCCTCGATCCCATACTCTGCTGCTATCTAAGTCCATGCCTCGCTCAAGCACTATGTTGCTTTCCTTGGAGGTGCCTATTTTTAGAATGTCTTTTTACTTTTCAACGCTGGGAGCACACCTGTTTCATCGTACGCCCGAATAACCGTATTATATGCTGCATGAGCGTCCACCTCTGTATCAAAACATCCAAGGTAATAATCCTTACCCAAAATCGTTGCCTTAGCACGCCATTTTTTAACACCCCTACTCCTCGTCGCTCCCTTTAATACAGAATATGTATTGCGCCCCGATTTTACCTTTGGGCGGCGCATACGTGCGTCGTGACCGTTATCAGCACGGGTTCCTGATATGATGTGATTGGGGTTGATGCATTCTTTATTATCACAAGTGTGACGGGTATCCTTTCCGTCCATGTCGATGCCCTTTTCGATAAGAATACACCTCGCAATGGCCTTAGACCCGCCACGGCATCCGATAGCAGGATAACCATGTTTATGGCTCTTCCAACCAACAAGTACATGGCATCCTGTTAATGTTTCCACGGTCATTGACCTGACTTGGGCTAGTCTATCTGTTAAAGACATACCAAGTTTGAATATAGGATTACCCACAACTCACTCTTTTCACTGTGACTCGCTCTATCCTTTTGCTGCTGTCCACCAAATTGCCTCGTTCCCAGGTAGTGTTGCTGTCTGAACATGTACCTCGCTCATAATGAGTGTTTCTCTCATCAGGATTGCCTCGCTCTCGCGTATTGTTGCTTTCCGATACGCCGCCTCGCTCACTTGTACTGCTTCCATCATTTTGTGTGCCTCACTCTACTTCCTTGCTCCAGTCAGTCTCTTTGCCTCGCTCTCCTCCGTTGCTGCATTCTTATGGCACGCCTCGTTCTCGTTCTATATTGCTGTCATGCCACATGCCTCATTCCATCGGCCTGTCTCTTTCATCAGTATGGACTCGCTCCTCTCCATTGCTCCCTTCCAAAGCTTTGTCTCGCTCCGATATCCTGTCGCCGTCTCTCGTTTTGCCTCGCTCATCTTGTGTGTGACGGTCGTGCTGTGAGCCTCACTCTATGCTCTCTATTCTCTCACTTCATCTGCCTCGTTCGCTCATTCTGCTGCTGTCGGACAATCTTCCTCGTTCCGATGTTATGCTGCTCTCAAGTACCTTGACTCACTCTTGTATCTTGTACCTATCCGTAACGTTGCCTCGATCTTCCTCAGCGCTGCTCTCGCTTGTTCTGCCTCGCTCTTCTCTATTGCTCACTTCAGGATGTATGCCTCACTCTCCCAATGTGTCTCTATCGCATACAATTACTCGTTCCCACACTCTGTTTCTCTCATCGGCATTGCCTTACTTGACTCGCTCATCTCATCTGTTGTGCTCTGGAGATGCGTCTTGTTCTCTTCTAATGCCTCTTTCTAGTACCCTGCCTTGTTCTCTTCTACTGTGGTGTTCTGTTTCTATGCCTCGTTCCTGCTATCTGTTTCCTTCACAAAAGATGCCTCACTCTCCAGATTTGTTGCGGTCTTCACTAGCGACTCGCTCACATGGATTGTTTCCGTCCTAACAAGTGACTCGCTCGCAGTGATTGTTTCCCTCAGCTGCCTTGACTCGTTCACTCATATTGCTTCTGTCCTAACAAGTGACTCGTTCACCCATATTGTTCCTATCGACGAGCATACCTCACTCATGCTTATTGTTTCTTTCAAGTCACATGACTCGCTCTTGCTCACTATTGCTATCTAGTGCTATGCCTCGTTCCCATGATCTGTTTCTCCCTGTGCTTCTGACTTGTGCAGAATAGCGTCCCTCCCCGCCTCAAACCTGCGCAGGCGCTCTTCCAGAGACGGTCGCGCTGCCTCTGGAACATAGGCGTGCAGCACTTCCTGCACGCGCTCCTCACTTGAGAGCGTCGGGGTGGTGATCTGCAAGGATTCCAACTGTTTCACAGCGCTTTCAAACTCGATGAGGAGTTGCTCTAGTCCGATGTAGAGCGTGGTATAGGGGTGGTTGGGGTTCTTCTCCCACGGCGGCTCGGCGCGGCCCTCGCGTGGTACGTCCCAGTGCTCCTGGGTGGCCTGAATAACGTCGGTGTCGTGCGCAATATGAGGTTCTCCATGAGGTGTTCTATGGTCATACACTGTGTAGGTGTATGGTTCCCCCGCAGGACGAGGCAGTGGTCCTTCCCCATCAAGATACCAACAGGAAGGAGGCGGTCGGTAGCCAGTGTGTCCGCCGACTTCGATAATCCACGGCAGTCTAGCAGGCTCGTTGTATTCGAGTTCCCACCACACCGCCTGCAAGTCCGAGAGGAAACGCTGTCCGGCGATGCGGCAGGCACGACGGTGGATGTGCTCTTTTGGGAGCATGCCCTGGCTGTAGGCTTCATAGGCCAGCGTGTCTTTGCCCAGTTTCTTGGTCGCGAGGATGTGCGCTGCCTGGTCGGCATAGAACTTATGATAGGGGTCGTTGGCCCGTGTCTCCAAATCTTTACGTTGCCGAAATAGCTTCCCATAGACATCGTCTGGTTTGCTCTGCACCCACACAAAACTCTCTTCGACGAGATACATCAGGCGTTTTAATGAGGCGTTCCAGGGTCGCTTCTGCCCCTTCTCCCACACCTGCCCGTAGGCAATGCCTGCGAAAGACCAGAAGTGGCCCGCAGTGGGGGCTTTTTCAATCTTGAGGTGCGCCAGCAGCCCTGATGCGAGCACCGGCCCTATACCAGGAATTTGGCGCATGCGTATGCCAATGGGGATAGACATACTATACGTATCCAATGATTTCTTGACCTCGCCCTCCAGCCCCTCGATTTGTTTATGTAGCCAGTCCAATAAGTTGTGCGGTTCTGCCGCTTTATCGAGAGCAGTAATCTGATTTTTTAATCGTATTCTATATGCCTGCGTGGCGTAGTAAAAATCTACTAAATAGCGAACTGCGTTGGGGCTGAGAGTAGCAGTAGCGGTTCTCAAGTCCTTTGTAAGTTTTTCTATTACTACCGGTCTCACGTCAATAGTAATAACGCCATGCCCGTTTCCAATATCCTCCACCATTGTTGGTGCTCTCCACCCCTCCATCGGAGCATGAAGAAGCACTGCGCTGGACAAATACCCTTTCTTATGTCCAAGTCTCCCCCCGCTCATCACCTCCTTTGAGAGAATACCTCTGGCTTCCTGTACTGTTTCTGCGGGAATAGTGACCACCTGATCTACATACAGTGGTTCGTTGTAGAGGTTGTCGCTAGTGACGTTGAAAACAAATGTAAAGTCTTGCATGATTCATACCATCCTTTCCTGTTAAAAAAAATTGCGTGCGCCTATCTGAAATTGAGATAGTCTATGCGCGTCTCTTTTTGCGTTTCTTGGGAATGATTTTTCCCTGGCGCACGGCTGCTGCATAAATAGCGCCGTAATTGCGCTTCCACGTATCCGCGCACTTCTGGCAGCGCTTGCGGGCGTCGTGTGCTCCTTCAAGGGATATCCCACAGCCAATGCAGCGGCGCTCTCCCGTACGTGCATGTCTGCGCGAGGAAACTGGCTCTATGGGGTAGAGTTTCTGCGCATAGCACGGTTGGCAGAGCCAGCCATGCCACGGCACGTACTCCCACCCAGCAGCAGACAGCTGTCCCTGCACGTAGGGGCGCGTGACGGTCAGCAGGTCGGACACCTTCGCACAATGCACGCACGCGACAAAATAAGCATGGTGCAGTGGTCCGTGCGGTTCCTGTGCGAGAGGGGATGCTGAGGGTTGCTTAACTTCTATCATCGATTCTCCACACTAAAAGAACAAGCAATACAAGGACACAAAAACCAATAATGAGCCATTCTTCCATACTCAGGACTGCCCACTCTCTAGCGCCCTGTCGAGGCGCAGCACCTCTTCGCTAACGCTCTCCGCCTCAATTGCCAAGTTCAAAATTCTGCAGGCGTTGTCGATTTTCCACTTCGGGACGTGGACGTGCTGCGCTCTCTCCAGGAGGGCTTCCAGGCGACGGTTGTACTCGTCTACGCTGGGAGACTTGCGCCCGCGTAGCGGCTTGCACTCCATTGTCCAAGCATCATCAATAAGGTAGAGGTGGTAGCGCAGTTCTCCCTCGCGCAAGACGGGCGTAATGTTGCCACGCTGCACCGCTTTCATCACGGCTTTCTTATCATAGACGCGGTACACCCCCTCTGCCGCAGCGCGAAGCGTGAGGATACGGGCGACGTCGTCCCCGTCGCACAGCCTATCCGTTTGGTCGGAATAGGCTCCGAATACGTTTCTGTCCATGGTGGTATGCAATTCTTTTTATGTCCTCACTCTTTACTCTTTTGTCACGCTGATATCTGCTGCGTCGGTATGGGCAGTGGCAGTTCAGCGCACTGTCTTTTCGCGGTTGCCCACGCCTCGACGCGTGTCTGTGCCTCTTCCAGGCGTACCCGTACGTACTCCTTTGGCACAATGCCACACAGTTTGTAATCCGCTGCGTAATATTGCTCCTGGGTTCTGCTATCCTTTACCAAGAAGATGCGAAATCCTTTGACCTGTGACTCTTCGTCTAGGTAACTCCACGCGCTCCTACTACTCACGGTATATCGTGACGACATACGCTCTTGTTCCCCCTCGTTTTGTTTAATCAAGTATAGGTGGCATTCCCCACTACCCTCAAACTACCATTGCAACCGAAGTCACTTTCTAGCATGTCCAGGACCAATTGTATGTGGCATTCCCCACTACCCTCAAACTACCATTGCAACGGTATGGCCATTCTATCGGCCTGCTGAGCCATGCGATAATGCCATTTGCGAGATCGGTTGCAATGGCAGATTAAGAGCAATGAAAATCCGCAGGGTTGGCCCATGACCCTGGCCCTGCAGGCTCTGTCCGAGCCGTGCGAGTATCTCAGCTTGCATCTTTCAGCACTGCGATCCTCGCGAGTTCTTTTTGGCCTAATCTCAGGATATTGATTGCAGCATTATGATCTCGATCAAGCTCTGTACCACATTCGCAACTATGCCAGCGTTCATCTAAGGTTTTCTTTTTAACCGCTCCACACCCTGAACATATCTGACTGGTATATTTCGGGTTGACTGTTAGCATGGTACGGCCAGCTTCTTCCGCTTTGCTCTTTACCATATTGACAAACATACTCCAACCAGCATCCAAAATGGACTTGTTTAACCCACCCTTGGCAGCGGCCCCATTGGGTAGGTACTCTTTGGTTTCCTCATCCTGCTTGGGCTTTGGTCGTTTTACCAGATTAGCCGTTTGCAGGTCTTCAAAGACGATAACTTGATACCGATTAACCAGTTGCCGTGACGCCTTGTGCAGGTAGTCTGCTCGTTGATTGCGTACCTTGCGGTAGGCTCTGTTTAATCTTACTTTGGCTTTTTCACGCCGTTTAGAAGATTTGGGCTTCTTCTTTTTACGTGATAGTGCCTGATGTAACTGTTTCATTTTCTTATCAGCACGGCGCAGATGCCGTGGATGTTCTATGGTCTCCCCCGTAGAAAGAGTCGCAAGATGTGTCACTCCCAGATCAATACCTACATCCTCATACGATAGAGAAAGTTTCTTTGCCTCCATTTCACAAGAAAATGTCACATACCAGTGCTCACCCTCTCGTTTGATGGTACACGTTTTTATTTTGCCTCCAATCGGTCTATGTAGTTTCATTTTGATAGTACCAATGCGGGTAAGAGTAAGCATCTTCCCTTCGACCTTCCACCCCGACTTATCAGGATAACAAAACGAATCGTAGCGTTTATGACTACGGAAACGTGGGTATCCTGGGGTTTGTCCACTCTTGGCACGATCAAAGAAACGCTTAAATGCTTTATCTATGCGATTGCAGACATCATTGAGTAGGTGTGCAGCGGTTAACTCAAGGTATTCTGTTCGCTCTTTCTTCATCAATGAAAGCTGGTTTTGTTGGTCATAGAGCGAGATACTATGCTCTTTTACTGCTTGCTTACGCCACGCCAAATCATAGTAATTTGGATGTTGTCTGATAGTTATATTGTAGCGGTCGCGCCGCTCCTGTAAAGCCGCATTATATGTCTCGCAGCAGCAAGCAAGGGTCCATTCCAGCTTTCCCACAACCTCCTTATCCGGGTAAATGCGATATTTGTATGTTTTTAGCATTTTTTCCTCCGTTCCAAGTATAGCACATTGTAGTGCTAAAGTCAAGCATCCCTTTCCGATGGTCATGAAGTACTATCGATAACTGTAGTAGGGATGACCAACTGCGTCTCTGGAAAGACCAGATGCAAGTACTTGCGCAGCGGGTTGCCCAGCTCGTCTGCCTTCACGTACCACATGCGCGGAGAAGACTTCTGCATCGACTCTAGCACATACCACAGTCCCTCTTCATCTTCCGCATAGTAGGTAAAGTACTCCTCGCCATCATGACGCAATTCCCATATCACACCTTTTTTTGCGGTATAGTTGGTTGTATGCTTTGTATCATAGGTAGTTTTCCCTTCTGGAAGCGCCAACCAGACATCCTTGAGCATCACATCGCCGCGCTCAACACTATCGATAATTGCCAATTTTTCCTCCGCCTGTGCTATGCCCACAGTCGAAAAAACTGTGGGCGCTTATCTGAAATTGAGTTAACTAAGTTACTCGTCTATTTCGTACTCTAATTCATTTTGTACAATCATAATTCCCAACACTGCTGCATCCTGAGCCAAAGACCCACCTGTAACCTTGTTTCTCGCATACGGGTCTAATGGTTGACCAGATATGCAGGAGTCAAGAATGCTTTGTACAATATCTCGTATCCTTTTTGCCTGTTCTCCAATATGGTCGGTACCTACAAGCGCACTATGTTTTTGTTTCAAGTTTCTACCTCCTCTGCACGCTCTATCGAATGACTTTGTGCCATTTCGACCACCGACTGTTCTATCGGCGTTCGCCAATCCACACTGTACATTGCTCCGCAGTAGGTACAAAAGTCCTGTGTTGCGACATGACACGAACCATTACGCATCGCTTGTATGGTTCTCTTACAACAGATGCAGTAAAACGTAATGCCGTGGGATATCACAAACTCAGGTATAGGCATCCAGTCCACTTATTCCTCCTCCTTACAGTAACATGTCCATTCCTGTGGCACGCAGTATTTGTCGCCGTAGTCATCATCACCGCGCCAGCCACAGGTCGAGCAGGTCTCCCATTCACGCGTATGCGTAAAGTGGTCGATGGTAGGTGGTGCGAGTATGCGTGTCCTGGAAACCATTGTTGCTGTTCCACAGCGGGGACACAGCCCTTTTCCCAGGCAGTACTGGCAGGGCGCATCGCACCACTCCTCAAAGTAATCCTGCCACACCTCATACCCAAATGCAGCGCACTGTTTGCAGTAGTTAGGGTAACGTTTGAAGAACTTTGTACGCCGCATTTTCCCGATAGCGCTATATTTCTTGCACTCTGCTGTGTGAACGACTACCGCTGTTCCCATTAGTAGTACCCTCTGGAATTGCGCTGCGCATTTTCTGCGATACGTCGCACCTCGCCGACGCTATACTCGACGTTGGCGAGGTCTTCGTGCAGGCGATAGAGTTGCGAGCTGACGCTGTTTTCTGTGCGCTCGACGTGATCGACACTGGCATACCCATCGTGATAATGGTTCTCACCAACTTTGGTATCGACCTCACCCTGTAGTTCCTCGACCTGATTTTCCAGCGCCTCAATCTGCGCACGTAGGGGTCTGACTGCTTCCCCAATAAGTCCTTGTATCAATGCACGTAATGCTATCTCATCCATGATCTTTCCTTTCCTGTTTAATCCGCCACATTCGCGACGGATACGTACTGTTTGCCAATTTTGTCCCATTGCCACATTTTTATATCCACAATGCCCTCGCGGCGAAACGCCTCAACCACCAACCGCGCCTGCTTGCGCGTCGAACAGTGGCAGTAAAGCTTTCCTGCCAGGTCTCGCCCTTCGACGCGCCAGGGCTTCTGGCTGTGGCTACTAGGGTCAGGATCGCGGGTTTTCTGCGCCGTCACGATGGGCAATTCCCGCGCAACCGCTCTTTTTGGCTGTTTATAGTGCTTTATCCAGGGCATATTCGTATCCATCACTATGGTGAATGGTCTGACAGTATTTGTGATTGCATACAATATATCCCACAATTGTGTGCAGCTTGATACGTCCATCCGCCTTTGCTGTTGCACGCGCTACATATATACCTGCATACTTCGATTTCCCTCGCAGGTCGTGCAGGTTCCACGCGTTACCGCGTGCACCATCCTATGTAACAATTGACGCAACATATGCTGTATCACCCCCTTTCCCTATAGCCCCCCGTTCACCATAAAACCCATAACTATGCCAGTAAGAATAAACAGTACCACGCACAACAAAAACAGTACCAACCCCAACAGCGTGAATAGACTTCCAGTGATGCCCGCCAAAGTCAACGCAGTGCCACACACTATCAACGCCATTCCCAGCCATTTAAGCAACTGCTCACCCTGCTTTTTGCGTGTGCGCCGCTGCCGATGTATATCTTTCGCGAAACGCCCCTTCCGTATTCTTATTCCACCATGCAAAGGAGTAGCCCACGATGGGTCATAAGGCTCACCAGTATAAGGTGATATCGGCAATCGCTCCATCCCATGTGAAGAAGATGGCATTTCGTCCCACACATGTGGTTCGAACTTTGGCTCATCCATCTTATCTCCCCCCTTGTGGCTTGAGTTCCCAGCGGGTTCCATCCCATGTTGGGTAGAGCCACTCTCCTTGAAAGGAGCCTGGGTTGCTCCACACCTTCTCAGGCGGGAACAGGACGGCAAATGTGGAGTCGTCTTCCAGCTCCCATTTCTCAATAGGTCGTCGCTTATCCAGTGGGAGATGTTGTTCAAGGGCGTCAAAGGCGTCCAGCACAATAATGAGTGGTTCTTCCTGAATGCGGTAGACTTTCAACTCCCCACTATCGGACATAAACGTCGCGTTGTAGGGCATCATGTGAAATTGTTTGCCAGGGTACTTCTCATTGAGCGTATCGACGCCCAAACTGCGGTCAACATGCCCAGGGACGCCCACCTCGTCGGTCTGCTTGCGGCGAAAGAGCCAGTTTTGCAGATCGCGCAAGGTCAGGTTATATTTCTGCGGCTTAAATCCCATGGCTTACTTCCTTTCCATCATGGCAGCACCTCTGCTACCAGTTCTTTGTCACACACTTCACAGGTGTAGACCTGGTTTTCGTAGAAAATCTCCCCACGCAGCACAACTTCCTCATTGTCATACTGTTCTGCGTCGTTGCCAAGCGTGTTGGCGCAGTCAGGACACACCTCGTGCTGTTCCCTAACTCCCCACTTCGCGTAGTAAATCACCGGAAAGAGTGGCCCATCTCTGGTGATTTGCCGGTGCGCTACCAGCACGCCATCCCCGCTCAGGAAAGAGTCGCTGGAGAGCGTGCGGGCCGCACGGTAGACTTCATTGACCGCCATAAGGCGCTGCAGCGCATAGCCAATGTTGATCTCAAGTTGCTGCTCGACTGCCGCATCCCAGTGTGGCATATGCTGCAGCTTGAGCGCCAAGGAGAGGAAATCCGTGAGCGCCTGATTGTGTTCTTCGTCGTATTCTTTAAGTGGCTTCATCAATTCCCCTTTTTAAGGACTATTCTGGTATCTGCTGCGTTAGCATACAATTCAAGTTCGCAGTAGGGAGGGTAATCTCCATTGTCATCCTCTTCCTCACCAAAGTAGATTGCATATCGCCAGTCGTAGCCGTCTTTCTCAACGCGTGCTGTTTCTGGCAGTAACACCGCACCTGCCCCGAATACGGTGAGAAACTGCGCTCCGTGCTCTCTGAGGTATGCTGTCGCTTCTTCTGAGATGTCGCCAGCAACGATAATCTGTTGTGCCATGTCTTCTCCTGTTTATCTATTCGTCTATGAGTGCGGCTTTGTGAATGCTACCGCCACACTTCGCGCAAATGGTTCTCTGGGAGAGTTCGTGTGGGCAGACATGTAAAGCATGAACGCTCTTTGGAAAGTTCACATTGCCCTCGCGGGGAGGGCTACTTTTTCGGAATAATCACCCATCTCTTCCCACTATGGGATTTTTTGCACATTTCCGGAGGGTTTTGCGCGAGGAACCTCTCCGCTTCCTCGCGCGTTGGGAAACTGACCGCACATTCAGGCTCGCTATGAGCCAGATGGAAAAATTTTCCGTCACGATCAGGGTAAAAATCATTTTCATACTCATATACTTGATCTGCCATTGCTCTTTCTCCTTTGCCCTCGCGGGCTAGACTACTGCGCGAAACGTTCGCGCAACTCATTCTTCAATTCGTCTTCGTCGTTTGCGTAGACGAGAGAGAAATATCCTTCCTCCCCGCCTACCCCGTCCAAATCTAGGTAGGCTTGCAGACCATCATCGTCCAGGGTTGGCAATCGCAGGATAACCCCAGGCGACTCGTACTTGTTGCCAATTTCACCCGTCCACAACACCCTCCAGGTGCCGTCCTCGAATAGTTCAATCGCATAGCCACTCCCTGACCAGCTGGCGCGAGTCGCTTTCGCCAGGCTTTCTGGAAACTCTTCTGAGGCCAGAAACGCCTCCAAAGTCTTCTCCAACGCGCTGTTTCTTTCGCTATCTTCATTCCAATCGTTACTGGTCATCTATTTTTCCTCTCTCTTGCATATTGTTCGATGCTTCTCTGTAAGTATAGCACATTAAAGTGCTAATGTCAAGAACTTTTCTGTGATATGGTATAATCAGGTTAAACATCCTGAAAGGACATCCCTATGGCAAAGAAACCATCCAACAGTACGCCAGGAAACCCGCTGGTGATTTCTCCACCACCCTCACCCCTACTGGCTCCGCTAGGACCAGCGGTACCTGGGGATAGGACGCAGCCCAAGCGAGAGCCACATCCACGTCCAACCACGCGCCGTCCGGTACGCCCTGGCGAGCCACCAGACCCCCGCCAGTAGGGTCTACTCATCCGACAGGTTCACCTGGATAACCTGCTTGCCCTGTTTCTTTGCCCATTTGTCAAGCATATCCATTGAGGCAATGAATTTATCTTGTCTCTCTGCATCGGTGGTGCAACCTACTTGATATGCCCAGGCTCGCTCAGCTTCTTGTATCAATTCATTATGAGCAAGCGCAAACTCATGCGTAAAGACAGGACGACCCAGAAGCAACTCGATGGCCTCATGGAACTGGCTAAAATTGGCGCAAAGCATCAAGTCTTCTTGTATCTGATAGTAAGCAAACTTGCGCGGGTCGGTATCAGGCTCCCACCACTTCTCATTTCCGTACTTTTCCATCGCGTTGAGGCACTTCTGTAGCGTCTCTTTATCCGTAACACCTATTGATTGTAAAAATTCCTTATTGTCCATTACTTTCACCCTTCTATTCCATAGACAAACTCGTTGTAGTGCTCGCCTAAAAATGCCTGTACTTTTTCCAGCAGCTCTTCGCACTGCGCATACTGGTCACGGTACAGGGCGTCTTCCTCCTCATTCTGAGGGTCGTAACCCATTTCGTCACACCATGCCTCGTAGCTATTCTGCTCAAAGTTACTGGCATCGTCAAGAATGACTGCAAGGAACGCATGTACAGACAATCCTCGCAGGTCGTCTCCCGCCTGCGTATGAAAGTACGTCGTCAGGCTGTACGTTTCTCCATCCTCCCTGTAGGACAGAACGACGGTGTACAGGCGTCGGTTAGGCCACTGCGCAGCGTATGCAGGACTTGCGCCCTCTGTGACGTGCGCGGTAATGCCACATTTTTCAATCAGGTCTTGTAGTGTCGTCATGTTGTTTTCTCCTTCTTTCTTCTTTTACTTGTCCACACAATACCGATAGGTGATAGCCACGGCAGCTGCCTCTGATCCGAACACCTCAGCAACCAGTATCAAACCCTCTATCCAGTCTCTAGACTCTCCATCACTATATACTATAATCTCTGGAAAATGGTGTTTGACTCTGATAAGCACTGCCGTGACGAGCAAATCGTAGGGCTTTCGCGCTGTCTTGCAGAACGAGAAGTACCGTCCATTTTCATCGGGTGTCTGCCACGATTCAGGCTCAAACTCACGCTCAAAGTAAAAAGTCTCATGATACATACCTCCAACAGCGTCACCATTAAAGCTGATAAGATCACTCGTGAACGTTGGCTCTCCTGTCCCGTGACCCCCGCGAATGATAAGCGGGTCGTTTCGGTGATAGCCACCTGCACTCAAGCTACGTGCGGGAAGATGTTCCATGAGTCGCCGTACGTCTTCCGTCAATGCGATAAATCGTGACTGGTCAAGTGTCTTTGGTCTGTACCAATAATGTGTATATCCCATGGTTTATGCTCCTATCTTTGTGGTGTCAATGGTCTCAATAAAGCGTACTGGCCCATTGGGAAATTCCAACGGCCATAGTGTAATCGTTGGTCGCCCACCCAGAAACGCGTCCAGGTAGTCACATTCCGATAGGGGGATGTGAGGACGAAGCAGGGTGACTGCCTCGTCCATGTCCTTCGCCTGGACGATGAAAATGTTCTGCGTGCCATACGGCTCATGCCGAAACGAGGCGTACCAGAGGTGTTTGTGCTGTGCCATGTCGGTTATTCCTTTCCTATATCAGTGTCGTTTTTATCGTCGCCTGGTCAAGTACAGTAGTTTCTATTTGTTCGACTGGCGGTACTGCGGCCTTGGCCGCAACAAGATTGGCAAGCATAGTTGCCTCGTCTAACTTCTCCGTTTGTGCATCGTGGTCTACCAGTTCAGGCAATGGTTGTGACACTTTCGGTGTGACACTTTCAGTGGTTTTTTCTGCCACGTCGACGGTTTTTTCCGTATCGATAACGATTTTTTGTCGCGCCTGGTAGCGTCCGTCCGCAACGCGGGTGATTTGCTCGTCGCTCGCCATGCGCCTGAGTGCTTGACGTACCGCGTCGTTATGCACGCGCAAGCGCTGCGCAACGATACCAGCATCGAATAATTGCCCTGGTTCTGCCTCAAGCAGTGCCAGAATGCGGCTGCGCGTGTCTTGCATCTTGCGTTCCTCCTGCGCCGCACGCGCCTCTGAGACATACCCTGAAACAAACTCGATCAGGCTGCCGTCTTTTCTTGCGCGGCGAAAAATGAGCGGGCTGGAGCCACTGCACAGACTGTGCTTCTCTACCCATACCACGGTCTCAGTGGGGTTTGAGCCGGAGCGCGTCATGCCCAGGATGCTGCGTGCGATATCGGTAAAGCCCTTGGAGCCGCCAGCTCGCTGAAGCAGGTCCTTTGAATTGCCTTTGTTCAAGTGACCAACAATCAACACAGCAACGCCGGTACGCGCTGCCAGGTCCTCGATCTGTCGTACAATCTTACGCGCATTCTGGTTTCTGGCAGTGGACGTTGAGGCATTGACCATTGACATCAACGGGTCAATCAGTACGATACTGGCCCCGACGCGAATAATTTCTTGCTCAAGTAGTAAAATGTCGGTTGGTATCTCAAAGTCGCTTTCCGCGAGGTCGCCTAGTTGCTGCACATCGCGCTTGACCTTCGATAAGATAGAAACGCGTGACATATCCGCGCCCGACTTGCGCAAGGCGGGGACAAGCACGCTGTTTGTTGGCTCTTCATAACTAATGTACACCACGCCGCGTGGCTCCGTCAGTTTTGAGCCGTCCGGCAAGTCCCAGCCCCGCGTAACGCACGCGGTCAGGTAGTGCAGGAAGCTGCTTTTTCCCAGGCCAGCCTCGCCATACAGGAACGTACAGAACTGTTTGGGTATCCAATTCTGCCATACCCATTCAATGTCTAACTCCTCGACTTCAGAGGCAATTATCCCAGCAGACTCACCGCTACCGCTGTACGACGGCGTGTCCTCTTCCCCTTCTTGTGGCCGCTTGCCATACGAGGCAAGCAGACGTAAGTCGTCTGCTACCTCATGGCGTCCGTTTTCCTCTGCTGCATCAGCTGCCTCAGAGAGTTCGTCGCTGCGGTTGTATGTATCCATTTTGTGCTCCTAGTGTTCCTGCTGGTTTAGCTCAGCAGGTACGTTGTCAGTTTCTCCCAGGTGTCACCCTTCTCTGTACTGTGTTCTGATATGTGAGGAACAAAAATGTTCCTCTTCTCCCAACATGCCGCGTGACCAGCCGCTTGCTATCTCTTTCCCGCACTCCTGGCAGGTGACGAAGCCGTTTCCCATGTGCTGAAAGGTGACCCATGGGTTGCTGTTGTCGTCCGTACCGAAACACCCCACAGCGCGGGTGTTCCAGTAAACGGTATATGGCCTGTTGGTTACGCGTGTCAGTGTGTCCTGATGGGCGTGCAGGAAGGCATAGAGTTCCTGCACAGCGTAGGGGTCGAGCATGGTAACGCGGTCTTCTCCATCAAAGAGGCTCAAATAGCCACTCTCTGCATTGAGGTCTACCATTTGCTGCTGGTGTGCGTCTAAGTCACGAGTAAAGTGGGTCATGTCGTTCACTCCATTCCTTCATATTCAACATAACCATTTTCGAGAATGACGGCTAACTCGTCTTGAACAGCATAATTTGGGTTGTAGTAAATGCGCCCGATGCGCTCTATGTCGTTTGTCCGATCATTGCGGTCGCAGTCATCGGTGAAAATCAGGCCGCTGTATAACGCGCCGACCTCTTCCGGTTCTACTGTTTCCCAACTGCTGTTACAAAACTCATATTCAAGAGCCTCAAGCAGTTTCCTGTTGATGCCGCGTGTGTCGTCTGCTACCAGTTCTTTCAACTCTTGTTTGTTGCCTTTGCCACGTACGAGTTGTATACGCACGTTGCCATTGGGTTGCTTGCGAAATTCGAGTAAGCTCATGGTGTTTTCTCCATTCTTGTCTTTGATTGTTATGGCTTGATGGAAATGTGGCATTGTACCCAGCCATATTGCCCCGCCTCTTCTACCTCTTTGGCACTAAAAGGTACACGTACTGCTTTGTTGTGCTTCTCGACTTTTGGCGTGCGTTTTTTACGGGCGGCTATCAGTGCGACTTCTGCCGCGTCTTGCTCAGGCTGCAAACGAGAGGGTAGTACCGGAATAGCGTTTCCCTCCCAGTTCATTTCTGCGTCATTAATAGCTGTCCCGACACCATAGCGTATATAGTCCTGCGCCTCTTTACGAGAGAAGAGGTAGTGATATATCTCATGGTCTAGCATGTACTGTATTTCTGCTATCGTCGTGGTACCTTGCATGTACGACGTTCCCATCTGGGTAAAACGTGCCTGCATCTGTTCTCTTTGGGATAATTGCCGTTCCGTTCCGTAGTATTCTGTACGCGTCATGGTTATGTACTCCTTGATCTAAGTATAGCACACTCTAACGCTATTGTCAAGGGGTAAACGGTGAAACAGTTCACCCCTTAACCGCGTGTATTATTCCTCTTCCTCTTCCTCTTCCTCTTCCTCTTCCTCTTCCTTATTTTCCCAGTACAGTTCAGCTAGTTCACGCCAGTTGACTTGCTCCATGGCCCACCCTAGAATGTCTGCGGTCATGTTGGCACCGTCAAGAGCGGGCATATTTTCCTCGTCTGTTACCCAGTCTTTTAACGCGTCCTCTAACTCTAGGACTGAGCGGGCTTGCTGTACTAACTCATCCTTACAACTGCTGGTGTACTCGTCGTTGTCAATCCATAGCCCAACGTTCCACGTTGGGTAGTTGGTATAGCCATTGTATGTCATTGCCTTTTCTCCATTCCTTTTACTACTGTGTTTTTCGTATTTCAATGCCTGGTAAAAATATCCTGGGGGGATGTCGGACAATCCCCCCACTACCTGATCCTTTGCCGTCGCTGGCTGGTGATCGTTACATCACACACCCCGCTTTCTCGTGATCTACCTTGTTCTTGACTCTTTAAGTATAGCACATCATACCGCTATTGTCAAGCGTATTGTGTGAACTAGATCACTATGACATACTCCCGCGTTTTCCAATTCGTGATACGGTACAATTTGTATGTGGTCACGTCCTGAAAGTACGTTCTCCGCCCGTCCTGCAGTAGCTTGAATGTATCTCCTCTGTGACCGTCTGTAAACGTGAGAGGCTCTGAGAGGAGAATAACATCGCCAACCTTGGCCGCGTTTTTCTTCTTTGCCAGGTTGTCGTAGCAACGCGTACGCCAAGCTAACGCGTACTTGTCTTCCGTAGGCGTGAGAAGCTTGAGAATACGCTCCGGGCAAGTGTTCTCATATGGTCCCATACCCTCATCCATATCTTTATAGCTAAAATTGTAGTGATCGTTGGGGGTATGCATAATAAGGCATACGATAGCCGTTACTGTGTTGTCAGGCCGCTTGAGTGCGATGTACGATACATTCAGGTATGAGGCAACGTCTAGTACTTCATAGCTGGGAGAGGTAAACGTGTGTTTGAAAAAATCGGCTAGTGACTGCTTTGGGTCTTTGTGTAAGTTTGTCCATCCCATGAGGATATTCTCTACTTTCTTTTTGTTTCTCTACTACCAGCATAGCAGAGTGTAACGCTATTGTCTGTGAACTAGCTCACATCTTGTCGGAGTTCTGCAAGCGTCTCTTTTGCTTCGGTCAAGGCTTGCGCTAGTTCCTCGTTTGCCAGCTCGTCAATATAGGAATCGTTTTCGCTGGTCAGTTCGACCCCCCATATGCTAGCGTTACCTAACTTGACGCCTTTGTAGTGGATTGTAGCGGTTACGCCTACGGCTATAATGCCTTGACTCTCAGGATCAGCGGCTATCAAGCACTCCTCATTGACTTGTCGTTGTGCTTCTTTCCTTGCCGCAGTCTCTCTTGTGACTCCAGGAACATCATGCATCGTGATAAGCAGGTCCTTGTACCGCTCCTCTTCTGTGTATTCTGGGAGAAAGTACTCGAATACATTCCGCTCGTACTTCGCACGTGGATTCTTGATAGCGCCGTTTTCCCATTTGCTGGTAAACGTGCCACGGCTTTCAGTAAAATCATGGTCATAGTCGTATACGACGTTGATTGTTGCGTTGAACTGTTCAACCTGCAAGAAAGCAAACTTGACCATTCCATTTGTATGTGCATCTTCCCATTCAAAAATGATTGTTTCCATAGTGGTTAGTTCTCCTCTTCCGTTTCTTGCTTCGGTAAATTATCCATCTTTTGCCGCTGTCGTGGCGTTTGTGGCATTCCCGGTTTATAGATGCACTCTAAGAATAGACTCCTTCCCGTCGTTCTTACCGGGTGTATGTATTGCCATAATTCCCATTTTCCGCTTGTATTGCTGTACCAGTAGGTATCATGCGAGTTTGTCCAAGGCCGTTCATAGGTATAGCCCATTTCTAACAGTGTCTCATGGGAGTGCATCTTGATAAATGGCATTGTCGGTTACTCCTTATGCGCTATGCGATACTTTCTAATTCGTCGAACAGAGCATAGCCGAAAAACTTTACCAGTTTTCTATAGTTCCCGTCTTGCTCTTCCCAGTACAGCCTTGCACCCTCTTTACTCAGAATATCGCTATAATAGCCGCCGTTGTCCTTATCCCAGTCTTGCCACGTGTCATAGTTTCCATCGTTGGTATCTTTGAGATACCATAATACTTGCTCCAGGCTATAACTGGACCAACCTAACCCGGCATACACATAAAA
>WNGH01003546.1_pt1 | contig 20773 bp, 17 predicted proteins | sample 5400631 | NCBI WGS metagenome assembly WNGH01 (sample SAMN13153373, study PRJNA577476) | soil metagenome | isolation source: 115 cm soil or saprolite under Garry oak tree replicate 1 | place: USA:California | collected 2016-06-15
CCCATCTCCAGGTAGCGCAGCGTGTCGAGCAGCGCCAGGACGCGTGCTCTGGGCACGCGCTCTTTCACCGCGGCGACTGCGGCGCCGAGCGTGTCGGACTCGGCCGCGATGCGGCACAGGAACGCGACGGGCATCGAGACGCTCTGGCTGTCGACGACCTCGACCTTGAATCCTTCCACCGACGACGCGCCCACGCGCGCGGCCTCCGCCGTGGCCGAGAGCTGCGCGCCGATGTGGATCGATATGCACCCGTCATGGTCCCTGGCGAGTCGTCTGTAGACCTCGGCGAACTCACCCGGTGATGGCGCCGAGGTCGTGGGCAGCGAGGTCGCGCCGGCGAGGCGAGCGAAGAACTGCTCGTTGGTCATGTCGACGCCGTCGCGGAACGTCTCCTTGCCGAACAGGACCTTCAGCGGAACGACCTCGATGGCGTGGCGGGTGCGCCATTCGTCGGGCAGGTCGGCAGTCGAGTCGGTGACGACCGCGAAGCTTCGCGTCAAGAGTCGAGCGCTATTCGACGGAGAGAATGAACGGGTAGTGCTGCTGGCCGCCCTGCTGGACCTCGACCTCCAGGGCCGGATACTGGGAGCGGATCTCCGACTCGAGCCTGGCCATCTCGGCGTCGCTCGCCTGCTCGCCGCGGTAAACGGTGACGAGCTCGTAGGAGTCCGGGCCGAGCTTGCCCAGCGCCTGCTTGACGACCTCGGCGTAGTCCGCCCCGGCGAACTCCAGCTTGGCGTTGATGAGGCCGATGACGTCGCCCTTCCTGACCCTGACGCCGTTGGAGCGGGTGTCGCGGACGGCGTGGGTCACCTCGATGGTCTGCACGCGGTCGGCCTCGGCCTTCATCGCGCGCAGGTTCTCGCCGCCTGACCGGTCGGGCCGGAACGCGACGACCGCCGACACGCCCTGCGGCACGCTGTGCGTCTCCACGAGGTGGACCTTCTTCTTGGTCAGGCCGACGACCTGTTTGGCCGCGGCGATCACGTTGCCGTTGTTGGGCAGCAGGATGACCTCGTCGTAGGGCAGCGACTCGATCGCGGTGAGCATGTCCTGCGTGCTCGGGTTCATGGTCTGCCCGCCCTCGATGATCGCGTCGATGCCGAGGCCGCGGAAGATGTCGACCAGGCCGCGGCCCGCGACGACGGCGACGATGCCGACGCCGTTGGGGCGCGGCGCGACCGGGTGGCCGCCCTCGGTCTCGAGGATCCGGCGGTGCTGCGTCGACATGTCGCCGACGTTGAGCTTCAGGAGCTTGCCGTAGCCGTTGGCGAGGTTGATCACCCGCGTCGGGTCGTCGGTGTGGACGTGGACCTTGACCAGCTCGGGCTCGCCGACGACGAGCACCGAGTTGCCCAGCGCCTCGATCTGGCCGCGGATGAGCTCGCTGTCGAGGTTGTTGCCTTCGATGAGGAACTCGGTGCAGTAGCCCCAGCCGCCCTCGGGGAGGTCGAGCGCGATCTGCGCCGCGGGGATGACCGGCTTCCTGGTCTCTAGATCGGTGAACGCGGTGTCTGACTCCTCGAAAGTCTTCAGCATGCCCTCGAGGATGAGCTGCAGGCCGAAACCACCGGCGTCGACGACGCCCGCGTCGCGCAGGATCTGGAGCTGGCTGGGAGTCTTCTGCACCGCCGATTTCGCGCCGGCCGCCGCGGCCGCGATGACGCGCGGGACTGTCGCGTCGGCAGCGCTTGCTGCTGTGGCGGCGGCGCGTCCCGCCTCTCGAGCGACGGTGAGGATGGTGCCCTCGGTGGGCTTGTTGACCGCGCGGTAGGCGGCGTTCGCGGCCTCTTCGAACGCGGCCGCGAGCTCGGCCGGCGTGAGCGAGCTCCTGCCCTCAACCGCGCGGGCGAAGCCGCGGAAGATCTGGGAGAGGATCACACCCGAGTTGCCGCGCGCGCCCATCAGGCTGCCGTGGGAGGCGAGCTTGGCGATCTTGCTGACCTCGGCGGCGTTGGACTCTTTGACGTCCTCGACGGCGCTCTGGAGCGTGAGCAGCATGTTGGTGCCGGTGTCGCCGTCAGGGACCGGGAAGACGTTGAGCCGGTTGACCTCCTCGTGGTTCGAGGAAAGCCAGCTCAGGCTGCCCAGGAGCGCGCGCTTGAAAATTGGGCCGTCCACGCCTATCGCCTTGGTCGTGGCCACCACTCAGCGGCTCTCTTTCTCTTCGCGTACGCCCTGGACGTTGACGTTGACCTTGACGACGGGCACGTTGACGGAGCGCTCGACCTCGAACTTCACCGTCTCCTGGAGGTTGTGGGCGACCTCGGAGATGCGGATCCCGTACTGGACGATGACGTAGACGTCGATCACCAGGCCCTCTTCGGCCTGGACGACGTCGACGCCCTTGTCGACGTTCTCGCGGCGCAAGAGCTCGGCGAAGCCGTCGCGAAGGCCGCGCCCGGCCATGCCGCTGATGCCGTAGCAGCGGATCGAGGCGTGGCCGGCGATGGCCGCGACCGCCGAGGGGAAGACCTCGATTCGGCCCCACTGGCGGGACTGGATCAGAGCGGTGGTGGAGGTGCTGGTCTTGGAGGCCATCAGAGGGCTCATGGTACAATTCACGTCCGCGCTTCAGCCGCCGGGCGGCTTCGCGTGCTCGTCGCACCCGTCAACTCCAGCCGGAAGGTAACTCATGGCCAGGCAATGCGCGATCTGCGGCAAGACGCCGCAGTACGGACACCACGTCAGTCACGCCAAGAACCGGGTGAACCGGAGGTTTCTGCCCAACCTGCAGATGGGGCGGGTGACGGTGGCGGGCAAGACGTTTCGCGCGCGCGTCTGTACTCGCTGCCTGAGGACGTACTCGGTCTAGCGCTTCCCCTCGGTTGAGTCGCTAGCTCGAGTACCTGAATCGATCGGACGGGCTGCGTATCGATGTACCCGCCGGTGTGGCCACGGTGACGTCGACAGTCCCTGGTGTTCCGGAGGGCACGATGACATCGATGCTCCTAGAGGAGTTCACCCGCAGCCGGGTGCAGGCGACTGACCCGAAAAACACCTGCGCGCCGATCGCGAAGCCGACGCCGCTGATCGTCACACGGGTCCCACCGGCTGACGGTCCGGACGCCGGCGAAAGGCCCATCACGACCGGCGGTCCGTACGTGAAGACATCCTCAGGTTGGGGTGAGCTATCCGAGCCCGCCTCGGAAACGCGAACATCGACTCCACCTTCACCTGCAGGGGAGATCGCCCGCAACGTGGTCGAGGCTACAAACGTCACCGACATGGCTTGCTGATTCCCGAAGTACACCTGCGCGCCGGGAACGAAGCCCCGCCCGGCGATCGTGACTCCAGTGCCTCCGCCGAGCGGACCGCTTGCGGGTGAGATCGAACTCACTAAGGATGTGGACCAGGAGACATCCGCGGTCGCAATCGTGGCGTTGTCGTTCGTGTCCGCCTCCACAACGACATCGTCGGGAGACGCGCTGGTGATGGTCGTCGTAGCAGCGCCTGTGCGATTCGTGAATGAGCGGGATGGACTGATCACCGCCACATGGTGGCTTTGAGTCGAGAAGTCCACCTCCTGGTTGGGAATGGGATGGCCGGCCACGTCCTGGACGGTCGCGGTCAGCGTGGCCGTCTCCCCAGCGAGCAGAGCAGGAGAGCTCGCAGTCAGCGTCATCCTCTCGTCCGGAGGCTGTGTGACGGGAACCATCACCTCGGTCCAGGCGGTGCCTGAAATTGCGATCAGGGTCGAGCTCTGGACTGGTTGAATCGTCAACTCACAACTCCCCGATGCGTCGGTCGTGCACGACAAGCTGCCCAATCCGTCGCTCAGGACCACCCTGGCTCCCTTAACGGCACGACCGTCGCTGTCGCGAGCGAGCAGCCGAACCGAGACTGGCTGACCAGAGAGGTTGGCCTCGACTGGCGAGGGTGTCAGCCTGGCGACGCCGTTTGCGGCGTCAAGCACGAACGCAGGGCCAGCATAAAAGGGCTCTCGATTTGAAGTCTGTCCCTCGACTGGTCCGGTCACCGCCCTGCTCGGCACCGTCACCTCGATGAGAGTGTCCGACCAGGACCGGATGGCCGCCGCCATCCCCTGGTCAGACCCGCCTGTCCAGAAGGTGATCTCCCCGGCACTGGCGCCAAAACCGTTCCCAACGATGCACGCCAGACCGCCGCGGGCCACGACCTGAGACGCGAACGAGGCCGGAATCCAGCGTGGGCCGGTTGCCGGCGGCTTCGTAGGTGGGGTGCACGAAGCTGAGCCGGCCCCTACCGCGGCGTGCGTCCCACAACCCACGGTGAGGCACAGAAGAGCGGCCACCATCACCCAGGTTGCCGGTTGGAGGGTGCGCCCGGCTGGTCGGGAAACCACGGGCGAGCAAGGATAACCCACGGTTCGCGTCCTTCCTCCGTCGATACGCGACTCTTGCGGGCAGTTCACGGCTCCCCGAACAGTCAATCCGCTTGGCGTTTGCGGAACTTCGGCCCACCAGGCTCTCAGGGGTGCCAGATTGGCGCGCACGGCGCCCCGTGGTGGACCGTGATGTTGCCGTTGCCCATCGCATGATCTGGGCTTCAAAGACGACTTCGTTTCAACCGTGGGCTAGGCAGCGGATCAGTGGGGCACTGAGCGCCTTAAGTGCCCCGCCGTTTCATGTAGCTGGTTCGAGTCCGTTGCAGCCGACCACGATCAGAATGGACCCGTGACGAGCGCTGCGCTTGTACGCCGGCTGCGGCAGGTCCTGGAGATCGGATGCCTGCCCACAGACTCCGACCAAGAGAAGGTCACGAAGGAAGTCTTCGTCGTCATGAACCTGGGCGGCGCGCTGGCCGGCGTGCTCTGGGCCGTCATGTATGCGGCTCTCGGCAGGCCTTGGAGCGGTCTCATCCCGCTCGTCCAAAGCGTCGTTGTCGCTGCCGTTCTTGCGAGGTTTGTCGTGACCAAGAGGCTCGGGCTTCTTCCCGTGCCGTTCCTGGGAACCGGCATCCTCCTCCCCCTGTGGCTCCAGCTGAGTCTTGGGGGTTACGTGCACGGGAGTGCGGTCGTCATGTGGGCCTTCATGGCGCCGCTGTTCTCGTTACTCATCCGACCCGCTCGAGAAACGACGATCTGGCTCGCGGCCTTCGTCGGCGACCTCGGCCTGGCTGCCCTGCTCGACGCATCGGTCGCTCGGAACGTGCAGCCGCTTCCGAATGTTGCGATCCTGACCCTCTTCGCCCTCAACCTCGCCGGAACTGGACAGCTGACTTTTCTGGTCATCTCTTACTTTCGCGCGCAGCGCGACGCCGCCGAGCGGCGGTCAGAGAAGCTGCTGCTGAACGTGCTTCCTGAGCCGATCGCTGCCCGCCTCAAGCGTGGCGAAGAGCCGATCGCCGACCATCACGACGACATCACGGTCCTGTTTGCGGACCTTGCAGGCTTCACCGTTCGCTCCGCACACGAGACTCCCGCGGAGACAGTGGCCGTGCTCAATGAAGTCTTCTCCGTGTTCGACGGCCTGGTTCGTCGATACGGACTCGAGAAGATTCGGACGATCGGGGATTCGTACATGGTCGCGGCTGGCGTGCCGCTCGCACGTCCTGACCATGCGCATGCGATCTGCGCGATGGCTCTCGACGTGAGGCGCGAAGTGGCTCGTCTCAACGCAGCTCACGATTGGGACCTCAGCTTCCGGATCGGCATCAACTCCGGCCCGGCCGTAGCGGGCATAGTCGGTCGGGAGAAATTCCACTACGACCTATGGGGCGATACGGTCAACATCGCCAGCCGGATGGAGTCACATGGCCTTCCCGACCAGATCCAGGTAACCGAACCGGTCTATGAGCGCCTCAAGGGCGACTTCGCATTCGAGCGACGTGGTCTCATAGAAGTGAAAGGAAAGGGCCCGACCCTAACGTACTTTCTAGTCGGTCACGTCGGCGAACACTCAGACGGTGATTCAGTAAGGGTGCCGGTGCCGGCTCCCTCGGTTGGTTCTTAGCCCGTTCAAGCCACCTGACAGACCGCCCGAGCGCTCCGGGTCAATTACCGCGGAGTTGGGTGGTTCGAGTCCACCGCGTCCCACCACGCATCTTTAGGCAGGCTCGCTTCCCCCGGTGAGTGACAAGATGGAAAGCCCTCCTCGTCGCCGTAAAGGTGGTCCACGCGGCGCTGGTACGGCTCACACAAGCTCTTTTTGACAGAATCGTCCTGTGCCCGATGACCACTTCGGCGAGGGTGTCGCGGAGCGCTACGACGAGTTGCTCGCCGACATGTTCGACCATGCCGTCGTTGATCCCACCGTCGACTTCCTCGCCGAGTTAGCCGGCCACGGTCCCGCGCTTGAACTCGGAATAGGTACAGGTCGGATTGCACTGCCGCTCGCGCAACGCGGTATCCGCGTGCATGGAATCGAGCTCTCGTCGGCGATGCTCGCGAGACTGCGGGCGAAGCCGGGTGCCGAGCAGATCGACGTGACGATTGGCGACTTCGCCACAACCAGGGTCGATGGAACTTTCTCACTCGTCTATCTCGTCTTCAACACGATCAACAACCTAACGACCCAGGACGAGCAGGTTGCCTGTTTCCAGAACGCCGCTGCCCACCTCGAGGCGGGCGGCATCTTTCTGGTTGAGGTGGGCGTTCCGGCGCTCCAGCAGCTGCCGCCTGGCGAGACGTTCCACACGTTCCACGTAAGCGAGACCCACCTGGGGATCGATGAGTACGACGTGGCGAACCAGGGACTGGTCTCACACCACTTCCGGGCCGTCGGCGGAGCGTTCGAGAAGCGCTCGATCCCATTCCGTTACGTCTGGCCATCAGAGCTCGACCTGATGGCACGGCTCGCCGGGATGAACCTGCGGGAGCGCTGGAGCGGCTGGAAACGCGAGCCGTTTACGAGCGACAGCACCAAGCACGTCTCGGTCTGGGAAAAGATGCGAGCCGACAGACTCGGGCACGCCAAGACTGATCGGCCGACCCACCAACAATAAGTGGTTCGCGTTACGGAAACTACGTCCCACTTCAATTCGACGGGCTTTCCATAACGCGAACTATCGAGGAGCGCCCGATAACGGGCGATAACATCGGGTCTGACCAGACCCTACTCGACCAGTCTCCCAGCGCAAGCATGGCGCCCGGCGCTGCACAGCTCGCTCTGACGACGCCGTTGACGATGCCGAAAGGACGCGCGCCGGCTCAGTGGCGTGATTTCGATATCTCTACAGCTTCTTACTCATGACCCACGAAGGGTGGTCGACCGGCTGCACCGTCCCGTCCGGCAAAGGATCGTCCCACTGGACGGAGGTCTCTCCGGTGGTGAGGTAACCGAGCCTCTTGTACAGGCGGATCGCCGCCTCGTTGCCCTTCTCGACCTCTAGCGTCGAGTGCCCGGCGCCCGCCTCGTGGATAAGCCACTCGGATTCTTCGACGAGCGCGGTGCCGAGTCCCTGGTCACGGAAACCCGCCAGCACGAGGACATGGGAGATGGTCCCATGCAGGTCGACCAGTGCGTGCCCAATCGGAAATCGGCCGCGTGCGAGCGCCACCAGCAAGATCCGATCGTCGGCCTCGATCGCCGCTCTGAAGACATCGGCGACATGTCCGCTCCAGGTCGCCAGCGCGGGCAAGTCGCGCGCCACTGCGCGCCGGATCTCGACATCAAGTTCCAGGTGCACCGTCCGGCTCACTGCCGAAGAATTCTGCTCTCGACTGGTTAACGATTTTGGTGCCGCCGTAGGCGTGCCCGCGTACCCGTTGTGGGGCTGAAACCGATACTCGTTGACCGACGATCTCGACCTGGTTCGCGTTACGGAAACTACGGCCCACACCAATGCGGCCGCCGTCCCTTACGCGAACCGATCGGCCAGCGTGAACACACGTGCTCAGGGCAACAATCGAAGCGATGGCATATGTCTTGGCCTGACCACCCGGAAGTGCCGATGATCAAGCGTCGCCAGCTTGGCTTCGCCGAGACGCTCGACAACGGAGATCACGGCGGCGTCGACGAAACCAAGCGGAAGGTCACGGTATCGATCGATGAGTTCGCGACAGCGTGCGTAATCAGAGTCTTGTAGCTCCTCCACATTGAGCCGAGCCTCCTCGATGTCTGCTAGCAGACTGAGAAAAGCCTCTGGCCGGAGTCGCCGGCTCGCGAGCCAGTCGACTTCAACGATCACCGGCGCAGGGATGATGATCGGCTCCTTGGCGCCTTCGACCAAAGCCGCGCACCGCTGATGGTCGGTATCCGAGCGATCCATCGCCGCGTAGAGCGGCCCGGTGTCTAGGACGAGCGCCAAGAACCAGGCTCGAAGGGCATGTCGGCTGACCGACGAGCCCAGTCCGATCCCTGCTCCCCCGAGTCGCCTGAGGCAACGAACTGGAATCGCCGTAGAGGTTGCTTTGCCTCACGCGCCACCCGCCTAGTTTTCAGATGGGAGAGTGCCTGTACGACTGCCCTCTTCGCGGGCATGCTGTAGTAAGCGCGACGACCGCCGCGTGTCGACTCGCCCGCCTTCTCGACCAGGCCGTAGCTCAGCAGAACACGCAGGTTAGGCAACCAAGTCCGGTGCCCAGAGCGCCGCTCCAGTTCGTCGATCACCCACGCGCCAGCGAACTCCCCACCGTACGGCTCGACCCTGTCCGAGACGGCAATTGCGGCCTCGAGGACAGGAATCCAATCTGGTCGTTCGGCGGCGAGCGTCGCAACTGCCCGTCCAACATCATTTGCCACGGCCCTGAATGTAGCATCATGAAGCATCTTAGAGAGGCTAGCCGGAGCAGGTAGGCTTTGACAGGTGGATGCATGCGACAAACAGCAGTAGCGAAGGTCAGAGGCGCGCGCACGAGAGTTCGGCCGGGCTCTAACCTACGAGAGGCATCGTGAAGTTTCTTCTCACTTCGGCCGGCATCAGCAACACGAGCATCCACGACGCGCTGGCGGACCTGCTGGGCAAACCGATTGCCGAGTCGAGCGCCCTTTGCATTCCCACCGGGATTTACCCCCACCTCAGTGGGCCTTCAGGGTCCTACCAGTTCATCAGCGGATCAGCTCCCAGCCCTTTGTGTGGATTGGGTTGGAAGTCGTTGGGAGTGCTGGAGCTCACTGCGCTACCCAGCGTGAAGGAAGAACATTGGATCGCCGCGGTTCAGGAGACTGATGCTCTGCTGGTATGGGGTGGCAATGCCTTTTATCTCTGCTACTGGATGCGACAGTCGGGACTCGCAGATCTCTTGCCCTCGCTGCGGAGCTCGATGGTCTACGTGGGGGTGAGCTCCGGAAGCATGGTGGTGACCCCCGACTTCGGAGAGACCTACGACGGCCGTAATCCGCCAGTTGGCAGTGACGAAGCGCTGGGACTGGTCGATTTCTCGTTGGCGCCGCACCTGGATCACGAGCGCTTCCCGGATAACTCCCTGGCAAACCTGGAGAAATGGGCGGCCGGAATACCAGTGCCGGCGTACGCGATTGACGATCAGACCGCCATAAAGGTCGTCGACGACACCGTCGAAGTCATCTCCGAGGGTCATTGGAAACTGTTTGCCCCTTCCTCAGGCTGAGCGGATTCGCTCGCGATCACCTGAGGGCGTTGCCGTTCGGCGATGGCGCAGGAAGCTAAAGCCCCGGCACTGGCCGAGGCGCCCTCAGAGCGCTAACGCGCGCCCGACCAGTGCGGCCTCCGTCCGGTTCGCGTAATGCTCGGTTCGCCCCCCATACCGCTTCGCCCGGTGTGAGACCCAGACACATGCACACCCCGGCTCCTCTGTTCGACCATATGGGTCATGGAATTTGACCGCTACACGATTTCGTTGTTGATTCTTCGCCCCGACGCCCCGGCATTCAGTGAGCAAGAGGAGGCCGAACTTCAGGACGCCCACATGTCGCACCTAGCTCAATTGCACCAGGCTGGTCAATTGCTTGCCGCCGGTCCAGTGCTTGGAGCGCCTGATCGTGGGCTCCGGGGGTTTTCGATCCTTAATGTCGATCCGGAGCGAGCGCGGAAACTCAAAGAAGAGGATCCCGCCGTCCGCGCAGGCAAGTACCGCATCGAGGTATATCCGTGGTTGCTTCCGGCGGGCCTTATCGCTTTCTCAGCTGGGCGCCTCCCGCGGTCGGTGGCTGAAGCTCAGGCCGACTGACCCCGGCGGCTGCGGGACTGCCGGCATTATCAGCGTCCCCTTGTCAGGCTTCTACTTTCCCGTCGTGTCGCCGTCGAGGCGGATGGACCGACCCCGGATTGTCAAGGATTGGTTCGCGTTACGGAAACTACGGCCCACCACTAGGCTGTGGCGATCGCAGCTCAAACCCGTATGTGCCGGCACTCGCGGGTTTGGACGGCCAGGATTTGCCGCTTCCGTCGGCACTCGGGCTACAGGGACGCTGCAGGACGGTTGTCCAATCGGCGTCTCAGATTGCGCTCCTCATGGACGGAGCCGTGCCGAGCGCGGGCCACAAGCCGCACTTCCGACCGACGAGTAGGATCGGCCCATGCCGGTTCGCACGGTCCTGGAACGCGGGCCTAAGCGGAAGAAAGCAGTGGCGTTCGCGGTCGACTGGCCGGGTTGGAGCCGGGGGACGAAGACCCCCGAGCTGGCGCTCGAGGTGCTCGAGTCGTATCGGGACCGGTACCGGCCGGTCGCAGTGGCCGCCGGGATGGCCGACGAGTTCGACACCGCAGGACCCCTCGACGTCGTCGAGAAGCGGGTCGGCACTGGCTCGACCGACTTCTGGGCCATCTCCTTCTCTCCATCGGCCTTCGAGCACGAACCGATGGATGACAAGGAGCTCGACCACAAGATCGCGCTGCTACGCGCATGCTGGGAGTTCTTCGACGCGGTGGCGACGCGGGTGTCCGCTGAGATGCGCAAGGGCCCTCGTGGTGGTGGGCGCGACCGCGACCAGATCGTGCGCCACACCATCCGCACCGAAAGCGAGGATTTCGCAAAGCGATTGGGGTTGCGTGTGCCAGAGGGTGGTGCGCTCACGCCGAAGGCCCTGCGTGAATACCGAGAGACGTATGTCGCAGCCATGCGCGCGTACAACGCTGGCGAGGGCAAGCGGATGCGATCGTGGAACCTGCCGTTTCTCATCCGCCACAGCGCATTCCATGCGATGGACCACGCATGGGAAATGGAGGACAAGGATCTCACCGCCGCCGCCGGGTGATTCGCGGCGGACGTTAAGCGATGCGACCGTGGCCCAGCGTCGTGGCCCCGATCACCTCAGTAGGCTGATCTGTGCTCCGTCAAACCGGAACTCGCGGTTCGCGTTACGGAAACCACGGTCCACCAACCTGGCCGCTCATTGCTCTTGGCGCGCGCAGCCTCAGGTCCGAAGCGTTTTTAAATAGCGTGCGTAATCCGGGTAGTGGCAAGCAAGAATCTTTCCTCGCCCCGCCACCTACCCAGCGCCGCCAGCATCGCCATCAAGGGCCGGAAGAAAACTCGTGCAATGGGGGAAAGTAGAGCCCGCCGCGGTGTATGACAACTGCTCCCAGCAGTGGGCGCTTTGGCGTGCCCTCCGCCCGGCACAGGGATGTAACCATCCCGCGAGAGCAGAAACTTGACCATCAGACCGAACTCCGCTTCAGCCCCCGGAGTACCGGTGACTCGAACCGATGTTGGCCGCGATGATTCGTTCCGAAGCCCATGGAGATGGCCGCCAGGCACCTTGATCGAGCCCGCCTTGAGATTGGCTGGCCTCCCATCTACCTCAAGGACCACCTCGCCTTCAAGGAGTTCGAAGGTCTCCCGATCGGATGGGCGTGAAGGGCCACGACCGTCCCCGGCGCGAGGTCGAGGCGCATCACGACAGAAGTCCCTGCTGTCGTCGCCGCCGTCTCGAGAAAGGTGACGGTTTCGCCCGTGTTCTTGTCCGTGATTGTGTCGCCTTCAGCGAACGACTGCGGCGCGAGGGCTATCGACAGGTTGTTGACGTCCTGTCCAGGAAAAAGGCACTGCGCCCAGGCCTCAATGGCGACGACGCCACATCCGTCCTAATGGTCCTCGTGGGGGCCGATGTCTACCGATCGATGCTCGGGGACAACGAGTGGCCGGAAGCTAAGTGGCGCTCGTGGGTGATCCAGACGTTATCTGAAGCACTTTTCGGGCCCTGACCTAAGGACCGGCCTCACAGCTGGTCACGGAGCCCCATCCACCCCGGCTGCCCTGTGTTGGCCGCAGCACATGACTCCGATAGCTGCGCTAGTCGACGCAATATCTGGAGGCGTGATTAGCAAAGCACTCAGCGCGATCTACCGCCCAGGTACATGTTCCAGAATCTCGCGCAGTTCAGAGGCGGGAGCGAAGAGACAAGTTCGAAGAGCGTCCACTAAGGGGAGCCAAATCCGTGTGTTGATTCGGCTGAAGCACGACAAAAGCGTCCCGCGTTATGCACCGGAGCCAAATCTGATCTGAAGTTGACGACAGCGTCGGGCCGCTCAGTCGAGTCGTGTAGCAACCGTGTAGCAACCCGGGCTTTTGCTGCATTGACAGTCGTAACTACCCCTGGGAGTCGTCGCTACACTGCCGTCGGTGGTCAACCTGGGTCCCGATTACATTTGGCTGGCCCTCAAAAGCCACCCGCTCGCGATCGCCTATATCGCCGCGGTGATCCCGGCATTGGCCATGGCCTTGGCGCAGCCTGTATGGTCGCGAATCGATGAGGCACCCAATGCAGACTTCATCGTCCAGCTGAGCCATGGCGTTTACCCCGTGGCCGACACGACGCTCCTGGCTCCCGAGACCATCTCGGTTCTAAAGGCGGAAGGTTTCTTCAGCCCGCTATATCCATCGGCCACGGGTGACGTCACAGGTCCGCCGCCCGACCCGCGCGATACCGGTCCAATCCCGCCAGGGATGTCCCCCCATGCCAACGCAGTCTGGATGGCGCGTCACATCTGGGAACTCTCTCGTGAATCGGACCAGACGCCTCTCTACTACCTGCTGATGGCGCCGATCTGGTCGGCTGCCGATCACTTCGGCGGACCGTACGCGGCGATCTATGCGATTCGCGTCGTCGGCGCATTGATCGTCGGCTCTCTGGCACCGATGGCTGTGGCCATGGCGCGCATGCTCGCTCCGCAAAAACCAGAGATCGCCGCCCTCGCGGCTATGTTCGCCATCCTGCCGGGCCTCGACCTGAACGGAACACGGATCAGCAACGATGTGCTCGCCACGGCTCTTGGCGCGCTTTTCGTGCTGCTGGCGGTGCGTTGGGTCGGAATTCCCTGGACATGGCGCTTAGCGGTCCTAATGGGTCTGGCTCTCGGCGCGGGAATGTTGGCCAAGCTCACTGTGGCCGGATTGTTTCCTGCGCTGGCCATCTCAGCATTGTGGCCGGCGGCGGGGACTGCTTGGCGTGGCCGCCTCGCACGGTGTGCAGCTTCGAGCACCGTCGCTTTCGGATGTCTGGTGCCCTGGTTCGTGCTCAACCTCCACCTATACAGCGGGATTACGCCTGGTGCCCGGGCACTCCGCCTGGAAGACGGGTTACCCGGGTCGCTGACACTGGAATTCGTAGTGGCGGATATCGCGACGTATCTCGTTACCTGGTGGTCCGGCGAGCCCTGGGGCACGTTGCCGCTGGCACTCCCATTCGTGGTGATTGGTGTCCTGATCGCCCTCATGGCACCGGTTGCTGTGATAAGGCTCTTCAGACACCAAGCCCAGTCCATGGCGCAGGGTCGCGTCGTGGTCGCCGTCACGGCTGTGCTCGGCATGATGGCCGCAGCTTTATCGCTGCCCGCGACGTCGCAGTTCGAGTTTGTCGGCCACGGGCGGTTCGCGTACCCGGCAGTATCAGCTGCCGCGGTTCTTTGTGCGCTCGGCCTGTCCGCGACCTTGACAAGAGGATCCATCCGGAGGTCGGTCGCTGCTGCTTACGCACTGGTTGTGGTAGCCATGCTGGTTGTCGGGGCTACGAACTTCCATACCAGGCTACCAGTCGAACGGGGCCTAGGCGTGCCCCCGGCCGAGGCCAAGACGGTCAGCGTGAACGCGTCGGGACACCTGGAGGGCGTCACTATTAGGGTCGACCAGATCGCATTCGATTACGGCGCGAAGGCGACCTGGTTCGAAGTGACGGCGAGCAACCGGAGTCCGGTCAAGGTGGACTGGCCGGTGGTACCGGTCGCATCCGACGACGGAGCGCGCGTCAATGTCGATTACCTGCGGTCGACCCACCTGCTGGGCGATATCGATCCCGGTCAGAGCCTCACGGGATGGCTGCGCGTGGATCTGGATCCCGCACGTGTGCCAGCAAATAACGGTGTGCTACTTCGATTCCCGGACGTCGCTGTCGACGACTATCGCACTGTCGCGGACATCGACGTTCGCGTAAGCCTAAATTAGCCACAACCAGGCGGATCAAGCTATCGAAAAGGGGGATAGGCTCGAGCATGTCGACCCTTCAAGGCTGCACTGACCTGAAGGGAGAGGCAAACACCTATTACGCAGAGTCCATGGGTTTTGGGGTTTTGGGGGACATATGGGCCCAGCCCCTGGTCCGCGGTACTTTCAGTGGGCCAGCGCCTATTACTTCGTCGGCTGGGTTTGGATTAGTACCTGGATGGCGGTGACATGCAATGCATTCGTGCTGAGGAGCAGGACGATGCATGTAACGACGATGATCCAAGCCTGTCGTGGAACCGTCTCCCACATTAAGAGAAATAGATTTGACGGCTTTGGTCAGTCGGATTAGCGTTTCCATTGGAAGCCGGTGCAATACGACTCAACGTGAGCGATCCTCGTCCTTGCCCTTGTTTCCGCGCCGGGTGACATGGTGGATTCGTCGTGGACGTTTTCGGGATCCGCATCTGCACGGCAAGATCGGCTCACCTCGGAGGTAGAAGCGTGAAAGGTCTAGTGGTCGTGATCAGTCTCATGGTGGCCATGTTTGTTACATCGATCGCCGCGATGGCCAGCGAAGGAGCTGCCACTCAGTACAAGGCCAGCTTCCAGGCTCCGATGCCTGACGGCGGTTTCTCCCAATGGACTTGTTCGGGAGTGCACGTAGTCAATCGCGTCAGTATCAAAGACAGCGAGATACACGAGGTTCAAGGCAATCATTGTCGAGAACTATGACGGGACCTTCACGCAACACATACTCGCCTACTACAACTGACCAAGGCTCGGAGGTGCTGGACGAACGACGCGGTTCACCTGGGGCCCACTACGCGACCGCATCACAATCGCAGCCGTCCGCCGGTCACGAGACTCCTGCCATACAGCAACGCCGATAGCAAACCACGGCATTTGGCGGCACCCCGCGAAGGTCGCGGTACTTGAACGGCGATTTCTGAACGGGGTGCAGCGATCTGTTAACCGCAAGGTTCAGGGTTCGAATCCCTGGTCCGGAGCCAGTTCGCAATTTTCGAACCGAAGGACAAGTACGCCCCGACCGGGCTCATGCCCAGCCGAAGCTCGCACCCTCGCGCTCGAGGAAGCCGTGACCTTTGTCGGCAGCCGATACACTTCCGAAGACTGGGTTCGCTCCTATTCCGTCGCCCACGGAACGTCGTTCGGTAGGAGGTTGACCACTGATTCGAACAGTTCTCTGCGAGCTTTTGGGCATCGAGCACCCGATCATCCAGGCAGGCATGGGGCCGTTCGCTCCAGCCAGCCTTGCGGCTGCGGTTTCCAACGCCGGTGGTCTAGGCAGCATAGGGACATTCGGTCTCGATCCCATCCAGCTAGTTCGACCGGCGGACGACCTGCAACGACAATTTGCTTCGATCAGAGATCTGACCAACAGGCCATTTGCCGTCAATTATGTGGTGCCATATTTCGGGAATGAGCATTCGGCCGAAGCTCGTGTCGTTTGCGTTGGCCGATCCGGGCGACCTGGTGAAACGAGCACACGCAGCTGGGGCGCTGGTCATGCATCAGGTCACAACGGTAGACCAAGCGGAACAGGCCGCGGCCCGCGGCGTAGACGTTATCGTCGCACAGGGTGGCGAGGCTGGCGGCTACGGCGGCAGCGTGGCAACGATGGTGCTCGTCCCTCAGGTCGTGGACGCGGTGCGACCGATTCCGGTGGTTGCGGCAGGAGGTATCTTCGACGGGCGTGGCCTGGCCGCAGCTCTGGTGCTTGGTGCAGTTGGCGTCAACGTCGGAACCAGATTTCTTGCTGCGCGGGAAGCGACGATTTCGGATGCCTACAAACAGGCGATCATCGCGGCGGCATCGCAGGACGCGGTGAAGTTCGATGCGCTTAACGACCTTCTGCCATCGCCTGGCACCAAAGGTTACGGCACGGTCTTGCGCAGCCTGAGAACGGCTTTCATTGACGAATTACAGGCTCAGCATGACCTCGCGCGCCGCGATGCAGAGCGCTTCAAGGGAATCTTGAGGGCAGCCATTGCGGCTGGCAAGGTACACGAGGTCATGCCCACCGCAGGCCAGACTGCTGGTGGTATCCACGAGGTGCTGCCCGCCTCTGAGATCGTGCAGCGGATGATCTCCGAAGCGGAGATGGTCCTGGCGCTGGCAGCCAAGCCAAGCTAGCCCTCTCGGGCGCAGGTTGCCTTTATCCCCATGAGAAGCGCGCACCCTGGAACATCTCAGCGGGGTTCGTATTGTGGGAACGCGGGTCCACCGATCGGGAGTCGAACCCTTTGTACGAACCGTGGCTAGGACACCGGCACCAGCCGGGCCCGCAAGCAGTGCATGCCACGCTGATGCGGGGCCGCCGAGATCGAGGCCGCGTGTTCTCGGACCAACGAGCGCCAAGCCCCGTACCCGATCGCGTGTCCGATCGCCGCGGCGAGGCGGGCGCGCTGCCGTCATAACCGGACCTCGCGATGCGCGCCAAGCTGTTCAACAACAAGCTCCGCGCCCCGCGGTCACGCGTGAACCCGCCTTGAGCTTCGCGTCGGTTGTTACCAGCCGGCATTTTCAGTAACCGAGCGAGCGCCAGGTATCCGCATCGTAGGTTTTGGCCCAGCCGAGTTAGCAGTCAATCCCTTGGGGCGACGCGGGCCAACATCGGCTTTGGCTAAACGCTCAGCCGCTGTTGAAGCATGCTCCCGAGAGAAACCCACGTGAAGGTCGGAAGGCGGCGACTGCGCGTCCTCCGCCCTTAGATAGCTCTGGCCGTGCGCCAATTTTGGCCCGGAATGTTGCCCAGACGGTGGTAGCCTGACCCCGGCATGGGTGCGCGGCGTAGCGAGAGCACGCCTGAGAGTTGGGGGACGGGAAGCGTGGCCCGTTCGCCCTCGTTGGTACCACACGTCCCAACCCTCGACAATCTGGAGGAAATTGCCGGCTGGCTCGGCAATTTCCGCGAACGGTTGCGCCAGGCGCGAAACGACGAGCGGACCGGTGTCACTGCTGTCGTTGAACAGCTCGAAGCCCGATATCAAATCAGGCGAGCCGAGCTGTCCTAAGAGGGCAGCAGCCTTGAGCCAGCTCAATCGCGTGAACGACGGGCGTCAGCCGGGAACCAAGAAGCTCGAGCATGGCTGAGCCCGCGCCCGTCCGCCTCCCGACCGTGCTTCTGGTTGAAGACGATGCCGCAATCGCCCAGATGTACCGGCTGCAACTCGAGCTCGAGGGTTACCTGGTGCTGACCGCAGCCGAGGGCGAGGTCGGGTTCTCGATCGCGGAGAGGTTCGAGCCCGACCTGATCGTCCTCGATATCGGGTTACCTGACATGAACGGCCTGATTCTGTTGGACACCATGCGTGCCAACGATCGCCTCCGGGAGGTCCCGATCGTGATCCTGACCAACTTTGACGATCCGGATACCGAGAGCCGAAGTCTTGAACTCGGGGCTCGTCATTTTTTGGCCAAGAACAAGACAACGCCGGATGCGCTCGCGAACTTGGTTCGCCGTCTGTGCAACTAGAACTGGGATTAGTCGCGTCCCGCCGGGGCAATGACCTCGAGGCCGTCGCGTCGCCGATCCGAACACATTTGCGCCCAGGGCAAAGTGGTGCTCGACGCCGCTGACGTTTCGGTTTCGGCTCCAGGACCCCCGTCGAACTTTCACGTAAGCCGGCGCATCGGAGGCCGCCTTCCAGGGTGCGATAAAAGGCCGTGTGATCCTCAGGTCAGAACCGCTGCAGGACCAGCACGGATCGACCCGCCGTCCGCACCACATCGCTGACGGCTCGCGTCTCTGGCTCGGGCTGCAGCCGCTCGGTGTCGTAGAGAAGCCTCCAGGGACCGCCGTACTGCTTGGGCAGCGTCCACTTGACCTCCCGCGAATGGGCGTTGAACACCAGGAGAAACGAGTCATCTGAGAGAGGCTGCCCGCGTTCGTCGTGGCCCGGGATCCCTTTTCCGTTCAAGAAGACCCCCAGCGAGCGCTCATGTCCGGCTACCCAGTCCTTGTCGGTCATGACCTTTCCGCTCGGCTTGAACCAACCAATATCCACTGTGCCGCGAATCGGACGCCCCTGGAACCAGCGACGCCGGCGAAACACAGGGTGCTCGCGTCGCAGCCCGATCAGCCAGCGCGTCACCTCCAGCAGCTGCGAATCGACCTCATCCCGGTTGACCCACGACAGCTCGTTGTCCTGGCAGTAAGCATTGTTGTTGCCCTTCTGCGTTCTGCCAAGCTCATCGCCCATGAGCAGCATCGGCACGCCCTGCGCAAGGAAAAGTGTGGTCAGGCAGTTGCGCTCCTGCTTTGCGCGCAACCTCCTGATGGCGGGGTCGTCCGTCTCGCCCTCTACTCCGCAGTTCCACGAACGGTTGTGCGATTCCCCGTCGGCGTTGTGCTCGCCGTTCGCCTCGTTGTGCTTCTCGTTGTAGGAGACAAGATCGCGGAGGGTGAAGCCATCGTGCGCGGTGATGAAGTTGATGCTGGCCACCGGCCGGCGTGAGTCGCTCTGATAGAGGTCGGAGCTGCCAGTGAGCCGCGACGCCAGCTCCGCGACGGTCGACGGGGCACCCCGCCAAAAGTCTCGCACCGCGTCTCTGAATCTGCCGTTCCATTCCGACCACAGGGCTGGAAAGTTCCCGACCTGGTAGCCACCCTCGCCGATGTCCCATGGCTCGGCGATGAGCTTGGCACGGCTCACGACGGGGTCCTGGTGTATGAGGTCAAAAAATGTCGAAAGCCTGTCTACCTCGTGAAACTCCCGGGCCAGCGTTGCCGCCAGGTCAAACCGGAAACCGTCGACATGCATCTCGGTGATCCAGTACCGGAGCGAATCCATGATCAGCTGCAGCGTGTGTGGATGCTGCACGCTGAGGCTGTTGCCGGTGCCTGTGGTGTCGTAATAGAACTGCGGGTCCTCGGCGACAAGGCGGTAGTACGCGGCGTTGTCTATGCCGCGAAAGCAGAGAGTCGGCCCGAGGTGGTTGCCCTCCGCGGTGTGGTTGTAGACGACGTCGAGGATGACTTCGATGCCTGCTTCGTGCAGCGTGCGGACCATGGCCTTGAACTCGTTGACCTGCTGTCCGCTCTGGCCGCTGCTTGCGTATCCGTTATGCGGCGCAAAGAATCCGATCGTGTTGTATCCCCAGTAGTTGCTGAGCGACATGTCGAGCAATCGCTGGTCCTGAACAAACTGGTGGATCGGCATGAGCTCGACAGCCGTAATGCCCAGCGTCTGAAGGTGCTCGACCACGGCCGGATGCGCAAAACCCGCATACGTGCCGCGCAACTCTTCCTCCACATCTGGATGACAGCGCGTCATTCCCTTCACGTGCGCCTCATAGATGACCGTTTCGTGCAGTGGGGTTTCGGGGGGACGGTCATTGCCCCACTCGAAATACGGGTTGTGCACCACAGATCGGAAAACGTACGGAGCGCTGTCGGTGGTGTTGATGGAGCCCTCGTTGCCGAGCTCGTACGAGTAGCAGGCTGGGTTCCAGCGGATCTCTCCTTCTATCGCGCGGGCGTATGGATCCAGCAGCAGCTTGCTTGGGTTGCACCGCGCGCCTCGCTCGGGCGCATATGGACCTCTGACGCGGTACCCATACCGCTGGCCGGGCTCGATGTTGGGCAGATAAGCGTGCCACGAGAACGCGTCGACCTCCTCCAGGGGCACTCTACGTTCCTGTCCCTCGTCGTCGAAGAGACAGAGGTCGACCGCTACGGCGACCTCGCTGAAGAGAGCAAAGTTCGTCCCGGTGCCGTCAAAGTTGGCACCTAGCGGATAGGCGCGGCCAGGCCAGACGTCGAGGTCATGCATGCTCGACGACCTCGACCTCGGTGCAGTCGGGGACGCAGAGGTTCACGCTGACGACCACGCCGTCTCTTTCGAAGACAATTCGGTCCCCATCTACTTGCGCCTTGACTTCCTGCGCAACCGCGGGCATCCGGCGTCGCAACGCGATCAAGTCGCGGTACCAACCGAGCATGCGTCGATGGTAAGGCTCGTCGAGCTCGTCCCATTTCAGCTTCGACTGCTCGAAGGTGCCCGGGTCTTGCGGGTCCGGCACCTCGGCTGGGTTCCAGCCGAAAGCGGCGAACTCGCGCCGCCGCCCTTCCGACACGGCATTGCCCAACGCCGGGTCGGCGTGGGCGGTGAAGTAAAGGAACGGCGTGCTCGCCGCCCATTCCTCTCCCTGGAACAACAGCGGCGTGAAGGGCGTCGTCAGGAGCAGCGCGGCCGCTGCTTTTACCCTGCCTTCGTCCACCAGCGCCGCGAGCCGATCACCCGCGGCCCGGTTCCCCACCTGATCGTGGTTTTGAGCCGCGACCACGAAAGCGTAGGGAGGAACACCGGTCGGTTTCGCGCCGCGTATCTTCTGCCGGTGGTGTGACCACACGCCGTCGTAGACCCATGCCTGGCGGAGCGCCTTCGCGAGCATCCCGGGAGACGTGAAGTCCTCGTAATAGCCCGTGCGCTCGCCGGTCAACGCGACATGAAGCGCGTGATGCCAGTC
>WNGH01004413.1_pt1 | contig 20770 bp, 19 predicted proteins | sample 5400631 | NCBI WGS metagenome assembly WNGH01 (sample SAMN13153373, study PRJNA577476) | soil metagenome | isolation source: 115 cm soil or saprolite under Garry oak tree replicate 1 | place: USA:California | collected 2016-06-15
AGCTTCAGCGAGGCCCAGACCAAAGCGCAACCCGATCAGTAGACCAGCGCTGTTTACTAGTCCTTGCAGCGCGGTAATAATGGACCACGTACCAAGCGATAGCGCATAGGTCAGGCGTGGTCCCAGACGGTCGATCACAAAGCCACCTGGAAGCTGCATAAGGACATACGCCCAGCCAAATGCTGAAAAGATAAGCCCTTTTTCAACAACGTTCAGGTGCAGGTCTGTCCCAATAAATGGAATGGCGAGCGCCAGATTCGCACGGTCAAGATAGTTAATGACGAGACCAATGAAGAGAAGGGTGAGGATACCATAGCGGACGCGTGTTCGCTTCATTGGCATCCCTGCTCTCATGGTAACAGAGCTCGTGCCGACGTTGGCATTGATTTCTTCGCTAGGACGAAGAGTCATTGGGTCACGTGGACTTGTTTCCATGCTCGTTGTTCCTTTCAGAAGGGTGGAATCTGTATAATTCTTCTGGCGGATATCGGTTCTCTCTGTCTTTTTCCTTTGCTGTTCACACGGCCTCTCAAGTCAAGAAAGCCACATGCTTTTCTGAAACAGCGTCTCATGTGTTTGCCGATTACCCAAAAGGTTGGCCGCAACCTACTGAAAGTTTGGCCACCTGGGAAAATTGGCCTGTAGAGCCTTACGAGCAACAAAAACGACGGAGCTTCGCAGGTGTCTACCTTGCCTCTGCTAAGCCACGTAAACTGGCTTGCAGAGCGGACTCACCAGCTTTTTCTTGTGTGGCCAACCTTTTGGTAGGAAATGGCCAGACTTTCGGGTAATCCGTAATCATCGAGGTTGCGCAAGAGCCGCTCAATGTTGGGATTTACAATGGCCTCAAATACTGCTTCACTTTTTCTCGAACAATATCTGCCATTTCTTTCGTCATGGTTACGTGTGGAGCGTGAGCACTGTTGACCCAGGTGACAGGTCGATTTCCGCGAGCAGCAGTCGCTTGATTAGCCGCCGTCAACCATGAAGGCGTCCAGGTACCAATGGTGAAGTCAACTGGAGCCATGTGTGTAAAATCTTCCTCAAAGTACTGTCCCATATCAACAGTCCCAAGATAGTATTGCGCCCAGTAGGCTTGATTTTTCGCTATGCGTGCGCGTTGGGCAGCGTCCTCGGTAAACTCTACTGTTCCAAGCATCGTAATTGCTAAGATCGTCGCTGAGTCAGCAATTTTTGGAGAGAAAGTGGCGATCCTTTTAAAGTACTCAAAGCCAGCATTTTTAATGGGTGTATCCGCCTGTAATGCCGCCTCATGGACAACACCATTTCTGGTAATATCTGGATGGAATTTGGCTAACGCGAGAACGGCTTGTCCTCCTGAACTCACACCAAATGCTGAAATCGGTTTTTCTAGAGGGATTTCCTGAACAAGAGCTGCGATATCATCGGAAAATAATTCTGGGGTAACTGGGCGTGGATGGGGATCTGGTGATCGTGATCCACCGCGAGGATCAAAGGTCAAAACGGTGAACTCGTCTGCAAGATATTCCATCATTTTCTCATAAGGACCACAATCATTGCTACCATCAGGGACAAGCACAATGGTTGGACCTTGACCCATCATTTCGCAGTAAAAATCCATTCCATTTGCAAATACCGTCAACGTCTTTTTGTTCATAAAGCCCTTCTCTTTCAGCGTTTACCTGCTTGCATTTCAAGCAGGTAAACAGTAGTAGTACACATATCTACTGATTGCTGGAGATTCCACCTTTGTCTAGGAAAGCAGAAGGTAATCCTCTTGATCAAGACAAAGAATTCAGCTCGATGTGTGTATCCATTCTCCGTTATCCGAAACTGACCATATTCAAGATGCTGGCAGCGCAGAGATGGACTCTCTACGCCAGATGCAGCACCGCTTTGCCGGTGAATTGTCGTTGCAGCAGGCGTTGCGCGACCTCACCAATGTCGTGCCAGGAAGCCTCAGCCTCGATGGGCGTCTGCAATTGCTTTTTGGCTACCAGTTGCGCGAGCCAGGCCAGATCTTCAGATCTCGGACGACTATCAAATTCTGCATACATATTCAGGACGTAGAGGGTCACTCTTCCTGTACGGATGAGAGCTCCGAAATCTATGGTGGCCGACGATGATGCCGACCAGCCCACAATGACACAGATTCCCCCTGTTGAAAGCCTCGGGATGGCGCTCTCCAGTGTTTTCCCACCGACCAGATCGATAATCAAGTGGTACGGGCCAGAGGCACGCGCCGACGCGAGATCGTCCCCCACGATCACCTCATCAGCTCCCGCCTCACGAACTACCTCCTCATGGCGAGCATGACGAACAGTACCGACGACATAGGCAGAGCTTCGACTGGCAAGCTGAAGCGCGAAGCGTCCCACCCCACCGGTGGAACCGGTAATCAACACGTGCTTGTTCAGGAGCAGTCCGCCTTGCTGAAGCGCACGGAACGCGGTGAGGCCAGCTGTAGGTAAGGTTGCCGCCTGAGCAAACGTCACGCTGGCGGGAAGTTCGGCCAGCCTGTTCGTCGGAACCGCTACCTGCTCTGCCCATGAGCCCGTCGGAACAGAGCCCAGAACCCGGCTCCCGGCCTTCGGTCCTGTTCCATTAGCAGCTTGCTTGATGACGGTTCCGGCCAGATCCCAACCGGGTCGCCAGCCCGCTTCGGCGTGCATGGCAGCCAGCACCTCTCCTCGATTCAAAGAAATGGCCTCCACCTGAACAAGCGCTTCCGACGGGCCAGCCTGCGGCGCTGCGACCTCTTTGATGGCCAGCCGCCCCAGAGCCTCGGGATCAACCACGATCGCATGTATAGAACTCATCTCTCTCTCTCCTTTCTCTCATACAATGTCGCTTTCTGGGAATAGTATAGGAGCAACTCGTTGTTTTACCAAGAGTAAAACTACACCTGATCTTTCGGCCCTTTGTTCGTTTGTATCGCTGGGGGTCGCTATCAGACTGGATGAGTGAGAGATGTCATTACACATTCCTGCAATGAAAGAGGAGAGTGCGCCCTCAAAAGAGCAGGCGCAGGTGTTCCAGCAACTGCTCGGCGCAATTGAGGCGGTGCGGATCACTCGCCAGGAGGAATATCGCGAGAAGGATCATCCTCAGTTGAAGCGTTTTACGCAACAAGAACTCAATGACGAAGCCTGCCCAACCTATAAAAACTGGCTGATCGGACGCTCCCATCGCTTGCCGAGCCGTTCCATGCTGATGCAGATTGCCGACTATCTGGAATGCAGGCTCAGTGAGCGCAACGATATCCTGCTGGCAGCACAATATCTGCCGGAACAGCCAGATTTGGAAGGTGATGCCTTGCGGCGAGCATTGGAGGCTGCGCAACAGATTATGGAGGCGTTGCCCTACCCGGCCAGCGTGGTCACGCACACGTTCCAGGTCCAGGCTGCCAACGAGTTCTTTCTGCGCCTTTTTGAGTTGCCCCCTCTCGATACGATTCCACCGCATCAGCGCGATACGATTCATTTCCTCTTTCACCCGGATGTTTGCAGACGCTCCACAATGACTACAGAAGCACGCGCCCTGTGGCAAACACACGCGCTTTCTGGTATTCAGCTCTTCAAACAGCAGAACGTGCTCTCCCAGTACGATGCCTGGTATCAGCAGAGCGTTCAGCAGTGGTGTGCGATCCCGGGTTTTCAAAAGTACTGGGAAAAGGCGCGAGAAGCCACCAGGCAGGAGATTGCACCGACAAAGGTGGTGCTTGCTCGCATGGCGACCACCGGCGAGGTGCTCCCCATACGCCTACGGCATACGCTTATCTCCGTCAGCGGCAAAACCTCTCCGGCGGTCTCGGCATTTTTGCCGGTCGATGAGGCGGCGCGTGCCGTGTATGCCTCGTTCGGTCGTGTGACCGCGTAGCCTTCATCGGTCGGTTGAAAGAAGAGACGCTGACCTCTCTGATGGAGGGAAGCCAGGAGAGATGCTCTTGGCGCATTGATTTCCCAAGCTCAAAGGAAATGGCATGACGGCTCAAGAGGAGTAGGCACCTGGCAATGCGCCAAGAGCATCTCCAGACATTTGGAGATAAGGGAAGGAGGTGATACTCTATTGGCGGTGTTCTTTTCGTCGTGATGCTCTGTTGGACTATGCGAAGGTGTCATCTGAAGCGACACCGCCTGTCATCCGAAAAGGAGATAGCCATGCTCTATACGATCGTGAAATTCATCCACATTCTGCTGGCGATTATCGCCTTTGGCTTCAACGCGACCTATGGAGTCTGGCTGGCCCGTGCCCAGCAGCATCCCGAACACCTGGACTTCGCCTTGCGCGGCGTAAAAATCCTGGATGATTACTTCGCCAACCCTGCCTACCTGCTCCTGCTTGTCTCCGGGCTTACCATGGTCTTTGTGGCCGGCTACAATATTCTGACCACCTTTCTAATTGCAATAATTACTGGCTGATTGGCAACGAGATCAAAAGGCATCTTTCATCCTCCCACCATTCTCAAAGTTCTTGAAGTTTATCCTCTAAACAGGAAATAGTCAACATTCTCCATATAAACTATGAGGACGTCGATCTTGGTCTGCGGCTTTGGCGCATTGGGCCACTGGCGTATGCTCCACAGGCGCAGGTGGTCCATGCCACCGAGCCGCATCTGGGTGCCTTTGTGCGCCGCTTCATCCGTTATGGACGCGCGAACCGCTTGCTCAGTACGCGCTACCAGGTCGACCTCTCGCCACGGGGGTTTGCCCCACAGCGGCGTACCGCAGTGGATCGCGTGTTGGCTGACCTCCAGTTTGCCGCGCTGTGGTGGGGATACGTGACGACGAGACCTGGGAGGTCCTGGTCAGTTCCTCCACCGGAAATTCCGTGGTGTATTGAAAGGGAATGAGCCTCTTCCTGCCAGAAAACAGATAAAGCTTGTTTGGCTCTGCCAAGAACTTTCCAATGCTTCGCGCACAAGGGCGCAGGAAAAGACAACTGCACGATGGAAGCTTGTTGTAGAGATGAGCAACTATTCCTGCTCACAATGCAGGCTCATGTGTACATTTCTGGTAATTAAGGCGAAGGGTGATAAGCAGGTCTTAGGGTGAAGAGGCGATCTGACACAAATTTGGTGATAAAATCTCATCAGCAGAGTGTCTTGAAGCTATCAATCGGCTCCAATGGGCATTTCTGACAATCTCTTCATAGCTCTGCAATAGCAGTTTCACCAAATTTGTGTCAGATCGCTATTCTGGCAATGCCTGTGAAGCATATTGTGGCTGTGCTCTTAGTCCAGAAGCTAGTTTACAGCAAGCGGGCTAAACCGATAGAAACTGATTTGTAGGATATGTAGGCAATGATTCTAATTTGCGTAGTTGCTTTCATTTCTTCAATTCGTGCCAATTCAGATGCTGAGCAGACGCCTCGCTATCTGCTCGTTGACGCCGTTGGGCACAACGTCTGGGCAAAAAAATCGAAATGAGCCACCAGAGTATCTGGCTCAGCAGGCTGTGTTTGCTCTTCTGAAGAGTACCAGGTTTGCCCCTAGGGCGTACAGCATCAGGTGAGGGAGTGTCCTGAGCAAACTTCCCTGCCACGGAATAGCTCGTGTCGGTCACTTTTCCCGTTTCCATTACCTGCTTTAACCGGTGCAGATTGGCAGCCACTTCTTCGGCTGGGAATTTGCCAAGAAGGGCCAGTGCCGCGCGTCCGAGTCTCCCGAGAGGGATTTTCATCACTTCACGAACTTCCGTCTCACCAGCCTCAGATCCCGGGACGAAATAGATTTCCCAGGAGGTCCTCAGCAGAGGTAAAGTGACCGTCTCGTAACGGATCAACGCGTTGGTGCGCGCCTCGGTCACTTCTATCGTCCAGTGCGCTCGAATGCCCAGGGGACCCTGGATGGTCCATCGAGAAGTTGCCGGACCGATCTGCTCAATATCCCAAACGTCCCCCAAGAAGCGAGGCAGATTCTGAAAATTCCGATAAAATCTGAACACCTCCTCGACTGGGCGGTGGATCGTCACGCTTGCTTCGATCGTATTTTCGTCGCGCGGCGGCAATGAAGTTCTTGGCATACGCTGTCTCCCTCGGTTCTGCTCACTTTGGCTCTGCCGCGCCGATGAACGTGTGGCGTTCGGCCTGGCAGTCGTCGATCTCGCAGCGGCTCGCTCACTTACGGTGGTCGGGCCGGCATGGTGGCCGGGCAGGGTTGCGGGTGAGCGGGACGCAACTGTGGGTCCTTTCTCGCTCTCCTGTCACTCTGAAACACAAGTGATAGCAGAGAACCACTCCAGACCAGATCAGTTCGCGGAAATCTGCGGCTCTTGTTCATCTGCTACCGCTGGAGGAGCCTGTGACGCTGATACTGACCTTCCCGCTCGTTCCAGGTGCTTTCCCTCGATCAGCAGCCAGGCACTCAATGCGCTCAGCAGGGCCAATGCTGCCCCCAGCAGCGAGACCAGGCGAAAAGCGCTCACGAATGACTCATCGATCGCTCGCTTGAGGGCCACCTGCACCTCACCGCTCATCGTTGCGGGGATGGTGATGCCAGCCAGCCTGGTGCGCTGCGCCTCAATCACCTGTTGCACGCCGGGGGAGAGATGCAGGGTTGCCAGGTGGCTCTCCATGCTGCTGGTGAAGACCGCCAGGGCCACAATCCCGAAGACGGCAATCGCCAGCAGCCCAGCGGTGCGCGAGACCGCGTTATTGATCCCGGAGGCGATCCCGGCGTGGCGCTGCTCCACCGCCCCCATTACCGCTGTGGTGAGCGGAGCCACGGTGATGGTCATGCCTAACCCCATGACGAGCACCGCGGGAAAAAAGGTGGTCCAGTAACTGCCAGGGCCACTGGTGATGCCTGGCAGGGCGAAGAGGGCAAAGCCGACGGCGGTGATCACGGGTCCGACCACCAGCGGAAGCTTCGCGCCATAGCGGTGGACCAGCCCTCCGGCCCAGCGCGACAGCAGAAACATCAGCAGAATGAAGGGGACGAAGGCCGCACCTGCAAAGGTGGGAGCATAGCCCTGCACTTGAATGAGGTCGAACGGTAAGAAGAAGGTGACGCCACTGAGCGCTCCGTACAGCAAGAGCGTCAAGAGATTCGCCCCGCTAAAGGTGTGCGAACGGAACAGCGTCAGCGGGACCATGGGGGCCGAGCTGCGCGCTTCCACCAGCAGGAAGGCGAATAGCGCGACGACGCCAAGCGCCAGGGCGCCCAGCACCAGCGGAGTGCCAAAGCCCAGGGAGCCCGCCTCAATCAGCCCGTACACCAGCGCTCCTAACCCCAGCGTCACCGTGCCGGTCCCCCACCAATCCAGTCCTCCTGAGGCATCGGGGTCGCGGCTCTCGGGCACGCGCCAGAACAGGACGCCCAGCACGACTGCCGCCAGGGGGACATTGAGAAAGAAGACCCAGCGCCAGGAGGCGTACTGCACCAACACCCCCCCAAGCACCGGACCCACCACGGTAGTGAGCGCGGAAAACCCGGACCAGGTGCCAATGGCTCGCCCGCGCTGCTCTTCACTGAACGAGGCGCTGATGATCGCCAGGCTGCCCGGCACCAGCAGGGCAGCCCCGATGCCCTGCACGGCTCGCGCCAGGATCAGGGAGAGCACCGTGGGCGAGAGGCCACCCCAGATGGAGGCCAAGGTGAAGACCGCGATGCCCAGGGCATAGATGCGCCGCCGCCCGAAGTGATCCCCCAGAGATCCTCCCACCAGAATGAGCGCGGCCAGGAAAAGCGCGTAGGTTTCCACAATCCACTGGACATCGCTGGTCGTGGCGCCCAGGTCTCGCTGGATGACTGGCAGGGCGACGTTGACGACGGAGCCATCGATAAAAGCCATGCTCGATCCCAGGATAGTGGCGACCAGCACCCACACCCCAACCTGTGGGGCGCAGGGCCGAGTCTCAGGGGCGGAGCGAATCACGCCCTCATCACAGGGCGATTTCACGAAGGTGGCCATGTATGTGCGCTTTCTCGTTCCCGAAACGGGTCTCTGAGTTTCCTGGTTTTTTCCGGACAGATGCCCATGTGTTTCCCGCTTTCCATTGTATCACCTCTTTGGAAAGTGCAGAGGGGTCGATGGCTCTTCTCCTCCTCATCACCACAACTGACAGAGTTCCAAGTTATGCTTCAACAAGGTGCGGTCTCCGTCAATTTTGAAGCCTCTTCTGGCACTTACGTGATCTCGCTGATCCCATCGAAACGTTCGCCGATGGCTCGTCTGCTCGATCAAGGCACCAACTCCGGTGGGAGAGAGGAGTGGACGCGGGAGACGAGGCAACGCTGGGAGGACTCACCCAGACCCGATCATCGTCACTCTGCCAGACGAGCGCTTTGAGGAGCAGGTCAAGCGCGAGGAGTGGGGAAGCAATCATGAGGGAAGTGCCAGCGATCACGACTGCCGAAGATCGGCACAGGGGCCCGCTTCGCACCGTGCGGTCGACTCGTTTCGCTTCTCCACTCTGGTCACTGCGGGCAAAGAGGCTCAGATGCGAGGCTGTGTATAGTCGCCCTCAAGAGAGTACAGAGGCTCGAACCTCACCACGGAGGTGAGGTGGTAGTTTTCAGACACCTGGCCTCCAGACGCACTAGGCTTGCGCCGCCGTCTCGATGAGTTGCACCACGTCATCCGGGTGGGAGACCATGGCCACGTGGTTCGTCGAGACTTCGACGGTGGTGGCCCCCATGCGCTTGGCGAACAGCCGCTCGGCATCGGGCGGGATGGCCTGGTCGCCATCGGCGACCAGGAACCAGGACGGCAGCGCTTTCCAGGCCGGGACCCCCATCACCTCCTGCAGGGCGCTTCCGGCCAACGGCTGCTGCACCGCGTACATAACCCTGGCCTTCACCGGGTCCACGTCAGCGGCGAAGTGATGCACGAAGTCGTCCTCCGGCAGCCAGGCGAAGCCCTGGGCGTCGATGGAGAGGTGCGCCAGCGCCGGGCTCGGCGGTCCCTGTCCCAGCAGCGCGCCGATCGATTCGCCCTGGTCGAGCCCGAAAGCCGCGATGTAGACCAGCCCGACGACGTTGGGCGCATCCGTGCCCAGGGCGGTCATGATCTGGCCGCCGTAGGAGTGGCCGGCGACGATGGTCAGGCCGTTCTGGCGAGCCAGCACCTGGCGCAGCCGGGCGACGTCAGCCGAGAGCGCGGCCATCGGAAACTGGGGGGCGGTGACGGTGTAGCCGTCGGCCTGCAGGCGCTCGATGACCGCGCTCCAACTGGAGCCGTCCGCCCAGGCGCCATGGACCAACACGATATTGGGTTGCGTATTCACTGCTTCACTTCCTTCCTGTGTTCGGGCGGACACGCCCAGCTGATTCCATACTTGGCCAGAGCCCTCTGCCCAGAGAGTGACTCTCACGCATGGCGGAAAACAGCACGTCGAAGAGGGCGAGAGATCCCGCTTTTCCCGTGCTCCCTCGCTTTTTTGAGCAGTGCTCTTCACCACATCGGACAGCCGGAATTGGTGTCGGGAGTCTTGGCCAAGTGTGCTGGGATCACTCCTCTTGTTGTCTCAAGAGAGACAGAAAAAGCATACGGTATTTTGAGGAGAAACACAACCCTGTGAAGCAGATGTTGGACCTGCGCCAGGTGCGGGAGGCTGCGCACCTCAAGGTGCAGGACAAGAACGGTCGCTTGAAATTCGCGGCGGATAGGGTGTCTCACAGCTTTTTGCAAACAGTGTCTGCTCGTGGTCCCTCCTCGCGGTTTGCGCAGGCAGAAGTGAGCAGATGTGCAGGTTGTGGGTGTCAGAGTTCAGTGAGAAATCGATCATGTCAGAGGAGGCAGAGTGAGGTGCTACTCAAAGTAAGAGCGTGCTGGCATCGGTGATGGCCTGGCCTGCAACCATGCACATATGGACACACATTTTTAGGAATGCGCCAATACGGTCAGGCCGTTGTTGAACACATCCATGGTCATATACCATACGAACGCTTCCGGCAAAGAGGCCGTTACGCCAGCTCTCCAGGGGAACTTCCCTCAATGAATTTGGACTTGAAGGCTCGCCACCTGGTGTCGGTGAGGCCGAGCGCCCGCTTCAATGTGCCCAGTTCAGGCGGACTCAGGTCTTCCTCGGCGAGGTAGCAGAGCCGGCCAATCGCCTGCTCTTTGACATGGCGCTTTTCGATCGTACTCGGCCAGATCCCCGCGAGCCGTTCCAGCTCGAGCAGATCCTGCGTGAGGTCCGCTTTCAACTCTTCAAATGTCTTCATGCGCTGCTCCCTTCAGGAGCCGAAGCTGAGCACACTTTGCTCCTCTCCGCCGCTCGCTCGTTGCCCGGCAAGCCAGGACAGAGACGTCTCGATCTATTCTACTGCACAAGTGAGGGGCGCACAAGAAACAAAATTCTGAGTACGTCCTGACCCTGGCCGCCTGGAGTTGGTACTGCCACACCAGCGAGATCGGCAATAATTTCCGTTTTGAAGGCTCCCGAGAAGAAGAGGTACGAGAGCTGTCATCGCGTGAGCAGAGGCTATTCGGTCATGGGAAATGCTACCCACATGGGCAACAAACTGAGGGTGTGGTGGCTGCTGGAGGGACAAAGCGATGACAGCACCAGGGAGAGCCTATCATGCGCAGGAAGCAGAATCTCAAAGTGCGGCAGGATGTACCACCTCCATCAACCGCTCTTAGTGCCACAGAGGCGCTTGAGCAGCAGGTGCGAGCGCACCCGGTGGTACAGGAGGCGATGCGTCTTTTTGACGCGCGCATTGTCGCTATTACACGGGCCGGAGCAAGTGAGGGAGACGGTCGCCCAGCCGGAGAGCAGCAGGTGTTATGCTTCTCTTCACAAGAGGTGTAAGGCACCATGCTCATCGCCTGACAGTGCATCACAGGCTTGTTTTCAGAATCCCCATACCACAAAGCTTCTGGAAATGAAGCGACCATAGACCCATTGCCAGAAGATAGTGAGCGTTCCTTATAATTGCCCACAACGACAGGACCACATGAGCAAAAACGCCCGTGAGGTCCCTGGCATCGGTGCGAATAGAGCAGTAACGATGATGGGATGAGGTATTGGGCAGAGGCCAGACTGCCCCAGCGAAAAAGTGCTGTATGCTGGGTGTGGCGGCCCAGTCTGATACACGATATCGCGATCCAGGACACACTAGCCCATCCAAAACGCTGCTCGGAACTTCCATAGAGCAGCGCGAGCGCGGGCCAGCAATCCTGTCGAAAGGAGTTGCTGAAAGCAGAGAAGAAGCGATCATTGGGCAACTGAGGATGGTCAATGATATCTACAAGTCATTCCTCATCCGTCATTGCTCTATCTTGCCTCTCAGGCTGATGACTCCAGTGGGCGGAAACACGTTGGATCACACGAGTGTGAACCAGATGACGTGCAATCTGCTGCTGTTCTTCTGTCCACTCGCCGACATAGCGCAGCACACTGGTTCGCGGCCCAGATGGCGGATCAAAAAACGGAAACGGCGCGACGTGAAAGGGCAGCGGCAAGACGCTCGTGACTTCTGCTATGCGCTCGGTCTCGACGTAGATGGCTACTTCTTGACAGTCATGTCCATCACATCTCTTCCTCTTCTTGTACATGTACCAGAATCAGTTTCTACAAGGGGCTTCCTGCCATCCATACGGTGGCTCTACCTGCCATATGGACTGCTAGCCTTGGTGCCGTGCGATAATTTGTAGCCGCGAAGCAACGCTGGGCTGCTAGAGGGCAGGTGGAGCCAGCGCTCCAGCATCTCCTGTAAGGAAGTTGCTTGCAACGAGATCAGGTGACCTTCCTCTTTGGTGACCCTACCTGGTAGATGCCACCCCTTGTGCAGTCCAGGCAGGATTCGATGGCACAGCCCCAATGGCAGATGGGAAGGAAGCGCTCCGGCCAGAAGTGAGAGGGGAGGATCAGGTGCCAGAAGGTCCTTACCACCTTGTCTCGGCACGCGCCGGTCACTTCCTCCCACTGATCGTCGTAGTCGGCCAGATCGATCAGGCGGACCTTTCCGCCGGCCCAGGGCAAGACTTCCTCGCCGGAGGAACGGGCGAGGTACTGCTCCACGATGGTGCCACTGCCACGTCCATCGAAGCCCCCCATCGCCCCACGTATCCCATAGCCGAAGCCAAAACCGCCGTTGGCTACCCCGGCATTGAGCGCACGGAGCAAGGGTGGGAGTGGAAAGCCGAGGGCTGCTTCGGTGGCCAGCAGTTGGTCCTCCGACGCCGGAGGATACTCGAATCCGAGCTGCTGCGGGGCACGGGCAGCAAGGCGAGCGCACAGTCTGCCTCCATGATCAGAGACAGGATCGTAGCGCTCCTCCACCCAGTTGATGTTTTCGTCGTCCGGGCCATACCACCGGAGCTGGCGACAGCGCTCGCGAATCCGCTCAAACAAGACAGTGGAGACATCCTGGCTCATGGGAGCACCTCATCACACAGCCAGCGCTCCAGGTACTCCTCCAGCGAGAGAGCGATCGGCCCGATTTCATACTCCTCGTCGTTGCCCGATGGCGCGACACAGAGCACACGGCCCGTTTTGCAGTCCAGACAAGCTTTCATGCAGCATCCCAGGTCTTCGAGCGAGAGCAGCTGTTCCGGCCAGACCTCATGCGGCAGAAGCAGGTCTTCCTTGCCACTTCCTCGCTTCCATTGCTCGGCAGTCTTCGCCAGATCAATGAGCCGGACCGGTCCGTGGTATCTACTCTCGGTGTAGCCGACCTGGCAGTGCCAGTGGTAATCATCCACAATAGTCACAGCTGACTCGTCAGGGCGGGAGCCATAGCCGCCGAGCGCTCCCTGGATCCCTCCACCTGGCCCGAAACCACCGTTGGCCACCTCAGCGTAGAGGGCACACAGCACAGGTGGCAGCAGGAACCCGAGAGTTGTTTCCGTAGCACGCAGTTGTTCTTCGCTGGCTGGAGGATAAGCAAAACCGTGACGCTGAGGATGACCGCGCCTGGCATGGTGCAGGTCCAGCGTCCCCCCATACCAACCATCCTGCCGACATTTCTCCCAGATACGGTCAAACAACTCTGTAAAGGCAGTAACCATACGCTACCTTTCTCTATTCAACCACGCTCTCTCAGAGAACACATGATCGCTCGCATAAGCGTAGATGCTCTATGCGTGCTGACGATTCCTGCACTACCGTTTGAACTCATTTAATAATCCAGCTGACGAGAACTCCGATTTACATAGCTAAGAATGGACAGAGTTTGACTGCCATCGATCTGTCCCATCCAGATAGCCAGCCCGCGAAGGATGCTCTATTATAGCACAGATGTTCCTGAGGGCACACTGGTGTCTGACAACTTTGCCCATGGTGTCTGACGCCAATTCAGGAGAAGTGGAAGGCAGTAAAAAATTATCCCAAAACGGCTGGAACCTTGCAGCAGTCGGTTGACGCAGGTGGGTACTGACATGGGAACAGGGCGGTAGGCGCTTCTCTGGAAAAGACATCGGCGCTGCTCACCGATAGCGCCAAACAGCCCCGCATAGGCATCATTGCTCATGCTCTTATGATTCACCCCAGTGCTGCAAGAGCAAACGGTAGTGCGCGATCATGCTCTGGTGAAGTCGTTCTACGGTTTGGCTGCAGTTCTGTAGCTGTCCCTCGTGGTAGCTGAGTGCTTTGCGTGCGCCCTCTACCGCTTTAGGGGACACCTTTGTGACCTGTACTGCCTCTGCTGGCAGCGGTTCCCATGTCGGAGAGTTGCGCCAGTTGATATAGGGGCAATTACGGCACTGGTTGGCACAACAATAGCCACGCCGAATCAGGAATGAGCGGGTGGCTACATACAAGCCGTTCTCGTCCATGGTCCAATCAGTTGGATCTGTCATGATTTCATATTCCAATTGCTCTTTGAGGAAAAGGGCAAAGTCAGAGGCAGACAAGTGTCAAGCAGCTCGTTAGCGCTGAGAGCCATGGCCATGTGTCATAAAACGTATACAAATCATGACAACAGAGAGTAGATCACTCATCAGATCCCCTTTTCCCTGAACCCGTCCACCTCATTTTGTCACAAAACGTATACACGTGACGACGAGATACTACATCCAATGAGGCCATACCTCAATTCCAACTTGACCCACAATACTTCTGAGTTCTCAGTCACAATAATGTGCGGGAGGTAACGCTACCCTTGCGGCCGCATATCAAGTAAGCGAATAGGCAATAATTTGGCTCCCCACCATCTGAGGAATCGGGTAGGCTGCAAGCCAAAACTTGGGGTCTAATATATAAGGACTACAACCGCTCCCTCAGTACACATTGACCGGTTTCCCTTTTAGGCCCACTTCAGAAGAATTATTGAGCAACAATCAAAATGAATATACTCTGCCGAGACCGTAAAGAGCAGTTGTATTCCCGTTCTCATCCTCTTCGTACTTCAAACCACGTTTATGAGGCTCAGGTCCATCTCCCCTGCTCCATCAAAAGCATCAAAGCATACAGCCAACGTGCTTCTCTACGGCTCCCGAACTCTGTTCCGCTCTAGCTTGCCTCTTGAGACTGTACCATCCTATCGCTTCACGCCAAATTCGTAATCACGCGCCCACCCAAATCAATTTCTCCTCTCACCACAAAGCCCAAGATCACTCCGATCGTGACCAGGTTGGCAATCTCCTCAATCTGCCCGGGTGTCACTGGCGCAGAGAGTGCAAGGATAAGGCGCTTCTCCTTATGGGTGAGCATGAAGATGGTTCCCCAGGAAACCTGTTCCTCTTGGATATCTCCAACAGTGAACGTCGTTGAGGTGAAGGCTTCGCAATTGAGGTAAAGCGCATGCTCTTGGTTCTCAGGGTTCAGAAAGATGGTGATCTGTGTTGGTGATGGGCTGCTCATGCTTCATCTCCCTGTTCGAGAATCACTGGCGGGTCTTGCTTGACGGTGAAACGCTGCTGAAACATGTCAATGAACCCCTCGAAGAGGCCGGACCGTATGCCCTCCTGGAAGAACTCCTGATCCTCTCCCGAGAGCGTGGTGAGTACAGGGCGAGGATGTCTTGAAAGGCAATATCACTGCCCATAATCATATCCTGCCAGTAATGTGATGCATGCAAGACAACACGAATATGCCAGATCGAGATAGACCAGCTGGATGAAAGGCCCTGTCCTTTCCTACCAAGGCGAGCGAGAAAGACCTGAGTCCATCCGTAACTCCTGAGTGAATGAACTGACCACTTCCGCCGAAGTGGCCAGGGGTAACTCCTATCTACGCGGCATGCCTGTCATGAGGTCGGAGGCTAGCTGCTCAAACGTGTATCTCGTCTGCACCCGTCCCTGTCCGACGCGTTTGTGCAGAACGCTTTCGATGTGCGCGAGCAGGGTGAGATCGTAGGTCTGCTCGTCGCAGTTTCGGCACCTGAACGCTGGAATGCCCACCACCTCAATGCAGGGTACACGCCCGATCCGTCGGAACTGCACGGCTCGCGTCGAAGCGACCAGGTCCTGCACACCCTGGTCGCGCTCACAGGTCGAGTAGACGAGGAAGCCTATCGTGGCGTTATCGAGCATTGTTGCTTTCCTTTCTGGAACACAACTAAGAACAGAAGTTTTACTGCCATTGTAGCCATTTTTTACGGACCTGGCAAGCCACCTTTTCCCAACAAGCGTCGTTGCCACCTTTCCACTGAGAAGAAAAAAGGGCCTGTAGATACACTGATTGCTTTTCAAGCGTAAACAAGACAATCGTTACGCGATGAGCAACAGAACCGACCCTGCCGATGGCTACACAAGCCTTGCCTGTGAGATGGAGGAGAACATACAGGAAACAGCATTATGGGGATCGAGGCCAACAAAGCATCTTCGACCAGAACTATCTCGAACGTTCAGGAGAGGTGACAGATGGTCATGCAGGAGGAAAGCGAGCAGCTCATGCCTCACTGAGGTATCAGGTCTATTCGGGCTCATAGATAGAGGCACTATCCATGCCCCTTTTAGGTAAGGTCGGGGAAAGATGACATTATTCGGCATGCGCCGCGCCTGAACTGTCATGAGGACATTGCGGACAAGGGACATAAGGCATTTGCTGCTGCCAGTAGAGGAAGAGGACACGTTGCTGTTCCGGCGTAATCCACCATTCACGGGTATTGCGCATCGCATTGCTCCGCTGGATGATCGTGAGTGCTATCTGGTTGTCCTCAAAAAGTTTCTTGATGCGGCTCACCTTCACCTCATGCTGCCTTGCAAAAGCGGCAACCGTCAGTGTTCCAGTCGGCAGGCCTCGCCTTTCGAGAACGGAGGTCGATTCATGAGAGGAGCGTGAAAAGCGCAGTCCGGCGAAAAGCTGAACAAGCTCGTCTAAGCCAAGAGCCGACCGCGTCCGCTCCGCAATCTCAGCCGAATCTTCGTTCTGACCGATGAGAGACGTGGTTGGAACTACCTGGACGCGGTCCAGTTGCTGCAGCAAGCGTGGAATGAGTACTCTGAGTGGCAGTATTTCTTGCACCAGTGCTTTCAAGGCCTCAATCTCCTGGATCAGTTGCTCCACATGGTCGAATGGTGGTGAATCCGGCAGACCTTGCCGTGCTCTCCAGGCCTTCACATCATCGAGCGCGATACGCAGGCGGTTCTTCCTGGCGTGGGTCGCCACCAGTTCGCCACCTTGGATCATGCGATAGACGGTGCGTGGATTGACACCCATCAGCGCTGCTGCCTCCGATCCCATGAGGTATTTCCGCCCCTCATGGCTGTTCGGTTCTTTCCTCATAATTTTCCCCTTTGTTCTGGCCGCTCGGTTAGCGGGCATCACAGGTCTCGGTATCATGCTGTCTCAGATTTCCCTCATTCTCCCGATGACGCGATGGCTACAAGATCGTCCTTCTCATCGTGCCCACGAGAGTAATGTAGCAGGAAATACTCGACATAGCTGTTAGTTTTCACCCAACTTGTTGCAGGAAAATTTTTTGATGCTCAGAGCCGATCTACTCCATCTGGCACACAGCTGAAATGGGTTCGTGTGCATCATGGCATCCACCTGGGGAGGAATAGAGAGCCGATGAGGATACGAATTTGTCGTCATGACAGGTCCTCCCTGAGAAAACGCTGCTCACCGCATCTGTGTCATGACAAGTCTCAACTGGAGGAGCCCCCCATGCAGTGGTGTGTCGTGACGAGTCTTTGCTCTATGTCTCTACTGGCAAATGCGATGGTCAAGACAGGACTCACTTGAGGAAGACATCTTCTGCTCATACTCCCTGTGATGGGCGTTCATCGACGATCGCTCTCGTCATGACACGTCACATATACAAGGCTCTCGAAGTGATTTTTGCTGTCATGATAGGTCTTTCGGCATGGCTCCCCCTGGAAGTCTGCTGTCAAGACAAGTCTTCGGCATGCCTGTTTGTTATAGTCGGCGCTGTCATTACAAGTACATCATTTAAGGAAAGATAATTTAAGTATTTACAAAATCGCCGTGAATATGTTATATCTACTCTGTGGTAGGCTGATGTGATCTGATTCAATGGGAATGGCCCTTGCAGGATCGCCTCTGATCGGAGAGAGCCTGAAACTGTTCCCCAAGATGCCTGATTCTCGAGGGAGGAGACCTATGTCCTTGTTTTATCAACCGCATCAGATCGAAAAACAGCGCAGGCAGTATGTTTGTACTGTCTGTAAAGGCACCTGGTCTCGTCAATCGGATATCCGCCAGGACTGCCCTGTCCCCGGACACCCCCCAATCTACAACAAGTGGCGCAGCGTCCCGCCTCATTTGCAAAGTCGTTTCAAGCTGCGTCGCCATGGTCTTCAACCTGGTGGTCCCCCGCGTGCCGGTTTTGCCTATCCCAGGTCTCCTCTGTTTGTGTACGAGTTGTACGACGTGAACGAAGCCATTCCCCGACGCCCGTTGTCGCTCAAACAGCTCATCTATTTCAACCATCCCTCTGTGCGCGAGTACTGGATTTGCTATGACTGCCGTTCTGTCTTCAAATATGCCGATGAGCAGCCCATGGGTCGTCTGTGTAAGACATGCCACGCCAAGCGGCTACCGGACCAGAGAACAAAAGCCTGGGATGGATAACACTGCGCTCATGACGCATCTGACGAAAAGGCTCGCTTATCGGTATAACTCGCCCCAGTATTGATCAACTTGTCTAGATCTTTGGCGAGGCGCGTCCTCAGCGATTGTAATCCACGCTGCCCTCATTTCCTGCGGATGCCTAACATTCGGGGTCCAGTTCGTCTCAGTGCCGGAAGATGTTTTCAATCGATCTATGACTTTGCTCTGCTCTGGAGGAGGACTCGCCTGAAGGCCTGGAGAGCATCTAGACTCGTCTTCCCCATGAAACCTGGCATGGTTGGGGCACCACCGAAAGGAGCAAAAGGACTCATTGGTCTAGATACTGTCATCCTCTCCATACCTGGACAATCGAACTACATGTTGAGGCATTTTCCCTTCAAAAAAGCCGTTACATGCCCAAAAGTGGATGCGAATTTCGCATCCTATTTTTGGATACTGAATCGGCTCTGTGAGCCAAAACTAGGGGTCTAGTATATTAGGGATACGATCCCTCTCTCTACGTAGAATGACCGGCTTTCCTTTTGAGTATCCTGGGTGAGCATTGCACATGAAAACTCCAGCGATTATATTCCGCCGATGTTATGAAGGAAGGTCATATCATATACTCCGCCACAAAGGAAATAGATTCTTTACTCGTTCATCCGAGTAGATCGTTTTCTGCAACTTGGGACCATCCCGGACATACGCATGTGGGCCACCAGATACCAGCATGGGTAATTATCAGAAGAACCTTCTCTCTCACAAACCAGCTACCTCAGCCCTTACACACTTTTTACCTCAGACCGCTCATAGCAGCAACGAATCACTTCTGAGATTCTCATTTTCTAGTTACTCATCATCCTGTACTATTCGACCAGAAATATCTCTGAGTGCTCGGCCACAATCGCGTGTGGGCGGTAACGCTGCCCCTGCAGTCGCATGTCAAGCACGCGAATATGCATGCCGGGAGAAGCATTTTTTAGCTGCGGAAAGCGCTCCTGAGGAGCGACAATACGCACTTCAACCTCGCGCCACTCCACTGTTACGACCCAGTAATAATCCTTGAGCTCTATTGTCCTAATTTTTCCCTCAAGGCCTAACGAGGCCATTTGCAGAGCTGTGGAGAGGTGGGGATGTTTCGCCTGCCACGCCCAGAATGGTTGACACCAGGGACGAAATTCGCATAGAGTACAGGCCTCGCCAGGGGTAGCAAGCTCCTCCGCAGAGGAACTTTCCTGCAACCGTCTGATCAATACGCGCGCTTCATTGCCAACATGGTGACATGTCTCGGGCTCGATTGATATCTTGTGCATTGCCCCTGTCAGGGGATAGGTCACCCACGCTTCCACTGGCCACTCGCCAAATGTTTCGTACCACAGGAGGGCATACAACTGGAGTTGCCGCTCATATCGCGCTGGCAGTCCGTCTCGCAGGGCAGACTTATAATCAAGTAGGGGTATTCCGGTAGGAAGCCTTTCTGCATAATCCACTCGCCCGGTGAGAAGCCCATCTTGTGACTGCACCGGTACCTCGACCAGCGCTTTGTCCTCGCAGACACTCTCCATTTCAGGACGATGAGCCCTGTTTGTTACAGTTGTACCCTGGTTTTCATGTTCGGCCTGCTCGGTTGCAAGCTGCTTTGCTAGCCGAAGCGCCTCGGAAGCAATTGCTTCTAATGCACGGTGTACCCGCTCTTCATCATGAGGAAGCATTCGTTCGCGAGGGCGGCTGTCTTTTTGTTCCTCCTGGAGCGCCAGTTCGTGGCGAAAACGGCGGTGAGCCTCACCGATGATTTCACTTCGATTATCAGAACTGATCGGACGCTCAGTGAGCGATTGGAGGGTTTTGTGGAAAGCGATCCCCACACGCGCTGCGTAAGCAGTACGGCGCTCATACCCCTGTGACATCTCAAAGCAGGCGCGTAAGCCGCAGGTACGTATCATTTCAATCGCTGTTGGCCCGAACGGCGCTTCAGGTCGCCCTCGTGGGGGCCTGAGACTTCTCCGGTCAATGTGCCAGTTGAACGCGGTATTTTGCGTATTCTTATTCATAGTGTCACCAGGTGATTGAGAACCCAGAAAGGGCGGCGCTCAAGATCAAAAGAGGTGTGGACCGAACATCGCAAACCGTGGGCGCTCAGGAAGGCCTGTCGCTCATCGCTCGTTGGCCGGGCCTGCAAAGGATGGATCACCCAGAGACTCACCTCGACACCGTCCTGGCTGCGAAGGACGCAGGGGAAATATTGGTCTCCAAGTACACGCCCAGGTAACACCTCCCAACTTGTCCGTGCGTATTCTGCAAGCGAGTCCGCGCCACGGCTAATTTGGGCAGGGCTCAAGGAAGGCTGCTGGCGATGGAGCACAAATCGAAGGAGGGTTGCGCCTAACGCTCGATCCAGCAGTGGGTGGAGCATCTGCTTGCGATAATCAAACATGCAATGGTAGCAGGCTCCACCGCAGTTTGGATTTTCACAATGCTCTCCCAATTCTAACGCTTTCTCTAAAATGGCCTTCATGTTCTGCTCGATTGCTCGTGCGTAACCGGCTCCGCCAGGCACATCGTCATAGAGAAATACTTCACCGTGCAGGCGATGATTGAGCCCACGCCGCACAGCCCGTACACCGACTTGGAGTTCTCCAGGGTCTATCTGCAAGATAATAGCGGCGGCATTAGCCACGAGTATGCCAAACGAATACCAGACTGCCTTTCCTGACGGCTGTTGGAGGGGAGCATCCATGGTGGTCGGCAGATCGATACCTAAAAGAATGATCTCCGAGAAGAACTGATGGCCGAGAATGACCTGGTTGTGGAAGTCTGATGTGTTGGGACACCAGTCACCCGCGCGAGGCCCGGTGTTCCTGCCCCTAAATGGCGGAACACT
>WNGH01002748.1_pt1 | contig 20760 bp, 21 predicted proteins | sample 5400631 | NCBI WGS metagenome assembly WNGH01 (sample SAMN13153373, study PRJNA577476) | soil metagenome | isolation source: 115 cm soil or saprolite under Garry oak tree replicate 1 | place: USA:California | collected 2016-06-15
GAGCGGTACGGCGGCATACAGTGCAGGTCTTCCAACCTAATGTGTCCACGCTGAAAAGCTGTTCCCGCCCGCAACTCGTGCAGTACTGGTGAAATCCTGTAGGATGCCGCGGTTCTGATAGAGTCTCGGTCGATGTTGCCGCTCGCATGTTCGGGTCTTTCTTAGGAATAGGTTTCGTCAAACGCTGGAGGTAGTCCTTGCTGAACTTGAGTTTTGGCACCGTTACCCACCATGCATGTCACTCTCTAGGCTTTGAGGACTAGGGTCTACAGAGTTGCTGCCATGTGGAGGGTCAACGTGACATAACAATCACATTGGTTCCCGCCCAAAGACCGCGAAGGAGACAATTTCTTGAAATCTTTCACGCCCCTCATCAATTCATGATAATAATTTGATAGCCTCGGGGACGAAACCCGATCCTCAAGCTCTCGAATCTTCCGTAGTCCGTGCGACATCATCTCCTATGATGACCATGTTCTTGGAGTTTCTCGAGGTTCCAGGAAACGTCCTGCTTATCCAGGGAGCACCTGGCACCGGGAAGACAACTCTCGCGTTTGAGATACTGAATGCTATTGGGGACTCGCGTAGGGTCTACGCGTCCAGCAGAGTGTCGCCGGTCAAGCTGCGCATACAGTTTCCCTGGATCGACGAGGTCATCGATTCCATGTCCGGACGATCCTCAAAAGCAAGTTGGAATGACGAATTCCACGATCTCCGAGGCTCCGATACCGATAGTGTCTTCTCGAAGATCGTAAGACTGAAACAAGCCAGACAGAAATCGGTCTTGGTCGTAGACAGCTGGGAAGGAGCTTTGAGAAACGCGACCCCGGAGGGACGTAAAATGCTGGAGTCAGCCGTCATGTCCGAACTAGATCAGACGAAAGTAAGCGTGATTCTTGTGAGCGAGGCCGAAAGAGCCGACAACCTCGGCTACCTAGTCGACGGAGTCGTAACTCTGAAACAGAACGAGCTAGATGGGAGGAGAGTGAGGTCCCTCGGAATAGACAAGCTAAGAGGATTCAAGGTCGAGAGCCAATACTTCCCATTCTCTCTGGAAAAGGGAAGGTTCACCTTCTTGGACGAAGAATACGAAAACGGCCCGCCTACCATAGTGAGAAGTCCAGAGAAAGTTCCCCACACGGCAACCCACTTCTCCACAGGGAGCAGGGAACTCGACCAGTTAATTGGAGGCGGCGTCCGGAAAGGCTCATTCTTCATGATCGACACGGACAGCAATGTTTCTCCGCAGTCGCTGAAATTATTGATCAACGTGATCCGTGCTAATTTCGTCAACCAGGGCGGTGCATGTTTCAGCGTTTCAACCGGAACCTTCAGCTCGGAATCCTCGGCGGAGGCGCTTAGACCCTACATAGGCGACAAGGCCCTTGCAGAGAGGGTTAGGATTGTCGAGTTCAATCCGCAACTACCTCCAAAGCCTTGGAGGCTAAAGGTGAGGGGACAGCTGATGAGCGATTTGGCCGAGTTCTACAAAGCGTGGAATGTGCTGAAAGAAACCTCGACAGGCATGATGTTGACTATGAACTTCGACAAGCTCGTTCAAGTCTATGGGGAAGATCTGACTCTTCCGGGTTTTACCGAGATGGGAGAAGGCTTGCGGGACGAGGGAGCCTTCAGCATTGGCATGTCATCGCGTAACACTAAGGTGCGCGAAGAGTTTCTTAGACAGGCTGACTATCACATTAAGGTCCAAAGTTGGAACGGTCATCTTCTGATCTATGGAGTGAAACCGTTCACACATATTCATGGGGCGACGTTCAACTTCGACAAGGGATACCCGTCGCTCGACCTCATAGAGATTGTCTGAGCCTTTCAAGAGACTCACACAGTTGATTCGCTAGAATTGCGATGTGGTATAATCCCAAGTCGAGAAGAAGTACGTGGTTATCTCGACTAGGCCTTCTGAGTCATTGGACAAGATTGACATTTTCATTGCTTGACTGGGACGCAGTAGAAAAAGTCGGGTCGCCTTTTCTATCCTCCTATAGCGCTATACTACATGAGCGATCTGTCGTACAAGCTGGCTGAAATACGACCGGCCCTACGTCCCGTCGCCGAGTCGGCGGCCTGGGTAGCCAGCTTCGTAATCGCCAACGCCATAAGCCAAGAACCAGTATACTTCCTGATCCTCCTACTTGTCCTCGGCTCAGACGTTCTCGATACCTCTGACAAGAGCAAGGGACTCTTTCGGGACTTCATTGCAGGAAGCTTCACAGCAGTACTCTCGCTAGCTCTCAATGAACAGTTAGGCGTAGTGGTTGGGGCCCTGGTCGCAGTCACGGCAGTTGCCAGGCTGCTGCAGAAGCTGGTCTAAAACCCAGCTAAATCGGCACCGGATGCCCAATTTTGGGCTCTTATTCCTTGCCGATCGGATGTGGCCGCAGGGGATAAGCATAAAACGGCCCAGGGCTATCTCCAGTAGTCTAGAGATACCATGGGCAAAGTAATGATCTCTTTATCGTCCGAAGCAGAACAACTGGTTAGACAGGAAGTTGACAAAGTCTACTATGGTAGAACAGGGGGGTTCAGCATCTTCTTCGAACGCCTTGTACGCACATACTTCAACGGACACAAGAAAGCCCCGTCCGACCGTAAGCAAGCGAAATAACGCGATCTCCCGCCCAGAAAACAGGTCGAGTCGAATACGGCCAGTCACTCTGGGCCAACTTGCAGAAAGGTCACCGGTTTATTGCACTAGTTCTCAGTACCGTTGTCTAGCATTTGACTGATACTGGCCGCTTGCAGTCTAACCAAAGCATTTTGAATCATTGAATGAAGGCAACGCGACAGGGGCGGTGGTCCAGACCACGCACATGTGGGGACAGCTTGGTCTAAGAGAGCTGGCAGACAACTACCAGTTCGAGGAAATACTGGTCTCGGGCACCAGTGATCGTGGGTTCAAATCCCACCCGCCCCACCACAGCTGAGCCTTTTGTTTTCCGATGGGGAGTATCTCACTACGGTCGGCGCCACTCAGCCTGAACTGCTTTGCGAGAAAATTGATAGTCTGATTGAGCCTCTGCTCCTCCCTGGCCTTGACTGTAGACTAGCTGAAGACTGGCTGCTGGTAGTCGAACGCTGCCATGGCAGCGTCGAGGATGTTGATAAGACCGTCCGCGTTTAGATCACCAGAGGCATTGTACCTACTGTCACCGTTCGCAGAATCGTATGCGAAGGCTATCTGGGCCACGTCAAGTATATTGATTGCTCCATCGTGGTTCAGGTCGGGGTCACGGGACAAGGAGCAGCCAGCATTGTTGCTGGAGATGTTGACAGTGCACGCTGCTCCCAGCCACGAAGAGCTTGCTGGTATGGCCAGGACTAATCTCGCGGTCGAGTCCTGCCCGTACCCAACAGTTACGTTGTAGGTCTTGGAGAATACCGTCTGCCCGGTGGTGCTATTTGTCGCAGTGACCGAGATTGTAGCAGCAACAGTCCTATTGGTCGTGTCTGGGGTGAAGCTGCCGGAGACCGATACTATCACGCCGTCGAAGGTAAGCGTTTGCTGAAACTGCGGGTCACTGGCCTGAGCCGTGAAAGGCTTCATCAACGGATAACGGTCCTGGCCTACTACTGACTGCCAAGTTGTGAATGAATAGGGTGTGTCTCCTATCCCGTCTGGGCCGGCGCAGACGTTTTGTTGTGATCCACTACAGTCATCCACGCCTGTGTAGCTGGACCAGTAGTTGCCGCCGCTTGGATAGCCATTATCCCAGAGGTCCTGGCTTCTCAGGTTGCCATCGACCCCTCCCTGGAGGAAGTTGTTATGGTAAACTAGTATGTTACTTGAGTCGACCCATAATCCTCCTGTAGGGCATTGAGCGAACGTGTTTCCCGAAACAACGACATCCGTTGAGCCGCTTATTTGCACGCAAGCGCTCGCTGTCACACCGGGCACCTGTTCGTTCGACAGGCTACTTCCCAAGAAGATGAGATTCCCAGAGCCCCAGACAAAGATGGCTTGATTACTGTAGGCAAGTGTTGAGCCCTCTACAACGGCATTGGTAACGTTGATGAAATCAATGTCGATGGCATCCGCACCGTCGCAAGTACACTCCAGACCGTGAATGTAGACATTCCGGACCACGAAATGAGCGTCTGTGTCCGAAATCCCGATACCTGGGTACGGCCCATTGTAGTATTGGCCGTGCCAGGGCGACTGGGAGACGTTGATGTCCCAGCCTGCGATGACGTACGGGTCCGAAGCAGTACCAGTTCCGCCAGTCACGCCGTTCGCCGAGGGGCGAAAATTGAGAACAGTGAAGATACGAGGAGACAGGCGACCAGTATCGCGGAAAACTTTCTGGAGATAGAGGGCCGCACAGAGACCAGCATGGGTTTTGAACGTAATCTTTGCGAATAAAAATATACCCCCGAACAACGGTATACGAATATATCATCTGATAGCAGGATATGCAAGTGGCTTGCTCTTTCTACACGGGCTTCGCCCACCAGTATTGGGGCTCAGGAGTCCAATATCTTCAACACCCACGGAAGAAAGCCTACAGACCGGAAACAATGATCAGTTATTCGGAGATGTGCGCTTCCTTACGAAGCGTTGCGCTCTTGGCGTTGGTGAGTTACGGCCAGCGCTGGCTTCCTGTGTCGATCATGGGTTGCGAAGATACGGCGGTCTAACCTCACGATGGGACGCTTTTTAACAAGACTGGACCTGAAACACGAGTTGTGGATTCTGTTCAGAAGCCGGCGTGGCTCTTCGCTCTTGTATTTGCATCAATCATGTCGGTTCTCTTTGGTCTGATTCATGTTTCTGATGCCATTGTTCGGCTGGAGGTTGGAAGTGTTTCTGGGGAGACCTTGGATGCCACGATAAACCCGCTGTACGTGGTCCTTTATCTAGGAGGGATCGCAGCAAGCTGGAATCAGAAGCGCATAGGATACATCATGATTTTGACTTTGTCAGCTCTGAGCACGTGGGGCTTCTTGGGCCACACGACCGGCCTGACTTCCCCGAACCTCGTGGAAATTAGTCAGGCTAGCGGTGTCGTATTCGTCTTTGTAGTGCTAGTCGGGGAAGTGGCCTCAATCTCCGCCGTGATTCTTTCAACCTATGCCTTGAGAAAAGGGCCAACCAAGTTGACCTCGAACGGCGGCAAGTAGATTTTGTGCATGTGTATGCGATGCTGCAACTATTTTTCAGAAAATCCAAAGGCAACTAGCTAGTAAAACCACTAAATAGCCCGGTTGGTTCGGCTTCGCGACATAAAGCGTGTTGAACGTTGCCTGAAGATCGCGCGATCGAGACTCATGATCTCTCGAAGAAGTACGGTGATAGGCTCGCCGTCGACCGACTGAACCTCACTGTTGCATCTAAACAAGTCCACGGTTTTCTGGGCCCGAACGGGGCGGGAAAGTCCACCACGATCAAGATGATGGTTGGTCTGCTGAGGCCGACTACAGGTAGTCTCAGCATCCTCGGCCAGGGGGTCAGAGGAGACAACCCGAAGGTTCGACGAAAGATAGGCTACATGCCAGAACTGCCACGTTTTCCAAAGCATCTCTCAGGGGAGGAGCTGCTCGATGTCTACGGGCGCATGTATGGAATGTCGAAGACCGAGAGACACGGGAGGATACCGGAACTGATCAAGATGGTAGGGCTCGAGGGCCGTGGAAAAGATAGGATTGGAAAGTATAGCAAGGGCATGCAACAGCGTATCGGGATTGCCCAGGCGCTGATCAGCGACCCTGAGCTGGTAATCCTTGACGAGCCAAGTATAGGTCTTGACCCGGTTGGTATGGTCGAGGTTCGGAACATGGTCAAGGACATTGTGAAGTCCGGGACAACCGTCTTCTTCTCATCACACCTCCTCGCGGAAGTCCAGCAGGTCTGCGACCATGTCACAGTGATTCATCTCGGGGTCATGCGCTACTCGGGAACGCTAGAGGATATCTCCAGCAAGGTGATGGCACGTCGCAGAATCGTCATCGAACTGGAGAAACCGGTTGACGGGGTTCTTGCTGCCTTGAAGACTATGAAGTTCGCGACGGTTGAAGCTACCATGAACACGTACACGCTCCACCTGGATACGCGCGAGGACGTACGCGCAGAGGTCTCGCGCGCAGTAACGGGAGCTGGAGGGGTCATTTTGAGGATGCAAGAGGAAGGAGGAGGACTCGAAGACGCATTCCTCAGCCTAGTCGGAAAGGAGGGAATGGCCTAGTGGCACAGAAGAAACGCGCTGGGACTCTAGCGGCCTTCATCGCCCTTCTCTACTACGAGTTCCTCTGGAATATTCGAAAGAAAAAAATCATCGCGATATTCATCATCATATTCGCCATCGCGACCGTTCAGCTCGCCTTCACCCCAATAGCCGATGCACTCGCAAACCCGCCCCAAACACTTCAAGCGAACTCTACATTCGTCTTCAGCGGAATCGAGGCATTGACAGGAATCTTTCTCTTCCTCGTTGGTGTCGCCACGACGATGAACACCGTCTCGGGCGAGTTTGAGTCAGGGACAATAGTCCCTCTACTGACGAAACCTGTATCGAAGACCCTTGTCTTTGCAGCAAAGATCGTCGCATCCGTGATAACGCTCCTTGCGGCCTACTCGTTTCTCGTTGGCTACATAGCAATCGGAGGCACTTTGATCTATGGTTCTCAAGACAATCTGAACCTCGTTCCTCTAGGAATTCTAGGGCTTACCATCGGAAGTATGGTCTGGGCTTCCGTCGCCCTAACGCTGGGCACGCTATCGAAGAACTCTGTTCTAGCAGCCCTCGGTTCGTTCGGTTTCTACATCGGACTCTTGATAGGGGGGACCCTCATCGCCTCGCAATTGGGAGCGTCAACTGTACTGTTCTATGCCCCAGGAATGGGTGCAACAGGGACGACTGCGGCATGTGCAGGCTTGGAACGAGGCGGAGGCCAAACCTTCAGCACGGGGACAGACGGTCTCGCCTCGATGCTAATGCGCTGGGTCCTGAACCCGGGACAGGTCTTGAACTTCTGCGGCTTCCAGTTCCGAGCATCTGGAAACCCAACCACGACGCTCCTCGCCTCTGACACCTTCGCAAATGTTGCGTTCCGAGATCTCTGGGTGTCTCTCATCTACGTTGCAGGGCTATTGCTTCTCAGCTGGTTCGCATTCCGCAGATCCCAGATTGTCGAATCGTAAACCTCTCGGATTCAAAGTTTAAAGGAACGATAAGCTCCCAAACGCTCCGGGCATCTGTTCGCATTGACGAGCACTATTCTTCCACGTTCGGCTGACTACGAAGTCAAGTTGACTCCGGAACACGAAAGCCTTCGGAATACCATCCGTGATTTTGCCGAGAAACAGATCCGGCCGATAGCTGGCGAGATCGATCGAAAGAACCACATTCCACGAGAGTTGCTCAACCAGATTGCAAAGCTCGGGGTGACGGCGATCACCTACAAGGAAGAGTATGGTGGGCTTGGTGCAGACCTCTTGTCGATGGTCATTGCGCTTGAGGAGTTGGCCCGTGTCTCAGCTGCTTGCTCGACAGTCTTTGTTGCTAGCCATCTCGTCTCTGAGCCGCTAAACGAGTGGGGGACAGAGGAGCAGAAGAAACGCTACCTCATCCCGATGGTGGCCGGCGAGAAGATTGGGGCTCACGCCATGACTGAGCCTGGCGCGGGATCTGATGTAGCTGGGATAAAGTCCACAGCGAAACTCCACGGGACACACTGGGAGATATCTGGACGAAAGACGTTCATCACAAACGGTGAGATAGCCGACCTCTACCTTGTCTTTGCCCGGACGAGCCCCTCGCCCAGCAGACAGGAAAGACACAAGGGTCTTAGCGCTTTTCTAGTTGAGAGGGGAACAGAAGGATTCCAGGTTGCAAGTAAGATTGAGACAACCGGATTGCGTGGCTCGCAACCATCTGAGCTAGTTCTTGACCACGTGAAAGTTCCGAAGGATAATTTGCTTGGGAAGGAGGGTGATGGATTCTATGTTGGAGTGAAGACCTACGACCGCGGCCGAATCGACGTCGCAGCACAGGGTGTCGGGATCTGCCAAGCCGCATATGAGGCGGCCGTTAGCTACGCGCAGACTCGGACCAGTTTTGAGAAGCCGTTGATCGAGTTTCAGCAGGTGCAGTACAAGCTGGCGGATATGGCTATGGGCTTGCACACTGCGCGCTTGTTGACTTATTGGGCTGCGTCGTTGAAGGATCAGGGGAAGGACTTCGTGAAAGCCTCGTCCATTGCGAAGGTTACCTCGACGGAGGCGGCGGAAAAACTCTCGTTGCTTGCGATGATGATACACGGAGGTTACGGTGTCGCCACCGAATATCCGGTAGAGCGATTCTTGCGGGACTCGCAGATTATCAAGACCTATGAGGGCACGAACGATATCCAGAGACTATCGATTGCAAAACAGCTATTGCGAGAACTGAAAGCCTAACCATCTTTGTCTACATTTTGTGCCACAAATTTCCCATTTTTAGTCGCTTCGAGACGATAGCCTGTATCGACGCACGATCGATTTTGCGACATTTCTTGGAGTTCGATTTGTAGTGTCAATACTCAAACTCCTATGAAACGGAATTTCCAAGTCGAGATTGTATCTTCGAAACAGGTCGCTCAACATCTTCTTGGTACCGATTTTCCCCATCCTTCTTCTTTGACTGGACTTGACACGCCTAGCCAACTCTTTCCGGTCGCAATAGAGCCGCACGAAACATACCTGCCCTCGATGAGATCTGACACTTTTGAAAACATTCCTTACAAACCGGTCGTCCTCGCCTTTGCTGTAGACAAAGGTGAAAATTGTGTCAACTCTCTCCTTCGCAGCTTCTTCTATCATCTCCAGCCGATACTTGTTGGTGAGACGCCAGAAGGTCTTTGTTCCAAACTCGAAAATAGACTGGACAAACTGGATCGAGACATGGTTGTGGAAAAGCTTGAACCCTGTCAGCTTTGCCAATTCAGTTGCGACTGTTAGCTTGCCGGATGCTGGTGGTCCATAGATGAAGACGAGTCTCATTAAGCTAAAAGACACCTTTCCAAGCTGAAATAAATAGCGGCCAGAGCTTAACACAGAGGCGTTGAGTTTTGAGGTTCATTCTCTCAGGTCTCGGAAACTGGTACAACGGATGGAGCCTGACCGATCAGGCAGTTCAGCTTGCGGACAAGCTCGGATTCTGGGGAGCGGTTATCCCGGACCACTATATGTGGGCTGAAGCCTACGGACAGCCGCAGAAAGATTCGACTCTGGAAAGTTGGATCGCTCTCACCTATCTCGCGGCGAAGACCCAGAATATCAAGCTCGGAACCATTGTCACCCCGAATCCCGTTCCGTCCACCAGCAATGCTTGCCAAGATAGTATCGACCATGGACGTCCTATCGTCCGGACGCGCAATCCTCGGCGTAGGAGCCGGATGGTCCCAGACAGAATTCGAAGGCTACAGCACATGGGACGATGCGAAAACACGGGTCGACAAGACTCGGGAAGGCGTGGAGCTGATCCTCGAGCTCTGGCAGAAGCCACTGGTCGACTTCGAAGGAAAATACTACCATGCAAAAGGCGCGATTCTAGATCCTAAACCAGTTCAGAAACCTCACCCGCCCCTAATGTTCGGAGGCGTCGGGACACGAATGCTACGGCTCGCCGGCCAATACTCTGACATCTGCCACATCCCACCGTGGGTCCATGTTCCCATGGAGAAGGCACGATCCATCGTCAAGCAAGAGGCACGAAGATTCCATCGAGAGGATAAGCTAGCTTTTGCAGCCGGATCCGTTGCCAACCGAGACCAAAGATTCGATCTAAAAGCCGTCGGTCAAGACGTGGAAAAGGCCGCAAAAGACGGAGCACTATACTACATTGCGCCCCTCCACCGCACAGGATATCTTGACAACCTGAAAGAATTCGCCAAGAGCATCATACCCTCCTACTCAGGGCTGGACTAGAATAATCAGGCTGCAGATTCCCAGAGAAGCTGGGGACGCAATATCCGCATGGAACATAGGTGAAATACTAACGTGCGGGCTCGTCAAGAGAGGTGTGGTCAATCACAATTTCATCATTGGATCGACCGAGGGGAAATATGTCCTGCGACAGGTTTCCCACGTTCATCACAAAAGCTCTCGTGACTTGGAGTTCGAACTATCCTACCTTGTCTATCTAAAGCAGTCGAATTTCCCATATAGAGTTCCATCAGCAATTCCCACTAGGAATGGAAGCCTATTCGTAATCGTTCAAGAGCACTACTACTGGCTCTACAAGTTTCTCGAAGGCAGAGTCGTTGAGAGGCTCAATCGGTCACATCCCGCACAACTCGCGCAGATGATGGCCCGGTATCACACTCTGATCGAAAAGTCAAACCTCCACAATGGAAAACCGGCTTCAGACTTGTACAATCGAGCTGCCACGTTGAGAGAGATCGAAGAATACTGGAAAGAAATTCTGCGAAAAACCAAGGTGAATCGGAAGGAGAACGTGTTTCTTGTAGAGTCCGCAAGGCTTACCCGGATATTGCGTGGCCTCGATGACGGTCCTCGGTCGAGCATCGAATTGTATCCTATTCACAGAGACCTTATCTCAGAAAATCTGCTCTGGAAACAGGGCAAGCTAGCCGGGGTCATCGACTTCGAGCACGTCAGCGAGACAAACGATCCCATTGTCAAAGACCTAGCTGTGACAATGCAATACTGCTGCCGAGACAATAAGGTCAAGAATCGGCTGGACATGGATTCCGTAAGCCGTTTCTTACAGGCGTACAGGGAATATCACCCTTTATCCGACAAAGAGGTTGTATTGATTCCAGACCTAATAACCGCGGGTTTCGCAGAGGATCTTGTCTTCGCGTTTTGGATGATAAGAAACGATCCGAAAAAGGCGAAACAATCCGAAGAGGAGGGATACGGGCTAACCCGTATTCAAGGGCTGCCCAGTGGGGCCATTCGAACAGGGAACGAATCGCCCAATCCTTTCTGAACGAGAAATAAATCACACACTGGCAGCCAACCGGTAGGAATCTGTGGAGAAATTATCAAATTCTGACAAACTGCTCGCACTATTTGCTGTCTCGTGAGCGAAGGTTACAATCTTCTCATATCGGCGGGAGCCAGCGATGGCTGGCCGAGTAAGAGGTCAGGTTGCCGGGAACGGTCGATCGGTGAAAATGAGGCAACGTACCGGGGTTAATGAGTTAGACGAAATGCTTTGCGGAGGCTTCCTACTGGGAGATGCGGTGCTACTTGCAGGTGGGGCGGGGACAGGAAAAACCACTCTTGCACTCCAACACCTAGTGAACGGGGCAACACAGTTCGGAGAGAACGGAATCTACGTAACCTTTGAGCAATTACCTAATCAGATTTACAGAGACAGCCAGAGCCTTGGATGGGACATACGCAAGCTGGAGGATGAGAACAAGTTCCGATTGATCTGCACCTCTCCAAACATTCTCTTGGAGGATAGCGGTGGGGAGAACATTCTCTCGGAGCCTATCAAAGAGATCCATGCTCAGAGGATTGTGGTTGACAGTCTAAGCCACCTTGCCATGCACACAGGCCACGATGAGCTGAGGAGAGAACTTTATCGATTGATCATGTTGTTGAAGGCCAGGGGCCTCGGCTCTCTGCTCATTTGGGAGAGCAGCGACTCCTCTGACCCATCGAAAGCATTGCCCGACGGAGGTATCAGTTTTCTCGTGGATAGTATCGTCTCGCTCAAACACGTGGAGATAGAGTCCACGGTTCGAAAGGCATTGGTTGTCTGGAAAATGCGGGGCAGCGACCATGATAAGCGATTGAGGCAGTACGAGATTACCTCCCACGGTATCGAGGTCTCTGCGCCCTTCGCAAATTACGAGGGCCTCCTGACCGGAAGTCCGAGAAGATCCATGACCGAAGAAGCTGCGAATAACTGGGCGATGGCCTTTGCCAAGAACAAACAGAAACATTCCTGAACCAAGCTCAATGGGGCAAGTCGGACAGACGTCCGGAACTGTTCCCCCGCAGTGGAAACCCAACCTAATCGTCGCCATTCCTCTCCCTTTAGTAATAATCTCAGTAGTTGTGTTCAACATCATCCTGCCGCCTCCAGCACAATTTAGCAAGGGGTTAGCGTTTGAACCTCCATTCCTAAACGCGATCCTGTATACTGTATTCCTCGCATTCACATCGTTCATGGTCGGCTACATTTCCTTCAAGAGCTACATGCAGAATGGCTGGACGTTCTTGGTTCTCATGGGAAGCGGTGCACTGGCATGGGGTTCAACCTCTCTACTTTCAGGTTGGCTGACGAACCTTGCTAGTGGACCCAATGCAGCGATAACAATCTCGAACACTGGAGCACTGGTTGCGTCGATATTCCATACGGCCAGTGCGACTTGGTCCAAGGGTCCCTCGCTGAAGAAGGACCCCCGGATTCGAAGGTCAATATTGGTCCTCACGTATGGTAGTGTTCTTGCATTTACCACTCTTTTCACTGTAGCCGCACTAGAAGGAATAACTCCAATGTTCTTCGTTCCAGGAGTTGGTCAGACGCCTCTACGAATGGCTGTTCTCGGAACTGCTGCAGCTCTATTCGCAATATCATCAATCCTCTTTGCCAGACGATACTTCTCTTCTAGGTTGAGGTCAAGCACTCTCTACTGGTACTTTCTAGCCCTAGGACTGACAGGAGTAGGGCTGGCCGCAGTTTTCTTCGGAAGAGCTCCTGGTGATCCTATCTCGTGGACCGGGAGGGCTGCAATGTTCCTCGGGGGAGTTTACTTCCTCAAAGCAGTCCACACAGCATTCAAAGGAATAAGCGGGTAGTAGGTCAATCCGGAAGGCTTAGAAACGTCCCATCTTTGAGGAAAGGTTCCGAGTCGAGTGGTTTTCATTCGGGCCAGAGCTTCCGAGAAGAGCAGCTAGCTTGGCCTACAACGCGAGCCTGATCATTGGACAGGACAAAAGCACTCAGTCCCATATCCACAATTTGATGGGTTGCTTCGCCCTAGCAAGCACCAAAGAAAGAGCCATAGAGAAACTGAGGACATGCATACCCGAATATTTTCGCTGGTTACAATTGCATGGAGAAGACGCTAGGATACCAACAAGCCCTAGGCTCTCGATCGTACAAGAACTACTGATGATAGGAAGTCCCGGAGATGCCGGTGGTCCCGATCCTCTCCTTCGATGCGACAAAGTGATCTCATCCGAGAGGGACATAGCCCGTTGCCTTCGACTCCTTGCCTACACGAGGGAGGACCTGTTGGGGCTTGTATCTGGACTGTCTGAAGAAGTGTTGGACTGGAAGCCTCGAAGTGAACCCCGGACTGTTCGAAACGCTCTCAGACACATCGCTCAGGTCGATGTCTGGTACCTTTCCAGAATAGACGCAGACCCGTCACTTGACAGGTCAAAAACATCTGACGTTTTCACATTCCTTGAATATTCACGAGCATTAGTTAGGAAGGCCCTGCCGAGTCTAACTCAGGTTCAACTCAGAAAGGTCTTCTATCCCCGTAAGTGGTCGGAGAAAAGCTATCCTTGGACGGCAACCAAGGTTCTTCATAGGCTAGTGACTCACGAGCGGCAGCACACCAAGTACCTAGGAAGAATTCTCGCTTTGCAAGCCGGTTCTCAAAGTGGCAACACCTGACACTCTATCTTGACTCGCACAATTCGAACTCTCGATCTTTCATCATCGGAGGTGTGAGACCAATCGGGCTCTAAGCCAACTTCGTTGCCACTACAATGACTCTATGAGTATTGGTTTTGATGCCCTTTGGAGTTGTGCATTTCTCTTCGAGATTTAGGAGGGGTTTTCGGTCTCTCGCTTTGTTGAAGTTTGGAATTATGGGAGTGGTTTGCAGTCTCATGACCACGTCCTTGATGGATCTATAGTACTCAGAAGCTTCGAACTCTTAGATCCTAGTTTTTCTGAAACCTACTCTCGCGAGTAGCTTCCTCTTCTCGGTCGACATGGATTCTTTGAATGGGTAGTTTTGGCCTCTTTCAAAGACCTGTTTCCAGTTGAGCTTGTCTTTCTCCCCGATCTCTTCTTCGATAAATTGTCCGCCATGTTTCAGGACCCTATGGGTTTCTCTAGCAGTCTTCAGATTGGAGGTAGGGACCCCTTCTGGTATAGACCAGGTCAAAGCTTTCGTCCAGGTACGGCATGCTGCGGTCATTGGCGAGCCTTAGCTCCACATTGGCTGCTCCATGGAGTGACGTATTCACGATTGCCCGACTTATGGCGTTCCTAGAGAAATCGACTCCCACCACTTTCGTTGCAACTGCGGCTACGGCTAACGTGAACTCTCCCCGTCCACAACCAATATCCAGAACACTTCTTCCACGCGCTTCTTTAAGGACTATTCTGTCAAAGTAGTCTTCTCCATCGACTCCCTCTCTCCACGATTCCTCTTGCCGAGCCTTCTTCTCCATCTTCTCTTCGGCAAGCCATTTCTTGTCCCAAAAGCCTCGGTCCTCGTACTCGACCCGGGTCATTCCTAACCACTCACTAGGAGTAGAGTGTCTCTGACCGATAAGACTTGAAATGTTGGAGGCAGCTGGGAAGGGTCGGGAGATTCTCGTGAAGATCGTAGTCATTTCTGATACCCATACGGACTCTATTGACAACCTGTCCAAGCGGGTCTTGGATGACCTATCGGGCGCAGAGATGATCATTCACGCGGGGGATTTCACAGGCAAAAGGCTCGTGGACGCGTTACGTAGGATAGGCACGTTTAGAGGAGTCTATGGGAACATTGACGGGCCTGAAGTCAGGAAAGAACTGCCCGCAATTGACACCGTCCAGGCAGGGGATTTCATGATAGGCCTGAACCATCCTGCTGAGGGAGGCTCTCCGTTTACCCTAGAGGCTAGGTTGAGACCCAAGTTCCCTGGGGTCCAAGCGATTATTCATGGGCACAGTCATCGGACGAAGAACGATTTTCGGGACGGTGTTCTCTGGTTCAATCCTGGTAGCGCAACGGGAACATTCCCGGCCAGGCAGAAAACCTACGGCATTCTAACCATCGACAACGATATTCATGGAGAAATTATCACGCTATAAAAGCCAGAAAGTCAACAGTATCGATCTGCATAGGCCCTGTCCAATCTGTCTATGTCAAAATAAGGGATACCGAGGCGAGTTTTTCCTATTTGACGTGTGAAGGGTTCAGATTAGTTTCAGAAGCCTTCATGTGCTATTAGGCGCCAAGTCGAGGCAAAAGCTAGGCGTCAAAGACTCTGGTTCCGAAAATCTCGCTTGAAGTAGGGAGGCTCGTAAACGAGTTCTGTCATGTTTCAGTTCTCTACGCAGACTGCTTACCATACGAACTCTCATTCGGCATGCTCGGGAACAAAGCCTACGCATCGCGGAACGCTCCTTTGATACGGAACGATATTCTTCATGCTCTTCAGAGAGCAACTATCTCTCCAGGCTCATGGTATGCATTCGCGAGAGACCTGATGAGAGCCGGAGACTTGGAAGAGGTTGTATCGGAATGGAAGGGTCGCGAGACCATGACTGATTTGTTTCTGAACATCTTGTCTCGAGGGTCAGACGGGTGGGAGCAAACATGGGACCTGACCCGACCAAGGCTGGAGGAATACAAGCAGAAATTCGGATCCGTATGGGCTCCGGTTGCCAATTCAGTGTTGTCGCGTCTATCACAGCTCTGTCATGTCGAATGGACCACCGATGAGATTCGCGTTCATTTTGTGGACTGTCTAAATGGCGGATTCGCCTGGCACGACAGTATCGCCTTCGCGACTTTGCCGGATGTCGAAGTCCAGAAGAAATTCCTTTCCCACGAACTCTCGGAACTTATTACGCCTAGCGCGCTCGTGAAGAGGGAGTTGGGAAAGGCGAGGCTGGACCCAGAGATCGCTCATACGGTGGTAGACATGCTTGCGTATTTTAGTGTCAAGGATTTCATAGCGAAACCAGTGGATCCTAACATAGAGAGAAAGGGAGTAGTGCCAAACAAGAACTACTATCCGAAGGTCGAAGAATTGTATCCACTATTCGAAGAATACTCCAAGAATCCTTCAGAGTACGATGATTTCGCATCTCTTGTCAAGAAAATAATTCTTGCATTGAAGACGTCGTGAGCAGTATGCCAAAAGCGCATCCTTGGGAGCTTGCTTGGAGAGAAGAGAGGTGGGCGGAAACTTCTCCACCGCTCCCTGTCGTTGTGGATTTCGCAGACGATCTGAAACGTGAAGGCGCAAAGAGAGTTCTGGACCTCGGCTGTGGGGCAGGTCGTCATTCCATACTTCTCGGCAAGGCTGGCTTCCAGATTGTGGCTCTCGACATTTCGGAAACAGCCCTCAGGATTCTTGAGGGTCGATTGAAAACTGCTTCCATCGATAACGTCACTCTTGTCAATCATGAAATGTCGGAGCTGCCGTTCATAGACGATTACTTTGACGGTATGATCTGCACAAACGTTCTCCACCACGGAAAGCTCGTACAGATCAGAAAGGCGACCAGAGAGGTTCATCGGGTGATGAAGCAGGGAGCCTCGGCCTTCGTCGTGGCCCTATCCACGGCAGATTTCAGAAGGGGTAACGGCAGGAAACTAGAGCCGAATACCTACGTTTTTACGGAGGGCGAGGAGCGAGGAATAATCCATCACTTCTTCCCGCGTCGAGAACTCGAGTCATGTTTCAAGAAATTCGAGATCATATCGTTCGAAGAGAGATTGATTCCGGTTGAAGAGGGCGGAAACCGCGCCCATTTTCTGGTGAGACTGAGAAGGTCCTAGAGGGCTTCGTCTCTCTTTTGGACCCGCTTCGACGTGTGAGCCGCCATCAGCTTGTCGGCGTTATCATATGCTAAGCGGATCAGTTCTTTTGCCGTCTCCGTATTATCTTGCGTACGGATTCTGAAAACAACCCAACCGGCTTGGTGATGTACGAAGCGATGCGGTTCAGCCTTACCCTCCTTCAGCATTCGCTCTTGGTCTTCTTTGGAGAGTCTGATGTCAAGTTGCGAAGTCCCGTGAGTATGCATGAATTCTAGACCGTGGACCTGGAATTCTGTGCCGCCCAGCCTGTGTGAAGCCTTTGTGACGTTAGGGAGCTGGAGAATCCAGTCTTGGAGGGACTCGGTCAAAGGATACTCGTCCTAGAATTTGACTAGTAGTTTTCCATCCTCCATGACTTTCTGACCGCCAATTGTTACTGTCGCTTTGGTCATCGAGGCCCACCATGTGCCGCTCGCGACATTCTTCCCGCCCTTTGCGCTGCTATGGCCGAATCCCACGATGGTGCTTCCGAGGACTTTATCATCCTGGGTGAACCCGTGCCGGAGCTTGGGGTTCAGTCCGAATCCGAAATAGGCGAAGCGGTTCTCATCGCCCGTTCCTTCTCTAAGATACCGTTCGAAGATCTCCTTTCCGGATCTCGCATAGAACTGTTTGATTCGGCCTTGTGTTACTTGAAAGGTCAGGTCCTCAACTTGGCTTTTTCCGGCGCGGATTAGCGGGTCGTAGACTATTCTTCCTTCAGCACTATCTTCCGCGGCCGAAACTTCGATTCCACCTGTTGGCAAGAAAACAACTTCTCCTCTCTCGGCCTTCTCCTCTGTTGCGAGCCCATATGAATAGTCGGGTGGGCGTTTGTCGAGTCTGAATCTCAGGTCGGTTCCAAATGGGGTTGTTACGTGTACTTCTCCCTCTCCACTCATTACTGGTTCTAACGCATGCCCGTGGGAAGCAATCTCTTTGGGGTCGGCGGTGCAACCTTCGAACATTACTTGTCTCCACTCGTCTAAGTCCAGACCTATTTCCTCTGCACGCTCTTTGGTCGCAAGCGTGGCCTCGATCGCCAGCATCTTTACCCTCTTTTTCCTAGCTACTATCGCCCACCGTTCAGCAAATCTGCTCTTGTCATACCGTGTATCGAGCCAGACGCTAACCGACTTTCGTCTCTCAGCGGGAATCGTGTTCCACGGGATGGGCTTTCTCGGGCCCAAAGTGTAGATGTAGATGTCAGTCTCTTCCAAGGCGGCGACAAAATGAGCCGGCAAATTGTCAACGAGCTCTAGTGGAGCTTCGATCATAGAGCGCAACCAGAGGTCTTCTGGCTGAACCGTCAGAAGCACCTCGAGACTATGTTTCTTGGATTCCAAGGCGAGATCTGACGCTAGTTCAAGCGTGTGGTCCCAGCTGTGGATCCACACCCGCTGACCAGGCTTGGTGCTAAGACAACCATCAAGGATTTGTTTGGAGAGCGTTGCGTATCCAATATCCATTCTTGTAATTCCTACTTTTTCCGGGAACTCTCCTTGAGGTGTTTCCTGCCAACGTACAGCAGATGTTCAGCGGCTCCATGTAGGCTCATTTCTTTTCCAAGTCTATAGTTCAGGTCGACCCAAGAGTCGAACTCATCGCCCTTCAACTCGTTGATTTTTTCCTCAATCATGCTGACAGCTCCTTCACAACCTATGAGGTCTAGGTCTTCGAATCCATTTCTCTTCAGCAAAGGCCTGATTTCTGCAGGATGAGCGAAGTACGAACTCGTGAATCCCACTCTCGCCTTTGAGGGGATGCCCGTAGCAGACGGACTCCACACACCTGTTTCCAAGAGCTCTTTTCCCTGCGAAAGCCACTCGGGTTCACTCTTCGCCGACCAACGCAGAGGAGCATATCGTGTAATGAAGGTCGCGAATACCAATCCACTCTTCTTGAGGACCCTGTGAGTTTCCTTCACAGCCCGCTCCCGACTGTCCACGTCGAGGAGATGATACAACGGCCCCATCAGCAACACAACATCAAAACTACTATCTCTGAAGCGGCGAAGGTCAATCGCGTCTCCACGCACACACTCGGCCAAGTTCACACCTGCTTCCTGGGCCTTCTTCTGAGCGAGCTGAAGGCAAGCCTCAGAGAGGTCCAACAGAGTAACTCGATATCCAAGTTTGGCAAGGGCGACAGAATATCGGCCCGGACCCCCGCCCACATCCAACACCTCAGCTGGAAGATGCGGGAGATAGTCCCCGAGTGCTCTCAGCGTAACCGCAAACTCGGTCCTATGACGGTCAAGCCTGTCCCACTCATTCTGAGCGTTCTTATCATAAAATGCTCGAACCTCGTCCAAGTTCTCAAGCCTCTCGGATTACTGACACAATTGTAGGGTTGCAAGCAGATGATTACAAAGGTTTAATCGCTCGCTCTTCCGTCTTGTGAAATATGTCGAGACAGTGGACACTCCCAATGGAAATCAGCGAGTTCAAGGCTGATGACTACGGGAAGTTGGCCCATGTCTTCGGCTCCATCTTTCCTGATTATGACCGGACACCGGAAGAGTGGCGGTTTGAAGATGAGAGTCTCGACAGGTCAAAGTTCCATTTCAAACGATACTCCTGCTTTAGCCCGGCGGTCCAAGATACCGTTGGGTTTGCCCAGTGTCAACATATTCCTTGGATGTATCATCCGAAGAAACTCTGGTTCGACATATGGGTCGACCCGCAACATCAGAGAAAAGGCATAGGGAGCACACTCTACGAGCGGCTGAACCAGGACTTCAAGGATCTTGGCACCGTCACATCTTGGACGGGTGTAAGGGAGGACATGCCATTTCCGATCAAGTTCGCCATGAACCGAGGGTTCCATGAGAAGATGAGGGCTTGGGAATCGCGCCTCAACCCAGCCACCGTTGACATTTCAGCTTTCCAAAAATATCTCGACAAGGTGTCCCAGCATCGAATCCACTTTGTCACACTAGCCGATGAGATGAAGAGTGATCCTGAATGTTACACAAAACTTCATGCTCTGGTTCAGGCAGTCTCGGAAGATATTCCTCGACCTGAACAGTTTACACCCGTCTCTTTCGAGCAATGGTCGGCTTTCGAGATGAAGAGTCCTAACCTCGTCCCCGATGGCTACATGATAGCGAAAGATGGAGACAAGTACGTGGGTATGAGCACGGTATGGAAGGCTCAGAAGGATCCCAAGGGACTCTATCAGGGACTAACAGGAGTCGTACGCGATTATCGGGGACGAGGAATAGCGGTCGCCTTGAAACTCAAGGTCATCGAATTCGCAAGATACAACAAGTACGAGAAGCTCAAGACCTGGAACGACTCGACCAACGCCCCCATGCTCGGAATCAACATCAAGCTCGGCTTCAAACGAGAAGTAGGCTGGATAACCCTGGAGAAGAACCTGGCCTAGACCCAGAATGAAAACGAAGCTTCCAATATTATCTCTGAAAGGCTCGACATACCAGAAAGGACGTAAACACGGAAAACGGGCTCGACCCGAGATCGAGAATAACTTGGAGGTCTATTTCCGGCGGTTCAAGAGTGAAACTGAGCTCTCACACGATATGGCAATTAGTCGTGCGGCAAAGTTTCTCGAAGTGATCAAAAGGGTTAGTCCTGAATATGCCGAGACGATGAAGGGTGTCGCAGATGGCTCGGCCCAGGATATTCTCGATATCACCGCGTTGAACGTTCGGTACGAGTTGATGTACAGTCAGTTTTCAAAAATCGGGCTGAAGCCATTGCCCAAGACCTTTGGTTGCACGGCCTTCGCAACACTTCCGACAACGGTCGAGAATGGGCATTTGATCATGGCGCAGAACTGGGACTGGATACCCCAGGTCAAGGGGCTCTTCCTCAAGGAGAGAAACGAAAACGGCCCTGATGTTCTGTCTTTCACGGAAGCAGGCGTTGTCGGCGGCAAGATCGGTCTTAACTCCGATGGACTTGGACTCTTGATCAACGGAATCGTGTCCAGCAGGGACGACTGGGCACGGCTCAAGAAACCCTTCCACGTCCGCTGCTGGGAAATCCTAAG
>WNGH01002437.1_pt1 | contig 20757 bp, 18 predicted proteins | sample 5400631 | NCBI WGS metagenome assembly WNGH01 (sample SAMN13153373, study PRJNA577476) | soil metagenome | isolation source: 115 cm soil or saprolite under Garry oak tree replicate 1 | place: USA:California | collected 2016-06-15
ATTGACGTCCGCAATACGCAGATCGCCCTCGAGCAGGACCGTGCCCGCGTCCAGGCCGCAGTGCAGGCGCGCATTCTGCAGGAGAAGACGCTCGACGCCGAGCAGAAGAAATACCAACTGGGCGCGTCCACCGTCTACCTGGTCATTCAAACGCAGCGCGACTTGAGCAACGCGCGAGGCGTGGAATTGCGCGCGCTGGTGGATCTGGCGAAAGCCAAGATTGACTACGAGCGCGCACTGGGCCGCACCCTGGACGTCAACCGCGTGTCGATTGCCGACGCCAGGAGTGGAGCGGTTGAGCGCGACACGCTGATCCCCGGAACCTTTCAAGGCGAGGTGATTGGAACTCAGAAGGCGTATTAGTCCTCGTTAAAGCAACCACTTTGGCGCACGCGGCAGCTTCAGCGGGACTTACGCCGGCCGCCGCCGACGGAGTGCTTGCGTGATTCCTTTCCTCGTGAGGATTCATCGGCGCCATGCTGCATCAATTTTTTTCCGCCGAGCCGGTCCAGGTTTCCGAGGAAGGCGTTCTTTTTAGTTCTCCTGCTGTTCTTTTTCTTAGCCATAAATGCACAGTACTCAAATGATTTGAGCACGTCAATTACGCAACGTTTCTCGCCCGGATGGCCGACAGCCCAGGAAAACGCCAAGGCCTGCCAAACGCACCTTGCCGCGCCTGCTTCCATGTCCTAAAATGAATCGAGAACGCAGCCGACAGACTATCCGGATGGCCATGTGCCTTCCAAGGGCCGGGAGTCCGTGGAAATGAGCGACAAAGGCAAATCCAGCGTGCCCGTTGCAAACCCGCCGGAGATTTCGCGGACTGCGCGCAAACCTTCGCCACGGGAGCTGGAATGGGAAGAAAAAACCCTCCGGCCCGCGCTCGAAAAGTCTCCGGAGCGAGCCGCAGAATTCACCACGATCTCGGGATATCCCATCCGGCGTCTCTATACGCAGGCAGACCTTGCCGGGTGGGACCCCGAGAAGGACCTGACGTATCCCGGAGAGCCTCCCTACACGCGCGGCATTCACGCCACGATGCATCGCGGGCGGCTTTGGACGATGCGCCAGTTCGCAGGGTTCGGCGCTGCCGAAGACACCAACCAGCGCTTCCGGTATCTGCTCACGCAAGGACAAACGGGCCTTTCGGTGGCGTTCGATCTGCCGACGCTGATGGGGTATGACTCCGACCACCCGCTCTCGGAAGGCGAAGTGGGAAAGTGCGGTGTGGCGATTAGCTCTCTGGCCGACATGGAAGTCCTGTTCGATCAGATTCCTCTGGCCGATGTGACCACTTCGATGACCATCAATTCCCCCGCGGCCGTCATTTGGGCCATGTATCTTGCCGTCGCGGAAAAGCAGGGGGCCGACTGGAACAAAATTTCGGGCACGATTCAAAACGATATCCTCAAGGAATACATCGCACAGAAGGAATACATCTATCCGCCCGAACCTTCCATGCGGCTGGTGATTGATACATTCGAGTTCTGCACCAAGCACACGCCGAAGTTCAACGCCATCTCCATCAGCGGATACCACATCCGCGAAGCCGGTTCGACGGCGATCCAGGAACTGGCCTTCACCCTGCGCGACGGCATCGAGTACGTGGAATGGGGCATGCGCCGCGGGCTGGATGTGGATGAGTTTGGCCCGCGGCTTTCCTTCTTCTTCAACGCCCACAGCGATTTCTTCGAGGAAATTGCCAAGTATCGCGCGGCGCGGCGAATTTGGTACAAAACCATGCGCGAGCGCTTTGGCGCCAAGTCGGCCCGCTCCTGGGCGCTCCGCTTTCACTCCCAGACCGCGGGATGTTCGCTCACGGCGCAGCAGCCCTATAACAACGTGGTGCGGACGGCGCTGCAGGCGCTGGCCGCGGTGCTCGGGGGCACGCAATCGCTGCACACCAATTCCCTCGATGAAGCCTGGGCGCTTCCCACGGAGTTCGCCGCCACCATCGCCCTCCGCACGCAGCAGATCCTCGCCCACGAAAGCGGAGTGACCAACACGGTGGATCCTCTGGGCGGATCCTATTTCGTCGAAACGCTGACCAACGAGGTCGAGCGCGGCGCCTGGGATTACATCGAGAAGATTGACGCACTCGGCGGGATGGTGGCGGCGATCGAGCGCTCTTACCCGCAGCGCGAGATTGCGGAAGCCTCGTACGGCTACCAACTTGCCGTGGACCGCAAGGAAAAGATAATCGTCGGCGTGAACGACTATGTGGCCGAAGAAAGGCCGCTGGAGACTCTTCAGATTGACGAAACCGTGGCCCATCGCCAGGCGGCCCGGCTCAAGAAACTCCGGGCCGAGCGCTCGCAGGAGGAAGTCACGCGCCGATTGAACGCTTTGCGCAAAGCGGCTCCCGGGACGGAGAATCTCATGCCGTTCCTCTACGAAGCCGTCAAGGCCTACGCAACCCTCGGCGAAATCTGCGACGCCATGCGCGAGGTGTTCGGCACCTACGAAGAAGTGGCCATCACTTAGGCCGCCGCCAACCAATGCCTGAAAAGAAGATTCGTGTTTTGATTGCCAAGCCCGGTCTGGACGGCCACGACCGGGGGGCCAAGATCATCGCCCGCGCGTTGCGGGACGCGGGCATGGAGGTCATCTACACGGGCTTGCGCCAGACCCCCGAAATGATTGCCTCGGCCGCCGCGCAGGAAGACGTGGACGTTATCGGCCTCTCCATCCTCTCCGGCGCGCACAATACCCTCTGCCCGCAGCTCATGGATTTGCTCCACAAGAAAGGGATGAACGATGTGGCCGTTCTCGTCGGCGGGATTATTCCGGAGGCCGACATTCCCGGATTGAAGAAGGCCGGCGTAGCGGAGGTTTTCCTCCCCGGCACTTCCACTCAGGACATCGTGCGATTCGTGCGCACCCGCGCCGCGCAAAAAGGCTGACCGCCACCCCGACCTCCGCTCTGCGCGCAAAGAGCCGTGTTCCACGTTATACTGTGACGCTCTGCCCGCCAGAGGAGCCCGCTTCTGCTGCTTTTTCTGGCGCGTGGATGGGCATTTTCAACGAGAGGTCTGCAAGTGTCCAGTTCCGTTCTGGCGTCACACATCAACCGCGAAGCTCCGGATTTCGAAAAGAACACCCGCCTCATCATTGACCTCCTCACGGAAATCAAGAACGAAGAAGAAACGATTCGCCAGGGCGGCGGCGCAAAGGCCATCGAATCACAGCATAAGAAAGGGCGGCAGACGGCGCGCGAGCGCATCGCCAAGCTCATTGATCCGAAAACAAACTTCTTTGAATTGGGCATTTATGCCGCCTATGAAATGTACGAAGAATGGGGCGGCGCACCCGCCGCGGGGACGCTCACGGGGCTGGCCCGCGTTTGCGAGCGGTTGGTGATGATCATCGCCAACGACGCCACGGTAAAAGCCGGCGCGTTTTTCCCCATGACCGCGAAGAAAGTCATCCGCGCGCAAAACATCGCCATCGAAAACCGCATCCCGACGATCTATTTGGTGGACTCCGCGGGCGTGTTCCTGCCGTTGCAGGAGGACGTCTTCCCCGACACGGACGACTTTGGCCGCGTCTTCCGGAATAACGCGGTGATGAGCGCCCTGGGAATCCCGCAAATTACCGCCATCATGGGAATGTGCGTTGCCGGAGGGGCCTATCTTCCGGTGATGTGCGACCACATCCTGATGACCGAGGGCTCGGGTCTGTTTCTCGCCGGCCCGGCTCTGGTGCAAGCCGCCATCGGGCAGAAGGTTTCCGCCGAAGAGCTTGGCGGCGCGAAAATGCATTCGCAAATCAGCGGGACGGTGGACTTCCGCGAGCCCGACGACGATTCCTGCATTCACCGCATCCGTCAGTTGGTGGATAAGATGGGGCACGGGCCGGCCGCCGCGTTCAGCCACAAGGCTCCCGTCGAGCCCGCGCATCCGGGCGAGGAAATCTACGGCATCTTCTCCGCCGATCCGGCCAAGCAATATGACATGCGCGAAATCATCGCGCGCATCGTGGACGGCAGCCAGTGGGAGGAGTATCGCGCGGAATACGGCGAGACGCTTCTCTGCGGCTATGCGCGCATCGGCGGCTGGGCTGTCGGCATCGTTGCGAATCAAAAGAAGAACGTGCAGACCACCGCGCCGGGCACCGGGCAGAAGCGCATCGAGTTCGGCGGCGTGATTTACACCGAATCGGCGGAGAAAGCCGCCCGGTTTATCCTCGATTGCAATCAAAACCGCGTGCCGCTGGTTTTCCTTCACGATGTGAACGGCTTCATGGTCGGCAAAGAGGCGGAGTGGAGCGGCATCATCCGCGCGGGCGCGAAAATGGTCAACGCGGTGTCCAACAGCGTCGTACCCAAAATTGCCGTCATCTGCGGCGGCAGCTTCGGCGCCGGCCATTACGCCATGTGCGGGAAGGCTTACGACCCGCGCTTCATCTTTGCCTGGCCCACGGCGCGCTACGCCGTGATGAGCGGGGATTCCGCCGCGGGAACCCTCGTGGAGATCAAGATCAAACAGCTCGAGCGCGAGGGCAAGAAGCTCTCCGAGAAAGAGAAAAAGGATCTCCTGGATTCGATCCGCGCCACCTACGAGCACCAGACCGACCCGCGCTACGCCGCCGCGCGGCTTTGGGTGGACGGCATCATTGATCCTGCGCACACACGCGATGCGCTCATCTGGGCGCTCGAAGCGGCCTCATTGAATCCCGTCATCCCCGAATTCAAGACCGGAGTGCTGCAAACGTGAACTCACCCTTGCAGAAGGCGATCTTCAGGACAGGTGCGCCTGCCGCAACCCTGATATTTTGTGCTTTCTTTGCATCGCATATTAGGCCACAAGGGATTCCGCAGAGTGCCGAGATTGTTGAGCTAACTCACACAGACCTCTTTAGCCTTCCGGATTGGCAGCGCAAAACTGTCTCGGTCAATGGCTTTGTTCTTGGCATGACCAGAGAACAAGCGTTTGAAATCGCTCAAGCTGACAATCTCAGGCTCCTGACGAACCTAGCCCCAAAGACGGTTGGAGAACTGAATGGACCCTGCCGTCGGGATGAAAGCTCCTGCAAGGTTTGCAGGGTTAAGGGTCCTTGGATTGGCGTGGACCTTTTCTTTGCTGCGGATCGATTAGCCAAAATCAAAGTGTCCATTCCACCGGATGACGCGGTCGAGGACGTAAAGAAAGTCAACGTCGCCCGACAATTCAAAGCTTCTACGTTTCACTTCTTCAATCACTATTCCGACAGCCTCCGGAACCTAGTGCTAGGCCCCGCTGAAGGCAAGGAGAAACCGGCGCTCCGCGGTGCGGCTCTCACCTACGTGGAATATGACTATCCCCAGTCGGGTTTGATCGTTCACACGACGATAGACAAGAGGGATCATCCCCCGAAACCATTTGATCTCGAGATTGACTTTGTGAGTCGCCAGGGAAAGCCATAACAGCAATGTCCCAAACCGTGAAACTCATCGAGTGTCCTCGAGACGCCTGGCAAGGGCTGCCGGACATTATTCCAACCGAAGAAAAGGTTGAGTATCTGAAGAGTTTGATTACAGCCGGTTTCCGCCACATTGATGCCGTCAGCTTCGTCTCTCCGAAGTATGTGAAGCAGATGGCTGACAGCGAAGAGGTCATGAAAGCACTGATGGCATCGCTGCCCGCCGGCGCCCCACTGGAAATCATCGGCATCGTCGTCAACGAAAAAGGCATGGAGCGGGCGCTGGCCACGCCCGGCGTGACAACTCTGGGCTACCCCTATTCCATCTCCGCTTATTTTCGCCGCGCCAACGCCAATATGACGCGTGGCGAGTCACGCGCGCTGGTCCAGACGCTGAGGAAGGCCACCTCCGCCGCCCGCCGCGATCTGGTCGTATACATCTCGATGGCTTTCGGGAACCCCTACGACGAGCCCTGGGGTCCGGAAATTGTCGAGGAGACACTGGAATGGCTGAAGAGCCTCAACGTCCGGACCGTTTCGCTCGCCGATACGGTCGGCACGGCAACGCCCGAACAGGTGGGCAAGTTGTACGCTGCCGTCAAAGATTCCGTCGCCGGCATCGAGCTGGGAGTCCATCTCCACAGCCGCCCCGAGGGCGCCGCGGAGAAAGTTCTCGCGGCGTACGAAGCCGGCTGCCGGAGATTTGACAGCGCGCTCACCGGTCTTGGCGGTTGCCCCTTCGCCGGTGACGACCTGGTTGGCAACATCGCCACAGAAACCGTTCTCGCCGCGCTGGCCAGGGCCGGGGCTACCGCGGGAATCGAGACCTCTTCGCTGGCGCCCATCCTGAAGTTGGCCAATGAAATCCGCGCTCGCTACGCCCATGCACCGCTGGTGAACTGAGGAGAGAAACCTTCGAAAATGTCCTACGCGACGCTGCTTTTGGAAATCACGGGCGAGATTGGCACGCTCACCCTGAACCGTCCGGAGAAGCGCAATGCCATTTCCACGCAGATGATTGAAGACCTTCTGGGCGCGCTTGGCGAAGCCGAGCGCTCTCCCGCGCGCGCGGTTATTGTGACCGGCGCGGGCAAGGCCTTCTGCTCCGGCATGGACCTCGACACGCTCTCCGCGATCGCCAAGCAATCTCCCGAGCAAAATCTCGCAGACTCGCGCCGCATGGCCCGGATGTTCCGCGCCCTCTGGACTTTCCCTAAGCCGCTGATCGCCGCGGTAAACGGGGCGGCGATTGCCGGCGGGTGCGGCATCGCCACGCTCTGCGACTTCACGCTGGCTGTCCCCGATGCGAAGTTTGGCTACACGGAGGTGCGCATCGGGTTCATCCCTGCGCTTGTGTCCGTCTTTTTGATCCGGCAAATCGGCGAAAAGCGCGCGCGCGATCTTCTTCTCACCGGCCGCATCGTGGATGCCGCCGAAGCGCAGGAACTCGGTTTGATTACCAGCGTTGTCCCCTCCGAAAGACTGATGGACGCCGCTCGAGAGCTGGCCGGCAGTCTGAGCGCCTCGAGCCCCACCAGCCTCGCGCGGACCAAGCGCCTGCTGTGTGATTCCGCGGCGGCCGCGATGGACGCTGACCTCGAGCGCGCCATCCAGGAAAACGCCCGGATCCGCGCCACACGCGATTTTCAGGAAGGCCTTGCTTCGTTTCTCGAAAAGCGCAAACCGGTCTGGCGCGGAAACCAGTCATGAGCGTCGCACTCACGGGCAACGACCTCTCGTTCGGCCAGCTTTACGACGTCGTTCTCCAGTACGCGGAAGTGACGCTGGCCGGCGGCGCTCGCCGGCAAATGGAAGCTTCGCGCGCGGTCATTGAAAAACTTCTCTCCTCCGGCAGAGCGGCCTACGGGATCAACACAGGGTTCGGAAAACTTGCCAGCGTGAGGATTTCCCCCGGCCAAGTGCGCCAGTTGCAGCTCAACCTGGTCCGTTCGCACGCTTCCGGCGTCGGCGCGCCGCTCAGTGAGCGGGAAACGCGCGCCATGATCCTTCTCCGCGCCAACGCCCTGGCCAAAGGATTTAGCGGCGTCCGCCCGGTCATCGTCGAAACGCTGTGCGAGATGCTGAATCGCCGCGTCCATCCGGTGATTCCCTCGCAAGGTTCGGTGGGCGCTTCCGGAGACCTTGCACCGCTGGCGCATCTCGCGCAGGTTGCCATCGGTGAGGGTCAAGCTGTCCTCGGCGGCGAGACTCTTTCCGGTGGCGAGGCCTTGCGCCGCGCGAAGATTGCTCCGCTGGTTCTCGAAGCCAAAGAGGGGCTTTCCCTGCTGAACGGGACGCAGGGAATGCTGGCCTTGTTGAGTCTTGCGCTGCGCGACGCGCAAGCCCTTGTGGATGCGGCCGACGTCGCCGCAGCGCTTTCTCTGGACGCCCTGCGCGGCAGCCCCGCTGCGTTCGACGAACGCATCATGCAAGCGCGGCCTTATGCAGGAGCGGCGCAGACCTCGCGGAACCTCGCGCGCCTCAATGAGGGCAGCCAAATTCGCGAATCGCACCGCTCCGCCGAGAAGGACGCACGCGTGCAGGATGCTTACAGCCTCCGTTGCACTCCGCAGGTTCACGGCGCTGTCCGCGACGCACTCGCGCAGGCTCGCGCGATGGTCCAGGTGGAACTCAACAGCGCCACGGACAATCCTTTGGTATTTGCGCGCGCCGGAGCAGCAGGCGAGGGAGACGTGGTCAGTGGCGGAAATTTCCATGGCCAGCCGTTGGCGATGGCGGCGGACCAACTCGCCGTGGCGCTGGCAACTCTCGGCGGCATCTCCGAACGCCGCATTGACCAGATGACGAACCCGCTGACGAGCCTGCTCCCGCCGTTCCTTTCGCCGGATGCGGGGCTTAATTCCGGGTTCATGATTACGCAGGTCACCGCTGCGGCGCTTGCCAGCGAGAACAAGGCTCTGGCAACGCCGTATTCCGTGGACTCCATCACCACGTCGGGAAATCAGGAAGATTACGTTTCCATGGGCATGGGCGGCGCGCGGCGCCTGCGGCCCATGCTGGACAATTTGCGGAATATTCTGGCCATCGAACTTCTCTGTGCGTGCCAGGGCATTGATCTTCTGGCTCCGCTGCGCACCGGTACGGAAGCGCAGAAAGCCTACCAACTTGTCCGTCAAGTATCGCGCAAGGTCGAGGCCGACCGCCCGCTGGCCGCAGATATTCACGGTGTCGCTTCCTTGATCGAGCGCGGCGAATTTCAAAAGCTGCCCGTGTGACCGGCGCGCCCTCCCCAGCGCCGCTTCCCGAAAGAGGTGAAGATTCGGGATGGGTGGGGCCGGGCGTCACCCCAGCGTTTCAAAGAAGAACGTTCCCAGGCGCAGGCCTGCGCGGTAACTGAACGGCGGGAGTTCGAGCGAGTAATGGCCGCAGGAGAGCCACAGCGTCTCCGGGTCGCCGCCATGTTGCTTTAACGCGCCGAGCATTTGCTCGGTGAGTTCCGGCACAAAGGTGGGATCGTATTTCCCGGAAATCATCAAGCACCTGCGGCGCGCTCCCATCCCTCGCTCGACGTACGGCATGGGGCTGATGGGCGCCCAGAATTGACGCAATTCATCGAGACTGACCTTGGTCTTTAACCCCTCCCAAACGTGATTTGTGGTCATTCCCACGCGCACGACGTCCGCGAAATAGGTGGAAACATGCAGGAACACACCGGCGCGGACGCGCGGGTCATGAACTAAAGTGATGTAGCCAATCGAAGACCCGATGCTGGTGCCGAGGATGCCGAGACGCGTGTAGCCCTGCCGTTCGAGCCAGGTCAGACAGCGGCGCGCATCCAGGATCGCCTGGCGGTTCGCGTGAATGGTCAGCCCGATGTTTGTCCCGACGAGTTGGTCGGCGCGTTCATGGCCCGGCGCCATTCGCCGGTCGTGGTAAGGCAAACTCATCTTCAGCGCGGAAATCCCCAGCCGGTTCAGCCAGCGGCAAAGCTCGGTCTGACCCTGCCACTTGGCGTTCCAGTTTGGCAGAACCAGGACAGCGGGGCCTGAGGTCTTCGCCGGGAAGAATCGGCCATGGACGACATTGTTGGCCGGCCACGGTGAGTCAACGGAACTGCTGAAAGTAAGCACTCCGTCTTCGAGCCGATAATCGCGGGCCGGTGAAGTCGCCAGCCACGCGGTGCTTTTTTCGATCGTTTCGTCCGCCCAGCGATGCAGGAACGCGCGGGGGTCGGGCTCATCGGCGCGGCCCCCGATATATTCCAGTCCCCACTCAAAAGCGCGCACCATGCGGTTGTCGTCGGTGGTCCAGCGGCGATGTTCGTAGCGGCGGATTGTTTGTTCGAGCCAGCGCATGGAGGTTAAACAAACGAATATAGCCCAGCGATGAAGCTCGCGCAAACGCTCGGGTCCCGTGGAAAACTCATATCGCCGAATCGTGAAGTCTTAGTTCGGATTGGTTCACAGTGAACCATCGGACACCAAACAAATGGCGCGCCTTGAGCACTCCATCCCCTTATGGCACAGTCGTTTCGTGGAGATGGCCTTCAGCTTTTTGCTCGGTCTGGTCATTGGCAGCTTTCTAAACGTGTGCATTGTCCGGATTCCTTCCGAGCAGTCCATTGTCCGCCCGCGCTCCCGCTGCCCGAAGTGCGGGACTCCGGTCAAGGCCTTCGACAACATTCCCGTGCTGAGCTGGCTGTTGCTTGGGGGCCGCTGCCGCAATTGCAAGGAAAAAATCTCCGTGCTCTATCCGCTTGTCGAGCTTTTTACGGGAGTCCTTTTTGCTGCCTGCTATGCAATGTTCGGGTTGACGCCCGTCGGGTTCAAATGGACGGTTTTCTCTTGCCTCATCGTCGTGCTGACCATCACCGATCTGCGCGAGCGTCTTCTTCCCGACGCGGTGACGTTCCTGGGTTTCGGTCTCGGTCTGGCGCTGAGCGCCGGCACGCCTCCCGTTGACGGCGCGGGACAATTGCTCTGGGGGCGCCTTTTCCATTTCATTCCCCGGCTGCCGCTGCTTGCGCTCACCAACGCTGTTCTCGGCGCGGCCTTCGGGAGCGGGCTGTTGTGGCTTGTCGGGCGCGGCTACCTTTGGTGGCGCGGGCATGAAGGGATGGGTCTGGGCGACGTCAAGATGATGCTGATGGTGGGAGCATTCTTCGGCCTCACGCGAACCTTCCTGACGATCCTTTTGGGGACGTTGCTCGGGAGTTTGATCGGCATTTCCGTCGTGCTGACCCTTTTCATTGCGGGCTGGAAGCGCGGCATCGCCCAACGCGCCAGCCGCCGCGGCCTCGGGAGCGTCCGCGCGTTGCGGTACGTTCTGGCCAGCCACTACCAACTACCGTTCGGCAGCTTTCTTGGCGCGGCCGCGTTGCTCGTGGTTTTCTTTGGTTCGCCCGTTCTGGAATGGTATTTCTCGCTGACGGGGGGCCTCTAAACACTTGGGAGCGCAACTCTCGCAAGGCATAACTCGATGATGTATCTGGCACAACCCGCAGGGAATTGGAAGCTGGCGTTTCTCGCCACGGTCTTTCTGCTGGCCTTCATGGGCGTGATTTTTTTGCTTTCGATGGCGCTGCGCCGGTTTCTGCATCGCGGCGATGGCCCCGCGGCCGACGACACGGCAACGCTCAAGCCCAAGGGGGACGATCCTTCCGCCTTCATGGCCGCTTCGATGCAGGGCGTGATTCTGAAGCTGCGCGAGCAGGAAAAAGAACTCGAGCGGCTGCACCGCGCCGAGAAGGAACGCGCCGAGCAAACCGAACGGCTGAGTGAAGAGGTCACCCGCAACATGCCCGCCGGGCTGCTCCTGGTCAACGCCTCGGGAATCATCACCAGCGCCAACCCCGCCGCGGAAACTGCGCTGGGAATCCGCGGCCTCGCGTATCGCCGGTACACCGAGGCGCTCGGAGCCGATTCGGCGGTTACACGGCTCATCGGAAATTGCCTGGCACACGGGCGCACCCACCGGCGCGAAGAGATTCAGCACGCCACCCTTTCCGGCGAGCTGCGCCAGCTCGGCGTCACCATTTCTCCGGTGATGCATGGCACCGGCACGCAAAAGGTCTCCGGCGCTATCTGCCTCCTGAGCGACCTCACCGAGTTGGCCGCGCTGCAACGGCAAATGCACCTCAAAGAAAACCTCGCGGCGCTCGGCGAGCTCTCCGCCGGAATCGCTCACGAATTCAAGAACGCCCTGGCGACGATTTCCGGTTACGCCCAGATGATTCAGGGGGAAGCCAGTGAAGTCACCGCAAAATATGCCGATCGAATCCTCGAGCAAACGCGCGCGATCACCCACGTCATCACTGAATTCATGAAATTCGCGCGCCCGCTGGAACTGGCCAACGACCAGGTGGAGGTTCGCCCGCTGGTCGAGCGCGTCATCGCGGAGGTCCGCGACGTGGTTCCCCAGGTGATCCTGGCCGCCGAAGGCGATTTTGCGCAAGTCTCGGGCGACGAGGGCTTGCTCCGCCAGGCGGTCTTGAATCTTGCCCGGAATGCCGCCGAAGCCTCCCGCGACCGGCCCTCCGGAGGGCGCGTCATCGTGCGGGGATCCGTCGAACAGAACGGCGGCTTCGACGTGCAACGCATCTCAGTCTCGGACAATGGCCCGGGAATTCCCTCCGCGGACCTGCCCAAGATCTTTCGGCCGTTTTACACCACCAAAGCTCAGGGAACGGGGTTGGGCCTTGCCGTGGTCCAGAAAATCGTTGTCCAGCATGGCGGGACGGTCGAGGTCCGCAATCAGCCTCAGGGCGGGGCCGAGTTTATCCTTTGGCTACCTTTGCACCGGGAAGCCGCCGAGGCAGTTGATTCCCCCTATCGCAGCATCTAAACTAACTGAAGGAGCCTCGCCAGTTCGTTCGAGGAGGGGAGTCTGCCATGACCAAAGGAATTGTGCTCGCCCCAATCGTGGGCCTCTTTGCGCTTTCGTTGCTGTCCATGCCCGGCTGGACCCGGCCTTCTCCGCAAAGCCAGGATTCTGTGGCGGAAGCAGCCCGTAAGGCTCGGGAGCAAAAAAAGGCTCCCGCCAAGCCGACGAAAGTCGTTACCAACGACGACTTGTCGTCAGCGGCCTCCGCGCAGGTGTCTATAGTGGGTCAGGCAGAATCCAAAGGCGCCCCCGGAACGCCCGGAGACAAAGCGAAAAAGCCGGCCAGTGGCGAGGAGAAAGCTGCGGAGTCGGAAGAGAGCCAATGGCGCAAGCGGTTCGGCGAGGCCTATCACAGACTCCATCAGGCCGAGTCCGAGCTTGACGTTCTTCAGCGAGAATGGAGCAAGATACAAACACAATACTACGCTGACCCGCAGAAGGCTCTGAAGGAGCAAAACAGCCGCTCGGACGTGAACGACCACCAACAAAAGATTGACGCCAAGAAGAAGGAAATCGAGCAACTACACCAGAGCATCGCCGATCTCGAAGACCAACTTCGCAAAGCAGGCGGCGGCGCCTCCTGGGCCCGCGAGTAATGGCGTTTCCCTGCGTGCACCGGCCCGGGCCGCAACGCTGACTTGCGCGTTTGACTTTTCCGTTGGCTCGGCGCCGAATCGCTGCGCCCGATAGCCAACTCCGCACACGTTTCCCCTTCCCGCCGGCAGGATCCCTTTTTCCGTGGTAGAAAGAGAAACGATGGAACCTTTGCTCCTGGTTGAAGACAAGGCGGAGCTGCGCGCGATGCTGCGGACGGCGCTGGAACGCGCAGGGTACTCCGTGGATGAAGCCCCGGACGGAAATTCCGCAGTCAGCAAAATCCGCGCGCGCCGCTATCTGCTCATCCTCACGGATTTGAAGCTTCCCGGGCGGTCGGGGATCGAGGTTCTTCGCGAATCGAAGCAAGCCGACCCGACCATCCCGGTCATCCTGGTAACCGCCTTTGGCTCGGTCGAAGAGGCGGTCACGGCGATGAAGGACGGCGCTTTCGATTTCATTCAGAAGCCCGTGGACCTGGATCACCTGAAGATTCTCGTACAACGCGCCGCGCAGCAGCAGGAACTCCTTCGGGAGAATCTATTGTTGCGCGAGGAATATGCGGCGCGCTACGGCTTCCCGCAGATTGTGGGCGAAGATAAGGCCCTGAAGGAAGTCAGCCAGCAGATCCAGCGCGTTGCCGCCACCGATTCCACCGTGCTCCTGCTGGGCGAGAGCGGCACCGGCAAAGAACTCTTCGCGCGCGCCGTCCATCATCTGTCCCCGCGGCGCGACCATCCCTTTGTCGCTTTGAACTGCGCGGCCATTCCCGAAGGACTGGTGGAAAATGAATTGTTCGGGCACGAGCGCGGCGCTTACACCGGCGCCGGCGCCCGCAAGATCGGCAAGATGGAGCTCGCCAACCGGGGAACGCTTTTTCTCGATGAAATCGGCGAGCTTCCCCCGGCCATTCAAGCCAAACTGCTGCGCGTCATCGAAGAAAAGCGCTTCGAGCGGGTCGGCGGCACGCAAACCGTGGACGTGGATGTGCGCATCATTACCGCCACAAATCGCGATCTTCGTGCGCCGTCGGCGGAGAACGCCTTTCGCGAGGACCTCTACTTCCGGATCGCTGCCGTGCCCATCACCATTCCGCCGCTACGCGAGCGTAGCAGCGACATCCCGCTTCTGGCCGATCATTTTCTGAAGAAATATCGCGCCGAATTTCGCAAGCCCGGCTTGGGATTTACAAAAGGGGCGCGCGAGCGCCTGTGCGCATATCGCTGGCCGGGGAACGTTCGCGAACTGCAGAACACCATCGAACGCGCCGTCATCCTCTCCGATGGCGAGGCTATTGACGCGGATACGCTGCAATTGCCTGCGGCGCGCCCCGCCGCGGGACAATTGCCCTCCGGCACCATCCCCGAAAACTTCAACTGGGAGGGAACTCTTCAGGAGGTAAGCCGAAGGGCCCTGGAACACGTCGACCGCTTCTTGATCGAAAACGCTCTGCGCGAGTGCAAGTGGAACAAGACCCGAGCCGCCGAAAAGCTCGGCGTCTCCTTCAAGACCCTTCTCAGCAAAATGCGGGCGCTTGGCCTGGAATAACCGCGCGCCGCCTCTTATTGCTACCGTTGCCCGCGGTGCAAGCTCACAGTTCCGCCGGTCCATCGTTCGAATGTCACATCCCGGAATCCAACACCCCGCATGAGTTCCGCCAGCTCTTCCGGCGAGGGAAACCGCGCCACCGAATTTGGCAGGTACGCGTAGGCCGAGCCGTCGCCTGAAATTGCTCCACCCAGCCGGGGAAGGATTTTTCGAAAATAGAATCGGAACATGGGCCCGAACAAAATGCCGCGCGGCTCGGCAAACTCCAGAATTCCCACCTCACCGCCAGGACGCATCACGCGCCGGATCTCCAGCAGGCCGCTTTCGTAATTCGCCAGGTTGCGGAAGCCGAAGGCCATTGTCACCAGGTCAAAGGTACCGTCGCCAAAGGGCAAGCCGAGCGCGTCGGCTTCGGTGAACACACCGCGAGTTACCTCGCCATTCGCGCCCTGCTGGAGTCGCGCCCATTTTCCCGCTGCGCGAACCAGCATGGGATGGGCGAAGTCGCTGCCAAACACTTGCGCCCGCGCGCGCCGCGCCAGGGCCAGCATCAAGTCGCCCGTGCCGCAACAGAGGTCGAGCACACGGGCGTCTGCACGGCCCAAAATACCGCTGAACCGGCGGGCCGCGCGCCGGCGCCAGATACGGTCCAGCTCGAACGACAGCGTGTGATTCAGAAAATCGTAGCGCGGCGCGATCCGCGAAAACATCTCGCGGACATGCCGCGCGGCATCGGTCTCGCTGGCGGCGCCTTCCGGCCGTGTTCCCCGCGAAGTCTCACGTCTTGGAGCCGCTGCCGTCAACTCTCGCCTTTCACGAAATTCGGCAATTCCTCGAGGACCCGCAGAACCGTTTTTTCGGGCACATCCGCGATTGTCTTTGCCTCGCCAATCGTTGGAGAAATCACCAATCGCAAGCGGCCTCCGCGTGCCTTCTTGTCGGAGCGCATCAGTTTCAAGAGGCGGCGCGGCGGGGCCTTCGGCCATGCCGGCAGCGCGCCCACTTGAGAAATCAGGCGCATCAGCAGCGCGGCGTCAAATCGGGATGTCCGGCCCAACGCCACTCCCAGCAACGCAGCGGCCATCATTCCCCACGCCACGGCCTCGCCGTGGCGAAACACGCGGTAGCGCGTCGCCGTTTCGAACGCGTGGGCAAAGGTGTGCCCGAAATTCAGGCACTCTCGCACACCAGACTCATGCTCATCGCGCGTCACCACATCGGCTTTCGCTTGAATGCATCGGGGGATTACCCAGTCGAGGGCGCTGGCGTCCCGGCTGCGCAGGGCATTTATGTTCTGCTCCATGTAGTGAAACAATTGCGGGTCTCCGATGATGCCGTACTTAATCACTTCATATAGCCCGGACCGGTATTCCCGGGCAGGGAGCGTCTCGAGAACTTCCGGGTCGGCCAGCACCAGCCGCGGCGGATAGAACGCGCCCACCAGATTTTTCCCTTCGGCCAAATTCACGCCGGTTTTTCCGCCGATGGCGCTGTCTACCTGCGCCACCAATGTCGTCGGCACGTGAACCAGCCCAACGCCTCTCAGGTAACTCGCCGCCACAAATCCGGCCACGTCGCCGACGACTCCGCCGCCCACAGCCACCAGCACGGCCCTGCGGTCGGCGCCCGCTCGGAGCAACTGGCGGCAGATTCGCTCCACGTTCGTCAGTGTCTTTGCGCTCTCCCGGTCATCCAGCAGGATTGCTTCGCAACGCCCCAGCCGGTCAAGACCCTTTTTCACGGTGCCGCCGCAGTGCCTCCAAACGCGTGGCGAACTCAAAACAAATGGCCCGGAGAAATCGCCCAGATGCGAAATGTGCTTCCCGGCTTCCCGCAAAAGTCCGCGGCCGAAGAATACGTCATATGCGCCCGCCGCTGCGGGAACATGAGCTTGCTGAATCTTCATATCCTCTCTGCAAGAAACTAGAAACTCTAGCACACTTCGCGCGGCTTCCTCCGGCGCACTCTCCGAAGGCCGCCGCTTCCGGGCTCCAATGTTCGTGCTACCATGGATTTGCGACGGAGTCCTCCTTCGGCTTTGCAGATGAAATCAGAAGCGGTTCATCACGTGGATTATGCTGTTGTCGGCTGTGGCGTCGCCGGCCTGCGCGGCGCCATCGAACTCTGCGCCGCCGGCAGCGTTCTGGTTCTCGCCAAATCCGACCTGAGCGATTCCGCCACCAATTGGGCGCAGGGCGGCATCGCCGCTGCGCTGAGCGACGATGACGAAGTAAGCCTGCACGAACAGGACACCCTCCAGGCCGGTGACGGGCTCTGCCGCCCCCAAGTCGTAAAGACACTGGTCGAAGAAGGCCCGGCGTACATCCAGCAGTTGATCGAATGGGGAACGCAGTTTGATCGCGCCGGCACAAAGCTGGCTTTCACACGAGAGGCGGCGCACAGCCGCTCCCGGATTCTCCACGCCCAGGGAGATTCCACGGGGCGCGAAATCGGGCGGGCGCTTCTGGCCCGCGCGCAAACAGAAAAGGCCATTCATATTCGCCCCTTCGTATTCACCACCGAACTTCTGGTTGAGAAAGGACGCATCGCCGGTTTGCGATTCCTCGATGAAACCACGGGGAACATTCAAGACGTCCACGCCGGCGCCGTTCTGCTCGCCACCGGTGGTCTGGGCCATGTGTACAGCCAAACCACCAATCCCGATGTGGCCACCGGCGATGGGCTGGCCATCGCCTACCAGGCCGGCGCGGTTCTCTCCGATCTCGAGTTCGTTCAGTTTCATCCGACGGCACTGGCCATCAAGGGCGCCCCACGTTTCTTGCTTTCGGAGGCGCTTCGCGGTGAAGGGGGTATTCTCCGCAACGTCAACCTGGAACGCTTTATGAAGCGCTATCACGAGGCGCAGGAACTGGCGCCGCGGGACGTCGTGGCCCGCGCCATTGTCTCGGAGATGCACCGCACGCAAAGTGACTTTGTCTATCTCGACATGACCGCGAAGAGCGAGGAATTTCTCAAGAAACGCTTCCCTCGGATTTACGCCACCTGCCAGCAATATGGTCTCGAACTCGCCACGGACATGGCCCCGGTGCGTCCTGCGGCGCATTACGCCATGGGGGGAGTGAAGACCGACCTCTGGGGCCGGACTTCCCTGCCGGCCCTGTACGCGGCGGGGGAGACCGCTGCGACCGGTGTGCATGGCGCAAACCGTCTGGCGAGCAATTCTCTTCTGGAAGGATTAGTGTTCGGGGCGCGTGCCGGCGCGGCGATGATCAAGGACGGCCAATCCGGGAAAACGCTCCGGTAATCCCAGCCACACGGAAGCCGCCAGTCCCGCGCCCTCTGCGTCGCAGACAGATGCGCACGAGCCGCTCCCGCAGATCCGCGAGCTGATGTGGAAATCCGTCGGCATCATGCGAAACGGGAAGGATCTGAAGCACGCTCTCGAAAAGCTTCGCGCGCTCACTCTGCCGGCTCTCGAAAAGCCCTCCCGGCACGATGCCGAATTGCGTAATATCTTGGCCCTGGCCCAACTCATCACGCGCTCGGCCCTGGCTCGCGAAGAAAGCCGCGGGAGCCACTACCGCTCTGATTTTGCCTACCGCAACGACGACGATTTCCAGAAACACTCCATCATCGCCTCCGGCAAAGAAGTCCGCTTCGAACTGTAGGTGCCGCCCGGAGTTTTCTGTTTACGGAAATTTCTTTTCGAGTTCTCCGACGGATTCGATGAAAACGTGGCCTACGATGGCTAAACTTTGCGGGCTGATTTTGTCCAGGGTGTCCTGAGTGGTATGCCAGTACGGGATTTCCAGTTCGCAACAGCGGATGACGTCCACACTCGGAACGTTTCGTTTCAGGAAAGCCAGATGATCATCTTCGATCCCGGTTTCATCGGAGACGAAAACGTGGCTATAGCCAAGCCTCGATGCCGTGCCCCACACCAAGTCCGTCAACCACTTCGTCGAATACGATTCCCGCTTTACCCGCAGGTCCCGGCTTCCAATCAAGTCCGCCAGCATCATCGCTTTGATGCGTTTCAAGTCGCCGCTGGCAGCGAGTTTGGCCGCCATTTGGCGGCTCCCGAACGTGCTGTCCGTGTCTTTATCCCATTGACGAAATGCTTCTTCGCCGTCGAAGAATGCGATCCACATGCTGAGTGCGTTCTTGCGTCTGCACAGCAGCCTCGCCATCTCCAGCATCAAGCCGGTCGAAGAGCCGCCGTCGTCCGCGCCAACGAAGTTCGGCTTCATTAAGGTGTCATAGTGTGTGGTGAGGAGGATTACGTCGCGGCTTCTTCCTGGAACCTGGACCAGAATGTTCTTCATCTGCACTTTGCCGATGGGCGTGGACGCGCCAAAATTGTCTTCCTCCCATTTGCAGCCGAAACTCTTGAGCTGGGCCTCGATATATTCCTGAGTCTTTCGTATCCCTTCCGAGGCGGGCGGCCGCGGACCGATTTCCACAAATCCGCCGGTCTTCTCCGGTGGTGGAGCTGCATCTACGGACTGAAACGTTCCGGCGGAGGCGGCCGGCGCCGGGGGACCTGCCGCCTGCGTCTTGCTGGGAGTCTGATTCGAACCGCATCCCCCCGCCGCTGCCAGGACCAGGGTCCCGCCGCACAGCACCCCGCGCATCCAAAAGCTTTTCCGCATACTAGGGCGCTCCTGCGCGAGCCATCTCCCTTTCGCGCTTGCGCTTGACCACCACGGCCGACACGGCAATCCCGATGAAATATAGCAGCACCATCGGCGCCATAAAGATCAGCATGGTCATCGCGTCCGGCGGCGCAAATATGGCTGCGAGTACCGCGATGATCAGAATGGCATACCGGAAGTTCTTCCAAAGGAATGCTGGAGTCACGATTCCAAACAGAGACAAAAAGAAAACTAGGATGGGCAGTTCAAAAACAATTCCCACCCCCAGGAGCACCATCAGCGTCAAATCGAAATACTCGTTGATGCTGATCAGCGGCTGGATCGGTCCCTTTCCCTGAAAACCGATGAGAATCTTCAGCACTGTCGGGAGCATGATGAAGTATGCCACCGCGATTCCCGAAAGGAACAAAAACACTGTCGAGGTGAGGAAACCCGCGATGGCTTTCCGTTCGTGCTTGTAAAGAGCCGGCGCCACGAACAACCAGATCTGGTAGAGCACAACCGGGGAGGCCAGAACGATGCCGATATACAGCCCAAGGGTGATCATGAGGTTCAGGTAGCCCGTGGGATTTGTATAGATGAGCTTTTCCTCAAGGTGCATCTCGCGAAGCGCTTTGAGAATGGGCCGGGTGATGTAGTCGATGACATATTTCGAAAGGTAGAAGCCCGCAAACGCCCCGATGACGATAGCAATCAATGAATTGATGATGCGCTTTCGGAGTTCGGTCAGATGCTCAAAAAAAGTCATCGCCGAGCCGCCGTCGTCTTGCTTTGCTCCCGGTGCAACGTCCTCAGACTGGTTGGCGGTCGTCATGGGCGGCATGCTTTGTATCCGCAGACTCTGCGGCGTACTCGGGTGAGGCAGGTTTCTGCGGTGGTGTGGTTTCGCTCGAAGAGGCAGGCAGGGCTTCAGCTTCGCGCGGAACCCCTTCCGGGGAGGCGCCGGCTTCCTTCGGAGCGTCCATCGGCGCGGTGGATGCCGATGGTTCCTGGAGCTGCACAGCCGCCTTTATCTTTTGCTGTGTGTCCCGGGCCTGCCGCTCCAGATCGTGCATCTCCGCTTCAAGCGTAGATTGAAAGTCGCCCGAGGCCTTGCGGAAATCAGCCATCAAGCGGCCCAGGGTTCTCGCAAGTTCCGGCAGTTTCTCCGGCCCAAACACCACCAGGGCCACGAGAAAAATCACCACCAAGTGAGGAAAGCTCAGCATCTTCCTGCATCATAGAAGACCCCCCAAACGCTGTCAAACCGCCGCAGGAGGGTATGCTATACTGTCGTACAGAGTGGCGAAAAACAGGCCGCAGGCTTACCCTAAGCGCAGCCGAAGGGTGCCCGGCAGAATGAGGAAGAGATGAAGGGTGAGCGTCGCGGATTTTTTCTTGTTCTCGGCGTCCTGGTATTTTCTGCTGTCCTGGGCGGGGTTTACGGGCCTTCGGTTCGCGCCACCGCGGCCTCCACCGACGACCTAAAAACCTCCCTGCGGAACTTCACGCGCGTTCTCTCCGTCGTCGAAGAGAATTACGCCGAGCCCCTCGATACCGACCGCGTCATGTACCATGGCGCTATTCCAGAAATGCTGCGGGTTCTCGACCCGCACTCAAGTTTTTTCGACGCCCGGCAATTTTCCCAGATTATGGAGGAACAGCATGGCTTGTATTTTGGCGTGGGAATGACGGTTGCTCCGCGCCAAAACCGCACCGTGGTTCTCTCCCCCTACGTCGGCTCGCCCGCCTATAAAGCCGGAATCCGCCCCGGCGA
>WNGH01001685.1_pt1 | contig 20755 bp, 18 predicted proteins | sample 5400631 | NCBI WGS metagenome assembly WNGH01 (sample SAMN13153373, study PRJNA577476) | soil metagenome | isolation source: 115 cm soil or saprolite under Garry oak tree replicate 1 | place: USA:California | collected 2016-06-15
ACTCTTCGCCGGACGCCTCGAGAGCGAGCGTTGGCCAACAAGAACATTGCGATCAGCTACGCGGCTTACCGCGCGGCAATCGACCTTTTCCCTGGCGACAAGGCCGGCATCTTCGACCCGTTGATGCGCGACCTGGGCCTAGACCCAAATGACGCGACGACCGATCCCACGACGCCAATCGGCGTTGGGAATGTTGCCGCCAACGCAGTCCTCCAATACCGCCACAGGGACGGCGCCAACCAGCTCGGCGACGAGCCCGGCGGCGTGCCGGGCGTGCCCTACTCGGATTACACGGGCTATCGGTCGGCAAATGCCCCCATGGACATTCGGGCTGCATTCGACCGGGCGGCGGTTCATGACCCGAACCTGTGGCAGCCGTTGCGCTACGTCGACGGGACTGGAGCCGTGGTGACCCAGCCCTTCGTCGGTGCCCAATGGCAGCACGTGGCTCCATTCGCGCTCACGTCGAGCGCACAACTACGCTCCTCAACGGGACTGGCGAGGTTCGGCTCAAACGATTACCTGGCGCAGGCTGTGGCTCTGCTCGAGCTGAGCGCCGGTCTCACCGACGAGCACAAGATGATCGCCGAATACTGGGCGGATGGGCCTCACTCAGAGCTGCCGCCTGGGCATTGGAATCTCTTCGGTCAGTTTGTTTCGCGCCGAGACGAGCACGGTGCCGGTGAGCACGGTATTGACGCCGACGTCAAGCTTTTCTTCGCTCTCACGAACGCGATCTTCGACGCAAGCATCTGCTGCTGGGACGGCAAGCGAGCGTTTGCGTCCGTCCGCCCGATCACCGCGCTCCGCTATCTGTTTGACGGGCAGCAAGTGCTCGGGTGGGCGGGCCCCTATCGCGGGACTCGCGCGATCGCGGGCGAGGACTGGTTCCCATACCAACCAACAACTTTTCCGACGCCGCCATTTCCTGAATACAGCTCGGGGCACAGCACATTCAGCGCGGCGGGCGCCGAGATCCTGAGACTGTTTACGAAAAGCACCCGGTTCGGTGCCTCGGTTACCTTGCCCGCGGGGAGCTCGAGGACTGAGCCGGGAGCAGTTCCCGAACATGACCTGACCCTGAGCTGGGCGACCTTCAGCGAGGCGGCGGACCAGGCCGGCATTTCACGACGTTACGGCGGCATCCACTTCGAGCAGGGAGACCTGGATGGCCGGCGCGCCGGGCGTTTGGTCGCCCAGATGGCCTGGGACAAAGCGCAGAGCTACTTCGATGGCCCGTCAGCGCATACGAGGTAAGTCGGGCTATCGCTCGCAGCGCACGTACGGCTCGCTATCGCGCCAAGCGCGATTGGCCGACCATGGACGACTGCGATGGACGTTGCCGGCCGCTGGCGGGCACTTGCTGTTCAACGCCGCGTCGAAGGTCAGTGAACGTCCCACCAAGATCGGCTGCAAGTCAGGTCCGTTCCCGGTCGCACGTTGATACCGCCTTTCATTCGCCGAAGAACTCCAGGAGCACCGGTGCCAAAGCCATCGGGACGATGTCATGGGATTGGCCATCCAGAGCGCGAACGTGACAGTCGGGGAGCGCTTCGGCCAGGGCCTTCGCCGCAGGGCCCATGAGGGCGGGGCTTTCACTGCCATAGATGGCGAGAGTAGGCGCCTGAATGGACTGTAATTGAGCCATGGGCAGCCTGAGATCACCGATCAAGGTCGCGTCGTACACAAGAGTGTGCGCAATTGCCTCTAGTGCAGGCCTGAACGGCGCGTGTCGCAGTTGTACAACGACTTGTTCGGGAATCCCGACCAACCTCGTTTGGTACAGCTCGACCGCATCGCCACGGCGGTTCGAGGAGATCAGCTTCGCGAGTTGAACGGCGATATCCTTCGGCGGACGTGGGACATCATCGCCGACTATGAACGGTGCGTCGTAGAGAGCCAGCTTAGTGATGTTGAGTCCATGAGCCGCTGCCGCAAGTGCGAGGTGGGCGCCCGATGAGTAGCCGAACACTCGTGCCGCCCCTCCCGCTTGGCGGATTAGCGCATCGAGATCCTCGACCTCGCGCTCGACCGCATAAGGCTGAGTATCGCCACTCGCGCCGCGGCCCCGCCGATCGTAGTTCAGCACTGTTAACTGCGACTCCAGGGCTTCAGCCAACGGCGCGCCCGTCGATCGATCGTTGAAAGCCCCCACGATCAGGATGACGGGTGGACCCTGACCCGTTTGATCGAAGGCGATTTTGGTCCCGTCAGCCGAATGCACTGTTCTCATCGATAACCCTCCAACAAGGTGCTCTGCCCGCTTAGACGGAAACGGGAGGAAAACTGATCGCTCCATCTCCGGGCAAAGTGCGCGCTGCCATGTTGGACGTCAAAGGCACAGAGGTTCCGGTCACTTCAGATGGTCGGTGGGAGCCCAAACGTCGCGAACAAGTCGGCGTTCACAAACCGTGTGATCTCGATCACCAGATCGCCCTCCAGCCGCAGGACATCGAGGCCGAGCGCCCGGTACTCGGAGTCGCCTGGCCGGCGAACATAGGCCGCGACCGCCGGTTGCATGTTCGCGGCGGTCGCCACGGTCCTGAACTGACCCTGATAGGTCGGCAAGTTGGGGTTTGTCGCGAGTGCGAAGACGTTCGCGATCTCATCGCGCCCCTGGAACCACGTCGGATACGGCGGCATTGTGAGGCGCACTTCTTCGCGCAGGAGTGCACTCAGCGCGGTGACGTCTGCCCGGTCGGTGGCATCCATGTAGCGCTCGAGCAGCTTCCGCTCCGCGGTCGTCGGTGTCGACGCGGTCGACCACTCTACCCTGTGCCTGGGCAGGCGCTTTCGCATCAAGGATCGGGCGCGGTGCAGAGCGCTGTTCACTGAGGCCACGCTCTCGTCGAGCAGGTTGGCGGCCTCCTTCGCCGACCAGCCGAGCGCGTCGCGAAGGATCAGCACAGCCCGCTGTCTAGGGGGTAGATATTGGATGGCAGCCAGATAGGCGAGCTCGATGGTTTCCTTGGCGATGACCACCGCATCGGGCTCAGAGTCGCTGGACGCAACCTGGTCGAGCAGCCGGTCCGGATACGGCTGGAGCCAGTCCACTGCATTCGAACCTGCGGCTTGAGGGCTTTCGAGTGATTGGAGTCGGCGTTGGGCGGTCTCGAGATGGTCGAGGCAGGCATTCGTCGCGATGCGGTAGAGCCAGGTTCGGACCATGGAGCGTCCTTCGAACCCAGCTCGGCCCCTCCATGCCCGGAGCAGCGTTTCCTGGACCAGGTCTTCCGCCTCATCGAATGAGCCCAGCATCCGGTAGCAGTGGACGTGGAGCTGTCGCCGATACGGCTCCGTCAGGGCGGCGAACGCAGCCTCGGCGCCGGATCGCACAGCGGCAACAAAGCCCGCGGCGTCGTCCGGATCAGTGGTTCGGATGCTCAAACCACCAAAGTAGCAGTGCCGACTGATCGAACATGATCGACGATTCCACGTAGCTCAGGCATCGGGGAGAAGAGTTCCACACCGTCCACACAGGGAGCCAAATCGGTGTGCTGATTCGGCCCAAGCACGACGGAGCCAAACTCGCCCATTACGGGTCAATGCGGGATGGAGTACTTCGTCCAAAGATTGATTGGCCCAACGACTTGGCTGTTTACCCTCCCGCACGCGTTGCCGAGGCAGGGGGCCTAGACCGACCTGAGGTGGTCCAGGCCCCTGCGATTCACCTGTTCGTTGCCTTGGGTCTTTTGCGGCTAATCCTCGGACGACATGACGTGGAAATTCGTGCGGTCGGCATCGACACCCGGCGTCGGCGCCTCGCGGTTCCAGTAATCGATTGGTCCCTTCGTCACGGTGACTCCCTCGAACATTTCATGGGGCGACCCGACTAGCTCGCAGCTGACCGTCAGCACGCCCCGGCTCCCGTCCGAGTAACGAATCTTGAGCACAGCCAGGCCCGCGCTTTCGTCCGCGCGGTTTCCGATGTTGTCATGCGGGAGAGGCGGAGTGCCCGGCGCGGCCACCCAGCTAACAAATCGCGTTACCTTGTACGTTCCGCTCCCGGTTGGACTGCCAGTTTCGTTAAAAGTCGTCCAGTGTCCTCCGCCGGTCACCCCGTCATCTTCGCCCACGCCAAAAGTGCCGGATCCGGTGAGCGTGATCTTCGAGCCGTCATTTGCGAGTGCGGACGCCATTCCTCCCGCCGACAACGTGCCAGTGGCGAAGTCAACGCTGATGATGTCCCATCGGACCCGCTTGTCATCTGCGAATACTGTTATTGGAATCCCGAGCGCTCCCAGCACTCCTACGGCGCCAGCCCCTTTCAGAACTTGCCGGCGACTAAGTCGCACATCCTTCATTGCTTTGTCCTCCTGATTTCGACAGCCATCGATCGATCCGTTGGTGTCGCGCGCACGCGTCACGTGAAGGGTGCGTGCTGCCAACGCAGAAGAGAGGAACGAGGCAGTGGAAGTCGGAGCGAGATAGGACATTGCCAGCCAACGTAGTTGTGGTCCTTCGAGAACATCGCGTCGCGGCCCCCACACCACCACCGACAGATCAAGCAAATTCATACGCCGGCGCAGTCATCTCGTCAAGGGGACCTAACGGTCAGGCAGGTCGTCCGAAGTCAGTCGTAGAGGAGCGTTCCCCATTGCTCGCCCTCGAGGTCCAGGTCGAGGTGTTTGAATGGGCCGACGCCTCGCACAGTGAGCCGGAAGTGCGATGGCAGACGGGCTGCCGCCCTCGGGTCGATCAAGAACCTGGTGCCGTCCGGCAGAGTGCCAGATGTGAATTCGTCGGGATCGTCCCTTCGCGATAGCTCGCGAACTCTTACCTGGCATATCGTGCCGCCGCCACAGCACCGCTGAACGTTGTAGGCGATGACACGCCCGCGGGCTGAGCGGTGAGAGTCGAGCCACTGGCGCGCGCCGGCGTCGGCGTCCAGCTGAAACTGTTGACCGGGCATATGCTGATTATGCGGCGACCGGTTCCACTTTGACACAGTGTCAGAACGCCACCACGTTCCTTGATTCAGTCGGCGGCTGACTCGAACCGACGGCCAACCGGATCGTGGGCCTCTTTCCGCCGATGTTCGTCAGTTCACCTATGAGCGCTCGTCGTGCAGCAAGGCCGATGGCAAGCCGTACTACTTGGCGGCACTCCGCGGGACCCGGTGGATTCGAAGCCTGATTCCTGAACCGGGCGCTCCGAACTGTTAATGCAAGGCTCAGGGATCGAGTCCGTGTCCCGGAGCCAAATTTGAACTCAAATCATCGACCGATCGCACCCGGCAACCGCACGCGTGTAGCAACCCGCCTCAGCCCAGCAGGACATGAGGCTAGTGCCCGGCGGCCACCTCTTTGCGAATCGCTTCCCAGGCCTCGCGTGCGTCCTGGACCGAGCCCGCATCTTCGATCGTGGAGATGTCACCCGGATCCTGGTCGAGCGTGACTGCCTTCAATACCCGGCGCATGATCTTGCCGCTGCGCGTCTTGGGAAGCATCGTCACGAAATTCAGGTCACCGATCACTGCCACTGGGCCAAGCTCGCGCCGCACAGTTTCGAACAGCTCCTTGCGGAGCTTGTCTGACGGATCGTAGCCCTTCTTGAGGACGACGAAGGCCGCGATGACCTCCATACGTACCGGGTCCGGTCGCGCTGTCACGCCTGCTTCGGCCACTCCTGCGTGGCGGAGGAAAGCCGTCTCCACTTCGATCGTGCCGATGCGGTGGCCCGCGATCTTGATGATCTCGTCGGCCCGCCCGCTGAACCACACGTATCCGTCCTCGTCGAACGAGGACGCGTCTCCGCTGAGGTAAAGGGTCTTTCTGGGAATGCGCCGCCAATAGTCACTTGCGTAGCGCTCAACCTCGCCCCAAAGCGTTGCGGTCAGACCCGGGAAGGGCCGCTTGATCACCATCATCCCCTTCTCGTTCGCCGGCAGCTCATCGCCCTCGGGCGACACCACCATCGCCTCCACGCCGGGCAGGGCGATGCCGCCCGAGCCGGGCTTGATGGGCAGAAGGCCTAGGCCCCATGGGTTGCCGAAAATCGGCCCGCCCGTTTCCGTCTGCCACATGTGGTCGATGACCGGAACTTTGTTTTCGAGCACCTCGAGCTGGAGCCACTCCCAGGCCGGCGCGTTGAGCACTTCACCTGCGCAAACGATTCGTGTGAGGGAGCCGAGGCTGTGCTGGCGCGCGGGCTCGGTGCCGTGCTTCATAAGCATCCGCACGGCGGTCGGCGAAGTGAAGATTCCCGTAACGGCGTTCTCCTCGATGATCCGATAGAAGGTTTCGGCGTTCGGATGATCGAGAGCGCCTTCATATGCGATCGTCGTGCATCCTGCGATGAGCGGTGCATACACGATGTAGCTGTGCCCGACGACCCAACCGATGTCCGAGGTCGACCACCAGATGTCATTTTCCTTGAGTCCAAAAACCCAAGCGCCCATGGAGTGGATGTAGACCTGATACCCGCCGTGAGTATGCACGGCGAGCTTGGGCTTTGCTGTCGTGCCTGAGGTGGCCAGGATGTACGCGGGTTCGTTGGACTCGAGCCACTCGACTTCGTCACTCTGCCCGGCGCCGAGGGCGAGGAACTCCTCCCAGTAAATATCGCGGCCCGCCGTCATCGTGGGGGCCTCGGCCCCGCGGCGATGCACTACGACGCTCCGGACGTGCTTACCGCGGTCGCCCAGCGCTTCATCGACGATCCCCTTCAGCGGCACGTCTTTGCCTTTCCGGTATGTGATGTCGGAACAGAAGAGCGCTGTCGCGCCGGCCATCTCCAGGCGGTCGCCCAGAGCGCCGGAGCCGAAACCCGCGAAGACCGCGATGTGGATGGCTCCGATCCTGACGCATGCGAGCATCAGCACGATCGCCTCTCGGCAGGTGGGCATGTAGATGCCGATCCGGTCGCCTTTTCGGATCCCTAGACCGCGGAGGGCCTGCGCCGTTATCCGCACCTCGTGGCTCAGTTGCGCGTAGGTCAGAACGGTTCGACCACCGCGCTCGTCCTCGCACACGAGGGCGGCCCGGCCGCCATCGCCGGCGTCCACGTGGCGATCGACTGCGTTGGCTGCGAGGCTGGTCTCGCCGCCGACGAACCATCGGAAGTAGCGCCCGCGGTCGTCCGGGTGCTCCGGGTCCCACTCGAGCACGCGCTCCCAGCGTCGATGCCAGTGAAGCGCCTCGGCGGCTTGGGCCCAGAACCGGTCAGGGTCCGCTTTGGCGGCGCGGACGAATGCGCCTACCTTGGGGTTGATTGTCTCCATTTGCGCGTCTCCATCTGAGTCCACTTGAGCTCCATATGGCGCCCCAAACCTTGCCAACTTGGATGCCTCACTAGGCCGCTAGTTTGCGCCCGATGTGCGATGCCGGCAACCTGGGTGACGCTTGCCCCAAGATCGGTGTTCCTGCGGCGCGCCGACCCTCATTTTCGATGAGGCCTGCGTTGCCCAACCAGGGCGGACGGCTATACAGCAACGCCAACGGCGAACGCTGAGATTTGGCGGCAGTTCAGGGTTCGAATCCCTGTCCCGGAGCCACTCTCCGAATTTGCAACGCTGCCCGCTGTCAAGTGCTGCTTGATCGCGGCAGTCGAATCATCGGCTTCTGGGCGGCCACTTGACTGGCATGTTGTTCCGGACCCTGGACTCTTCGATCTAGACGATGTACAAGGATGGTTGGGGGGCAGACCTGGAGGCACAGGCTGCCAATCGTGGGGATGGGTCGGATGGCGGGAGGTAGCCGGGCAATGAGACACGCTGTTCTTATCGCGATTGTGGTGGCGATGTTGGCGTTCGCCGTTGGCGTTAATGCGCAGCCAGTCATAGCTTCGCCCGGCGATGGCGGTCGGCAGTTCTTCGTCCAGCCGTACTACGTGTACCCGCATGACCAGCCATATCACGTTGAATATGCCCAGGCGATCGAGCGTCTGAGCAGCGAAATTCGCGAGTGGTACGCCGACCGCGTAGGCAGGCATTTCAGGTTCGCCCAACTGAAGGTTGTTCGGTCTCCGGACGACTACCTGGTGATGCGCTGTGGACCCCAACCGGACGTCTCGTGCCGTGACGACAGGCAGGCGATCCCGTTCATGCTGGGCGCGGTTCTCAACGCGATCGGAGGGCTACCTAGCCGGCAGAGCACGTGGATCTTCGCTCAGGGCGCAGGAGGCTTTGCCGGCGCCAATTTATTCGGCGATTACGTCGGCATTGCGATGCTCGGTGACTGGGTTCTCGAGCCGATCTCCGGAGTCGCCGAGCCGGCTGCCATTCCGTGCATTTTTGCGACCTGGCAGTGCCAAGGCGGCGTCCCGAAAGGCGCAGCCGCGCACGAGTTAGGACACACTTTCGGGCTGCATCATCCGCCTGCGGAATTTCCGGGACAGTCGCTGATGCGCTGGCATGGAGACTATCCGGATACGCAATTGCTTGCACACGAAGTCATGATCCTCCGCGAGTCACCACTCTTCGTTGGCCCCTCGGCTTTCGACCAGCGTGGACCGTGGTTGGATTTCGAGAACGCCGATTTCCTCGCCTGGGGCGAAGTTGCCACATTGAGTGGGCACAGCTTCAGTCCGGGAGACGCCCTTGAGCTGCGCGATGCTAGGCATTCGATTTTTCTAACGCCTGACTTCCTGACCCCCTTCAGCATCACCTTTCACGTGCCTGACGGCCTCGATCCGGGCTATGCGCGTGTCTGGCACGGCAGGTTGCAGAGCAACGCCGTTCCGATCAACTTCGTGCCGACCTTGTGACAGGACGGTCCGAACTTCTACTTCATCAACAAGGGCGTCCCGACGCCAATCCGTTCCGAAACGTACCGGATCGGTTTGATGCACGCCTCGCGGCTGTTCAGCGCTTGGCTATCGTTTGCCCACCACCTTCAACGTCGCGGTCGCGCAGTCATTGCCGGAATTCGGATCGTTGATCAGCTGCTGTGATTGGACGCAACTCGTGAGGCTCGCCGTCTTACCGCCGGCGCCTACGATCTCGGCGATGACGGTCGTCGTGAGGGTTTGGCCCGGCGAGACATTGTGGTATTCGCACGCGGGCGTGTCCGGGCTGATTCCCAGGTCGCAGATCTCTTCCACTACCTGCAAGCCCTGAAGGGCGGAGTTGTCATAGACGTCGAGACTCGGGGCGGTATCGGGGCCGTTGTTGGTCGCGATTATCGTGAAGGTCACGAGTTGCCCCACATGTCCATGCTTGATGTTCGCCATGTTCGACACAATCGCCAGATCGACGTTCGGAACTGTCTGCGCTTTGGCGGCAATCGGTACCAATCCAGCCACTGCCGCGCTGACAAGAGCGAGTGAGTACAAGCGGATAACCCTCTGCATCTCATCACCTCAACGATGCAACGATGCGGCGTGCTTCCCCTGCAAGCCAGTCTTGCACGGCTTGCCACCGAGGTCAAGGCGAGCTACTCCCCACCCCGCTGTTTGTGACTTACTGTTCGAACAGCCGCTTCACATGGGCGGGCTTGCTCGGGTCCGGCACGTATGGAAGCGGGCGACCCAGCGGATCCAGAGGCGGGCATTTCGAACCGATACGGGTGTGCGCGGACAGCTATGGACGCCCGGCCCGCGGTCTTCAAGACCGTCTGGAGCTTGGAGAATCGGAAGCCTCGCGCCCTTCGCGCGCCTCCCTTGTCCCATACGCGCGTCAGCCGCCCACCGCGGCCTCGCGTTCAGCAACGCCCATGGCAGATGGTGACATTGGGTGGCACTCGGCGGCACTTGCTGAACTTGGCTCGCCATTTCGGAACGGGCTGCAGCGATCTGTTAACCGCAAGGTTCAGGATTCGAGTCCGTGTCCCGGAGCCAATTCGCTGTGCTGATTCGCCGCCGCTGACAGGTCTCAAAAGGCCTTCGGCTGATGCGTTACACAGCTTCGGCTGATTCGTCACAACTACTTCGGCTGATTTGTCACGCTCCCGCGCATGAGGGAGATGAGCGTGGCTGAGCGGAGGTAGTCCAGAGCCATCCGAGCAGCGAGATGTTCTGCATCGGTGAATATGGGAATGTCTGCTAGGGGGCCCGGTTTCATCACGCCCCGGTGTCACTGAGTGTCAGCGACCATGACCGAGCCGGTCTAGGACTTGGATCATATGTCTGCCAGAAGCGCGCCCGAGCGGATGAGGTTCGCCACCGCGAGGATGTCGCTCTGCAGTGGACGGTCGCGATCGACGAATGATGAGACCGCGCGAATGCGCTGGTGAATCAGGGCGGTGCCCGCACCGAGTCCGTCGGCTCCACGCAGATCCGCGGCCTGCGTCGCGCCCAGCAGGTGTATCGCGCAGCACCGCTGGGCAATCTCAACCACATCGCGAGCGGCGCGTGCCGCAGCCGCGCCCATCGACACCTTGTCCTGATTGTGAGCCTCGGTCGATCGGCTGAAAGCGCTCATCGGCATGCACCTGCCGAGTGCCTCGGCCGCCAGCGAAGACAGGACGATTTGGGGAGCCTTGAATCCATGCTGTGTGCCATAGCTGGGGTCACCTTCAGGCAGCGCAGGCGTCAGGTTGGCAGGCAATCCAGCCGAATATTTCTCGTCCACCAGCAGCTCGAACTGGCGGTCCACAAGGTCGGCGACGCTTGCGACGGCCATCTTTAGAGTGTCCATCGCGAGAGCAACGTGAAAGCCCGAGAAATTGCCGGCGCTGTGGACGCGTCCCTCGGCTGGATCGTATAGAGGGTTGTCGTTGGCCGAATTCAGCTCTCGCTCTATCCATTCCCGCGCCCACTGGACGGTGTCGCGGAGGGCTCCATTGCACTGAGGCGCGCAGCGAACGGAATAGTTGTCCTGGACGCGCCGTCCCGCGGCGTCCGCATCTTCATACTCGGTGACCAATCGGCTTCCGCGAATCAGATTGAGGATGCGCTCCGCCGATCGGGCTTGACCGGGGTGCGGCTTCACTGAGTGGACGAACGGGTGGAATGGGCTTGTGATCCCCCTCAAGCCCTCGCACGTCATCGCGGTGCAGGCATCGCATACGTCCGCAAGCCGAGCCGCATCGAGCACCGTCAGGGCGGCGATTCCCGTCATGAAACATGTGCCGTTGAGGATTGCTATGCCTTCTTTGGCATGAAGACGAGCGGGTTCACGGCCGGCTTCTCGCCAAACGTCAGCTGCCTCCATCCGTTCGCCGGCCCGTGTGACCGCACGCTCGCCCATCAGGGCTGCAGCGATGTAGGAGCTGGGCACGAGATCGCCACTCGCCCCGATCGAGCCCTGCTCGGGGATGACCGGGGCGAAGCCGAGGTTCAACATCTCTACCATCATCTCGGGGATCAGTGGCCGCACAGCAGAGTTGCCATGAGCGAGACAGTTGGCGCGAGCGAGAACAACAGCCCGCGACTGATCCTCAGGCAGGTCTGGACCCGTACCGCAGCCATTGAGTCGGACCAATGATTCCTGGAGCTCGCTCGCGCCGGCAACAGCGACCTTCCTTCCGACTGAGTCGCCGACGCCGGTGGTAACACCGTACACAGTCGTGCCGGCGCTGATGATTCGCTGATTCAGGTCATAGGTCGCCTGGGTCAGCTCGGCCACACCCTCCGCCAGCTGAACTCGTCCCCCACGGCGCGCAACAATCTCGACCTCTTCGAGGGTCAACGAGCGACCATCGATGCGTACCACGTTGTGTTGGGGCAATTCGGTGTAAGTATTTTGATGGTTGACGTAGATGAGTGGTTGTCTGCTCTGGTTTGGCTGACCAAACCTCTGGCAGCACTCATATCGGCGGACCCCCTACAGCAACGCAGGTGATAAACCCTGGCAAACGGTGATACTCAGCGGACTCAGCGAATTCAGATCGCCAATTCTGAACGGGCCGCAGCGATCTGTTAACCGCAAGGCTCGGAGTTCGAATCTCCGTCCCGGAGCCAACTTTCTGTGCAAATCCGCCTCGGACATCGCTGGACGCTGTCGGACGCTAGAAACGCGGTCATGAATACCGTCTGGAGTGCGGGCCCTCGCGCGTCCTCATTTGAGTGTGCCGACAGCCGTCTGGCTTCAGAAGGTTGTCGGGCACCGCGTTCAACAAGTGGTCGGCTCTTCGGTCACGGTGCCGAGACCCTGAAGCGCTGCAGCGCCGCGCGGTCGATCTCTGCGCCGAGGCCCGGCCTGGTGGGCAGAGACAGCCGGCCGTCGAGCATCTCCAGCTCGTCGACCGTCAGCTCCCGACGCAGGGCGGACTCCGTCAGCGCGCGCGGCACGAACTCGATGAACGCACACTGCGTCGTGGCCGCGGCGAAATGGGCGGCCGCCGCGATGGACAGGCCCGTCTTCCAGGCGTGCGGCACGACGACAAGCCCGCGTTCCGCTGCCTGCTGTGCGACTCGCCGCGCCTCCGTCAGCCCGCCGACCCGACCTATGTCGGGCTGGGCGACGTCGATCTTGCCGCGGTCCATGAGGTCGACGAACTCGTGTCGCGTCGACAGCCACTCGCCGGCCGCGATTCGAACACCGAGGCCGGCCTCGTGAAGTCGTGCGTAGCCGTCCAGGTCGTCGGTCCAGAGCGGCGTCTCCAAAAAGAAGATGTCGACGTCTTTCAGGCCACGGGCGGTGCGAATCGCGCGTTCCGCGTCGGACCACGCGTACTGCACATCGACCATCAGGGTCATCTCCGGGCCCACGCGCCGGCGCACCGCTTCCGCCACCTCGACGACGCGCGAATCGGGCTCATGCATGCCGCGGTGCGCGTACGGTCCATCGAACGTGAGCTCGAGCTTGGCGGCGCGAAACCCATATTCCTCTCGCGCCCGCGCCGCCCAGTCGACGATGGCAGCGCGATACGCGTCAAACCCGCTCGCGTCCGGCTGCAGGGACGCGTACGGCACGATGCTGTCCCGAGCCGCACCGCCCAGCAGCTCGTAGATCGGCTTGCCCGCGGCCTTGCCGCAGATGTCCCACAGGGCGATGTCGATCGCACCCATCGTGTTGATCACAGCTCCACGCCGGCCGTTCATCGCCGACCCGACGTAGAGCTTCTCCCATACCTTTGGCGGGTCCAGCGGATCCTCGCCTACGAGCATCTCCCGCAGCGAGAGACCCATGTTGTGGGTGGAGGGCGCCTCCAGGCACGCGCGCGCGATCCAGGGATTCAAATCCGACTCACCGATCCCCGTGACGCCCTCGTCGGTGTGGACTTCGACGATAAAGTCGTCCTGCGCGGAGCTGGCCGCGTCTTCTTTGACGTCAGGCACCAGGAGCACGTGGCACTCGACCGAGGTGATGCGCATCAGGCCGACACGCTCCCGTCAGCGTGCAACTCGCTGACCGATTCGACGCCGCCGTACAGCACCGCGTGCACAGTCGTCTCGAGCACCTCTCCCGGCTCCATCACGCGCGCGCGTCCTTCTCTCACCGCATCGGCAAGCGCGCCTGGCCAGCTCGTCCAAGCCTCCATCGCAGCGTGGTAGTAGCCGCGCCAGCCGCCGAACACCTGCCAGAGCCACACGACTTTGAACAGATCAGGGTCGAAGACCAGGCCGAAGCCGCGCTGGATCGAAGTATCGGTGCACGCGGCCCAGCCGGCCTTGAGCCCGTGCACGTAGTGCAGAGCAAAGCTGCGTATCTCCGGGCCCTGGATCCGGCGCACGTCGAGCCTGGTCCCGTCGCGCAACGTGAGCATCGGCCACGTGTAGCGATCGCCCCGCTCGCCCAGCCGGTTCTCGCCGCCAAACTCGTCGACCTCCACGTCGGTTCCTGGCACGTCGAACCGATGGCGCGGGCTGATGGCCAGGCTCGGATGCGTGCCCAACGCATAGTCAAAAGCCCTGGTCCCGGTGTGCTCCAGCCGGATCTCCGACGTGAGCACGGGCACGTCATCTGACAGACGGAGGACGCGGGTGTAGCGCCCGGGCGTGATCGGCGTCTCGACCGAGCAGGTCAAGAAGACCTCGCCGTCCCGCCGATCCGTGTGCCACTGCCAGCCCACCGCCGACCACAATTCGCCCATGTATGGGGTGGCTTCGCCGTTACGGTCGGTCGACGGCGCGCCACCTGGAAATATCTCATCCCAGCCGCCTGACCAGTGGTCGTCCATGCTCGCGAAGACCGGCGCTCGATGGGGCGGGATGCGCTTGTTCTCCCACAGCACGTTCCGGTCGGCGACCTTGTCGATCAATCGAAAGATCTTCGCGCCGGCGTCAGGTAAAACCTCCACCGCCATCCACCGGTTCTCCAGGCGCACCGCCGGCAGGCCTCGGTAGGTCCAGTGCGGGTCGATGCGGGCGCCCGAGGGCATGTAGCATTCTGTAGCAATTCCGGATCGGCCTTTCCTTGGGGGATGGATAGGTGGGTTTCGGCGGCAGGGTCGTTGTCGTCTCCGGGGGAGCTACTGGCATGGGCCGCGCCACCGTGGAGCTGCTGCTCGAGCGCGGAGCCCGGGTCGCGCTCATCGACTGGAACGAGAAGGAAGCGCAGGCCGCCGCTCGGTCCAACCAGCTACAAGCCTATGCGGCCGACGTCAGCAACGAGACCCAGGTGCAGGCTGCGTTCGCCGCCATCGACCGCGACTTCGGCCCCATCCACGCCCTCTTCTCGAACGCGGGTGTGGCGCGCGTCGAGGCCCTCATCCATGAGGAATCGGCGCAGAAGTGGGACGAGGTCATCGGCATCAACTTGCGCGGTACCTTCCTGGTGGTCCGCGAGGCCATGAAGCGCTTCGTGGCCCAGAACGAGCCGGCGGCGATCGTGTGCACGTCGTCGTGCGTGGCCAAACTCGCGATCCCCGGCGGCACGAACGCGTACACCGCGTCGAAGGGCGCGATCGAAGCGCTGGTGCGGCAGGTCGCCGTCGACTACGCACCCCGGCGCATCCGGATCAACGCCGTAGCCCCCGGCGCCATCGACACGCCGCTCATGTGGGCGACCGTGCCTGAGCCGGAGGTCGCCGCCATGCGCGAGACCATCGACGCCGAGGTGCCGCTCGGCAAGATCGGGCAGCCGGCCGACATCGCGCGTTGCGTCGCGTACCTGCTCTCGGACGAGGCCGCGTACGTCACCGGCGCCACGTTCCTGATCGACGGCGGTGTGGGCGCCAAGATGGTTCTCTCGGTTTGAAAGGGAGGTAAAGGCCAATGGGTGCATCTGTCGGGCAAGTCGGACCCGGAGAGGTGATGGTCGCCCAGACCGAGCTCCGTGCCGGCGGCATGGGCCTTTGGTCGATCATCGCCCAGGCCGTCACACACATCGCGCCGGCGATGGGCTTCCTCACCGGCGCTACCTTCATCGCGGCCAACTCCGGCACAGGCGTGAGCCTCGCGTACTTCGCAGCCTTCCTCGTCTGCATGGCGATCGGTCTCACCATCATTCCGCTGGCGCGATATCTACCTTCGGCCGGGGGCTACTTCACGTATGTCAGCCGCACCCTGCATCCGCGCCTCGGCTTTCTGACTGCGTGGCTCTACTTTCTCTACGACCCGACCGCGGTTGCCATCAACTTCACCATCCTGGGATTCATCTGGCAGAACCAGCTGTCTGAGCGGCTGAACATCAACCTGCCCTGGCCGGTGATGGTGGCGGCCGGGGTCATCTTCGTCACGTTCTTCGTCTATCGCGGAGTTCAGATCTCGGGCCGGACGATGCTCGTCTTGGGTGGTCTCGAGATCGCCATCCTTCTGGCTTTCGCTCTGAGCGGCATCATTAGCCCAGGGTCGGGTGGCATCAACACCACGCCGTTCCAGCTGGACCCGAAGTTCAGCACCGGCGGCCTTTTCCTCGGCATCGTGTTCGCCATCTTCGCGTTCACCGGCTTCGAAGCCGTGGCCCCGATGGCGGAGGAGAGCACCAACCCACGCCGCAACCTGCCCATCGCGATAGTCGTGTCCCTCGTGTTCATGGGCGCGTTCTACGTCTTCACGACCTTCGGCCTGGCCGTCGGCTGGGGCACCAACACCTTCGACTCGGGGTTCGCCGGCAAGGACGTGGGCACGTTCATGGACCTGGCGCAGCGCCTGTGGGGCGGCGGCTGGGTATTGCTGCTCTTCGCGATGCTGAACAGCGCCTTCGCTGTCGGCATCGCCGCCACCAACGCGTGCACGCGCGTCTTCTTCTCTATGGGACGCAGCGGCGCCCTGCCGAAGTGGCTGGGGGCCGTGCACCCGAAATACAAGACGCCGAGGAACGCGGTCATCCTGCAGACGATCATCACCATCGCCATCGCCTACGTCGGCGGCTTCTGGCTGGGACCCGACCAGGTCTTCTTCTGGTTCGGCACCCTGATCACGTTCGGCCTGATCGGCGTGTACGGCCTGGGCGCGATCGGCGTAGTCCGCTACTACCTGACCGAAAAGCGAGCCGAGTTCAACGTGATCTGGCACCTCGTGATTCCGGCCATATGCGTCGTCTCGATCCTCCTGGTCGGATACGAGACCCTGGCGCCCGGTCTCAGCGGCATCTTCGTGTGGGTGCCGTGGGTGCTGGCGGCCTGGATCGTGGTCGGCGTGATCGTCCTGGCCGTTGCCCGGGCACGCGGCCAGGAAGACTGGCTGCTGAAGGCCGGCGAGGTGGCGTACGAGCGGCAGGCCAAGCCGGAGGAGGTCGCCGGGGTGGTCTGAGTGGCTCTGCCGGCAGAGCCGTTTGCGGAGCGCTGCCGCCGGGCGGCGGCGGCAGCGGCTTCGCTTGGTGTGGACCGCTTGCTCGCATCGGACCACGGCTCGGTGCGCTGGCTCACGGGCCGCGAGTCGGAGATCGGCTGGGGGCCGCTCTATCCGATCTCCGCGGGGACGCACGTGCTGCTGGATCTCGACGGCGGTGGCCGCATCTTCTGCGCGGAAGGCGAGGAGGAGGCAGGCCCAGCCATCGACGGCCTGCAGGTCGTGACGTATCCCGGCTACACCGTCACGCCGTTGCGTGCTTACACGAGCTTGAAGCAGCTGCTCAACGGTGGGGGACGTCTCGCCGTCGAAGCTCACGCCCTGCCGATCGCGCTGGCGCCGAGCGCCGAAACCGTTGACGCCGCGCCGGCGCTCGCGAGCCTTCGCCGCCGCAAGGATCCGGCCGAGATCGCGCGGATCGAGCGCGCGGCGCGCGTCGCGTCGGTCGGCCAGCGGACCTTTCGCGCATGCGCCGAGCCTGGCAAGACGGAGATCGAGGTCTTTTCGGCGCTGCACGCGGCGATGGAAAAAGAGGCCGGCACCCGCGTACCGGTGCTGCCTGATCTCATCTCGGGACCTCGCATGGCGTTGGTCGGAGTGCCGCCGAGCGACCGCCGCCTCGAGGCCGGCGACCTGGCCCTGGCCGACCTGGTCGTACGTGTCGAGGGTTATTGGGCCGACTCGTGCACCACGATCTGCCTGGGCGAGCCCACCGATCAGATGCGCCGGCTGCACGAGGCCTGTGTGCGTGCCCTCGATGTCGGTGTATCGATGCTGAAACCAGGAACTATCGCCGGTGATATCGACGCTCAAGTTCGCGGGATGATGCGCGAGGCCGGCTACGAATATCCACACCACACAGGCCATGGCGTCGGCGTCTCCTTTCATGAGGAGCCGCGGGTCGTGCCGGGCGCGGATATGGTGCTCGAAGAAGACATGGTCGTCGCGCTCGAGCCCGCCGGCTTCGGCAACCGCATCGGCTGCCGCACCGAGCATCTGATGGTGGTCACGCCGGCAGGCGGCCGCGTGCTGACCGACTATCCATTCGGGCTGCAGATCTGAACACCCACGACCTGACGCCCACTCGATGCCTGGTGAGAACGTCGCTCGGTCTCGCCCTCTGGTCGAACGGCCGCCTGCGCTTTGCGGGCACAACCCTGGACGAGCTGATGCGCGGCGGGGAAATCACGGAGGGCGAAGAAGCCGACCCTACCGGGGTCACGCTGCTGGCGCCGGTGGAGTCGCAAGAGGTATGGGCATGCGGCGTCACATACCTGCGCAGCCGGGCGGCGCGCATGGAGGAGTCCGCGACCGCGGATGTCTACGCCAGGGCTTACGAGGCTGAGAGGCCGGAGATCTTCTTTAAGTCGGCGGGCTGGCGCGTGGTCGGTCACCACGGCGACATCGGCATTCGCCCCGACGACGTGGAAATGTTCCCGAGCCGGAGCTGGCGGTGCTGTCGAATCACGCCGGCGAGGTGGTCGCGTATGCCGTTGGCAACGACATGAGCTCGCGCAGCATCGAAGGCGAGAATCCGCTCTACCTGCCCCAGGCCAAGGTGTATGACCGCAGCTGCTCGATCGGCCCGGCTGCGGTGCTGGCGTCAGAGGTCGACCCGCTGCGTTCGGAGGTCCGGATGACCATCGAGCGCAGTGGCGAGCAGATCTTCAGCGGTAAGTCGGGCGTGTCGGAACTGGTGCGCGATCCTGCCGAGTTGACGCATGTCCTTCACTCGGCCTATCCGTTGCCCGTAGGCGCGTGGCTGCTGACGGGAACATCAGTGGTGCCCGCGCCGCCCTTCACAGCGCGGGCCGGGGACGTAGTGACCATTGAGATCGACGCCGTCGGACGGCTCGTGAACCATGTCGTCACGGTGCCGCACTCGGGGGCCACGGCCCGCCCGCGAATTGCCTAGCCGGCGCAGGCGTCAATTCGACGTCACGACGATGCCTGACGGCTCGACTCTCAGCATCCCGCTCAACGTGATCACCGGCACGCGGCGGCATCCGCGCCTGCTTGCAGTCGCCGGCCACCACGGCGACGAGCATGAAGGCCCGTCGGCCCTGATTTCGTTGTGGCACAGCCTGCGCCCAGAGTCGTTGCGCGGATCGCTGGTCATAATCCCCGTCTTGAACCCGCCGGCCTTCCAGGCGGTGCGGCGCGCGAGCCTCGAAGACGGTCTCGACATCAACCGCATCTTCCCCGGCAATTCGCGGGGCACGGTGACGGAGCGGCTGGCCGACGCGCTGTGCGCGCACCTGATCAGGGGCTCCGACCTCGTGCTCTCGATGCACGGGTGGTCGGCGGGGTACCTGGTGGAGCCTTACGTCGAGTACCCGAAATCGGGCAAGGTCAGCGAGGTCAGCCGGCTGGCGGCCCGTGCTTTCGGCCTCGGCTACGTCAACCCGCTGGAGGCCGGGCCGGGCAGGCTCCTGACCGTCGCATCCGCGATGGGCATTCCGATCATCGAGGTCGAGATCGGCGGCCAGGCGACGTCGCTCCCGGAACGGCGGGCCCTGTACGAAGCGGGCACGCTGAACCTGCTGCGACACATGGGGATCCTGAGCGGCCGCATCGAGCGCTCCTCCGAGCCAAGGGCGATCGACCGCGTCGAGGTCTTCGCCCCGACCGGCGGGATGCTGCAGTGCGACCGCATGGTGGGGGACAGGGTCAAGCGCGGCGAGAACCTCGCCACGATCTACGACCTGAACCTCGAACGCATTGCCCAGGTCGCGTCACCTGCGGCCGGCGTCATCGGGGTGCTGCGCCTGGCCGCGAGCGTGCAGCCGGGTCAGCTGGTCGCTTCGGTCTTCAAATAGTCGAGCGCAACCCCGGCCAGGGCTGAGCTGTCGATCGGTAGCGCCGACTCATCGATGTCGACGGTTTTGCAGTCAGCCGCGGCCCACTCGCATTCGAAATGGTCCGTGAGAGTTCGGGTGATAGGGGACAACGCCTTCGAATGATCCCGCTGATACAGGAATGCCCCTTTTCATCGCGCTCACCTGCATAGATTCGGCTGGATCCGACAACAACATGACATCAACCGACAACAGCTCGCACCGCTCCTTGACCGATTGGCCTGGCCGGCATAAGTCGAAGCTCACCTTAGGCACCCAACCCTCTAACCTGATACCCGTGTCCGGGGAACCGGCTCGGCCGGAACCGATCAAGGGCTCAACCGAACATGGCCTCGAATACCTGCGGCGGCTCCAATTGTTCAAGCCAAGCAGCGGGATGTGGGCGAATCTGGGACTGAAGCTCATCCACGCGGACGCCGCCTCAACATTGGTCGAGGGTGAGCTCTTGCGCGATACGCATGGCAGCGGGCGAGACGCCTCGACCGTCCATCGGGGCGCGGTGGTCACGGTCGCCGACTGCGCGATGGCATGCGCCGCGGCGACGATCACAAGTGAGGGCGAAGGAACCACCACGGTCGACCTGACCGTCGACTTCTTTCGCACAGCTCGACCTGGAAGAATCGCCGCCACTGCCAGCGTTACGAATCGCGTCGAGCGGTTGGTGTTCTGCGAAGCCATCGTGGTGCAGGAGGGCGTCGATGTGGCCAGGGCGCGGGGCACAATCGCCCTGATCTCAACCGAGGTTTGAGGACCGCCTGTCCACCCGCCCGTAGACCACTGAATTGGTCGACATCGGCACGGTCCGGCGGGGCGAATGCCCGACGGCGTGCCGGCATCTTCCATAACACCACGAAGAGGCCCATAGATCGCTGACGCATCCGTGACCCACAGCAAAGCGACTGCCCGATCGATCGCGCGCCGGCTCGGGGAGCTGGGCATAGCCACCACGCGCGACGAACTTCGCGAGCTCACATCCGCGTACCCGGCGCTGGAGGCGTGGATGCGCATGGCGGAGGAGCTTGACGAATCGGACGGGATCTTGCCGGCGGAACCGGAACCAGCGTGACCGGGCTCGAAGAAATTCACTACGCGCCGCTGCTCGAGGTCAGCGAGCTTCTGCGCGCGCGACGGCTGTCACCGGTCGAGGTCACGCGCGCCACGCTCAGCCGGATCGAGACCCTGAACCCGTCTCTGGGTGCCTACTACGTGGTCTTTGCCGATGCCGCGTTGGCCGAAGCTAGGCAAACGGAGAAAGAGATCGGGAATGGGGGCTGGCTCGGAGCCCTCCACGGGATGCCGATTGCCTTCAAGGACCTCTACAAGCTCGGGCCGACCACGGC
>WNGH01002511.1_pt1 | contig 20742 bp, 19 predicted proteins | sample 5400631 | NCBI WGS metagenome assembly WNGH01 (sample SAMN13153373, study PRJNA577476) | soil metagenome | isolation source: 115 cm soil or saprolite under Garry oak tree replicate 1 | place: USA:California | collected 2016-06-15
CTTTCCCCGGCGCGGCCCGTCCGCCGATGGAACCGCCTGCTCCCAGAACAATCATTGTTAGCCGTCCCGCGCCCAAAGGCGAAGAGTTCATCAACACTAAAGACAATCCAGGCAAGGTGCCTTAGCCGTCTCAGAGCCGTGAGCGGTGGCCGCCGGATTATTTTCCATTCATCATTGGACATTTTTCATTTGTCATTTCAAACATCCGTGCATCTAGAGTGGGGAGTTGTTGCCAAATGCAGCCGACATACGGAAGCTGTCACTAAAATGGCCGATCACAAATGTCAAATGAAAATGGAAAATGATCTTTTCTCGCAGCCAACTCTTATTCTCCTTTGCTCGTCACAGCACTGCACTTCCCTGCTTGAGCGCGGCCAAAGCTTTCGCTAGGATTGCTGAGGAGCAGCCGAATGTTTCGACTTCAGATTGAGGCAAGACTCTCGTGGCGTGTGCGCATCGTAATGATCGCGAGCGTTGCGTTGTTCCTCGCCACCGTGATCCAAGCTCAGTCATCGCGACCCAACGGCATGCCATCTCCGGATCCGACGCCCGCAACTCCATCAGGCAAAACAGATTCCTCAGACTCTAACTTTGGCTCCCCAGAAAACGAGATGCGCAGTAAGCTGCTTTTGAAAGAAGAGAAGAAGCAATACGACGAGAATCTCGCGCGCGCGCGTGAAGTTTCCCAGCTTGGCTCGCAACTGAACGAAAACTTCGCGGCGAAGAAGTTGTTCAATTCGGATGACGGGAAGAAGTTGGAGCGGCTCGAGAAGCTAACGCGTAGAATCCGCAATGAGGCCGGCGGCTCGGAATCTGATGCCGAGGTGAAGGACATTCCCGGCGAGATAGAAGCTGCCGTCAAACGTCTGGCTGACGTGGCGGACGGACTCTATAAACTGGTCGAGAAGACACCGCGTCATGTGGTTTCAGCCGCTGTGATCGATCAAGCTAATAAACTGATCGGGTTAGTCCAACGTCTGCGAAACGCGAGTCGCTAACAGCTATGATTGTTGCCCAAACAAAAGCAGCAACGAAACTCATCAGAATAATTCCAGTTTTCCTTTTCCTTCTGCTCATAAGTTCAGGCAGTCTCCGAACCACCAAACGTTTAGAAGCGGCAGTTGTGCCGCATGGACCGAGAAGTCTGCCCTCTAAACAACTCGATGGGTTATCATTGGCGCCGCCACAGGACGAGGAGGTGGTGCGCGTGAACGCTGATCTCGTCGTCTTGAATGCGACCGTACTTGATCAGGACGGAAAATTCGTTGCGGGACTGAAGCGCACAGACTTTCGCGTTTTCGAAGACGGAGCTGAGCAGAAACTCGCGACTTTCAACACCGAAGAAACGCCATTTGCCGCGGCGATTTTGCTCGACACTTCCGGCAGCATGGAATCCCGGCTCACGCTTGGCAGGAGCGCGGCGATTCGATTTCTGGATGGTTTGCGCGAGGAAGATGTAGCGGCGGTTTATAGCTTCGATTCAAAGGTAGAACAGTGGCAGGACTTCTCCCCGGGCCGCGATCTTGCGCCAAAAGTATTTGGCTTAAAGACAAAGCTGATGACCGCTCTGAACGACGCGGTCTTGCGCGCAGCCGACGATCTGGCGAAACGAGAAGAGAAGCGGCGCGCCATCGTCGTCTTGTCCGACGGAGGCGAGAATTACAGTCGTGCCAGCGCCGACAAAGCCCTCGATCACGCGTCGCAGGCAGGCGCCACCATTTATACCGTGAATATGTCTGAAGAAGGTCCGACTCGCGATCTCGCCGGCGCCGCCATCATGAAAAACCTCGCCGAAAAAACCGGCGGCCGCTACATCTCGACTCCGGGCGGGCAGCAATTACGAGATGCCTTCGCCGCGATCGCCGAAGAGCTGGGCCACCAATACACGCTCGCCTATCGACCACTCAATCGCGAACGCAACGGCAAGTGGCGCGCAATCGATGTAAAGTTATCGCGTGAAGGTGTGACGCTACGTACTCGCAAGGGTTATCATGCGCCCAAGAGTTAGATACTCGTTTCATTCCGTGCGCGCTCCCGGTGACGCTCGATTGCGAATTCAATTAGTTGATCGATGACACTCGGAAAAGGAATTCCCGACGCCTCCCACATTTTCGGAAAGCCCGACACATCCGTTAGTCCAGGCAAGGTATTTATCTCGTTAACCATCAACGAACCATCGGGTTTCAAGAAGAAATCCACGCGCGAAAGGCCGGCAGCATCGATTGCCTGATAGGCTCTGACCGCCATCTGCTGAATTTTCCTTGCCGTCCCCTTCGAAACTCGCGCGGGAACGACGAAGTCGACGTGGCCGGTGCTTGAATACTTCTCAGTGTAATCGAGGAAGCGTGCCGCTTCATCGTGCACCAGGGAAGTTTTGTCGGTCGCCTTCGAAACGCCGACTGATGAGCCGAGATTTGCCGGCTTGACGAAAGCGGGAAAGCCAATCTGACGAATCACCCGCCGCGAGACTCTGTCCCTGGCCGCTTCCCATTCCGATCGTAGAAACCAGAGGTAGCCACAGATGGGGAGACCGGCATCACGAAACAGCGCCTTCATCGTGACCTTGTCCATGCCGCACGCAGAGGCGAGTGTGCCGCAGCCGACAAACGGAATGCCAGCCATCTCGAGCAAACCCTGAATCGTTCCATCTTCGCCGTAAGTGCCATGCAGAACCGGTATGACAACGTCAAGGGGTTCCGTCGATTCGGCACTATCGAGCCGCATCAAACCACTGCGTGACGGATCGCCGATTATCGCAACACTCTCTTTCGGTCCTCTGCGCGTGCCAGAAGAAAGCAAACGTCTGGTCTTTTCCGGCAGCAGTTCCGCGGCTACGGCAGGCGCCAGCCAGTTCCCTTCCTTGGTGATGGCTATCGGGACGACATCGTACTTAGATTCGTTGATCGCTTCGATCACTGTTTGGGCCGAGCGGACCGATACTTCGTGCTCGCCTGAGCGGCCACCGAAGATCACGCCGATGCGAAGTTTTTTTGGCATTTGCTCAATTGTCCGACAAACTTTAGTTTGTCGACCTCATGTTTCTTCTAATCGCGGCTGACCGCTATCCGGCAACGACAAACTGAAGTTTGTCGGACATTACAGAATCGTTTTTCCCAAAGCCGATAGTATCAGTTCCACTCCAAGTTCAGCGGTCCGGTTATTCACATCGAGCGCGGTATTAATCTCAACCACTTCGACAGACTGCATGGCTCCCGCTTCAGCGATCTTCTCCATCGCTAGATGGGCCTCTCGGTAAGTTAGCCCGCCGCGCACTAGTGTTCCTGAACCTGGTGCGTCGCGTGGATCGAGCGCATCGACGTCGAAGGTAACACAATAACCGGCGCTGCCTTGCCTGGCAATTGCAATCGCCTCATCCATGCAAACGCTCAAGCCCCGTTCGTCAATTTCGCGCATCGTGAAAAATCGAATGCCAGTCCGGCGAATCAATTCGCGCTCGCCGGGATCGATGTCCCGAGCGCCGACGTGCGCGCACAGTTTGGGGTCGAATTTCGGCGCCAAGCCACCGACGTTTACCAACTCCGGAGCGCCATATCCCAGCAATACGGCTCGCCAGCCGCTCACATACTTCATGAATCTCGGGCAAGTACTTGAGTTTCTCGGTCGGGGCAGGAGTTGATTGTGTTTCTTCGATTTCCAGATCGTCCTGATCTTTGACTTCATAACCCAGCTTCTTAATTCTCTTGGTAAGACCCGCAACGCGCATCGCCGACGGACCCATGTCAACGCCGGCCATGCTTTGCCCGAAACTCAGCGGAACGCCAAGGACACTTACGCGCTTGCCCTCACCCGGCAATTTGAGCCGTGCGAAGTTGTCCATATTAAGGATCACCTCTGTGCTTCAGGTCTTGCTTCGCCGACGAATCGAAACTCGATTATCTTAGAACTCGGCCCACCAGGAAGCAATTCCGTTACTAAAGCTGGCAAAATCGCCTCTGATCTGTGTTACGCTTTTCGTCGATGGCCAACGCTGTCAAGCAAGCCGCAACGTCCCGATCTCTCGGCACGCGACTCTGGTGGCTGATCCTGGGAAGAACCGCGGCGGCAATACTTTTGTTGCTGCTCGGCGCTTTCTGGAGACACAAAGCGCTAGAGAGCAGTCTCGGGAGCTCAGTTCACCGCGTCGCGCCAATCCTGTGGGCGGTGGCAGCGCTGACCGTCATCTATTCCGCCACTCATCTGCTGTGGAAGAATTATCTGGCGCAGGCACGTTTTCAATTATTTGCCGACGTGCTCCTGGTTACCTGGCTGGTTTGGGCTACCGGCGATCTGCATTCTCCTTACGCAGCGCTCTACATCGTCGTGATTTCAGTTTCGAGTTTGTTCATCGGACCGCGCGGAGCGCTGATCACTTCGCTGGGCAGCGCGGCGGTCTTCAATGGTTGTACTTTACTGGCGCTAAATGGAATTGGGCCACTCGCAAGCCACGCGGTTTCGAACGAATCTCTGGCAGACGCTATTCAATCGATGGGGCTATCCGATGTTTCGTTCCTGGTCGTCGGACTGCTGGCGGCAAAACTTGCCGAGCGTCAGTTGCGCGCTGATGTGCAACTCGCCGCGGCCACTCGATCACTCGCAGACCTGCGCGCCCTTCATGAACGAATCGTGGAATCGATTCGCTCAGGAGTCGTCACCACGGATTTGCAGGGTCGCATTTATATTTTCAATGCGGCCGCTGAAGAGATTACCGGTTACAAATTGGCCGATGTGCGCGGGCAGGACGCCTCGATTTTTTTCGGCGACATGACACGGCAGATTGCCGCCTCGATGAACGCCGCGGCTACGGGAAATGTCAGTCCCCGATTTCAAGCGGATTGTCTGACACCGAACGGCTGGGCGTTGCGTTTGGGGTTCACTATCGCGCCGCTGTTTGCCGAATCGGGCGAGACGAGCGGCTTGGTGATCACCTTCCAGGATCTTACTGAGGTGCGCGCTCTGGAAGAGACTTCGCGACGACAGGATCGAATGGCCGCAGTCGGGCGCCTGGCGGCGTCGATTGCGCACGAGATCAGAAATCCGCTCGCGGCCATGCGCGGCTCGATCCAGATGTTGCGCGACGAAATGGAGGGCGAATCGGAACAGACACAGTTGATGGAGATCATCCTGCGCGAATCGGACCGACTAAATAATATTGTCGCCGATTATCTGAATTACGCACGGCCAAAGCCTGCGGAACTGAAAGACGTGGAGCTGTGTAGTTTGGTGCGTGAGACCTTTAAGCTTTTGCGCAACAGCTCCGAAATCAACGCCCATCATTCGCTCGAAGAAGATCTACCGGATCGCCCGGCGATCGTGTCCGGAGATCCTGAGCAACTCACGCAGGTCTGCTGGAATATCGCGCGAAACTCTCTTAAGGCGATGTCGAATGGTGGAACTTTTCGCATTTCTTTGGCTGAAGTCGATGATAATCGGCTGCGGCTTTCATTTATTGATACGGGCTGTGGCATGTCGCCGGAACAGGTTGAACGCTTATTCGAGCCATTTACATCGACTACGGGCGGCACCGGCCTGGGACTTTCAATTGTTTATCAAATCATTCGGGATCATAATGGTACAATCAATGTACGCAGCCGGCTGGGAGAAGGAACTACTATTACGATTGAACTGCCTGTTACTAGTTGATAAATGCCGAATATTCTCGTCGTTGATGATGAATTGAGCATGCGTCAATTTTTGACGCATCTGTTTCAGCGTGAAGGCCATACCGTGCGCGTCGCGGAAAATGGCCGCCGCGCGATGGCGCTATTGCGCGAGCAGCCTGCCGACGTGGTTATTTCGGACGTAAAGATGCCGGACATGGGGGGCATCGAACTACTGCAAGCGGCGCGCGAGCTGAATTCAAATATAGAAGTCATCATGATGACCGCATTTGCCAACGAAGCGACGGCGCACGAGGCATTTCTCCTCGGCGCTTTCGATTTTGTCCATAAGCCCTTTGACAATGAATTACTGAAAGAGAAAGTGGCGCGCGCCCTTCAGAAGATTTCCATCGTCAAGGAAAAGCAGGCGCTCCAGGACGAGAACTATGCGCTTATCAAAGGCCAGCGCGCGCGCGGAAAGCTTGGCAACATCATCGGACAATCCGATCGCATGCAGGCAGTTTATCAGATGATTGAGACCGTTGCTCAAGTCCAATCGACGATTTTGATTACAGGCGAATCGGGCACCGGCAAGGAACTGGTAGCTCGCGCCATTCACGACTTAAGTGCGCGCGCTAACAAACCTTTCATCTCAGTGAACTGCGGCGCATTTACGGAAACATTACTCGAGTCGGAATTGTTTGGTTACGTAAAAGGGTCGTTCACTGGCGCCACCGCAAACCGAAAGGGCCTGTTCGATGCGGCCGATCAGGGAACGATTTTTCTTGACGAGATTGGCGAGATGTCGTCAGCAATGCAGGTAAAACTCTTGAGAGTCTTGCAGGAGCGCAAAGTGCGGCCCGTCGGCGCGCACGAAGAAACCGAAATAGACACGCGTGTGATTGCGGCCACGAATCGGGACCTGTCAGCTATGGTTAAGGACGGAACTTTTCGTGAAGACCTGTTCTATCGGGTCTCAGTGATTCCGATGGAGCTTCCTCCTTTACACGAGCGGGGCGCCGACATTGCCGAACTAACGGAACACTTCATTAAGAAGTACTGCGCACAGACAGGCCGATCTATATCGATCAGCCCGCAAGCATTGCGCCTGCTCGAGGCTTACTCCTGGCCGGGGAATGTCCGCGAGTTAGAACACACCATCGAACGCGCGGTCGCCTTGGAAAAGACGGACACAATTCAGCCTGAACGCCTTCCGGATCAAGTAACGAAGTATAGCCAGGCACGAATTTCTTCGGATTTAGAATTGCCGATCGAAGGCATCGATCTGACCGCGCATCTGGACCAATTGGAGAAGACGTACATCCTGGAAGCGCTTCGTCGAACCGACGGCAATCAAACTAACGCTGCGAATCTTCTGAAGATGTCGGTGCGTTCACTGCGACACCTTTTGGACAAGCATGGCATCCGCGGGCTCACGGCACAGATGCGTGACGAGCGACGAACGTCGGATTCGATTCCGCGTCGTCGCGCAACCGATGCCTATCCGCGCCGGCGGGAAGAAGATTTCGACGATTGCGCGAACGACTCCGGCCAAGCCGCGACTGCTGGTGAACGCTGAGGTTTGGGTGCGCCGACAGAGCGGTACGCACGCGTGCATCTTACGCGCGATGTATTGGAGCACGCCGGAGGCGTGCGTACCGCGCTACTGGCGCACTCCAAAACTTTTCTTTTGACGGAAACCGTCACCGTCCCGCTGACATAATTTGTCAGACGACACTTCCTGCCACGCCAGCCCATGAGACATCCCCTTTCGTTTTCTCGGAATTGTCTGAGCATTTTCGTCCTTTGTTCCACCCGCCCGCAATGGCACGGGGCTTGATGTGAATGCCACGACAAATCGCGCGCTGTGGTTGATCGACGAGACTAAGCCGGTGGCGCGAAGGAGCAAACAAAACCAGCTTATCTCTTAAAGGAGCAAATGAAAGACATGATGAACAAAAATCAGAAGGGCTTCTCGTTGATCGAGCTGCTCATCGTTGTGGCGATCATCGGCATTATCGCCGCGATCGCTATCCCCAATCTACTCGCTTCGCGCCGCGCCGCCAATGAGGGTTCTGCCCAACAGTCATTGCGCACAATCAGCAGCGCTGAGGCGACTTACTATTCAACAGCCGGCAACGGCAATTACGGAACTTTCGCCTACATGATGACGCAGAGCCTGGTTGACAGCGTGCTTGGTTCTGGTCAGAAGAGTGGCTACAACTTCGCAGTCACCATAACTGCTCCGACGACTTCGTTCGTTGGTGGAGCCGCACCTATGACGCCCACGGGTGTCACAGCTACCGGAACGCGTGAGTTTTGCATTGATGAGACCGGTGTTCTGCGAGCCAAAACTGCTGCCGGTAGTACCGCCAGCACGACTTGTGGTAGCGGCTTTGGTAACCCAATCGGCAACTAGAGATTCTCTCTCAACTGCCAATTAATTCCTCGAGGGCAGGGTTGCTTTTCCCTGCCCTCTTTTTTGAAGATCACGGCGAGGCAGTTTGAATGATTGATAAAGTCGCAAGGCCGCCGCGGCAGTTGCTTTCTGCTTACTGCTGAGAATCTCAAGAACAAAGGAAACCTTTTCATAAGGAAAGGAAACCGACATGCGACAGAGTACAGAAAAAGGATTTTCTCTGATTGAACTTTTGATTGTGGTGGCGATCATCGGCATTATCGCAGCGATCGCTATCCCTAATCTTCTCGCTTCGCGCCGCGCCGCGAATGAGGGTTCGGCCGAGCAGTCACTGCGCACGATCAGCAGCGCCGAGGCGACCTACCAGTCGACCGCTGGAGGCGGCAGTTACGGAACGATGAATGATCTGGGGTCTCAGTCCCTGGTTGACAGCGTTCTCGCTAGCGGCCAGAAGAGTGGCTACAATTTCACTACCGGCACCGCCCCTGCTGCTTCTACGACGACGTTTACGGCTGGCGCCACGCCCGTAACCCCTAGCGGAATTACGGCGACTGGAACGCGCGACTTTTGTACTAACCAGACAGGTGTCCTGCTAGCAAACCCTAGTCCCAGCGGAACTGTCCCAACAGACTGTACTGCCTCCGGCTTTTCCTCTATTGGCAACTAGAGCGTTGCTCTTACTGCCAATCAATATCTTCCGAGGGTAGGCTCTTTTCCCTGCCCTCGGTTTGAAATTGCGAGCAAGGCAGCATGACAGGCATGCCCAGCACCAGGATCAACGATCATGGAACGTCAAGATCAAACAGGCTTTTCACTGATCGAACTTATGATCGTCGTAACGATAATGGGGATCATCGCCTCGATTGCAATTCCTAACTTGCTCGCATCACGCCGCGCCGCCAATGAAGGTTCGGCTCAACAGTCGTTGCGCGCGATCAGTTCATGCGAAGCCACCTATCTGCACACTGAGGGAAACGGAAACTATACTGATTTGCCTGGCCTTGGCGCGAAGACGTTGACCGATAGCCTGTTGTCTAGTGGCTCGAAGAGCGGCTACACGTTCGTCGTCAATGCGGTTTCCGGAGCTTCCGCGCAATATTGGGCATACGCCGTACCCACTACAATAAGTGGCGTCGGCCAGACCGGCACGCGCAGATTTGGAATTACTGAGGACGCCGTAATTCGAGGCGACGCGACGCTTTCCGCGCCGGCGGACGAAGCAGCCGTGAAAGCAATGAAGCCGCTGGGAAATTGATCAACCCTCGGAAACAAAAACGGGTAGCGGAGGCTGGAGCTGACAACTCCCGCCTCCGCTGCGTTGTTTGAATGCCCGGGCAGAAAGTTTTTCTGATCGCGCAGTGCCTCACGGTCGGGCTGGATGCTTCACTTGAGTGACGATCGTTTTCAATCATCAAGATTGATCTGAATCAAATGAGAGTGATCCTTCTATCAGGAATGTATGTACCGTCGATTGCGCGCACTCCAAAGAGAGCAATCGTCACTAATCGTGCTTGGCTTCGTCCGAACCTCCGTAGCGGACTCGTAGTGGCCATTGTGGCCACCGTCGTGTTGTTGCCGATCATGATCCTCGGTATTCCGAGCGGCGCCGATCTCCCAAACCACCTGAGGTTCGTCCTTCCTTTCTACGAATCGCTTCAGTCCGGCCATTTTCATCCGGCGTGGTTGGCCGAATCCAATTATGGGCTGGGTGATCTAAGGTTCACGGTTTACCCTCCGGGCCTTTACTACCTGCTTAGTGCGACGCGTTGGTTAACCGGCGGCTGGTACTCGGCCTCTATTTCGTCGTTAGTTCTGCTTTCGATAGTCGGCGGCCTCGGAGCTTACTTTTGGGCACGTAGCGTTTTGAATCCTAAGCTCGCGATGTGGGCCGGTATTCTGTACGCGTTGGCGCCTTACCGTTTGAACGAAGTCTATCAAGCCTCGCTGCTATCAGAGTACGCGGCCTGTTCGATCCTGCCATTCGCATTTGCCTTCGTTGAGAGACTTTGCCGAAAGAAGAGCAAGTACGATGTCTTTGGATTGGCTGGAGCCTACGGCTTATTGATTCTCACGCATCTTCCGCTGACGGTGATCGGATCATTGTCGTTGGCGCTCTATGCCTTAGTTCGGGTTTTCTCAGGCAGGATCGTGACGAACGAAAGAATGAGATCCAGCCGGAATGAAGACCAGGTCGGTGCGACTGTTTTCGTGAGGGTGTCGCGCGCGTTGGTGGGTCGTCCTCGTTATTTACTCCACACTGTGGTGGCATTGTCGCTAGGGGCTGCGTTAGGTCTGGCTGCAAGTTCATTCTTCTGGACCTCGATGGTCGCAGAGCTTTCCTGGATTAAGGCCCACGCGACGGCGCCGAATCCATATTACGACTACCACCTCAACTTTCTCTTCTCTACTGTCGCTCTGACTAACCGAAACACCTGGTATGCGAACGTACTCGCGCTCGCAGTGATTGGGTTCCTGTTGCCTGGAGTGTTCTTAATTAAGCGCTCGATCGGTAAAGATAAGTCCGGTCCGGGAGTGAAGGCGGCGTTCGCGGTATTGCTGGCAACATTTCTCATGGCCACGCCGCTCAGTCGTCCCGTCTGGGCCATCGTGCCGAAGTTATCTGAAATTCAATTTCCATGGCGTTGGCTCTCAGTCGTTTCATTGATGGGCGCGCTGCTTGTGGCCGCCAGCATTCCAAAATGGAAAGAACGATTTAGTCAATTGCGCCCCCGCGATTTTGCCATTGGCTTAGGATTCGCACTCTCGCTCGTTTTCATCGGCACTCAGATTATTTGGGACGGCGAATACATTGGCCGCGGGAAGTTCGAAGCGCTGGCCCAAGACGTTCGTGGCGCAGTTGGCTTTAAGGATTATCTGCCCCTCTGGGCTCGGGACTTCAAGAACGTCCAAAAGATGAACGACCGAGCATACGCGGACGCGCGACAAGTTGCAATTACCTCCTGGGAACCAGAGCATCGCAGTCTGCACGTAAGCGAAGGACCAGAAACCGATCTGGTCGTCCGCACTTATTTCTACCCACACTGGATTGTCAAAAGCGAAGGCCACCCTTTGCCCGTAAGGCCAAACGCTGATGGTCTGCTGCAAATATCATTGCCCGCCAGAGCCGCGGATATCACACTGGATTTCGTTCTCCCCGCACGCGTACGGACATTTGAGCTCGTCAGCGCCGCGAGTTGGATTGTGATCCTCGGCGCAATGTTCGCTTCCGCGAAGAAATCGCTTCCCCAAACGCCTTGCATAAGTTAGAGTATTGCTCGCCACCGGCGTCATGAGCAGACCATTGGCCGACTCAGTCGCTGCCCCCCAACTCGATAAAGCGAAACTACCTATTGGCGGGTTCGCTCGCCAACGCGTCGCCGCAATCGCGCGTAATGCATTTCGCGAAGCGGTGCGGGATCGTGTGCTCTACAACCTGGTAGTCTTCGCTTTGCTGTTAATTGCCGGCGCGATCTTCCTCGGTGAACTGTCTGGCGGGCAGGAAGCAAAAATACTTGTCGATCTAGGCCTGAGTGCAATCCTGCTGTTCGGAGTCTTGATAGCGATCTTTGTCGGCGTCGGCCTCGTCTACAAAGAACTCGAGCGACGTACTCTTTACGCAATTCTTTCGAAGCCAATCGGCCGCGGCGAGTTCTTGTTGGGTAAGTACCTTGGCCTCTCCTTAACGCTACTGGTTAATGTCGTCGTTATGGGTCTGGGATTGTCGGCGGCCGTCGTCTACGTGAAGCGCGGATGGGATCCTTTGGTTATCCATATCTGGCCGGCAATCTTACTAATTTATGTCGAGCTGACAATTCTTACGGCTGTAGCGATGTTGTTCTCGTCTTTCTCGTCACCAGCGCTTTCGGCATTGTTGAGCTTCTTCGTTTTTGTGATCGGGCATTTCAACTCTGACTTGAAGATGTTGTCGCAAACGTCGGCCAGAACGGCGACGAGCTGGATTTTCGCGGGTCTCTATTATGTTCTGCCTAATCTGATGAATTACAACGCAATCGCGGGTGCCGCCCATGGCATATCTCCCACCCCGATCTCTCTGTTTACGGCAGTTGCTTACGGCGCAATTTATGTCAGCGTGTTACTAGCAGGCGCGACGTTAATCTTCCGACGAAAGAATCTGAAATGAGACGCGACTACCCACTGATAATCATTGTCGTCGCCGGATTGGTCTCCGCCGCTCTGGTTTCGCGCTGGAACGACATGCATCGACAAAATCTTTCCGCTCGCTTCGCCGAAGAGCAGTTCTACCTCGATGGACCGGCATTGAGACGCGTCACGCTCGCATTTAACGATGTCGCGGCGGACTGGTATTGGATGAGATCGCTCCAGTATGTAGGGCGTAAGATCGTGGCCTACAGAGACGCACATGAAGGCCGCTTCGATCTAAGCAATCTTTCTTCGCTCGACCTCCACTTGTTGCCCGATCTTTTGGAGATTTGTACCACACTCGATCCTAAATTCTTGGACGCCTATTATTACGGAGCCCTGATTTTGCCCGATCTTAATGCCAACGACGCAGTCAAACTCCTCAACTACGGCATCGCCGCCAATCCTGATCAATGGCGGCTTTATCAACATCTCGGCTATGTCTACTGGCAACAAGACGATTATCAGAAGGCAAGCGAGATCTATGGCCTGGGCGCGCAGATTAAGGGTGCGCCACCTTGGATGGCCGCCATCAGCGCGCGCATGAAAGCTGAGGGTGGCGCCACCGCGGCGGCCCGTGAAATGTACGTGCACCTTTACGAGGCCTCTGACGATTTGAATGTGAAGGACATGGTTGAAAAACAATTGATGCGGCTTGATTCCCTGGATGAACGCGCGAAGATTCGGCAACTGCTTTCAGATTACGCGAAGAGCACCGGCCGATGCGCCGCGTCATGGAAAGAAATCGCTGCGGCTCTGCGGGCCGCGCGGGTGAGGCTTGACTCCTCCGGCGCGCCGACAGATCCATCAAACACGCCCTATCGATTGATCACAGGTGGTTGTGATGTGGACCTCGATAAAAACTCGCTGGTGCCACATTGAGGTCGGAACCGCCCGCGGTAGAGACTGTGTCAGAACCCGGAGCGGTAGCGACGGGATCCTGCAATTCGGCTTGATTTTGTGATCCCGTCGCTACCGCTCCGGGTTCTGACACGGCTTTTGACACAGACTCGGTAGTGGGCGGTTGATCGAAGCTCCCCGAGCCCTTTTTGTATCGAGCCGTTAACTTAATGATGAAGAAAGCACGAGCACGATCAGGTAAACCCTCTCCGCCGCCCACAGGCGTTACGGACAAGAATATTTCGGCGATGAACGATTTGCTCAGCGACAGCCGCGCTCTTTTCCTAATCATCGCCTCGACAGTTCTGGTTTATGCCAACTCGCTTAGCGGCGCGTTCGTTTTCGACGATACCAAACAAATCGCCGGCAATCCCGCGCTGCGATCCTGGAGCAACATCGCGCGTGCTTTCACCAGCGACGTGTGGGCGTTTCAGCGAGGCACGCTTACCAAGGACATTCCGCCGCCATACTATCGTCCGCTATTCACCGCCTATCTGACGATCAATTATCACCTTTTCGGACTGTGGGAGCCCGGCTGGCACCTGATGAATCTGCTGGTCCACACCGGCGCCACAGTGGCGATCTATTTCTTGCTGAAACGGCTCTCGGGCGATCGTGTAATCGCCGCAATTGCGGCACTCATCTTCGGTCTTCATCCGGCGCACGTCGAATCGGTGTCGTGGATCAGCGGCATCCCCGATCCGCTCGCCGCGCTCTTCTATGCGCCGAGTTTGATTTGGTACGTGCGCTATCGCACTGACGGAGAAAAGAAATTCCTGGTCGTATCGGTGATTGCATATGGCTTATCCGCATTGTGCAAAGAAACGCCACTCGCATTGCCTCTCGTCTTTATAGCCTGGGAATTCACGCGAGCTCAACCGAAGCGCAGTTTCAAGACCAGGGTCCACGAGACGATCTCGCAGCTTATTCCCTACGCTTTGATGGCCGGCGCGTATCTTTTGCTGCGGTTCTCCGTGCTCGGCCGCCTCAGTTGGAAGCATCCATTCATGGCCCAGGTCCCAGACTATGCGATCTGGATGACCGTGCCCTATGTCGTCGTTAGTTACTTACGGCACTTGATTGCGCCATTCTATTTGAGTCTCATTTACGGCACTTCATTCGTTACCAGCGCAACTGACCCAAGATTTCTCTTACCTGCGGGAATCCTGTTGTTTGTCGCAGTGCTACTGTGGGTATATCGCAAGAAACTGAGCGGCGATTTATGCGTCGCGTTGGCTTTGATCGTCGCGCCTTTGCTGCCCGTGTTGAATCTGCGAGTCTTTCACTTCGAATACATCGTTCAGGATCGATATCTCTATCTACCATCGATCGGCTTTTGCTATCTGGTCGCGATCTTGATTATGCGGTTGTCACGCCGCCAGGCGCGTCTGGCCGCCATACTGGCAGGCGCGATCGTCATAGCCTTTGGCGCCAGCACGATTGCGCAGAATCGAGTTTGGCATGACGCAGTTGCCCTCTGGCAGCGAGCGGTCTACTATTCGCCCGCTTCCTGGTCCACGCATTACAACCTGGGATTGGCATACCTCAATCTAAAACAGAACGACGCCGCTCTGGCTCAATTGGCCGAAGCGAAACTATTGAGTCCACGCGAACCCACAGTGCTAAACAATTTCGCTTTGGCGCAAAATGCGGTGGGGCAAAAAGCCGAGGCGATCGCCACCGTAAAACAAGCGCTGGCAATCGATCCGACATTGCTCGAAGCCCACAACAATCTCGGCGCCTTTTTGTTCGATCAGGGCTCGTACGCAGACGCTCAGCGCGAGTTCTCAACAGTCCTCGCGCATGATCCGTCGTCCGTTTCAGCGCGTTTCAATTTGGGCCGCACGCTGGCGGCAATGGGCCAGCAGACTGCAGCAATCAAGACCTTCGAAGAAGTTCTGCAACTCGCACCCAACGACGCCGAAGCCCACTATCAGCTTGGATTAAGCTATGCCGCGTCCGGCAGAATGAATGATGCTGTAAGCGAAATTCAACGCGCTTTGAGTTTTTCCACTGACGCGCAAATCCGCCGAGAGATGGAAACAAAACTAGCTGAGATTCAGAAGACTCGATAGAAACATATGAATTTGAATAAACCCACGATCGAATGGAAATGGGGAGCGCTCGCCGCCCTGGCGATGACTCTCATTGGTCTTTATCCGCAGATCAATTTGTGGCTTGCACGTGGGACACAGTGGCAAGGTTCCTATGTGCTCACCCAAGGCGATGAGATTGCCTATTCAGCATACGTCAATGCTTTGATTGATGGCCGCCCGCGCCGAAACGATCCATTCAACGGACGTGACGACCTGCCCGGTAAGCCTACCTACGAATCGCTGTTTTCCATACAATTCCTGCCCGCCTATGCTATCGCCCTGCCGGCCAGACTCCTCGGGCTTTCAACAGATACAGCATTCATCTGGTTAATCGTTATCGGAGCGATAACTTCATCACTCGCAATCTTCTGGTTGTTGGCGACGCTGACGGGTGACAGCAAGCTCGCCGCAGTTGGGGTCTTCTTTACGCTTTGTCTTGGCGCGCTGGCTGCCGCTCAAGGAGTGGCGCGTTTGATGATCACCGGTAATCGCGTTCATGACATGTTTGCGTTTTTGCGGCGCTACGAACCTTCTGCGATCTTCCCGCTCTTCTTCATCTTTTGTCTGGTGGTGTGGCGCTCCTTGACTGCAGAGACAGTACGATCGCGAGTTGCGTATTCGTTATTCGCGGGAACTCTATTCGCCATTCTCGTTTTTTCGTATTTCTTCTTCTGGACCGCGGCCATTGCCTGGCTTGGAACTATCTTATTTCTCTGGATAGTTTTCAGGCGCGAAGACCTGAATCGCGTTTTGGTAACCGGCGGAATTATCGGAATATTCGCAATCGCTTCGATCATTCCCTTCTTCATCTTGCTGTCGCATCGCAACCGAAACATGGACCAAGTACACTTTCTTCGGTTAAGTCACGCGCCCGACCTGTTCTATTTGCCTGAGATAATCGGCTTCATCGTCCTGGGAATAATCGGATTCGCTTGGCGGCGCAAGCTTATCGAAATCGGAACCCCGTTGGTTCTATTTGCGGCATCGTGCGCGCTGATGCTGGTGGTCGTGTTCAATCAGCAAATCATTACCGGCCGGTCGCTCCAACCGATTCATTACAAGAGTTTTATCGGCAATTACCTGGCCCTGCTGTCAATCGTGTTGCTCTTTACGATTTTATGGCGCGCCCGCAATCCCGATAGAGCGATTCCCCCACGCCTGCTGGCTATGGTTACGCTGGTCTGTTTGGGCTGGGGTGTCGTTGAAGTATCTGACATTACCAGCCGAGATGCTCCAGTTGCCAGGCTCCGAGACGAGGTGCTCCCGGTGTCGCGCCGGCTCGACAGCATGGTAAGAGAAGATGGCAGCTTCGCAGCGGCGCGAGCCGGCAAAGCGCCGTACCCGGTGGTCTATGTATCAACGCTCGATGCCGTGCGCAGCATCGGAACCGCTAGTCCGCTCGCGGTTTTATGGACGTTGCATACGCCTGCCTGCGGCGTGAGCCCGACGGAAAGCAAGGAGCGCTTCTATCAGTACATGTATTACTCCGGTTTGACTCCTCAAGAAATCGGGAGCGGCATGCTGCAAGCGCGTTTCATTGTACTGGCGCCGCTGTTCGGTACCGAGCGAATCGTCGAAGGATTGATCTCTGATCCCAAACCGATCACCACTGATGAGATGGCCGAAGAGCTTCGTCGTTACATTGAATATGCCAAACACTTTTCAATCGGCCAGGCGACAAATCCGCAGCTTAGCTTTGTAGTTGTGCCAAATGGGGAGGCGAAACCAAATCTTAATAATCTTGATAAGTGGTACGAACGCGATGCCGGCGAACAAGTCGGCCTCTTTACAATCTATCGAGTGAAACTGAGGCAAGCGCCTCCAGGTTAAGAACCCGGCGCAACGGCCGAATAAACTTGCGACTCTAAAGAATGAGCCGAGATTATGCCAACAGTCATCGAAATTGATAGGTTGACCAAGGAGTACGAAGCTGGTTTTCTTCGCAAACGGAGAACTCGCGCTCTCGATACCTTGTCACTTACGGTCGAGAAAGGTCAGATATTTGGATTTCTGGGAGCCAACGGCGCTGGCAAGACCACGACGCTAAAGCTCTTGATGCGTCTGATTTATCCGACCTCAGGCACGGCGCGTATTCTGGGGCACGATATCAGTGACATCTCGATGCACGCGCGCATCGGTTATCTTCCCGAGAATCCTTATTTCTACGATTACTTGACGGCGCGCGAGTTTCTGAGTTACTGCGGACAGTTATTCGGCCAGAAAGCCGGCACCCGCGCAAGCCGCACAGAAGCGTTGCTGACGCGGGTAAATGTAGAAAAGAAGAGCTGGGATTTGCAGCTACGCAAGTTCTCGAAAGGCATGCTACAACGCGTCGGTCTAGCTCAGGCCCTCATCAATAATCCTGAGATTGTGTTCCTCGACGAACCAATGAGTGGGCTCGATCCAGTCGGTCGTCGCGAGGTGCGCGATTTGGTTGCCTCACTCCGCACCGAAGGAAAGACTGTTTTCATGTGTTCGCACATCCTCTCGGATATCGAAGTGCTTTGCGACAGCGTCGCGATTTTGAAAGGCGGACGACTGGCTCATGCAGGCTCGCTCGATGAATTGCGTTCGCGCGAAACCCGCCTTGTCGAAATTATAGCGACCGATGCCGCGGCCGAGGCTTTGAAGCAACTAAACATAAACGGGAAAGTTACGGAGACTGCGAGCGGAATCAGCATTGAAGTTACCGACGAGAAAGAGGTTGACGGTGTTATCGCGGCTCTCAGAAGCGTGAACGGAAAATTGGTTTCAGTTCAGCCGGTGCGACAGTCGCTCGAGGAGCTCTTTTTTTGAAAATGACAAGTCTGTGTGACGACAATGATAACGCGCGTGTCAGAACCGCGAGGGGTAGCGACTGGATCATGTGATTGCCGATTGATAGCAGATGAAGTTCCTTCAATCGGAAATCCCGAAATCCCGACTGCACAATCGAATGATCCGGTCGCTACCGCTCGCGGTTCTGACACGATGGGCATTAACTCTAAAGCCTTACCGAAGTAGAAATCCAGTTACTTCCATTTTGGTGTTGGCGCGATCGTCGCTGTCCGTAAATCCATCGATGGTGATCGAGACGGGCATGGTCTTATTCGGCAGCAGTTCGCTCCGTCCGGTGACAGGAATCACGACGACTGTCCGCTGTCTGACCGGCTGGTTTTGGTGATCTACGACTGCAGCCCTAATCTCCAGGCCGTCGATGGTGCGGCCACTAAAGTTGCGCACCGTAGCACGTAAGGTCATCAAGATGTCCCCCAGGGCGCGCTTGGACTCGGTTGCGCAAAAAGGCGCGCCCGGCTCGAGACAATCTGCAGGTTCGTCGAGCACGATTCGAGTGTGATATTGATCCCACTCTGGCGAACCTGGCCGGATGGCGCCTTGCAACGTCGGTGGTGGACCCGGTGCCGCCGTCTTTCGCAGCAGCAGATAGAAAAAAGCGCCGATAAAGACCGCCGCAATTACCGCCACGACGACGATTATCTTACGCCGCGAACTGTCCTCGGGAATGCTGTGCTCAGCCGGCATCGTTTCTTTTGACGCTTATGTTACCTTACTTGTTCCGATCGCCGCGAGTGATTGAACGATGTAATCAATCCCATTCAAATGCGACTTCAGAAAGACCCGTGTCATCGGACGGACCTGGATTGGAGCCATAGTAAACGGACTTAATCACCAGTTTCACCCAACGGGTTCTGATCGATCCAACGTCGATCTTCTGACTCTCCATGATGTCGGCAAATGTCAGCTCCCGCGACGTGCCATCGGAAAACTGCGCGGTCACGCCGGCCAGACGATTGTTCTCGGCCCAAATCTGGGGGCTCTTGAAATACCCTGGCTGGATCAAAATGCGATGAACATTGATTTCGCGATCGAAATCGAAGCGAATCCACTCGCCTAAGCCGGGGCCGTCGACGCCTTCGATCCAAGCGGTGGTGCGCTTTCCATCGATTGCGTTCGAGGCGTAGTAAGTATTCGCCTGAAGCGCCAGCCGCACCGATGATGCCGACGCTGTGATTTTCAAAGGTGAGTTCGTTTGTGAATTCGTAGAACTGATTTCGTCAGAGCTGGGCGTCGCTTGGGGCGTCTTCTGATTCCCTCGATTACCTGGCGAGGGAGATGTGCCCGGGTTGGCTTGCGCTGATTCGTTACCACCCGACTGTCTGAGTACGAAGAACGCCGCGATGCCAACCAGAGCGAGCAACAGCACCGCGATTGCGATCACGCCGGCCGTCAGTAGCGGATTCGTCTGACGCACGACGCGCTGCTCGGAACCAATACCGCCACCGCTCAAATAGGATGGAACTGTGGGGCCGGAGGATTTCAAAGTAGGACCACCGCGCGGCGGCATGATTTCGGTCGCTGGCGCGTTCGAGTCGTGCGCGCTGAACAGCGGACTGCCATCCTCAAGACAGAACCTCAGCGTTTCGTCCGTATATTGCCGGTTGCATTTTGGACATCGCTTCATGTCCGATAAGCTTTAGCTTGTCGATTGTCTGGTCGAGGAAACGCCAACCACGACGAACTACTAAGCGACCACTCCTTTCGACTTCTCTTGAATGATTGCTACTGCTTCCTCAGGTGTCTTCGCAAAATCCAGAATCTTAACGTCATCGTCATTCACTGCAAGATGGCGTTGCCACTCGCGCACGATCGGCGGCCAGCAATCGCCGAGCAGGACCAGCGGCCTTGGGTCTAGAACTCCGGTTTGCAGCTTGTTCCAAACCAGAGAGATTTCCGTAACCGTGCCCATGCCGCCACGCAGAGCGATGTATCCAACGGAACGCGTGATCAATCGCTGAAGACGTTCATAGAAATGTTCCGACGGCACTTTCTCCGTTAAATAACGATTCGGCTCGGACTTGAACTGATTCATCGTGATGCCGATGACGCGCCCACCGCGTTCGTGCGCGCCACGGCTCGCGGCTTCCATCACTCCGGAGTAGCCGCCCGTGCAAATCGTTAAGCCAGCATCAGCCAGCAGTTCGCCGACGCACAGCGCCTGTGCGTATTCCGGATCAGACTCGCGACACTTGGAGCCGCCGAAAATCGTCACGATTCGTTCCGGGGTTGCGCTCACTGGGCAACCTCGCCGCTCATCATGAGCGATCCCACTCGTTTGTATTCTTCGTAGTCTTCCCTGCTCTTGAAAGAACTGCCCGTGTAATCGTCCGGTATCGGAGTGGGATCAAATAGACGCTGGTCGCGGATATTTACGAAACCGGCATCGATGAATAACGAATGGTAGTCCTCCACGCTGAGCAGCTCGACCGGGACATTCAAAGTATCTATCCATTGATGCGTGGCTTCGTTCTCCCAATAAAGATCCACTACCGCGACGAACAATCCTCCCGGTTTCAGGACGCGATGAATTTCTTTGAGCGCCTTCGGAATATTCCGGTAGTAATAGAGCGACTCCATCGAAAATGCGTGGGTGAATTCATGATCGCTGAATGGAAGCTGTTCGGCGCTGGCGATTTCGAAATCAACGTTAGTTTGCGACTGCGAAGACTCGCGCGCGACGCGGATCATCTCATCAGAAATATCAATGCCTGCGACGCGGCCGTTGAATGCA
>WNGH01001847.1_pt1 | contig 20729 bp, 18 predicted proteins | sample 5400631 | NCBI WGS metagenome assembly WNGH01 (sample SAMN13153373, study PRJNA577476) | soil metagenome | isolation source: 115 cm soil or saprolite under Garry oak tree replicate 1 | place: USA:California | collected 2016-06-15
TCGGACGAGATACGGCCCGTGGAAAGAAGGACCAGGTCCTCGGTGGCGATCCCGCGGCGCAACGCCTCGCCCTTGATCTTGTCCACGGCGTTGTGGCGCCCGACGTCCTCGGCGACGACGAGCAGCCGCTCGCCGTCCCAGAGGCCGGCCCCGTGGATCCCGCGCGAGCGCTGGTACTCGACGGCCGCGGTGAAGAGCGCCTTCATGCCGCGGCCGAGCTGCTCGGGGCGCACCCGCACGGCGGACGCGAGGCGCGGGAAGAGCCGGTGGTCGATCCGGAACGTGATCCCGCCGCCGCAGCCTGAGGTGAGGATGCGCTCGACGGGCAGCGTCACCGGGCGCCGGAGGATCACGTCGCCGCGCCCGTCGACGGCGGAGACCTCGACGCTCAGGACGTCCTCGAGGCCGGCGATCACCTTCTCCATCCAGAGGTAGCCGACGATGAGATCTTCCAGCTTCAGCGGCGTGCAGAGCAGCGTGAGGAACTTCTCGCCGTTGACCCAGAGCGTCAGCGGCTGCTCGCGGACGACATCGGCCGCGACCTCGCGCGCACGCCCGTTCTTGACACGAAGATACGTCCGCATGACGGTTCCGTGATTCTAGCGCGGGTAGAGGACCCGCACCAACGTGAGCCCGTGCGCCGGTGCCGTCGGACCCGCGCGGGTCCGGTCGCGCGAGGCCAGCACGTCGGCGAGCCATGCGGGCGGGCGGGCGCCCCGGCCGACTTCTATCGCGCTGCCGACGACCACGCGCACCATATGGTGGAGAAATCGGTCGGCCGAGACGAGGATCGCCACCCGCTGCCGCCGCTCGAGCACGTGCAGCGCGCGCACGCGACACTCGGGAGCGACGTCGCGACCTGCCGCGGCGCAGAAGGCCCCGAAATCGTGGCGTCCGTGGAGGCTTCGCAGACCGCCCCGGTGTCGAGCAGGTAGAGGTACCGCTTGCCCGCGGCGTGACGGCGCGCGTCGAATCCCGGGTCGGCGTCGGCCGCGTCGAGGACTCGGATCTCGGGCGGGAGCGCGGCGTTGAGGGCGCCGACCACCGCAGCCGGGAGGAGCGCCGACTGCCCCGTGAGCGACGCGGTCTGGCGCAGCGCGTGCACGCCCGCATCGGTCCGGCTCGCGCCGACCAGGCGCGCGTCCTCGCCGAAGAGCGGCCGGGCGGCGGAGAGCACGTGGCCCTGGACCGTCGGTGCGTCGGGCTGCACCTGCCAGCCGTGGAAGGGCGCGCCGTCGTAGGCGAGCGTCAGGCGGAGCGTGCGCCGCGGGACTATCGCGGCGGCGGGCGGCGGCGCGGCGATCGATAGGGCACGAGCGTCAGCCACACGACCGCCACGATGAGGAAGATGAGCCCGCTCGAGACCGTCTGCGACGAGAAGCTGTCGAGGACCGCGTCACCGCCGGGCTCCTGCTGGCGCAGCCACTCGCCGCGATCGAAGTCCTTGGGCTCGTAGTAGCGCGGGCTGTAGCCGGTCATCGTCTCGACGAACCGCACGACCGGCGGCACGGCGACGTAGGCGACGGCCATGATCGTCAGGACGACGGCGAACTGGAAGCGTGCGCGGTGACCGAAACGCCGCCGGAGGGCGCGGCGGAGGCCGAGCACTCTCACCCGTTCACGACCAGCTCCGCGATCTGCACCGCGTTCGTGGCGGCGCCCTTGCGCAGCTGGTCACCCACGACCCAGAAATTGAGTCCGTTCGGATGCGAGAGGTCTTCGCGGATCCGCCCGACGACGCAGTCGTCCTGCCCCTCCACGTCCACGGGCATGGGGTAGCGGCCCGCCGCCGGCTCGTCACAGACGCGGAGACCCGGGAAGCGCTCGAAGACCTCGCGCGCCCGCGCCGCTGTGACCTTCGACTCGGTCTCCACGCTCACCGCGATCGAGTGGCAGGTGAAGACCGGCACGCGCACGGTCGTCGGCGCGATCCGGAGATCCGGCAATTCCAGAATTTTGCGTGCCTCGTTGACGAGCTTCCACTCCTCGCCCGTATAGCCGTCGGGCATGAACGTGTCGATGTGCGGGATCAGATTGAACGCGATCGGGTGCGGGAAGTGCTGCGGCGTGATCGCCTCGCCCCGCGCCCACGCCAGCGTCTGCCGGCGGAGCTCGTCGATGCCCTTGACGCCGGCGCCCGAGACGGCCTGGAAGCTCGTGGCGACGACGCGCGTGAGCCGTCCGGCGTCGTGCAGCGGCTTGAGCGGCATCACGGCGACGATCGTGGTGCAGTTCGGGGAGGCGAGGACACCCCGGTGCAGGCGGGCCGCGTGCGGATTGATCTCCGGCACGATCAGCGGGACGTCCGGGCTCATCCGGAAGGCGTTGGACTTGTCGACCACGATCGCGCCCGCCGAGACGATCATCGGCACGTATTCCTTCGACTGTGCCGAGCCGGCCGCGCAGAAGGCGATCTCCACGCCCTTGAAGGCCTCGGGCTCGATCCGCCGCACGCCCACGGCCTCACCCCGGAACGACACGGTCTTGCCCACGGAACGCTCGGAGGCGAAGCAGCGCAGCTCGCGCACCGGGAACTTCCGCTCCTCCAGGATTCGGAGCGTCATCTGCCCCGCCGCGCCGGTGGCGCCGACGACCGCGACCGTCACACCCGATGCCATCAGTACTGCGCCTCCACCTCGCGCACGATCAGGTCTCCCATCTGCCGGGTCCCGAGCGCCTTCTCTCCCGACCGGGCGATATCCCCGGTCCGGTGACCCGCCGCCAGCACGCGCTCGACGGCGCGCTCGATCCGGTCCGCGTCGGCCGACATGTTCACAGAGTACCGCAGGAGCATCGCGGCCGACAAAACCGAGGCGATGGGGTTGGCGATCCCCTTGCCGGCGATGTCGGGCGCGGTTCCGTGCACGGGCTCGTAGAGGCCGACGCGACCGCCACCCGCCCCCGCGAGGCTTCCACCCGCCCCCGCGAGGCTTCCAATGGACGCCGACGGCAGCATCCCCATCGAGCCCGCCAGGATCGCGGCCTCGTCGGACAGGATGTCGCCGAAGGTGTTCTCGGTGACGAGCGTGTCGAAATGCGTCGGCCGTTGGACCAGCGCCATCGCGCAGTTGTCGACGAGCACGTGCTCGAGCGTGACGTCCGGGAACTCCTTGCCCACGCGCGTGACGGTCTCGCGCCAGAGCTGCGAGACGACGAGCACGTTGGCCTTGTCCACGGAGGCGAGGCGCTTGCGGCGCTTCCGGGCCACGTCGAAGGCGACACGCGCGACGCGCTCGATCTCGGCCGTCGAGTACACCATCGTGTTCACGGCGCGGGCCGAGCCGTCGGCGGCCCGCTCGACCCCGCGCGGCTCGCCGTAGTAGAGGCCTCCGGTGAGCTCGCGGATCACCACGAGGTCGGTCCCGTCGACAACCTCGCGCTTCAGCGGCGAGGCGTCCACGAGGAACGGAAAGCACTTGGCCGGGCGCAGGTTCGCGTAGAGGTCGAGCTGCTTGCGCAGGCCGAGGAGCCCCCGCTCGGGCCTCTGCTCCTGCGGCAGATCGTCCCACTTGGGGCCGCCCACCGCGCCGAAGAGAATCGCGTCCGCCTTCAGGCAGAGCGCCAGCGTCGCGGGCGGCAGCGGCGCGCCCGTCGCGTCGATGGCGCCGCCGCCGACGAGCCCTTCCTCGAAGTCGAAGGTCGTCCCCGAGCCTTTCCCCACCGCCCGGAGCACGCGCACGGCCTCGGGCGTGACCTCCCGGCCGATCCCGTCGCCGGGGAGCACCGCGATCCTGTGGCTCATGGCTTGGGCGTCACACTCCCCCGGCTTCCTTGGTGCGTTGGCCGGAGGTCAGCATCCGGTTGAGCGCGCTCAGGTAGGCGCGCGCGCTCGCCTCGATGACGTCGGTCGAGGAGCCCTTGCCGGAGACCAGCGTGCCGTCGAAGTCCACCTTTACCGCCACCTCGCCCAGCGCGTCCTTGCCGGACGTGGCGGCGCGGATCGCGTAATCCTGGAGCCGCCCCTTCATGCCGGTGATGGCGTCGATGGCGGCCAGCGCCGCGTCCACCGGGCCGTCGCCGACCCCCGAGTCCTGGTACGACTCGCCCTCCTTCTTGAGCTTGACGGTCGCCGACGGGATCACCCCGGTGCCGCTGATGACGTGCAGGTACTCGAGCTCGTACACCGCCTTCGCCTGCGTGGCCTCGTCGGTGACGATGGCGATGAGATCCTCGTCGAAGACTTCCTTCTTCCGGTCGGCGAGATCCTTGAACCCCTTGAAGGCCCGGTCGAGATCGCCGCCCGCCATGGTGAAGCCCAGCTCCTTGAGGCGGGCCGAGAGCGCGGCGCGGCCGGAGTGCTTGCCGAGGACGAGCTTGTTCGACGGCCGCCCGATGTCCTCGGGCTTCATGATCTCGTAGGTGAGCTTCTCTTTCAGGACGCCGTCCTGGTGGATGCCCGCCTCGTGGGCGAAGGCGTTCTCGCCGACGATGGCCTTGTTCGGCTGGACGTGGATGCCCGTGATGTGGGAGAGGAGCCGCGAGGTGCGGAAGATCTCCTCGGTCTTGACACCGGTCTCCACCCCGAAGAAGTCCTTGCGGGTGCGGAGCGCCATGACGATCTCCTCGAGGGAGGCGTTGCCCGCCCGCTCGCCGATACCGTTGATGGTGCACTCGATCTGACGCGCGCCGTTCATGACGCCCGTCACCGAGTTGGCCACTGCCTGGCCCAGATCGTTGTGGCAGTGCACGGACAGCACGTACTTGCCCGCGTGCCGCTTGAGGCGCTCCTGGATCCGCGCGATCCGCTCGCCCCACTCGCGCGGGATGGCGTAGCCGACCGTGTCCGGGATGTTGATCGTCCGGGCGCCGGCGTCGATGACCGCCTCCAGCACGTCGCACATGTAGTCGAAGTCCGAGCGCGACGCGTCCTCGGGCGAGAACTCGACGTCCTCGCAGTAGCCGCGCGCGTGCTTCACCGCCTCGACCGAGGCAGTGAGCACCTCGGCGCGCGACTTCCGCAGCTTGTACTTCAGGTGGATGTCCGACGTCGCGACGAAGGTGTGGATGCGGGGTCTCCGCGCGTACTTGACCGCCTCCCAGCACCGGTCGATGTCGCCGAGCCCGACGCGGCTGAGGCCGCAGATCGAGGGCGCGCCGTCCAGGGTGCCGACCTGCTTGGCGACCTCGCGCGTGGCCTCGAAGTCTTCCTCCGACGAGATGGGGAAGCCGGCCTCGATGACGTCCACGTTCAGCCGCGCCAGCTGCCGGGCCATCTCCAGCTTTTCCATCGCGTTCATCGAAAAGCCGGGAGACTGTTCGCCGTCACGCAGCGTCGTGTCGAAGATGATGACGCGATCGGTGCTCTGAGCGTTGCTCACCGTGATTCCCCCCTCTGCTACGGCTGTTCTTTTCCGGGCGCCTCCGCCGGCGCGTGCGCGGGCGCGAGCTGCCGCCCCCTCAGGACCCAGACGACCGGGCCCGACAGCGCGTAGCCGGCGAAGACGAGGAACAGGAAGACGTCGTGTTTGGTGGCCACGAGCATCGCGGTCAGGACCAGCACCAGCAGTGTCTGGACCGGCCGCCGACGCGCGAAGTCGACCTCCTTGAAGGACCAGTAGCGGAACGTCGAGACCATCAGCAGCGCGACGCAATAGGTGCCGACGGCGAGCGCCGTGCGGAGCGGGCGCGTGAGCTCCTCATCCTGCAGCAGGATGACCGCCGACGCGACCACCGCCGCGGCCGCCGGGATGGGCAGGCCGACGAACCAGCGCCGGTCGCTCGCGCCGGTGATGACGTTGAACCGGGCCAGCCGCAGCGCCCCGCAGACGACGAACAGGAAGGCGCCGAACCACGCCGCGCGGCCGAGCGTCGAGAGCGCGAATGCATAGAGCATGAAGGCCGGCGCGACGCCGAACGAGACGACGTCGGCGAGCGAATCGAACTCGACGCCGAACTGGCTCGTGGCCTTCATCAGGCGCGCCACACGGCCGTCGAGCATGTCCATGACCATCGCAACGAAGAGCGCCAGCGCCGCCTCGGTGTAGCGCTGCCGTGTGGTCAGGACCATGGCGAAGAAACCGCAGAAGAGGTTCCCGGTCGTCAACAGCGCCGGCAGCAGGAAGATGCCGCGCCTGCGGCGCTCGCGCAACGCCCGCCACGAACGGTGCCGGAGTCGCTGTCTGCCGTGCCGGCGAATCATCTCAGTACTCCTAGGACCGTCTCGCCGCCGCGCACCCGGTCGCCCGGGCTCACGCGCACCTCGGTGGAGCGCGGCATGTAGCAATCGGTCCGCGAGCCGAACCGGATCATCCCGAAGCGCTCGCCCGCGGCGAGCTTGTCGCCCGCCCCCACCCGACACACGATCCGTCGCGCCACGACGCCCGCGATCTGCACGACGGTGACACGCGCGCTGTCACCCTGCAGGCGCAGCGCGCAGCGCTCGTTGAGCTCGCCCGCATCGGGGTCGTACGCGGCCAGAAAGCGACCGGGCGTGTACGCGGTGTCGACGACGAGGCCGGCGATCGGCGCCCGGTTGACGTGCACGTCGAGCGGTGACAGGAAGATCGACACGCGCACCGCCGGCCCGACGAACGGATCCACCGCGTCCTCGACGCCCATCACACGCCCGTCGGCGGGCGCGAGCACCGCGCCGGGCGTTGTGGGCGCCAAGCGCTCCGGGTCGCGGAAAAAGCCCGCTGACGCCGCCGCGGCAGCCGCGAACGGCAGCGCGAGCCGACGCCGGCCGACCAGCGCGAGCACGGCCGCCACGGCCGCCGGAACGGCGACGAACGGCCAGCCCTCGCGCGCGAGCGGGAGCTTCATCACACCCTCGGCGGCTTGATCCAGGACATCATCGCCCGCAGCCGCTTACCGACTTCTTCGATCGGGTGCTCCGCTTCCCGCCGCCGCGTCGCGAGGAACGAGGCGCGGTTAGCCTGGTTCTCGAGCACCCACTCGCGCGCGAACTGCCCCGACTGGATCTCGGCGAGAATCTTCTTCATCTCGGCCTTCGTCTCCGGACTCACGATGCGGGGACCGCGCGAGTAGTCGCCGTACTCGGCGGTGTCGGAGACCGAGTAGCGCATATACGCGAGCCCGCCCTGATAGAACAGGTCGACGATGAGCTTCATCTCGTGCATGCACTCGAAGTACGCGACTTCCGGCTGGTAGCCGGCCTCGACGAGCGTCTCGTAGGCGGCCTTGATCAGGTGCGAGATGCCGCCGCAGAGCGCCGCCTGCTCGCCGAACAGGTCGGTCTCCGTTTCCTCCTTGAATGTCGTCTCGATCACGCCGGCGCGCGTGCAGCCGACACCCTTGCCGTAGGCGAGCGCCACGTCCTTCGCCTTGCCGGTGACGTCCTGCTGCACGGCCAGGAGGCCGGGCACGCCCGGCCCCTGGGTGAACAGGTCGCGCATCACGTGCCCGGGCGCCTTCGGCGCGATCATCGCCACGTCCACGTCGGGCGGCGGCACCACCTGGTTGAAGTGGATGTTGAAGCCGTGGGCGAACATCAGCATCTTGCCCTTGCCGAGACCGCCCCGGATCTCCCGCTCGAAGACATCGCGCTGGCTCTGGTCCGGCAGCAGGATCATGACGACGTCGGACATCTGCGCGGCCTCGTTGACGATCGCGACGCGCAGCCCGTCCTTCTCCGCCCTCGCCCAGCTCTTCGAGCCCTTGTAGAGGCCGACGACGACGTCCTGGCCCGAGTCCTTGAGGTTGAGCGCGTGCGCGTGCCCCTGACTGCCGTAGCCGATGATCGCGACCTTCCGGCCCTTCAGCAGGCCGAGATCGGCGTCCTGGTCGTAGTAGATCTTTGCCGGCATTCCGTTCCGTTCCTTTCGTCTGCGGAGTTAGTCCGCGAACCCGACGATCCTCGGGTCGTCGGCGGGCCGAGGACGCCGCTCACGCGCCGGCTCGGCCTTCCGCACGCGCGTCTTCGACCCGCGCGCGATCGCCACCTTGCCCGTGCGCACGAGCTCCTGGATCCCCGTCGGTCGCAGCAGCTCGACGAGCGCCTCGAGCTTGCCCTCATCGCCCGTCGCTTCGAGCGTGAACGACGTCGGCGTGACGTCGACGACCCTGGCGCGGAAGATGTCGGCGGTGCGCAAGATCTCGGCGCGGTGCTGCGGCTCGGCGTTCACGCGGATGAGCATCAGCTCGCGCTCGACGTGGCCGTCGTCCGTGAGGTCGTTCACCTTGATCACGTCGATGAGCTTGTGGAGCTGCTTGGTCACCTGCTCGATCACGAACTCGTCGCCGGTGACCACGAGCGTCATCCGCGACACCGCGGGGTCCAGCGTCTCGCCCACGGACAGGCTCTCGATGTTGTACCCGCGCGCCGAGAAGAGCCCCGCGACGCGCGAGAGCACACCGAACTTGTTCTCGACCAGCACGGCGATCGTGTGCTTCCGCGGCTCGCTCCCGTTCTGCATCTAGAACCCCGTCTGCGACTTGGCGGCCTTGTCGCGCACTTCGCTGCCGGGTAGCGCCAGGATCATGTCGGTGTTGGCGCCGCCAGCCGGCACCATCGGGAACACGCACTCGTCCTTGTCCACGCAGACGTCCAGGATGACCGGCGCGGGCGTGCTGATCATCTTCTCGATCGCCGGCACGAGCTCGCTCGGCTTCGTCACCCGGAGCCCGACGCACCCGTAGGCCTCGGCGAGCCGCACCCAGTCCGGAACGCCCGGCAGGTCGATCGCGCAGTAGCGCTCCTTGTAGATGATCCGCTGCCACTGGCGGACCATGCCGTGACCGCTGTTGTTGATGATGACGGTCTTGACCGGGAGGCCCTCGGTGAAGCAGGTGGCCATCTCCTGGCTGTTCATCTGGAAGGATCCGTCGCCGTCGATGTTGATGACGAGCTTGCCCGGGTGCGCGGCCTGCACGCCCATCGCCGTCGGCAGCCCGTAGCCCATCGTGCCGAGACCGCCGGACGTGCACCACATGCGCGGATGCCGGAACCGGTAGTACTGCGCCGCCCACATCTGGTGCTGTCCGACCCCGGTGACGATGAAGGCCTCACCGTTCGTGGCGTTCGAGAGCTCCTGCATGACGTACTGCGGCTTCACGACGTCGTCGCTCCACTCGTAGCGGAAAGGATTGTCCCGCTTCCACTGCGCGATCTGCTCCGCCCACTGGCGCCGCGCTTCGCGGACGCCGGGCGGCAGCTCCCCCTTGAGCTCTTCGCGGATCTCTTTCAGGAGAGCCGCCAGGACGCGCTTGCAGTCGCCGACGATCGGCACGTCCACCTTGATGTTCTTGGAGATGGACGACGGGTCGATGTCGATGTGGATGATCTGGGCGCTGGGGGCGAAGGCGTCCACGCGTCCGGTGACGCGATCGTCGAACCGCGCGCCGATGGCGACGAGGACGTCGGAGTGGTGCACGGCCATGTTCGCGTAGTAGCTGCCGTGCATGCCGAGCATGTCGAGCGAGAGCGGGTGCGCCATCGGAAACGCGCCGAGCCCCATGAGCGTCTGCGTGAGGGGAATCTGCGTCAGCTCGGCGAGCTGGAGCAGCTCCGGGCTCGCGTCGGAGGAGATGACGCCGCCGCCGACGTAGAGCACGGGCTTCTTGGCGCGCGCGAGCAGCTTCGCCGCTCGCTTGATCTGACCCGGGTGGCCGTCGTAGTTGGGGTTGTACGAGCGCATCTGGACGCGCTCCGGCCAGACGAGTTCCCACTCCTTGACCAGCACGTCCTTGGGCAGATCGACGTGGACCGGGCCGGGGCGCCCCGTCGAAGCGATGTGGAACGCCTCGCGGATGATCGGCCCCAGATCCTTCCCGTCCTTCACGAGGAAGTTGTGCTTCGTGCACGGCCGCGTGATCCCGACGTTGTCCGCCTCCTGGAAGGCGTCGTTGCCGATCAGGTGCGTCGGCACCTGGCCGGTGAAGGCGACGATCGGAATCGAGTCCATCATCGCGTCCTGGAGCGCGGTCACCAGATTGGTCGCCGCCGGCCCCGACGTGACGAGGCAGACGCCGACCCTTCCCGTCGTGCGCGCGTAGCCCTCGGCGGCGTGGCCCGCGGCGGCCTCCTGGCGGACGAGAATGTGGCGCAGCCCCTTGAAGTCGTACAGCGCGTCGTAGATCGGCAGAACCGCGCCGCCGGGGAGTCCGAAGATGACGTCGACCCCCTCGCGCTTCAGGGCTTCCAGAACGATTCGCGCACCCGGCATCTTCACGACCTGTCCCTCCTGCTTTGGAATCCCGGCCATCGCCGCGACTTCCTCCATGTCCGCCGGCTAGGCACGGTAGTCCGCGCCGCCGGCCTGGCGTTCCTTGATCCGTGCCTGCGCGGCGGCGAGACGGGCGCCCGGAATGAGATACGGAGAGCACGAGACGTAGTTCATCTTCACGCGGTGGCAGAATTCGACCGACGACGCCTCGCCGCCGTGCTCGCCGCAGATCCCGATCTTCAGATCGGGCCGCCGACTCCGACCCCGCTGGATGCCCATCTCGATCATCTCGCCGACGCCTTCCTGGTCGAGCACTGAAAACGGGTCGTTCGGCACGAGTCCCATGTCGAGATACTTGGGCAGGAACTTGGCCACGTCGTCGCGGCTGTAGCCGTATGTGAGCTGGGTCAGGTCGTTCGTCCCGAAGGAGAAGAACTCCGCGTGCTCGGCGATCTGGGCGGCGATCAGCGCGGCGCGGGGCACTTCGATCATGGTGCCGATGAGGTACCTCACGGCGACCCCGGTCTCCGCGATGACGCCGTCGGCCACACGCTTGGTCTGCTCGTACGTCTCCTTCATCTCTCCGACGGTCCCGGTGAGCGGAATCATGATCTCGGGCTCGACCCGCACACCCTGCTCGGCGACCGTGCACGCCGCCTCCATGATGGCGCGCACCTGCATGCCGTAGATCTCCGGATTCGTGATGCCGAGGCGACAGCCCCGATGACCGAGCATGGGGTTCGCCTCACGGAGCTTCTCGACGTTGGCGATGATCTCGTCGAGCCGCGCCTGCTCCTCGGGATTGATGCCGAGCGTCTCCAGCCGGCTCCGCTTCTCGACGAGCTCCTTGAATTCCTTCGGGTTCGGCAGGAACTCGTGCAGCGGTGGGTCCAGCAGACGGATGGTCACCGGCAGACCGTTCATCTCCCGGAAGATGCCCATGAAATCGTCCCGCTGGAACGGTCGGAGCTTCTCGAGGGCCGAACGACGGGTGGTCTGCTCACCGGCCATGATCATTTCGCGAACGATCGGGATGCGGTCGGCCGCGAAGAACATGTGCTCGGTGCGGACGAGCCCGATCCCCTCCGCGCCGAACTCGCGCGCGCGTCGGGCGTCCTCGGGCGTGTCGGCGTTCGCCCGGACTCCGAGACCCTCCGTTCGATAGCGGTCGGCCCAGGACAGGAACTCCCGCACCTTCGGGGTCAGCTTGCCTTCGACGAGCGCTATCGTGTCGAGGATCACCTCACCGGTTCCGCCGTCGACGGAGATCGAATCGCCCTCGCGGACAACCCGGCCGCCCACCTGGAAGATGCGGCGATGCTCGTCCACCGCGATCTCGGCGGCTCCGACGACGCAGGCCTTGCCCATTCCAACGGCGACCACCGCCGCGTGGGAGGTTCGGCCCCCGCGCGCCGTGACGATGCCCTCTGCGGCGTACATCCCGGCCACGTCCTCCGGGGAGGTCTCGGGACGGACGAGGATGACCTTCTCGCCCGCCCTCACCCACTCGACGGCGCGGTCGGCATCGAACACCGCCTTGCCGACCGCCGCGCCCGGCGCGGCGGCCAGTCCGCGCGCGAGCAGCCGTCCCCGCTCGATCGCCGAGGCCTTGTCCTTGACCTCGAATACGGGCCGGATCGCCTCGTTCACCTCCTGCGGCCGGACACGGAGGAGCGCGGTGTGCTGGTCGATCACGTGCTCGTCCACGAGGTCGTAGGCCACCTCCACGGCGGCGCGTGCCGATCGCTTGCCGGCCCGTGTCTGTAGCAAATAGAGCGTGCCGTCCTGCACGGTGAACTCGATGTCCTGCATGTCCTTGTAATGCCGCTCGAGACGGTCGGCGATCGCGAGGACTTGCTCGTAGATCGCCGGCATCCGCCGCTGGAGCGCCTCGATCGGCAGCGGCGTCCGGATCCCGGCGACGACGTCCTCACCCTGCGCGTTCGGCAGGAACTCGGCGTAAAAGCGGCGCTCGCCAGTGCGCGGATCGCGAGTGAAGCCGACGCCCGTCCCCGACGTCTCACCGAGGTTGCCGAAGACCATGGCCATCACCGTGACGGCGGTGCCCCAGTCCTCCGGGATCCCGTGAATGCGCCTGTACTCCGTGGCCTTCTTCGCGAACCAGGAATCGAAGACGGCGTTGATCGACAGCCTCAGCTGCTCCTTCACGTCCTGCGGGAAGGGGCGGCCGGTCCGGTCGCTCACGATGTCCTTGAAGGCGTCGGTGAGCTTCCGGAGCTCGGCCGCCGGAACCTCGGGATCGGTCTTGACCCCGAGCCGCTCCTTCACCGCTTCGAGCTCGGCGTCGAAAACCTCGCGCCGGATGCCGAGGACCACGTTCGCGAACATCGTGACGAAGCGGCGATAGCAGTCCCACGCGAAGCGCTCGTTGCGCGTGCGCGCCGCCAGCCCGTCGACCGTCGCGTCGTTCAGGCCGAGGTTGAGGATCGTCTCCATCATTCCCGGCATCGACGCGCGCGCGCCGGATCGGACCGAGACGAGGAGCGGCCGCTTGGGGTCGCCGAAGCCGGCGTCCGCCACGCTCTCGAGCCGACCGAGGTTCTCAAGCGCCTGCTCCCAGAGCCCTTCGGGCCACTCGTGACCCGCGCGGTTGTAGGCCGCCCACGCCTGGGTCGTGATCGTGAAGCCGGGCGGGACCGAAATGCCGAGGTTCGTCATCTCCGCGAGCTCGCACCCCTTGCCGCCCAAGAGGTTGCGCATGAGGGATGAGCCCTCGGCCTTGCCCTGCCCGAAGAAATAGACGTATTTGGTCATGGACGCGAAAAGTCCTTTGATTCTAGCATTCTACCCCGCCACGTCCCAAGGGCCGTCTCAGCTGCATGCCGCCTCCAAAAAGCAAGAGGGCCACGGGTCCGTCGACCCGTGGCCCTCTCGATCGTCCATCGCCACGGGCCGGTCTAGCCTGCCCGTGGCATCCGTCGTCGTGTCAGTCCGCGGATGCTCCGGGCAGGCCCGGCAGCGCCAGGAGAATGAGGCCCAGCAGCAGCACCCGCGTCGACGTTTGTCTCATGACCGGGCGAGTATACGTGGCGGAGACCCGCACGGTCAAGACGTCCGCTCGCGGCGGCGCCCGCCTCCCCGAGGGTTCCGCTCGGTGCCGACCACGAGCGACGCGACGGCCTCGAGGTGCTCGAGCGTCGCCTGCCGGGCGGCCTCGGGATTCCGCGCGGCGATGGCGGCGAGGATCCGCCGGTGGTCCTCGTGCGAGCGTGTCGGGCGGCCCGGCGTGTTGAGGGACTCCTCGCGGCTTTGCGTCAGCAGGTCCATCAACGCGTGCTGGACGCGCGTGATCGCGCGGTTGTGGGCGGCGACGCCCATCGCGGCGTGGAACTGCGCGTCCTGCGCGAAGCCCGTCTTGCCGGCGACGACCTCTTTGCCCTGCTCCTCGAGGATCCGCTCCATCTCCTGGATCTCCTCGGGTGTGGCCCGCTCTGCCGCGAGGGCCGCGATCCCGGGCTCGAGCAGTCGCCGCGCCTCGAAGAGCTCGCCGATCGCCTCGCGCTGCGAGGCCATGACGAGCGCGAGCGGCTCGATCAGCGCGTCGACGGACACCTCCCGGACGAACGTACCCTCTCCAGGCCGGATCTCGAGGAGGCCGAGGCTCTCGAGCGCGCGGAGCGCCTCGCGGACCGACGTGCGACTGACGACGAACTTCTCCGCAAGCTCGCGCTCCGGAGGCAGGCGATCGCCGCTCTTCAGACGTCCCTCGGCGATCATCGTCTTGACCTGACGGACGATCTCCTGGTAGATGCGCGTGGAACGGATCGGTGCGAGATCCATGCTCATAGCTTCTCCGGAATGCGCGCGTGGTGCCGCGTCGAAAACCACCAGCCGAGTATTACGAGCACGACGCCGAGCGCCAGCGGGAACGGGTGAAGATTCACGGTCAATCCTAGGGGCAGATCGTACTCGATGGGATGAGCGGGCGGCCAGCTTTGGACCAGGCGATCCTCCAGCACCATCTGGCCGGCTACCTTGCCCAGCACACCGCCACCGAGCCACACAACCCAGGCGTGGCGGTTCATGCGGCGCGCCAGCCAGCCGGCGCCCCAGACGACGATAGGCAGCGAGAGGCCGACACCCAACACGATCAATCGGAAATCATCACCGGCTGCCCCCGCGACCGCTAGTACATTGTCGAGGCTCATGGTCACGTCGGCAACGATGATGATCCAGATCGCCTCCCACAGGGAGGCTCCGCCGCGGATCTCCGATTCGACGCCCGTCTCGGACTGCACGAGCTTGAACGCGATCCAGGCGAGCAGTAGGCCCCCCGCGAGCTTCAGCAGCGGAATCTGCCACAGCCACATCACCACGCCCATGAAAATCAAGCGCAGCGCCACCGCACCGGCGGCGCCCCAAATCTGACCGAGCATGCGCTGGCGTTTCGGTAGTACACGCACGGCCAGCGCAATCACGAGCGCATTGTCCCCGGAGAGGAGGAGGTTAATCCAGACGATCTGGGCGAGGCCGACCCAGAACGCCGCGCTCGCCAGCGTGTCCACCAGCGCGCGGCTCAGGCCTCGCGAGGTGGCACGCCGCGCAATCGCCGCCACCACGGCGTCAGGACGGGCAGGATGAAAAAGAAGATCGCCACCGCCGTGATGGCGCCCGCGATCGGACGCGTGAAGAAGATCGCCAGCGATCCCTGGGACATGATGAGGCTCTGGCGGAGCGCGTTCTCGGCGAGGTCACCGAGCACGAGCGCCAGGACGAGCGGCGCGAGCGGATAGTCGAGCTTCTTGAAGACGTAGCCCACGACGCCGAAGATTAGCATGTACCACACGTCGATCATGCTGTTGTGCACGGCGTAGGCGCCGACCGCGCAGATGAAGACGATGAGGGGCGTCAGGATCGCGAACGGGATGCGGAGGATCGCCGCGAAGAGGGGCACGAACGCGAGCACCATCAGGACGCCGATGATGTTGCCCGTGTACATGCTCGCGATCAGACCCCAGACGAAGTCCGGCTTGTCCTTGAAGAGCATCGGCCCGGGCTGCAGCCCCCAGATGATGAGGCCGCCGAGCATGACCGCGGCCGTCGGCGAGCCGGGAATGCCGAGCGTGATCATCGGCATTATCGACGCGACGCCGGCCGCGTGCGCGGCCGTCTCCGGGGCGACGACACCCTCGATCTCGCCCTGGCCGAAGCGCTCCGGATGCTTCGAGAAACGCTTGGCGAAGGCGTAACTCATGAACGAGGCCGGCGTCGCCCCGCCGGGCTTGAACCCCATCCAGAACCCGATGAAGGAACCGCGCACGAAGGTCCGATAGTAGCGCGGCAGCACCTTCCAGGTGTCGAGGACGACCTTGAGGTTCATCCCCGTCGGCACGCCCCTGAACGACAGTCCCTCCTCCACCGAGAGGAGGATCTCTCCGATCCCGAAGAGGCCGATGACCGCCACGATGAAGTCGAACCCCTTCATGAGCTCGGTCACGCCGAAGGTCATCCGCAGCTGTCCCGTCACGATGTCGAGGCCGACGGCGGCCAGGATGAAGCCGAGCAGGATCGACACCAGCGATTTGAGCGGATTGCCACCGCCCAGCCCGATGAAGGAAGAGAACGTGAGCAGCTGGATGGAGAAGAACTCGGGCGGCCCGAACTTCAGCGCGATCTCGGCGAGCACCGGCGCGAAGAGCGTGATCAGCACGGTCGAGAAGAGCGCGCCGACGAAGGACGACGTGAACGCCGCCGTCAACGCCTGCCCGCCCTGTCCCTTCCGCGCGAGCGGATAGCCGTCGAAGGTCGTCGCGACCGACCACGGCTCGCCCGGGATGTTGAAGAGGATCGAGGTGATCGCGCCGCCGAAGAGGGCGCCCCAGTAGAGCGACGTCAGCAGAATGATCGCCGAGGTCGGCGGCATCGTGAACGTGAGCGGTAACAAGATCGCCACGCCGTTGGCCCCGCCGAGGCCGGGCAGGACTCCGATGATCGTCCCCAGGAGAATCCCACAAACCGCCACGAAGAGGTTGAACGGGGTGATCGCGATCTGGAAGCCGAGGAAGAGGTTCTCGAACCCCACGGCTCAGTACCCGAGCCACGTCTCGAGCGGCCCCTTCGGCATGGGCACGAGGAACCAGCGCTCGAAGACGAGGAACGTCGCCAGCGGGATGCCTACGCCGAGGACGATGACCGCCAGCCAGCCGTGGCGCCCGACCGAGCGCATATAGAAGCCGATGTAGAGAGCGGCGGCGACGTAGAGGCCGATCCAGTGCGTCAGCACCACCATGCCCACCGCCGGCGCGAGCACTGTGAGCACCGGCCGGAGCTGCTCGCGGCTCACAAAAGCCTCGCGCGCCCCGCGGCGCCATGCCTGGACGACGATCATCGCGCACGTGGCGAGCAGGATGACGCCGAGCCAGAACGGGAAGAACCCGCTCCGCGGACCGTCGGTCGACCAGCCGATCCCGATCCGGGCGCAATCGAAGACGACGATCCCGCCCAGCAGGGCGAGGACCGCCGCGGTGGCGAAATCGGCGGTCCGCATCTATTTCTTGAGCAGACCGCCCTTCGCCATCAGATCCTTGTGCTGCTGCTCGGCTTCCTCCACCCACTTCGCATACTCCGCGCCCGAGAGGAACGAGGGCTTCAGCGCGCCCTCCGAGAGGTACTTCTTGAACTCGGACGTGTCGTAGACCTTCTTGAGCAGCGCGACGTGCCACTCGACCGCTTCCTTCGGCATGCCCGGCGCACCGAAGAAGCCGCGCAGCATCAGGTACCGCACGTCCGCGCCGAGCGCCTCCTTGACGGTCGGAATGTCCTTCCACTCGGGCTCCGCCAGACGCGCGCCGTCGAAGACGGCGAGCGGCCGGACGCGGCCGGCCTTCCACTGGCTCGCGCACTCGATCGGGTTGTTGACCGTCGAGTCGACGTGCTTGCCGACGAGGTTGACGCACACCTCACCGCCGCCCTTGAACGGCACGTAGATGAACTTGAGCCCGAGCGCGTTTTCGAGCTGGATCGTGAGGATCTGGTCCTCCTGCGCCGAGCCCGTGCCGCCCATCTTGAAGGTGGTGGGCTTCGCCTTCACGGCGTCAACATACTCCTTGGCCGTCTTGTAGGGCGTCTCGGCGTTCACCCACAGGATGAACTCGTCGAGCGCCATCCGGGCGACCGGTGTGAGGTCACGCCAGTTGAACGGGATCCCGGTGTGGAGCGGCGTCGTGAACAGGTTGGACAGCGTGATGATCAGCGTGTGCGCGTCGCCCTTGCGGCCCTTCACGTCGAGGAACCCCTCGGCGCCGGCGCCGCCCGCCTTGTTGACGACGATGATCGGTCGGGGCGACAGCTTGTGCTTCTCGGCGATGAGCGAGATCAGGCGCGCCATCTGGTCGGCGCCGCCGCCCGTGCCGGCCGGCACGACGATCTCGATCGGCTTCGTCGGCTCCCAGGCCTGGGCGGAGCTCGGCGCCAGGACCAGCACGAGCGTGAGGACGAGGAACGAGGGAACGTCGAGCATCCGCGTCATTGAGGACCCTCCTTCTACCGTCTGGAGCGCGATCCCGCCAAGTGCACGATGGGGCCGGACGCCCCCGGGCGCCCGGCCCCACGCTGGATCGAACGAGCGGCCCGACGAGCGCTACTCGGCTTTGAGCGCGGCCTTCGCGGCGTCCAACCGCTTGAACGGCACAACGGCCGGGATCTCCCATTCGTTCCACTGCTGGTCGACCTTCGCCTGGAAGTACTCGAGGTCTTCCTCGGTGAAGTGCGCGAAGCGGCCCTGCTTCAGGAGGTATTCGCGCACCGGCTTGCGCGCGCGGCCTTCCACGATCGCCTTGGTCTTGCCGTAGTACTTCACCCGCCCGTCCTCGATCTCGTAGAGCGGGAAGATCCCGGTCTCGATCGCGAGCTCACCCAGCTCGTGGCTGAGCATCGGGTCATAGTCCCAGCCCTTCGGGCACGGGTCCAGCGAGTGGATGAAGGTTGGCCCGCCGATGGTGAGCGCGCGACGCACCTTGTTCATCATCTCGACGGCGTACGACGCGCACACCGTGGCGACGTAGCGGCACTCGGTATGGCCGGCGGCCATCATGCCCGCCATGTTCTTCTTCCAGCGCGTGTGGATGAGGCGCTTGGCGGTGCCGGGGGGGCTGAAGGTCGTGTTGGCGCCGTAGGGCGTCATGCCGGAGAGCTGGATGTCGGTATTGGCGTACGACTCGTTGTCGTAGAGGAGGATAAGCGAGTTGTACTCCTTGTGGGTCAGCGTCGCCGAGATGGCGCCGATGCCCATGTCGGCGCCGCCGCCGTCGCCGCAGAACGCGATGACGTTGATCGGCTCCGTCTTCATCTTCCCCTTCCGCATGAGCGACTTCAGCCCCGCCGCGGTGCCGAGCGCCGCCGAGCCGGATGAGCCGAGCTGGGTGTGCATCCACGGCACCACCCAGGGCGTCGTGTAGTACGTCGTGTTCGCGACGTACATGCAGCCCGTCGAGCCGAGCACGATCGTGCGCGGGCCGGCCGCCTTGACCATGAGCTTCATCACGAGCGCCGACTCGCAGCCCTGGCAGGTTCGGTGCCCGGAGGTGAAGTACTCCTCGAGCGTGACCTTCTTGACGCCGCGGAACGGCTCCAAGATCTGCGTCGCGTTGCTGAACGTTGTCTCCGGCATGATCTGGTCTCCTTACTCGCGCACGCCGAGCCAGTGCGTCTTGGCATCGGACTTGCCGGACTTCGCCGCACCGTAGCACATGTCGACACCCTTGTGGACGTCTTCGAGCGTCACCTCGCGGCCCCCCAGGCCGCAGATGAAGCTCAGCAGCGGGGGCCGCCGCTCGGCGTTGTACATCGCCGCGCGGATCTCGTTTGCCACCACGCCGGAGCCGAAGGGCGAGCCGAAGGAATAGTCGCGATCGATCACGCCGATCGCCTGGGCCTTCGACAGCGCCGCCACGATCTTCTCCGTCGGGAACGGGCGGAACCAGCGCAGCCGCAGGAGCCCGACCTTCTTGCCCTTTTGCCGCATCTCGCGGATCGCGACCTTGATCGGCAGCGAGATCGTCCCCATGCCCACCAGGATGATCTCCGCGTCGTCGGTCATGTACTCTTCGAACCACGGGTTCTCGGGCCCGCGCCCGAACACCTTCCGGAAGTCGGCGTACGCCTCCTCGATCACGGTGTAGGCGCGCGCCATCGCCTCGTTGTTCTGACGGCGGATCTCGATGACCCAGTCCTCGTTCGCCTGCGGCGCCACCGTGATCGGGTTGTCGGGGTGGAGCAGGAGGTCGCCGCGGTCGTAGCGCGGCAGGAAGCGGTTCACCTTCTCCTTGGGCGGCACCATCGTGATGGCCTGGGAGTGGGTCAGGAACGCGCCGTCGGCCGAGATCGCGAGCGGCAGGAAGACGCGCCGGTCCTCGGCAACCCGGTAGGCGATCAGCGTAGTGTCGAGCGCTTCCTGCGAGGTGTCGATCCAGCAGAGCAGCCAGCCGACGTCTCGCACGACGAGCGCGTCGTTGTGCTCGACGCCGAAGGCACCGGGGTCGTCGAGGGCGCGATTGCCCACGAGGGCGACCATGGGCACCCGCAGCGGGGGCGTCACGACGAGACACTCCATCGCGTACATCCAGCCCACCCCGGAGGAGCCGCAGAAGACGCGAGCGTTGACCATCGAGGCGTGCTTGACGATCTCGAACTGGCTGTGCTCACCCTCGGCGACGATGTACTCGGCGATGAGCTGGCCGTTGGCGATCTTCTTGGCGATCGCCTGCATGACCGTGTCGTAAGGCCGGATCGGGTATGCGGTGACGACGTCGATGTCGGCGAGCACCAGCGCCTCGGCAACCGCCTCGCTCCCCGAGATCAGGAGCTCTTTCTCGTCCGACGCCGCCGGCGCGGCTTTCGTCACAACTGCCATGTCGTGTCTCCCCTAGACCGTCTTGTGCTGCGCGTTCTCGCCCGGGATACCGGCGGTGATCTCGGTGCCGCCCGAGTCGAGCTCCTGCTTCAACTCTTCCTCGTACTGGCCGCGGAAGCGGAAACCGTGCGAGCGGACCGTGGCCTTCCTATCACCGATCTTCTCGTGCATCCACGTCTGATACGTGGCCTTGTCCTTGCGCCACATCTCCCACTGGCTCGCGTTGTCCTCGAACACCGACTCGTTGACCATCGTGATGCAGTGCTCGACGGGACACACGGCCTCGCACACCCCGCAGCCACAGCACGAGTCCATGTTCGCGTCGTAGGTGCCGTCGGGCATGACGTCGAAGCACGAGTCCGGGCACTGGATCCAGCAGAGGGTGCACTTGACGCACGTGTCGAAGTCGATCACCGGGCGCATCGTCCGGGTCGTGAACTTCTTGAAGTAGGGGTTCCGCTCGGGAACGTACCCTTGCCCGCCTTCTTTCGGCTTCCCGATGGGAATGGCGGGAATAGAGACGCCTTCGCGCATCTCCCACCACTTGGGCTTCTCGAACGAGTACGGGGTCTCGGGGTTGCCCTCGGTCAGCTTCACCGCGCGCGTCTCGAGGCGCTCGAAGGCCTTCTTCGCCGAGTCCACCTTGAGGTCCGACCCCCACTCCATCTCCTTGATCGCCTCACCCACCGCGGCGAGCGTGAGGAACTGCGGGGCGATCCGGGCGAGCGCGCCGA
>WNGH01001928.1_pt1 | contig 20725 bp, 18 predicted proteins | sample 5400631 | NCBI WGS metagenome assembly WNGH01 (sample SAMN13153373, study PRJNA577476) | soil metagenome | isolation source: 115 cm soil or saprolite under Garry oak tree replicate 1 | place: USA:California | collected 2016-06-15
ATCCTGCGGCACGCCGCGCCAGCCGAGGACCGTCAGATGCTCCAGCGCGGCGATCTGCTCGATCTGGGCCACCGCCCGCGCCTGCCGCCCGCCATCGCGGCCGGCATCGCGCCCGGCGTCGCCCGCGCCGTCGGCATCGCCAGGCAGGAAGACCAGCCCTGCCGCGTAGGCACCCCGCTCGGGCAGCGTGAACTCGCAGACCGAGCGGAAGAACTCGTCCGGGATCTGGGTCAGGATGCCTGCCCCGTCCCCGGTATCGGGATCGCTGCCCCTGGCGCCCCGGTGCTCCAGGTTGCGCAACACGGTCAGCGCGCTGGCCACGATGTCATGGCCGCGGCGGCCGGATAGGTCGGCTACGAAGCCGACTCCGCAGGCGTCGTGCTCGTAACGGGAGTCGTAGAGTCCATCGGCCGACGGGATTCCAGCAGGTGCCATCCGTACTCCTGTCGTCTCATCCGCCATCACATTCGGACAATGGGGTTGGGACGACGTCGGCCCTGCCGCGGATCAGATTCTCCGCTGGCTCATCGATGCCCGGAATCGGCCGGTCGATGCGTTAAGAGCGTACCCGGGATTGCGCGCGCGGAGAAGATCAGGGCCCCGGCGCCAGCCGGCTGCGCACCCCGGCGGCCAGGTCGGCGGCCAGGTCACGGACCTGCGCGATGGCGGCCGCCTGGTCGGCGGCGGCGAGCATGCGGGCGACGAACGCGGACCCGACGATCACCCCGTCCGCGAAGCCGGCCACTTCCGCCGCCTGCGCACGGTCCCGTACCCCGAGGCCGACGGCAACCGGCAGGTCAGTGCGGGCGCGGACCCGCCGGACCAGCCCGGCGGCCGCGCTGCCCACGCTCGCCCTGGCGCCGGTCGTGCCCATCAGCGACGCCGCGTAGACGAAACCCCGGCAGGCTCCGGTGATCAGGTCAAGCCGCTCGTCGGACGAGCTTGGCGCAACCAGGAAGACCGGGTCAAGCTGCTGCTCGGCGGCCGCCTGCAGCCACGGCTGCGCTTCCTCGGGGGTCAGGTCAGGCGTGATCATGCCGCTGCCCCCGGCGCCCGCGAGATCCCGGGCGAATGCCTGCACGCCGTAGTGGTCGACCGGGTTCCAGTAGGTCATCACGAGCACCGGCACGCCCGTGGTGGCCACCGCCGCGACGGTCCGCAGCACGTCTGCCACGCGGACGCCGCCGGTCAGCGCCCGGTGCACGGCCTCCTGGATCACCGGGCCGTCCATCAGCGGATCGGAGTAAGGCAGCCCGATCTCGATGCGGCGGCGATCGCGCTGTGCACGGTAGGAAAGCCGGCCGGCAGGTACCCGACCAGCGCGGCCCGGTTCTCCGCGGCCGCCTTCTCGAACGCGACGGTGACCGCGCTCACTGCCCGGGCTCCGCGGTGTGGCCGAACCACCTGGCCGCGATGTCCATGTCCTTGTCACCGCGCCCGGACAGGTTCACCAGCAGCACGGCGCCGGGACCAAGATCGCGGCCCAGCCGCAGCGCGCCGGCCAGCGCGTGCGCCGACTCGATAGCCGGGATGATCCCCTCCGTGCGGCAGAGCAGGGCGAACGCATCCATCGCCGCGGCGTCGGTGACCGGGCGGTAGCTTGCCCGCCCGGTGTCATGCAGCCAGGAATGCTCGGGGCCGACGCCGGGATAATCAAGTCCAGCGGAAACGGATTGCGTGTCGCTGGTCTGGCCGTCTGCGTCCTGGAGCAGGTAGGTGCGCATGCCATGAATCACGCCCGCGGAGCCGCCCGCCAGCGTCGCCGCATGCCGGCCGCTGGCCAGCCCGGCACCGCCGGCCTCGCAGCCGATCAGGCGGACTGCCTCGTCCGGGATGAACGCGTGAAAGATCCCGATGGCGTTGGACCCGCCGCCGACGCACGCGATCACTGCGTCCGGCAGCCGCCCGGCGGCGCTGATCACCTGGGCCCGCGCTTCCACCCCGATGACGCGCTGGAAATCCCTGACCATCATCGGGAACGGGTGCGGCCCCATCACCGACCCGATGCAGTAGTGGGTGCTGTCAACCGTTGACACCCAGTCGCGGAACGTCTCGTTGATCGCGTCCTTGAGCGTCCGGCTGCCGGTCGTTACCGGCACCACCTCGGCCCCGAGCATCCGCATCCGGACGACATTCAGCGACTGCCGCCTGGTGTCTTCCTCGCCCATGTACACGACGCAGTCCAGGCCGAGCAGCGCGCACGCGGTGGCGGTGGCGACCCCGTGCTGCCCCGCTCCGGTCTCGGCGATCACCCTGGTCTTGCCCATCCGCCTGGTCAGCAGCGCCTGGCCGAGCACATTGTTGATCTTGTGAGAGCCGGTGTGGGCAAGGTCCTCGCGCTTCAGCAGCACCCGGCAGCCGCCTGCCTCGGCGGCGAACCGCGGCACCTCGGTGAGCAGCGTCGGCCGGCCGGCGTAGTCGCGCAGCAATGCGGCGAGGTCAGCCTGGAAGCGCTGGTCCGCCCTGGCCTCAAGGTAGGCGGCTGTGAGCTCCTCCAGCGCCGACATCAGCGCTTCGGGAGCCAGCCGCCCGCCGTAGGGACCGAAGTGCCCGGACGCGTCGGGCCAAGCAGCCGCCGGGCCAGGCCCGGCGGACAGCGAAACGGTTCCAGGGATTGTCATCCGCGGTCGCCGCGCAGCGCGGGGTGCGAGCCCGCCGTCACCAGATCGGCGACCGCCGACCTCGGATCGCGGCCGGTTACCAGGCTCTCGCCGACGAGCACCGCGTCGGCCCCGGCCGCGGCGTAGGCGAGCAGGTCGTGCGGCCCGCGGATGCCGGACTCGGCGACCTTGACGATGCCTTCCGGGATCCGGGGCGCGAGCTGCCCGAAGACGCCGCGGTCGACCTTGAGCGTCGCCAGGTTCCGCGCGTTCACCCCGATGACCTTCGCGCCCGCGTCGATGGCCCGGTCAAGCTCGTCGCCGGTATGCACCTCGACCAGCGGGACCAGGCCAATCGACTCCGCCCGTTCTACCAGCGAGACCAGCGCGTTCTGCTCAAGCGCGGCCACGATGAGCAGCACCATGTCGCCGCCGTGGGCGCGGGCTTCCCAGAGCTGGTAGGAGCTGACCACGAAGTCCTTGCGCAGCAGCGGTACCCGGACGGCATCGCGGACGGCGGCAAGGTCCTCGAGGCTGCCGCCGAACCGGCGCGGTTCGGTGAGCACGCTGATCACGCGCGCGCCGCCGGCCTCGTAGTCGACCGCGAGCGCGGCCGGGTCGGCGATCGCCGCCAGCGCGCCCTTGGACGGGCTGGCCCGCTTGACCTCGGCGATCACCGCGACGTCGTCGCCCTTGAGCGCGCCGAGGACGTCGCGCGCCGACGCCGCCTTGCAGGCTGCTTCCTTGACCCGCTCCAGCGGTACCTGCCGCTGACGCGTCCTGAGGTCGGCGCGGACTCCGTCGAGGATCTCGTCGAGCACGCTCACGCGGTTCTACTGCCCCCTCGGGTGGGATGCCTGCCGTCCCGATCGTACCGAGCGGGCCCACGCCGCCCGGCATGCCCCCTGGTGGGCCGCGGGGGTCAGCCGCCCGCGCGGCCGCCGATGGCCCCCTCGGCGGCCTCCGCCAGCCCGGCCTCGCCGAGGCGCTGCCTGGCGCGTCCTGGCGGGCCGTTGAAGGCGCGCGCGACGGCCGGACGCAGCAGCATGCCGAGGGTGATGATCGCGAAGAGCGTGCCGCCGAGATAGCGCGAGGTGACGAACCGCAGCAGGCCGAACAGCACAAACGCGGCCTCCGCGCCCACCGCCAGCAGCCAGCGGGATGGGGTACCGGAGCGCACCACGAGGACGAGCCCGCACAGCGCCGCGACCAGCATCAGGGTGATCACGATGGAGGTCAGGTGACGACGGCTGTACAGCAGCCCGATCGCCGCGGCCAGCCCGGTCTGCGCGATGACCAGCCGGGTTACCAGCGCGACCAGCGGATGCGGCGGATCGGGGCTGGCGCCGCGGCGCAGCGTCGCACGGGCCGGGCCGTCCCCCGCTCCGCGCTGCCGTGCCCGCACTGAACACCTCCGCGATCTCGGAACCTCGGGACCCTGTGCTTCGAGCCTAACCCGGCCCGCCGCGGGTGGGGTCCTCGCCGCGGCTGAGCGATTCCCAGATGGCCGCGGCGTCCCTGGCGGCAGGCACCGGGGCCGCCGGGGATGCCGGGCGCGGCCGGACCCGTTCCGGCGCGTCGAACCGGCGAGACATGACCGGCCAGCCCGAGGCACGCCAGGTCACCAGCAGCCCGGCGGCGGCCATCGCCGCGGCTCCGGCCAGCGCGAGCAGGTGCCAGGGCAGGGCGGTCATGACCACGTGAGCGGAGAACCCGGCAATGGGCGGTGCGCCGCCGCCCTGCGCGCCGCCTGCCGTGACGGAGCCGGCCGTGCCCGGGCCTGCTGCGGCTGGCGATGCCGCGCTGCCGGACACCGCGGCGATCGCGTCGGCCGCTGTCACCCGCAGGCTCACGGCCGCCGCGATGCCAGCGCCGAACCCGGCCAGTGCGAGCCCGACCAGCCGCCGGGCGATGCCGTCGGTGGCAACCACGGCTGCCAGGCTGGCCAGGGCCGCCACCGCCAGCGCGGCGGCGGCCGGCACCAGGTCCTGGCCGGTGACCGGTGAGTCGCTGCCCGGCAGCGGGCGCGGGGCAGCCGTCCGCACGTGCGCCCAGTCCTGCCGGACGGCCAGGAACACCAGCCCGGCGCCGACCAAGCCGAGCAAGAGTACGAGCACCATCTCGCGGCGCGGCGAAAGACGCATCGAACCCATCGCGCGCATCAGCCTTCCCTTCGCCGCATCGTCGCCGCGGTCCGCGGCCGCCCGGGCGGCAGCTCCCGGCCCGGGGGTTGTCCCCCTTGCCGGGCGGCAGCGGGGGGCCCGGGGGGTTGCACCCCCGACTAGCACTGTCCCCCCGACTAGTACCGTAACGCGCGCGGTGTTACGGCAGCGGGCAGTGGCCTACCATCGCCGGATGAGCTATGCCCAGGATGAGCGTGCCGCCTTGTGCGCGCTGCTGGACGAAACCGGTCCGGCCGCGCCCACCCTCTGCGAGGGCTGGTCAACCCTCGACCTCGCCGCCCACCTGGTGCTCAGGGAACACCGCATGGACGCGGGCGCGGGCCTGCTCGGCGGCCCGCTGGCCGGCTACACCCGGCGGGTACAGCACAAGCTCAGCAAGCGGACGCCGTTCCCGCAGCTGGTGGACACCATCAGGAGCGGGCCGCCGCGGCTGTCCTTCTTCGGCCTCCCCGGCATGGACGAGCGGGCCAACGCCGTCGAGTTCTTCGTGCATCACGAGGATGTCCGCCGGGCACAGCCGGGCTGGCAGCCGAGGGTGATCGGCCATGGCCTGTCCGAGGCACTCTGGCAGCGCCTCAAGATGGCCAGGACGATTCTGCGGAAGGCACCGGTCGGAGTCGAGCTCGCCAGGTCCGACGAGCCGACGGCGACCCGGTCGGGCGCGCTGAGCATCCGGCTGACGGCCAACGCCCGCACCCCTGTCGTCACCGTCACCGGCACGCCCGCCGAGCTGACCCTGTGGGCATTAGGCCGGACGACGGCAGCGCAGGTCAGGCTCGACGGCAGCGAGGCTGACGTCCGGGCGCTCAACGCGGCCAGGCGGCGCCGGTGAGCGGCGGCTACCCCGCGGCGGCCCGGTCGAGCGGGAACGGCGGCATCATCCGCAGCTCCACGTTGCGGTCGGTGACCGCGCCGGCCCGGCCCGAGTCGGCGCCGAGGAAAGGGACGTTGGCGGCGAGCTCACGATGCAGCGAGGCGAGGCCGTCATTGGTCGTCAGCGACCGCGGCGCAACCGGGGCGTCATGGTCGACCATCGTGCAGACGATGCGCAGCTGCCCGCCGGACTCGATCAGCTCGACCAGCCGGGTCTGACACGGCCAGTCCACGACCGCACAGGTGGTGACCTCCCAGAATCCGCGTGCCGGGTGGTCCGGGTCGCGGCGCGCGCGCACCGCATTGGCGTGCGTATGACCGTTCAGCCACAGCACGACGTTGCCGAACCGGTGCAGCTGGGCGAGGATTTCGGCGCCGCCGAGCAACGGCTCGCCGCCCGGCCCGGCGTGGGCGGCACGGGTGTTGGTGAGTGTGTCGATCCCGTGGTGCGAGAACAGGATGGCCAGCCGGTCGTCGTGGCCGGTGCGGACCTGTCCGCCGTCCGGCCCGCGGTAGCTCGAATGCACCTCGGCGAGCCGCGCCTCAAGCCACCGCGCCTGTTCGCGGTCGAGGCAGCCGGCCGAGCCCCCGGCGAGGCAGTTGGTATCCAGCGCGATGAGGCGGGCGGCCGGCGTGTCATGCACGTAATACGCGGTGCCGTCGAGCCGGTTCTGCTCACTGAACCCGTGCCCGAGCGGGCGGGCGCCCGGCCGGAAGTGCGCTCCGACGAAGTCACCCCTGGTGATCGGCCTGCGGTCCGGGTCGGCCGTGATCGCCAGGGACGGGCCGGCCAGGAAGGTCTCTGGCCGCTCGGTGAACAGCTCAAGCGCCCGGTCGTGGTCGAAGCCGTCCGGCAGCCGCACCGGCTTCCTGCCGCCAACGAGCGCTTCGGCGATGGCCCGGGTCGCCCTGCCGACACCCTGGTTGAGAGCCTCGTGATTGCCGAAGCAGGAGAGCCACGGGATCTGCAGCCCGGCGGCGGAAAACGCGCGCAGCGCGCGCTGCAGCAGCCCCGGGTGATGCGGGAAGCCGAATTCGCGCCGGAAGATGTCGGGGCCACCCGCGCCGACGCCGTCCGGCTTCCAGAACATGTCATCCGGCCAGCTCAGCGCCTGGACCCCCGCATAGCCCGGCCCGCCGGAGTCCGGCCGCACGAGCCCGCCGTCAAAAAGGGCCAGGAAGGTCTGCACCTCGTTCCACTGCGCGTTGTCGATGGCGTCGCCGGTGGTCACCGCCAGCTGCGGCCGCATGCCGGTGGCCGGCCCGCGCGCTGCGTTAACCGTGCGGATCGTGACGTCGACCGCATGCGCGGTGAGCGCCTCCTGCGGGCGCTGCACCGGCACAATATGGATATACCTGGGATCGGCGAATTCACGGTTGAGGAACTCGAACCGGGTTGGCGACTGGATGTCAGCGAGCTGCAGATCGGTGACGTGCACCAGGCAGAGCAGCGGGCGGCCGGGCCGGCGGCCGGGCCCGGGATCGGTTCCGCCGAAGTCGTCGCGCACGACGTGCGGCTCGCCTTCGGTGATCTCGACGGCCCGGGAGGGCGCGCTGGCCCCGCGGCGCAGCACGCTGCCGGGCCCGAGTCGGCGATCGATGGTCAGTGGCGGATGCCCGCCGGTCATGCCTCGCTCACGGGCGGCGCAGCAGCGGACACGAGCACCGGGTCGGGGCGGATCGACAGCGTGACCCGGCTGCCAGCGGGCAGCGCGGTAGCGTCGGAGGTAGGGAGCTGGGCCAGGATCGTGGCGTCCCCGAGATCGACGGTGATACGGCTGGTCGCCCCGAGGAATGTGGTCGCGATCACGGTGCCGGTCAGCGGCCCGGGCTCGCCCGCGGCGTCCGAAGCCAGCGAGACCGCCTCCGGCCGCACTAGCGCAGTCACTGGCCCGGCCGGGGTCGAGGTGTCCACCAGCGGCAGATCGCGGCCCCGCACGGTCACGACGGCGCCGCTGACGGTCCCCGCCAGCCGGTTGGTGAGGCCGACGAACTCCGCGACGAACGCGGTCGCCGGGCGCGAGTAGACCTCGGTCGGCGGCGCCAGCTGCTCGATGCGGCCGTCCCGCATCACCCCGACCCGGTCCGCGATGGCCAGCGCCTCCTCCTGGTCGTGGGTGACGAACAGGGTGGTGATGCCGACCTCGAGCTGGATCCGGCGAATCTGGTCGCGCAGCTGCGCCCGCACCTTGGCGTCCAGCGCCGACAGCGGCTCGTCCAGCAGCAGCACCTGGGGCTCGATGGCCAGCGCACGGGCCAGCGCGACCCGCTGCTGCTGGCCGCCGGAGATCTGGTGCGGGTACCGGTCCGCCTGGGTGGAGAGGCCGACTAGGTCAAGCATCTCGATCGCCCGCCGGTCCCGCACTGCCCCGGCGACCCGGCGCAGCCGCAGCCCGAAGGCCACGTTCTGCCGCACCGTCATGTGCGGGAACAGGGAGTACGCCTGAAAGACCATGCCCATGTCGCGCTTGCTGGCCGGCAGGTGAGAGATGTCCCTGCCCGCGACGGTGACATGGCCGGCGTCGGCATCCTCCAGCCCGGCGAGCAGGCGCAGCGTGGTCGTCTTGCCGCAGCCGGACGGGCCGAGCAGCGCGATCAGCTCACCCGCGGCTATGGTCAGGTCCAGCCCGTCCAGCGCGACGACCGGGCCATAGCGCCGGCTGAGCCCCGATAGCCGCACCTCGACCCCGGTCCTGGTCGCGGCGTGCTGCGTTCTGGTCTCTGGTGAAGTCACGGGTGCTACCTCATCCCCGGCCGCGACGGCGGCGGCCGGCGTAGGACAGGATCAGCAGCAGGCCGAAGGCGAACAGCAGCGCGGCCGACGAGGTAGAGAACAGGACGCCGGCGTTCGTCGTGTCCCGGCTGATGTTGAAGAGCGCCACCTGCAGATTGACGTAGTTGAGGATCTCGGCGATGGTGAACTCGCCGAGGACGAGCGCCGCGCTCAGCAGCACAGCGTTCAGGATCGCCTGCCACATGTTCGGGGCGATCACCCGGAACATCACGGTGAACCAGCTCGACCCGAGACTGCGGGCGGCCTCCGCCAGCGTCCTGACGTCGATCGCGTTCAGGCCGGAGGCCAGTGCCCGGTACGCGTACGGCAGCGCCAGCACCACGTAGACCCAGAACAGCTGGAGCGTGGACAGGTTATAGCGCTCGATCCGGTTGTAGACCGGGCCGAGGCCGACCACCAGGACGATCGCGGGGATGGTCAGCGGCAGCAGGCAGAGGAACTCAAAGGTCCGGCTGATCCACTGCACCCGCAGCCGGATCCAGATCATGGTCGGCACCAGCAGCACGAACACCACCAGGCAGGTGATGACCGCGAGCTCCAGGGTGATCTCGATCGCGCCGAGCAAGCCCGGGTAGGACGTGATCTGCTGCCAGGCCGCCAGCGACCAGGTGCCGAGCTTCTTTCCTTCCAGGGAGAACCGGACCATCGCGATCAACGGCAGCAGGATGAAGAGCCCGAATAGGGTGAAGACCAGATAGCGGAACAGGTTCAGCCGCCTGCGCCGGCTGGCCTGCATGCCGCGCGGGCCCTGGACCTCCGCGCCAAGCGGCGACTCGCCGAGGGACGTTATTGCAGCCATCGCGCCGCCCGGCGCTGCAGTAGAGCGTATGCGGCCATGATGATCGCCACCATGATGACCATGCCCAGGGCGAGCACGGAGGAGTAGTTGGCGTTGCTGAGCCCGACCTCGCTGCTGATCGCTACGTAGATCTGCTGCGGCACGGTATAGGAGATCTGGTTTTCCCAGGCCTGGATCGTCGCGTAGGCCGACAGCGAGTTGGCGAACAGCAGCAGCGTCGCGCCGCAGAAGGCGGGCGCCAGCAGCGGGCCGCCGACATGTCGCCAGTACTGCCAGGCCGATCCGCCGAGGCTCTCCGAAGCCTCCCGCCATTGGACCTTCAGCCCGTCGATCGCGGGCAGGAAGACGAGCACCATGAGCGGAATCGAGAAGTACAGGTAGATCAGGTCGATTCCCCACGGGAAGTTGTAATACCAGCTGGCGTGGAAGAGGAATCCGCTGGTGGGGCCGATCGCCGCGTTGAATGCGAAGGCCAGGGTGACGCCGCCGAACTGCGCGAGCACGCCCGAGCCTGCCAGGTAGAGCCGGCGCACGGCCCCGTCCGGATTACCGGAAGCCACGCAGTACGCCAGGACCGCGCCGAGCGCCGCCCCGGCCACCGAGGTGGCCGCGCACAGCTCGAACGAGCCAATGAAGAAGCCTCGCACGGCCGGGTTGCCGAGCAGCGTCAGGCTGGTCAGATCCAGTCCGCCGGACGTGGTCCTGAACGCGTTCCAGATGACGATCCCGGTGGGCAGGAGCAGGAAGACCCCGACATAGCCGAGGAACGGCACGGTGCCGATCCAGGCGAGCGGAGGCCGGCGCCCGGCCCTGCCGGGCCGGGCGCCGGTCGCAGTCGTGGCAGCAGCGACGGCCATGTCCCCCGCTGCTTACTTCACTGCCTGGGCCCAGTGCGCTGACAGGTACGTGGCAGCGTCGGTGGCCTGGGTGGCGGACAGGAATACCGGTGCGCCTGCCACCGGCGGCAGCGCGGCAGCCGCCGCGGCATTGAGGGACTTGTCGCTGGTCATGGCCGCCATCTCGACCGGCCTTGCACCGCCCTTGAGCCACAGGTTCTGGCCGCCGCCGGCGCCCTGCGAGTAGAGGAACTCCTCCCACAGCCGGGCAGCCGCCGGGTGCGGCGCGTTCTTGTTGACGGCCTGCGCGTAGTAGCCGCCGAGGATCGCGTTCGACGGCACGAAGACCTTCCAGTTGGCGCCCTGTCCGACGACGCTTGCGGTGTTGAGGTAGTCCCAGTTGATCACGATCGGGGTCGTGCCCGCCTTGATCGTGGCGTTGGTCGCCTGCACCGGCACGAAGTTGCCGACTTGCTTGAGCTTGTGGAAGAAGTCAACGCCCTTGGCGATGCTGTCGGCCGTGCCGCCCTCCGCCAGGTTCGCCATCATCACGCCGTTGAGTGCGGCGTTGGCCTCCGTCGGGTTGCCGTTCAGCGCGATCGAGTTCTTGAACTTCGGGTCGAGCAACTGGCTCACCGAGGTGATCGTGCCGAACTTGGCCGAGTTGTAGCCAATGGACATGTAGCCGCCGTAGTCCTGCGTCCACAGCCCGTTGGTCTCCTTCTGGGTGGCCGGGATGGAACCCCACGTGCTGACCTTGTAGGGCGCGAACAGGCTGGTGCTGACCAGGGCCGTGGACATTCCGACATCCAGCACGTCCGGGGCCTTTGCCGTGCCGTTCTCTGACTTGACCGCGTTCACCTCGTCCTGGCTGCTGCCGCTCGGGTTGGCCGAGACGACCTTGATCCCGTACGTCGTGCTGAAGGCCTTGATGATGTTGCCGTAGTTCGCCCAGGTCGGGGGCAGGGCAATGACGTTGAGCGTGCCCTCCTGCTTGGCCGCTGCGACGAGCTTGCTCATCCCGCCCCCGGCCGAGGCGGAGGTCATCGTGGACCAGTCGGTCCCGCCGCCGGAACTCGACGAGCTCCCCGAGCAGCCAGCCGCCAGCAGCGCCAGGGCGCCGAGCCCGATCAGCGCAGATCGTTGTGGCGACCTCGCGCGAATGCCTCGTGTCAACTTTCCCATCCCCATCGCGTCGTCCCGTAGGCCGTGCCAAAAGCAATGTCAGGAGGCCGGCAGACCGTCCCCGCGAGCACTATTTCGGCCTAAATGCCTAAAACGTTTTGCATCGGTATGCTGACGCAGCGGGCTCACGGGTGTCAAGGGACGTTACCTAGATGACGCCGGCCGCAACCTGATGTTCATCGGGGCAGGTGAGCAGCGCGTAACCGGGGGGTATCCGGCGGCTGGAGCGAGGCCCGCCGCACCAGCTCGACGGCGGCGATGTAGTCATCGAGCGGACCCGATTCGAGCAGCCGCATCATCACCGCGCGGCCCATCGCCCGCTGGTCCATCCGGATCGTCGCCAGCGGCGGGTCGAGCAGCTCGGACGTGGGCAGGTCGTCGTGGCCGACGACCGAGACTCCCGGCCCGATCGGCAGCGAAAGCCCGCGCGCGGCCTTGTAGATCGCCAGCGCGGTGTAGTCCGAGTTGGTGATGACCGCGGTCGGCGCGTCCCGGCCGGACAGTAGCTTCGTCGCAGCCCGCTGGACGTCGGCCAGCGTGAGCAGCGAGTACATGACCGTGGGCCGCAGGCCAAGCTCGCGCGCGATGCGCCGGAAGTAACGCAGCCGGTCCGGATCGGCCATCAGATCGCGCGGCGCCGACAGGAAGGCGACCGAGGTATGGCCGAGCTCGGCCAGGCAGCGCATCGGCAGCTCGACGGCCGCTGCGGTGTCCGGGCTCACCCGGGCGATGCCGGTGATGCCGTCCGCCGACCCGTTCAGCGAGACCACCGGCGCCCCCGGCCGCAGGTCCTGCCAGAGCCGGATCGACTCGCCGGCCCCGACCGGGGCGATCGCCAGCCCGGCGACGCGCTGCACGGCCATCTCCTGCACGTGCCTTCGCTCGCGATCGATCGAGTAACGCGAGTCGAGTACCAGCAGCGTCGCTCCCGATTCGGCCGCGACCTGCTGCGCTCCGCTCAGCACCTCGAGAAAGAACGGGTTGGCGAAATTGCGGACCACGAAGCCGTAGGTGGTGGTGCGGCCCCGGCGCAGCGCCTGTGCCTGCGGGTTGGCGCGGTAGCCGAGCTGCTTGGCCGCGGCCACGGCGCGCCGCCTGGTTTCGTCCGCGACGCCTGGCCGCCCGTTGAGCGCCAGGCTTGCCGTCGCGACGGAGACTCCGGCAATCCTGGCGACATCGCGGATGCCGACCGGCCGCCCCGATCCGGCCTCGTGCGTCGCCATCATCTCCCCTGTGGCGAGGCCGTGCCGGGCGCCGGACCCGGCAGGCCGCCGAGGACTCACCCTGCATGACTGGACGCCGCACGGCAAGTCCCAGCTGCCGACGATGCGCTTACGCTGTCATCCGGCGGGTAACCGGCCGGGGACATCACGAGGAGGCTCCGCAGTGCAGATACTTGGCGTCGACATAGGCGGCACCGGCATCAAGGCCGCGCCGGTGGACCTGACCACGGGGACGCTGGTTGCCGACCGGGTCAAGCTGGCCACCCCGCACCCCGCTGAGCCCGATGCGGTCGCTGCCATCGTGCGAGAGCTCGTGACCGGCTTCGGCTGGAAGGGGCCGGCTGGCATCGCGTTCCCCGGCGTTATCACTGACGGGGTCACCAGGACGGCTGCCAACCTCGACCCGGCCTGGATCGGGCTGGACGCCCGTGCGCTCTTCGGCAACGCGGCCGGCCTGCAGGTCAGCATGATCAACGATGCCGATGCCGCGGGACTTGCCGAGATGAAGTTCGGGGCGGGCGCCGGGCGCCGGGGCACGGTGCTGATGCTCACGTTCGGCACCGGGATCGGCAGCGCGCTGTTCATCGACGGAATCCTGGTGCCGAACACCGAGTTCGGCCACATCGAGATCCGCGGCAAGGACGCGGAACAGCGCGCATCCGAGCACGCCAAGGAAATGCAGGACCTGAGCTGGGGGAAGTGGGCGGGCCGGGTGGACGAGTACCTGGAGCACATGGAGGCGCTGCTGTCGCCCGGGCTCTTCATCGTCGGCGGCGGGATCAGCCGGAAATCGGATAAGTTCCTGCCGCTGCTGACCGGGCTGACTGCGCCCGTCGTTCCGGCCGCGCTGCACAACGACGCCGGCATCGTCGGCGCCGCCATGGCCGCCGGCTGACGCCGGTCGCCAGCGTCATCTTGCTACCAGTCATCGGCCTGCTCTGGCCGGGCAGCCTCGGCTGGCGCCAGGGCCGGCGCTGGCGAGCCCGCCGCGGCAAGCCGCCGATCACGCAGCAGGCGGATCGTCTCGATGCCGCCGACGACAAAGCCGGCGGCCAGCGGCCAGAACGCGATCGCACCGTGCGCTCCCAGCGACACCGGCGCCTGCAGCAGGGCACCCGGCCTGCTGACCGCGAGCTGCCGGCCGAACGCAGCCTGGCCGGATCGCTGGCCGACCCAGCGCGCGATCAGCGCGGCTGCCACCCCGCCGCCGAGCAGGCCGAGCACGGCCAGCGCGCCGTGCCTGCGCACGGCCAGCGCCCAGCCGAGCAGCCCGCAAATCGCGCCGCCAACCGCGCAGAGCACGGCGAACCAGCCATCGGCGACGATGAATGCGCTCGTCTCGGGGTTGACTACGTTAGCGCCGCCGCCGCCAGTGGAGACCAGCAGCGCGTGCGGCGCCACCGCGGTCCAGGCGAGGCCGGCCAGCAGGCCGAGGAGTGCGCTGCCCGCGACGATGGCAGCGCAAACGGCAGTGGCCGCGAGCGCCTGCCCGCCCGTGCCCGCTGTCCCGGCGGCCGACGGAGAATCACCGCCGGCCCGGGAGGGATAAGGGATCTCGCTGATATCCGCCATTCTCCGCAGAAGATTACCGGACATGGCTTCCCGGGCCGATCGCCCGACGACGCCGATGTCGGGGTATGTCTTCGCGGCAGGCCCGCCAGATCTTGCTAATGTGAGACCCGCCCGAGCGAACCCAGGCATACCGGCGGGGCTATCGACAAGGCAGGCAGATGATCGAGGCGCGCGACCTCACCAAGCGCTATGGGGACAAGCTGGCGGTGGACCACCTGTCCTTCACCGTCGAGCCAGGCACGGTCACCGGATTCCTCGGGCCGAACGGGGCGGGCAAATCCACGACTATGCGGCTCGTGCTCGGCCTCGACCAGCCGAATGCGGGAACGGCCACAATCAACGGGCGCCGGTACCGCGACCTGCCGCAGCCGCTGCGGACGGTCGGCGCGCTGCTCGAGGCGAGATCCGTGCACACCGGCCGCAGCGCCTACAACCACCTGCTCTTCCTCGCCCAGACCCAGGGCCTGCCGCGCGGCCGGGTCGACGAAGTTCTCCGGCTCGTCGGGCTCAGTGAAGTCGCGCGCAAGCGGGCCGGCGGATTCTCGCTCGGCATGAGCCAGCGGCTGGGAATCGCCGCCGCCCTGCTGGGCGATCCTGAGGTGCTGCTCCTTGACGAGCCGGTCAACGGGCTCGATCCCGAGGGCGTGTTGTGGATCAGGAACCTGATCAAGCAGCTCGCCATCGAGGGCAGGACGGTCTTCGTCTCCAGCCACCTGATGAACGAGATGGCGGTCACCGCCGACCACCTGATCGTTATCGGCCGTGGCCGGCTGATCGCCGCGAGCAGCACGCAGGACTTCATCGAGCGCAGCTCGGAAAAATCCGTGCTGGTGCGCAGCCCGGATGCGGCCAGGCTGGCCAGCCTGATCGCCGCGGACGGCGGCAAGGCGACGCCGACCGAGCAGCCGCAGGACGGGGCGGGCGAACTGCGCGTCACCGGCCTGCCCGCCACGCGGATCGGCGAGCTTGCCGCATCCGCCGCGATCGTGCTGCACGAACTCACCCCGCAGCTGGCCTCGCTGGAGGAGGCGTTCATGGAGCTGACCGCCGACAGCATCGAGTTCGGCGTCGATCCGGCCGGCCAGCTGGCGGCGAGCGAAGGGAGCGGCAAGTGACCGCGCAGGCGCCGCCGGCCAGCCCGGGTACGCGAGGCGCCGGGCTGCCCGTCGGCCGTTCCGGTTTCGGTAACCTGCTGCTCGCCGAATGGACGAAGATCCGCTCGGTCCGGTCCACCGTCTGGTCGCTGGCGCTGCTCATCGTGCTCACGCTCGGATTTACCGGCCTGTTCACCTGGCTGACCGTCCTGCAGTGGGACAAGTCCGACCCCAGCCAGCGTGCCCAGATCGTCGCCGACCCGGTCAGCACGATCCTCGGCTCTGGCCTCGAGTTCGGCCAGCTGACCATCTGCGTGCTCGGCGTGCTGGTGATCTCGAGCGAGTACTCCACCGGCGTGATCAGGGCGTCGCTGCTCGCGGTGCCGACGCGGATACCCATGCTGGCGGCCAAGGTCGTGGTGTTCGCCGCGCTCGTGTTCGTCGTCGGCGAATTCGTCACGTTCCCGTCGTTCTTCATCGGCGCGGCGATCCTGCACAGCCACGCGCCGGTCTCGCTCGGCGACCCTGGCGTGGCCCGCGCCGTGTTCGGCGGCGGGCTGTACCTGACCATGCTCGGCCTGTTCGCGCTCGCGATCGGCGCCGTGATCCGGCACACCGCGGGCGCCATCACCGGGGTGATCGCGTTCGTGCTCGTGCTCGCTCCGCTGACCCAGCTGATCCCCGGCAGCATCGGCAAGCACATTCACGCCTACCTGCCATCCGAGGCCGGCCAGCTGATCGGGCAGGCCCACCAGCGGTCAGGCCAGCTGCTGACGCCCTGGCAGGGATTCGGCGTCTTCGCCCTGTGGACCGTGGTGCTCATGTGCGCCGCCGCGTACCTGCTGCGGCGCCGCGACGCCTGAGCCGCCCGGTCCGGCCGGCCGCTGGAGTCGGTCCAGCTGGCCCGCCCGCGGCGCGGCGGCGGTCAGCCCACGCAGCCCGGGCCGAGCAACTGCTTGAGGTCAGCGAGCAGCGACGGGGACGGCTTCACCCGCAGCTTGTCATCCAGCCGGATCACCTTCGTGCGGTTGCCGCTCAGCATGCGCAGATGCACCTCGACGTGGCCAGGGTGCGTCCGGAGCACCTCCTTGAGGCGCTCCACCACGGGCGGCACGCACCTGGCTTCCATGATCGATACCACGAAAGGGCCCTCCTCCCCGGTGGGCAGCTCGGGGACGCTCACCTCCATCGCTACCAGCTTCGGCGCGTCTTCCCGGCGGTCCAGCCGCCCCTTCACCAGGACGATCGCATCCTCGATGATCATGGTCAGCGCGGCCTGGTACGTCGAGGGGAAGAACAGCACCTCGATCGCGCCCTCAAGGTCCTCCAGGGTGGCCGCCGCCCAGGGATTGCCTTGCTTGGTGACCTTCCGCTGGACGCCGGACAGGATTCCGCCGACGGTGACCAGCTGGCCGTCGCCGCGCTCGCCACGGGATCCGCGTTCCGGCTCCTCGATGGCCGAGCCCACGAGCTGGGCTACCGAGCAGTCGGTGGCCGCAGCGACGACATGTTCCAGGCCGAGCAGCGGGTGGTCGGACACATAGAGCCCGAGCATCTCGCGCTCGAAGCCCAGCCGGGCCGGCTTGTCCCACTCGCCATCCGGCACCGGCACGTCGAAGGTCGCCGCGGTCTCGGTGTCCTCGCCGAAAAGCGAGTCCTGGCCGATGGCCTCGTTGCGCTTGACGTCGATGACGGTGTCTATGGCCAGCTCGTGAATGAGCACGAGGCCCTTGCGCGGGCTGCCGAATGAATCGAACGCGCCGGCCTTGATCAGCGACTCGATTACCCGCTTGTTGCAGACGTTGACCGGCACCTTGCGCAGGAACTCCGCGAAGCTGCCGAAGGCGCCCTTGCCGGTGCGCGCCGCGACGATCGCGTCCACTACCGAGGTGCCGACGTTCCGCACGGCGGCCATGCCGAACCTGATGTCCTGGCCGACCGGGGTGAACATCGCCGTGGAGGCGTTAACGTCCGGCGGCAGCACCTTGATGCCCATCCGGCGGCACTCGTTCAGGTAGAGGGCTGACTTGTCCTTGTCGCCGGCCACCGAGGTCAGCAGGCCCGCCATGTACTCGGCCGGGAAATTGGCCTTCAGGTAGGCGGTCCAGTAGGAGATCAGCGCGTACCCGGCGGCGTGCGCCTTGTTGAATGCGTAGCCGGAGAACGGGACCAGAGTGTCCCAGATGGTCTTGATCGCATCGTCGGAGTACCCGTTGTCCCGCATGCCGGCCGAGAATGACTCGTACTCGCGGTCCAGGATCTCCTTCTTCTTCTTGCCCATGGCCCAGCGGAGCAGGTCCGCCTTGCCCGGCGTGTAGCCGGCCAGCGCTATGGCGGTGGCCATAACGTGCTCCTGGTAGACCATCAGCCCGTAGGTGTCACCGAGGATGTCCGCCAGCGGCGCGGCCAGTTCCGGGTGGATGGGAATGACCTGCTTGCGGCCGGTCTTGCGGTCCGCGTAGACCGGCGCGCTGGCCATCGGGCCCGGCCGGTACAGCGCGATGACCGCGGCGATGTCACCGAACTTGTCCGCTCGCATCGCCCGCAGCAGCGCCCGCATCGGGCTGCCGTCGAGCTGGAACACACCGAGCGTGTCGCCACGGGCCAGCAGCTCGTAGGTGGGCTTGTCGTCCAGCGGCAGGGTGTCGAGGTCGATCTGCAGGCCGCGGTTGGCGGCGATCCCGGCGACCGCGTCCTCCAGCACCGTCAGGTTGCGAAGGCCGAGGAAGTCCATCTTGAGCAGGCCGATGTCCTCGCAGGCCGGGTAGTCGAACTGCGTGATGATCGCGCCGTCGGCCTCGCGCCGCCACACCGGGATGTGGTCGAGCAGCGGCTCGCTGCTCATGATCACCCCGGCTGCGTGCACGCCGGGCTGGCGGATCAGCCCCTCGAGCCCGCGCGCCGTGTCGATGACCTGGCGGACCTCGGCCTCGGCCTCGTACAGCGCGCGGAGCTCGCCTGCCTCGCCGTGCCGCGGATGATCGGGATCGAAGATCCCGGACAGCGGGATGTCCTTGCCCATCACCGCGGGCGGGAACGCCTTGGTGATCCGGTCGCCGAGCGCGTAGGGGAAGCCGAGCACCCGCGCCGAGTCCTTGACCGCCGCCTTGGCCTTGATGGTGCCGTAGGTGATGATCTGCGCGACCCGGTCGTCGCCGTACCGCTCGGTGACGTACCGGATGACGTCGCCGCGCCTGCGCTCGTCGAAGTCGATGTCAAAGTCCGGCATGGTCACGCGATCGAGATTGAGGAAGCGCTCGAACACCAGGCCGTGGTAGATCGGGTCGAGGTCGGTAATGCCCAGCGCGTACGCCACGATCGAGCCCGCGCCGGAGCCGCGGCCCGGGCCCACCCGGATGCCGTTCCGCTTGGCCCACATGATGAAGTCGGCGACCACCAGGAAGTAGGCGCAGAACCCCATCTGCTCGATGACGCCGATCTCGTACTCGGCCTGCTGACGGCGCTGTTCGTCGTAGCCGTCCGGGTAGCGGCGGTCCATGCCGCTCCATACCTCGTTGCGCAGCCAGCTCTGCTCGGTCTCGCCGTCCGGCAGCGGGAAGCGGGGCATCAGGTTGGACTTGGTGAAGGTGACCTCGGCCCGCTCGGCGATGAGCAGGGTGGAGTCGCAGCCGGCCTGCCACTCCTCGGCGGTGCTGACCGCCCGCATCTCCGCCGGGCTCTTCACGTAGTAGCCGGTGCCCTCGAACTTGAACCTGCCCGGGTCGGCCAGGTTGGTCCCGGTCTGCACGCAGAGCAGTACCTCGTGCGAGCGAGCGTCCTCGGGCCTGGTGTAGTGGGAGTCGTTGGTCACGACGTAGGGCAGCGAGAGCTGGCCGGCGATCCGGGTCAGGCCTTCCCTGGTGCGCTGCTCGACGCCCAGCCCGTGGTCCATGATCTCGACGAAGAAATTGCCCGGCCCGAAGATGTCGCGGTAGGCGGCGGCTGCCTCGACGGCCTGGTCGTACTGGCCGAGCCGGAGCCTGGTCTGCACCTCGCCGCCGGGGCAGCCAGTGGTCGCGATGATCCCTTTCGCGTACCGGGCCAGCAGTTCGCGGTCCATCCGCGGCTTGCGGAAGTAACCTTCCAGCGAGGCCAGCGAGGACAGCCGGAAGAGGTTATGCATGCCCTCGGTGGTCTCGGCAAGCAGCGTCATGTGCGTGTACGCGCCGGCGCCGGAGACGTCATCGTCCTTCTGGCCGGGGTCGCCCCACCGGACCGGCTGCTTGAGCCCGCGGTGGTCGGGCGCCACGTATGCCTCGGTGCCGATGATCGGCTTGATTCCGGCGGCGTTGGCCTTCGACCAGAAGTCGTAGGCGCCGTAGATGTTGCCGTGATCGGTCATGGCAATCGCCGGCATGCCGGTCCGCTGGCACTCGGCGAACAGGTCCTTCAGCCGCGCCGCCCCGTCCAGCATCGAGTACTCGGTGTGCACGTGCAGGTGCACGAACGAGTCGTCGCCGCCTGCCGCTGGGTGCCCGGACGGGGCTGCCGCCATGAAGTACCGCCTCCTTCAGGCATGCTGCCGTCTGCCCGGCCGCGCTGACCAGCCAGAAGGGCCGCCGTCGCGGTGCAGGCACGCTCGTCTACGGACCGGGGGAAGTGACCAGGCGCCGCGCTGACAGCGGCCCGCGGGAGCCGGGCCTTGCTGCCGGCAACCGCGCCGGTCCGGTGTCTTCGACCCTATCGCCCGGATCCTGAATGCGGTCGGCAGCCGCGCCGGTCCGGGCCGGCCGACCTCACTTTTTCCATGATCGCAGGAGACTTCCGGGGCTCGCGGCCATCCGTGTCTAGCTCTCGGCGCGCAGCACCGCCAGGGCGCTGGCCAGGTCGGCCGAGTACACGCTGGCGAACTCCATAGGCCGGCCGCCCGCCGGGTGCGCGAACCCGAGCCGCACCGCATGCAGCCACTGCCTGGTCAGGCCGAGCCGGGCCGCGAGCACCGGGTCCGCCCCGTACAGCCGGTCCCCCGCGCAAGGATGCCTGATCGCCGTCATGTGCACCCGGATCTGGTGGGTCCGGCCGGTCTCCAGGATGACCTCGACGAGGCTGGCGGCCCGGAAGGCCTCCAGCGTGTCGTAGTGCGTGACCGACGGCCTGCCCCCGGCGATGACCGCGAACCTGCCGTCGCCCGCCGGGTGCCTGCCGATCGGGGCGTCCACGGTCCCGCGCAGCGGATCGGGGTGGCCCTGCACGAGAGCGTGGTAGCGCTTGTCCACCTCACGGGCGGCGAAGGCGCGCTTCAGCCCGCTGTACGCGGGCTCGCTCTTGGCCAGCACCATCAGCCCGGAGGTATTCGCGTCCAGCCGGTGCACGATGCCCTGGCGCTCGGCGGCGCCGCTGGTCGCCAGCAGATGGCCGGCCGCCAGCAGCCCTTGCAGCACCGTCGGCCCGGTCCAGCCCGGGGTCGGATGTGCGGCGACGCCGGGAGGCTTGTCCACCACCAGGATGTCGGCATCCTCGTATACCACCGTAAGGCCGGGCACCGGCCCGGCCCGCGGCGCGGCCGGCGCCGGCGGCGGCGGCAGCGTCACGTCCAACCAGTCGCCTGCCGTGACGCGGTCCGACT
>WNGH01001694.1_pt1 | contig 20705 bp, 16 predicted proteins | sample 5400631 | NCBI WGS metagenome assembly WNGH01 (sample SAMN13153373, study PRJNA577476) | soil metagenome | isolation source: 115 cm soil or saprolite under Garry oak tree replicate 1 | place: USA:California | collected 2016-06-15
CGTGGATAGGCACCCGGAATTGCGCGCTGCCGCTGAAGAAGCAAAGCTGGTCCTCAAGAACCGGCTCGAGGTCGATGACACCAAGCATCGATTCCACACCGAAATGGGAGTTTTAAGGACGAATTGCGAATAATCAAAGACTAACACGTAAGCTGCCTGATTAGATGCTCCTTCGACCGAGTAGACTTGGCCCGGAGCCCTCGGTTTTTAAAAGGCTGCGGGTTTTCACTTTTCCCCGTCAAACTGCCCGGTGCCTTTGCCTCCCTGTGGATCGCTCCCCCCTGGTAGTGACTCGTCTTGACAAGACGAGTCACTACCAGCCCCTTCTTTTTTCTTGACAGCCTGCCACCTCCCTGGTACTCTGCACGTTAGGTACACTTGTCGTTAATCCCATAGCTTCGGTCGAGCGTCCCATCCTCCCGCCTGTGGCTCACGTCCCCTCGAACTGTAGCTCACCCCTTTAGGGGTGAGGGTTTCCCTCCCAGGTCAGGGGTGAAGTTTCCTTCATAGAGTGGAGGCTTCTCCTTTCGAGAGGGGGTGAGGTTTTTCCTTCCTCCCACCAGCTCGCAGACAGATTGCACAATTTTGGTGCAATCTAACTCCCTTTAGAATCAACACTTATGGGAAAGCCCGCAAGTATTGATTCTAACGCACTTACGCTGGACCTTAAGTCCTTTAGATGCAACACTTACAAAAAACACGGGGGGGCCCAAAGGGCAACCGTTGCCCGGCCAAGCTTCTAACACCCCGTCCTTATTTCATTTCGGCCACGCTGAGCCAACCCGGTCGCGTAGCTTCACTTGCTACTCGTTGCTGCCGCGGGCTGGCCAGCCACGTTTCTTATGTCGTTCACAAGCGCCCCCATGGCTAGATCGAAGTTCTTATCGCGGTTTCCTCGCAAGAGTGCGGATTGCACATGCTCCGTAAATGTCCACAACAATACGTGCGTCTTGAGATCCCGGATGGCCAACCGGAAGTGGGGATCATTCGTCGTTTTGTTCGACACGGAGGTCCCTCCTGTTCCACCGTAGACAGATTCCCCCACAATCGGCATTGCAAAGCTTATTTCAAAGACCAACTCGGCTTCTGCAGGAGCAGCCACCAGCTCATATCGCCCCCAGCCTTTCAGCGCGCCGTAGAGCTGGTTGTACGCCCGTTCGGGCCCTCCGCTGTAATCACCAAGAGTGTCTCCCCCGGCGTTGGAAAGAAATACTTTCCTGGCCGTGAAGATTTGCGTGGGCAACGGAGCAGGGTGCAAGTCCTTCTGATCTTGTGCTCTCAACTCCGGAACCACTAGCATTGCAATTGCAAAAGACACACATGCCATACTATGATTCATGGTATTTCGCATAGTCCCTCCAATCTCTGCTATTGGGACGCGTAAACGGGACGTGCAGTTACAGAAGAAGTGACCAAGCATCCTGCAACCTTCGAGGTAAGGTCTTTGTATTCGAGGTTGAAAGGGCCGAAATATCCGGTCTTATTCCGAGAATGTTTAGCCGGCTCCACGCGCGCCGACATCGGTAAAAGCCTACATGGATAGGATTTGTTCCGCACAGACTCTGCGCTGGGGCGAACTCCAGTCCGCCCTCTCTTCACCGAGAACTAAGGAAAAACTGACAAAAACTGACGACTGTTCACTTCTTCAACGGAGGAGCCGGATACTCCGGCAGTTTGTCCTTGCTCGTATCCGCACGCTTCACTTCCAACTCGTCGAACAGCAGCGACGGACTGATAATCGTCGTTGGCGCGCCTCCCGCTCGATTGCTTACCAGCGGATCGTTCCCTACGGCGATCAAATCGCTCCGCAGCGTACGGACGTCCAGTTCACTGAAAACCGCGCCCCGCACCAACTCTTCATGCCCATCTTTCGCATACACCCGATAAAGTAGCCGCGGCGAATTGCCCGGACCGAGCGTCTCCACGCGATAGCCATACGGCTTGCCCTGATCCGTCACCATCTGCACGACTTTCTTCTTCAACTGCTCGGCGGATTGCGCTTCGGAGCTTTTCACCAGCAGGACGCCCAGGCTCGGCCCGGGAAGTCCTCCCGGTGCGGCCCGGCCATGCCCATTCGAGGCGGGGAAGTCGCGAATGGGCTGCCGGCCCACCAGATAATTTGTCAGCATTCCGCCTTCGACGGTATTAACGGCTTGCGCTTTCACGCCTTCGCTGTCCACGGCATAATTTCCCACCAGGCTCTTTCCCTGAAAATCCTTCATCGTCGGATCGTCCACCAACGACAGAAAGTTTGGCAGCACTCGCGTCTTGTAGCTTGTTGCGAACGCTCCCGTCGTCCGGTTTGGTTTCCCGAGTTGCGGCTTTTGTCCCAGCACGTTCTGCCCGATCAATGACGCCACAATGTCGTCCGCCGCATCCGCGGCAAACAACACCGGCCCGCGGTATTCCTCTTCCACAATTGGCGCTTGCCGCAGTGCCACCACTGTTTCCAGCATCTTCTTCGCTTCGCCCATCAACCCGTCGTGCGTCGGCAGCTCTTCCGGCCGCGCCACCATGAAACCAGGGCTCCGGCCCAGCCGCATTCCATCAGCCGCCTGGGCCGCGCTGCTCAGTTGCACGTTGTACGTCACCTTTCCGTTCCGCGTAACCGTGCCTTCGGAATTCACCAGGTACTCGTTGATCGCCGAGAATCTCGCCGAGGCTGTCACGGACTGCACGTCCGGATACTGCTTGTACAGGCCGGTCACATCCTCCAGCGTCTTCTTCCATCCTGTTTCGTCGAATTTCAGCGACACGATCGGTTCCACGGCGATTACTGGCGGCGCCTTTGCGAAGTCGTCCACGGGACTGGGGTCCACGCTGAACTGCTTCATGGCTGCCTGCTTCTCCGCCAGTGCCTGTCCTGCGTTCTTGTAAGCGTCATCCGTCGCCAGCCAGAGCTGGTGCCGCAGCGCAATCGGATCGTCGTCCAGCGGCAGAATGTTGGATTCGCCCTGGCCCCGCGTGAAATAGCTGTCTTGCTTGTAATCCCCGATGCGCACCACCACTCTCAGCACGCGTACATGCACGTGCTGGTTTTCTCGCAGGGCTCCGAAAGCAGCCTCCGCGGCAAAATCCTCGACTTCGTTCACGCGGTACTCGACGTAGTACGGCCCTTGCACCTGCTCCATTTTCAGCTGTGCCTTGGAGCGGTCCAATTCCGTCAACAGCGCTTCGAGCAGCCCGTCGCCCTTGGCAGCTGCGTGGGCCGCGACCATCGCCGCGTCCGGCGCCGGCTTCGCTTCGTCCGATGCCGCACGGTTCGGCGCCGCGCTCAGCGCCAGGGCAATTGCCATCGCAATTCCCGTCAACCGTTTGTGCCCACAAACTATATTCGCTAGGTGAAGGAATCTCACGGCTTCACCTCCGGTTTCGCTTGGGCCTCTTTCGCGGCGCCCGCGTCTTCAAATCCCGGCGGAGGCAGCAGCGGCGGCCGTTCATGCTCGTGCGCGCGCTTCTGCACTTCCATTTCAGAAAACAGCATCGACGGAGCCACGGCCGCCACCGGCACTTGCCCGCTTTCCGCTCCGCACACTCCGTTGAATACCTTCGGCTGGTCCCCGGTCGTCAGAATTCGCGTCAGCGCCGCCAGCGGCGTCCCGACAATGTCCACTCCGCGCACCAACTCATCCGCACGCCCATCGGCGTACACTTTGTATACAATCACCGGCAGCACCTGGAACGCCTGCGGCAGCGATCGTTGTGTCAGCGTAAATCCGCCCTGAATATCGTCGAAGTACAGCCCGAACGGTTTGCCTTGCTTCTTCACTTCGTCAATCAATTTCTGCCGCATCTCCGCTTCCGGCACCGTTTGGGTCGAAGTCACGATCAAATTCCCTTGGCGCCCCGTGGGCATCCGTCCCGGCTGGTTTCGTCCATGTCCATTCGATTGCCCAAAGTTCTTGACCGGCATTCGCGACATCAGAAAATTTTCGAGCACGCCGTCTTTGATCACTTCCACACGCCGCGACGGTTCACCCTCGTTGTCAAAATCGTACGCGCCCGCCAGTTTCATTCCGGCCATCTCATGCACCGTGGGGTCGTCGATCACGCTCAGAAATTTTGGCAGAACTTCTTGCCCGATCTTCTTCGTGAACGTCTGTCCTTCTTCTTCGTCGCGCTGCCGGTGTCCTTCCAGCCGGTGCCCCAGCACTTCATGGAAAAAAACCGCCGCCGCTCGCCCGCTCAAGATCGCCGGTCCATCATAGGGCTCCGCCACCGGCGCTTTGCGCAACGCGCTCAAGTCCGCCGCCATCTTCTCGATTTTGCCCGTTAGCTCGGTCTCGCTCGGCAATCCGCCGGCGTCCGGGGCTTGAAATGTTTCCACGCGCAGCAAATCCATGCCGTCCTCGGCGCGCGTCTCGGCCTGCATAATTAGCCTGACGGAAGCGCTCGGCGACACGATGGCGCTCCCCTCGCTGGACACCATCCGTGAATTTGCACGCTGCGCCTGGATCATCACGGTGGCGAAGTACACTTCCGGATATTTGCGGAACGCTCCCGAAAGTCTCTTGATCTCGCCTTCCCACACCTTGTGATCGAACGGCGCGGCCGTTTTTTCTTCCTCGAGGTGTGTCTGTGGCTTCTCCTTGGAAAAGTCCGGGGACTTGTCCTCTTCCTCAGCGCGAACCGCCGTGTTGGTCCGCACGTTCATCAACGACGGCACCGCGCGCTTGTACTCGCGGTCCGTTAGTTCCCATAAAACTCGCGCAATCGCGTCCTGGTCGTTTCCGAGCGGCAAGCTGCCTGAATTCACTCCGCTCGGCCGGCTCTGTCCGTGCGTATTGTCCAATTCCGGTGCACCCACGCGCATGTTCACATCCGCGAATCGCCGCTGCGCCGCGCTGTTAGTCAGCAAACTTCCGTAGGCTCCCACCAGCACCACGAAATCCATGTCGTAAACCGTATAACTCAAATAATAAGGCGGCTGTTCCGCCTTCCCGAGTTCCGCGGTGGCCCGGGCGATCTCGGTTTGCATCGCTTTCAGCACCGGGTCTTTCACCGCACTGGCCGGTGCAGTCGCCTTCTCCGGCTTTTTGTCTCCCGCAGCCGCCGCGAACGGCATTCCCGCAAGCTGCGCAATCAGCATCCAGCTCGCCGCTGCGCGCAGCAATTCCTTCCCGCGGAAACGCACACTCCCGCGCTTTACTGAAGTTTCTGAGATTTTCATGTAAGCTGAGCTCCCGTTGCCATCTTCCGTAACTGAGTGGCGAAATTTCGCCAAGGCCAAATTTCAAGTATGTCCTACCGGTCTGCTTCAAGCAAACCAGCTGTCTCCAAAGCGTTCACCTGTTTTCAACCGCGCACCGTTCGCAAAATCTGTGGCCTTCACCAACTTGCGCCCTTCCAGTTTGACGGCGCTTAGCCGCAAAACGGTTGCGCCACCGCACTTGACCAACAATTCATATTCGCCTCCGGATAAAGTTCCGGGAGCGGCCTCGGCGACGTCGCTCGGCAGATCAGCAGCCTCGTCTTTAGACACCGGCTCGCCCCACACGTGGCACGTCTCCCCGCGAAACCTCGTGTAAGCCCCCGGCCACGGCGCGAACCCGCGCATGCGATTGTAAATTTCCGCCGCCGGCCGCTTCCAATCAATCCGGCCGTCTTCCTTTTTCAGTAGCGGCGCGTGACTGGCTTCCGCGTGATTCTGAGGTCTCGGAGCGATACTTCCGGTGGCCAATCCGCGCAAAGTATTCGCCATCAATTGTCCGCCAATCTCGGACATGCGCGTCGCAAGCTCGAGCGCCGTTTCTTTGGGTGCGATTTCCATTTCGTGCCGCAGCAGCGTGTCTCCGGTGTCCATGCCCGCGTCGATCCGCATGGTGGTCACGCCGGTGCGCGTTTCGCCATTCACGATCGCCCAGTTGATGGGCGCCGCGCCGCGATACTTGGGCAGCAGGGAAGCGTGCAGATTGATCCAGCCCAGTTTTGGGATTCCCAGCAATCGATCCGGAATAATTTGCCCGTAAGCGATGATCACGATGCAGTCAGGAGCGAGATTCTTCAGCAGCGTTTCCGTTTCGGGATCTCGAATTTTCCGCGGCTGATGCACCGGAACTTTTGCCGCTAGCGCCGCTTCCTTCACCGGAGAAAAAGTAATCTCCAGCCCCCGCCCCTGCCGCCGGTCCGGCTGCGTAATCACTCCAACGACTTTAAATTCGACTTGCGCAAGAAGGTGTTTCAGCGTGGGAACGGCAAACTGGGGAGTGCCACAGAAAACAAGTCGCATGCGCTCCAGCACTTACCACTCGCCTTGTTTCCTGAGCTTCTTGATTTTCCGTTTGATCAGGTCGCGCTTCAGCATGCTGAGGTGCTGCAAGAATAGAATGCCATTCAGATGATCGATCTCATGGCAAAAGGCACGCGCCAGCAGGTTTTCCCCGCGGATTTCAAACGTCTCGCCTTTGGCGTTCTGCGCCTTGATGGTCACGAATTGCGGCCGCATCACGTATCCTCGGAAGCCAGGAATCGAAAGGCAGCCCTCTTCTTCCCGAACCTCGCCTTCTGCATGAATCACCTCGGGATTCGCGAGCACGATCTTCGCTTCAGGATTCTTTCCTCCGGTCACGTCCACCACCGCAATCCGCAGGCTCAATCCAATTTGCGGCGCGGCCAGTCCCACGCCCTGCGCCGCGTACATCGAGGCGAACATATCTTCAGCGAGCTCTTCCAATTCGGCATCGAATTTCTTAACCACAGCTCCCGGCTTCTCCAGGATGGTGTCGCCATACTTGACGATGGGATAGATCTTGCGCGGTGCGGACGGCGCTTGCGGCGTCTCCGTCGTTGCGGCAGCGGCAGGCTCAGAACTCGTCAATTTGTCGGACATAGTTGTCGAAATTCCGCCGCGTCTCGGCCAGCGAATCTCCCCCAAATTTTTGCAGAAAAGCATCCGCCAGCACAAGTGCCACCATGGCTTCGCCCGCCACCGCCCCCGCTGGCACCACGCACCAGTCGGACCGCTCGTACGCGGCCTTGATGGGCTCCTTGGTGATCATGTCGGTTGTGTGCAGCGGCTGGCGCAAAGTGGAAATGGGTTTCAAATAACCGCGCAGCACCACGTCTTCGCCGTTGGTGATGCCGCCTTCTACTCCGCCGGCGCGATTCGTCGCGCGCCGGAATCGCCGCGCGGACTTCTCATAAAAAATTTCATCCTGAACTTCGCTTCCGAAGGAGCCTGCGCCCGCCACGCCCCCGCCGATCTCCACCGCTTTCACGGCCTGCACGCTCATCAATGCCTGCGCCAGCCGCCCATCCAGCTTTTCGTCCCACTGCGCATGGCTGCCCAACCCCACGGGGACATTGTGCGCCACGATTTCGAAAATTCCTCCCACCGTGTCGCCTGCCTTCAGCGCCAAATCAACTTCAGCTTTCATTTTTTCCTGCACGCCGGCATCGATACACCGCAGCGGAGAATCCAGGTCCGCGCTCACCGCCTGAATTCTATTCCAATTGGCCGGTTTTTCCAGCCGCACATGGCCAACCTGAATCGTATGACTGGCGATCTCCGTGCCGAATTCGCGCAGCAGAAGTTTTGCAAAGGCGCCCGCCGCTACGCGTGCCGCCGTTTCGCGCGCCGAAGCTCTCTCCAGAATGTACCGCGCATCGTGGTAATCGAATTTCTGCGCTCCCGCAAGATCCGCGTGGCCGGGGCGCGGCGCCACGAGCTTTCGCGCCGCCGGGTCGTCCTCTGCCGCTTCCACCGGCAGGATTTTTTCCCAATTGGCCCAATCGCGATTCTCGATCCGCAACGCGATCGGCGCCCCAATCGTCTTGCCGTGGCGAACTCCCGCAAAAATCTCCGCCAGATCTTTTTCGATCTTCTGCCGGCCACCTCGTCCGTAACCAAGCTGGCGGCGCCGCAACTCGTTGTTGATAAACTTCAAGTCCACCGGCATTTGCGCGGGCAATCCGGAGATAAACGCCAGCAGCGCCTGCCCGTGCGATTCACCCGCTGTATAAAAGCGAAGCATGCCCTGTGCACCCCGGAGAGACTCTCATGTCAGCCGTGAAGACAACCAGTGTAGCGGCAGCACTGCTGTGCGTCCAGTTTCGACAAGCGTCGGCGGCGGTACAGTCTGCGGCTACGAAGGATTTACCGTGACTTTGGGTAGATCGAAACTCACGCCAATCGGGAGATTGGCGTTCCCGGAGGCAGGCGCAAAGCCCGATACAGAGGTGCAGCCAACTGTGGCGCGGGCAAAATTATGCTTTCGAGCCGCAAACCGTTCTGGCAGACTGGCGGAGTTGGCCGGAGGTTCGTATGCGTGTTCTTACTGTTTTACTACTGGCCGGGGCGACTCTGGCTCCTGTTGGGCTGATGGCCCAGGGGCAAGCGGGACCGCAGAGTCCCCAGGCGCCACAGAGAAAAGTGCAGCAGGTCCAAGCGGAGGATGGCGGCGTCAGCGAAACGCTGGAAAGCATCGTGATTCCGCCGAAGCTGCAGGCGCCCTTCACGCTGACGCTCGAAACGGAGTGGATTAGGACGCTGTCCGATGGCGGGACCATCACTTTCGTCAATAAACGGCGCATCGCGCGCGATGCCAAAGGAAGAATCTATCAGGAACGTTGGGCCCTCGTGCCGAAGAACGGCAAAGCTGAATCGATGATGACCGCGATTCAAATCGCGGACCCGAACGCGCACACCCTCTACAATTGTTTTCCGCTAGCGCAGACGAAGCACTGTGACTTAATAATGTACACGGCTTCGTCCTCCACGGATTACACAGTGGCGTCGCCGGCCACGGGTCCGCTTCCCGGCGATCGCGGATTCGCCGTTCACGAAGACTTGGGTAAACAATTCATTGCGGGCGTCGAGACGGTGGGCACGCGCGACGCCACGACGTATAACCCCGGAGTCTTTGGAAACGATCGCAAAGTGACCATCGAGCGCGAATTCTGGCATTCGCCGCAGCTCGGAGTGAACCTGCTCTCGATCCGTTCCGATCCCCGCATCGGCAAACAGACGTTTACCGTTACCACAGTGATTCTCGGCGAACCGGACCTCTCTCTGTTTGAACTGCCCGCGGGATTCACGGTCGTGGATCGTCGGCAGTCCGCGCCGCCAGAGACAAACTAACTTCTTCGGCGGTAGTTTCTCCGCCTCCGGACCGGCTGCATTTCCCGCCATCGGCCGTCAACCTGTTACTTCAGGGTTTCTTTGCCACCGAGGTAGACGGGCATCAAGATTTCGACGGCAATGCCGCGGCGGCCGTTGCCGAGATCGTCGATGCGGACAATTTTGCCGAGAGATTCGCGATTGAGGGAGCCGAGTTCATCGGAATAGGGATAGGTCACAAAGAGCCGCATGCCTTCCTTGTAGAATTCGTTCTTGGAAGCAAAGTAGACGCTGTCGCGCGAAGTGTTCAGCGTCGGCAGGATTTCGTCGAAGTCGTGAAAGTGAGGGTCAGACGGCCTCACGCGAACAGTTTGTGGAAGCTTGAGCCGGCCCTTGCGGCGGCGCTCCGGACCCGTTAATCGTGCCATAGTTGAGAGCGAGCATACCTTAGTTGGTGGCCACTATTCCAACAGCATGAGGAAATGACAATGCAGGCTCCCGGTTACTCTTCTTCACGCATCGATACGCGCGGCGCGCTTACGCCGCCATCTTAGGTCTGACCATAGAACGAATCCGAAGACCAACATAAACCAGTACGCCAGGTTAACGAGGAACGCGATATAGATGACGCGGAATCCAACCCCCATCGATGAGCCAGCAGCGGCTCAATCAACCCTGCAACGAGGTAGCCGGGAGACAGCGGCACCAGCAGAGGTGTTCCCCAACGCTCTGCCGGGAGCCAGAAAGGAAGTGCGGTTGCTATGCCGGCCACAATGACAGCCACTAGAATCGATCCTACAAGGATGATGGCAATCTGGCCCCAGGAAGGGCGCAGGGCAGAGTCAGTCGTCTGCGATTGGTTTCGCACTGGCAAGTTCGACGAGTGCGGACTTTCCCTCACGTCTCTTCCTGATCTGCTTGCGCGTCTACCAGTTGGGTGTACGCGTCGCGGCGCGTCAAGCCGCGCTCCTTGGCGGCGAGCTTCAGCGCTTCTTTGCGGTCGAGCTTGGCTTGGCGAATGAGTTCTTCAACGCGGTCGGCGAGGCTTTGCGCGGAGTTTGCCCGCGTGCGCACGTCGCCGGCTTCTTCGGGGCCGATCAGCAGGGTGATTTCGCCGCGGGCGGGCCGCTCGTCGAGAAAACTGGAGAGCTCTGAAAGCTTGCCGCGGCGGAACTCTTCGTGGATTTTGGTAATTTCACGCGCCATGCAGGCGCTTCGATTGCCAAGGACTTCGCGGGCATCCGCAACGCACTCCGCGACGCGGTGGGGCGCTTCGTAAAAGATCATGGTGCGATCTTCGATACGCAGCTGCTCGAGGGCGCGCCGCCTTTCGCCGCTGCGCGCCGGCAAAAAACCAACGAACAAGAATTCTTCATTGGGCAGGCCTGAAGCGGAAAGGGCGGCCAGCAGCGCCGATGGTCCGGGAATCGGCACGACCGGAATGTGATGCTGCAGGCAGAGCGTAACGAGCCGGTGTCCCGGGTCCGAAACGAGCGGCATTCCCGCGTCGCTCACCAGCGCGATCTTCGCGCCCTGCTCCATCGCCAGGACCAGTTCCGGTGCGCGCTTCAATTCATTGTGTTCGTGGTAGCTGACCAGCGGCTTATGGATATCGTAATGAGTGAGGAGCTTTTGCGTGTGCCGCGTGTCTTCGCAAGCGATTTGATCGGTTTCCTTGAGGATGCGCAGTGCGCGAAGCGTGATGTCCTCGAGATTGCCGATAGGCGTCCCGACTAGATAAAGGCAGCCTCCCGCCGTTGAACTCGCATTGTCTGCAGTCTTGGGAGGCGGAGTCTTCGTGCGCATGTTCACGAGTCTAGCACGCGATCCGCGTGCGCCAATCGCACTCGCGTACGTGTTCCGGGTTGTCGCGCTCCCGCGCGAGAGCAATGCTATACTTTCCGTTTTGGACAACAGTTGAGAGGAGCGTCAGTGCCCCTGTACGAGTACAAATGCATGAAGTGCGGCCGCAACACGGAAAAAATTGAAAACGTTTCGGGGCCGCACTTGAGAAAGTGCCCGCACTGCGGCGCAAAAGTCGAATCGGTAATCACGGCGCCCTCGTTTCAATTCAAGGGTGCGGGTTGGTACGTGAACGACTATGGCACGAAAAAAACCGGCGCAGCCGACGGCGACAAAGCGGACAAGCCCGCCCCGGAAACGAAAGAAGCAGGCAACAAAGAAAAAGGATCGGCGAGCAAGGAAACGACTTCCAAAGATGCAAAAGAGAAGAAGACCGCGAAGAAAAAATAAATTGCGCGAGGAAACTGATGCCTGACGCAACTCAAACGAAGAGCGCCGCAGGATGCAGAGTGCGCAAAGCGGTCTTGCCTGCTGCCGGGCTGGGCACACGCTTCTTGCCCGCCACGAAAGCGCAACCCAAGGAAATGCTGACCGTCGTGGATAAGCCGCAGATTCAGTACGTGGTGGAAGAATGTGTGGTGTCGGGGATCGAGCACATCATCATCGTGACGGGAAAAGGGAAGAACTCCATCGAAGACCACTTCGACCGCTCGCCGGCGCTGGAGCGCTTCCTGGAAGAGAAAGGCAAGAAAGAGCAAGCGGCGATGGTGCGGCGGATCAGCGAAATGGTGCAGGTCAGTTACACACGGCAGAAGGAACCGCTCGGCCTGGGACACGCGGTACTGGTCGCAAAAGATTTGGTGGGCGACGAGCCTTTCGCGGTTTTGCTCGGCGATGTGCTGATTCCCGGCGGCAATCCGGCCACGAAACAGCTTATTGATGTGTATCAGGCAACGGGCGTGGGAGCGATTGCCGTTGAAGAAGTGCCCAAAGAGAAGACCCACCTTTACGGCATCGTGGACGGCGAGCCGGCTCCGCAGCCGCCGTTCGGCGCGCGCTTGTTGAGGATACGTGATCTAGTGGAAAAACCAAGGCCGGAGAAGGCCCCGTCAAACCTGGCCATCACGGGACGCTATGTCTTGCCGCCGCAAATTTTTGCTTGCTTGGAGCGCACCAAGCCGGGCGCCGGCAACGAAATCCAACTGACCGACGCGCTGCGAATCCTGGCGCAAGAGGACGGTCTGTGGGCCTACATTTACGACGGAATTTCTTACGATGCTGGCGACAAATTGGGTTTTCTGAAGGCAACGGTGGAGATCGCCTTGCAGAATCAAGAGTTTGGCGGGGACTTCCGCGAGTACCTGAAGAGTTTGAAATTGTAGGGAGCGAAACGGAAATTCGATGAGCACGCGCATCCTGGGGATTGAATCTTCGTGCGACGAGACCGCGGCGGCGATAGTGGCGGACGGCCGCGAGATTTTGTCGAGCGTGGTCGCGTCACAGATTGATGTACACCGGAAATATGGCGGCGTGGTGCCGGAGTTGGCGTCGCGCGAGCATTTGCGGCAAATCGTGCCGGTGGTGCGCGAAGCGATTTCGCAAGCGGGGATGAAGCTTGCGGATGTGGACGCCATCGGGGTGACGCAGGGGCCGGGATTGGTGGGCGCGCTGCTGGTTGGAATTACGTATGGAAAAACGCTGGCGCAGGCTCTTGGGAAACCGCTGGTGGCGGTGAACCATTTGGAGGGGCACGTTCACGCGGTTTTTCTGGAGGCGCACCAGGCCGGGCGCGCGGTGAAATTGCCGGCAGTGTGCTTGATTGTTTCGGGCGGGCACACCGTTTTGTATGAAGTGAAGTTGGAAGATCCGAGCGTGCAGGATGCCGGCGCGCGTTTGCGTTATCGAAAGTTGGGGCAGACGCGGGATGATGCGGCAGGAGAAGCGTACGATAAAGTCGCAAAGTTGCTGGGGCTGGGGTATCCAGGCGGACCCATTCTGGATCGGTTGGCCGCGGTTTCTGATGGCGCGGCAGCCCCTGTGAAATTCGGGCCGACGAAGATGAAAGGGAACGCGCTGGATTTTAGCTTCAGCGGGCTGAAAACGGCCGTGCTCTATCACGTGCGGGAGCATCCAGAATATTCCGGCGAGATTCGGGCGCGGGAAGAAGCGTTGCAGCGCGGTGAAAGAAAATTCGAGCAGTTGCTCCCGTTGTGTTCGCCGAAAACGCTGGCGCTGGTGCGGGAGTTTCAGAATGCGGTTGTGCGCGATCTGGTGGAGCGAACGATGACGGCTGCCGAAAAGCTGGAGGTCGAAAGCGTACTCGTCTCCGGCGGCGTGGCAGCAAACAGCCAGTTGCGCGCGACGTTTGAAGCGCGCGCGCGAGCCGCCGGCATCGAAATATTTTTTCCAAGCCGCGCGCTTTCGACCGATAACGCGGCGATGATTGCCGCCGCAGCCTACTCGCGGTTTCGCGCGGGCGTTCTTGCCGATACAAGCCTCAATGCCGATCCCAGCCTCGCTCTCCCCTAAGAGCCGACCCCTAACACAGATACCCGACAACCGGCAATCTAGAATCCATCACTCGTGGCGAAGCGCGAGCGACGGCTCGATACGCGCTGCGCGCCAGGCTGGAAAACATGCCGCGATTGCCGCGGCCACCAGAATGACGCCGAGCACACTGACCCAGGCAGACGCATCAGTGAGCTGCACGCCAAACAACTGACTTCGCACCGCAAACCCCGCGATAACCGCTCCTAAAGTGCCCGCGACGAGACCTGAGGCGACGACGATCCCACCGCGCGCAAGAATCATTCGCACAATTTGGGACTGCATGGCGCCGAGCGCAACCCGTATGCCGATCTCGCGTTGGCGAAGCTCGACTAGATGAGCGAGCGAACCATACAAGCCGACGACCGCGAGCACCATGCCGGTGATTCCCAATCCATTTAACAGGGCCGCGACAAAACGCCGGAGCTTCAAAGACGCGGCGACCCGCTCATCCATGGGCCGCACATCGTACAATGCGACGCCAGAATCAAATTTGGCAATGGTCTTGCGCACTGCCGCTGTTGGGTCCACATCACCCCTCATGCGCAGCACGAGGTACGTTGATTCGGTCCGCTCCTGTAACTCAGGATAGTAGACTTCTGGTTCGTGAGGCCCACCCAAGTCGCTGTTGTGCACGCTGCCAACAACACCGATGATGCGCGCCGGGGTGCTCGCTCTGCCGCTTCCGATGAGTTTTCCGAGCGGTTCCTCGGCCGGGAAATAGCGGTGCGCCAATTCTTCATCGATCACGGCAACGAGCGGGGACCCGGCCCGGTCGCGGTTCGTAAACGTGCGGCCTCGCAAGAGCGGAATGCCGATCGTATCGAAGTACCCAGAGAAGGCGATGCTGATCTGTGCTTCCGGAGGTGGATTCATCTTTGGCCGATCCCGCAATTGCAATTGTTCCGTCCAGACTCCACTCGGATTGAACGGAATCGCGTTAGCGCCGGAGGCCGCCTCGACTCCGGGTAAAGACGCCAACTCCCCCAGCAGTGGCTCGAAGAACTTGGTGTTCCAACTCTGATCAGCGACGTAGCCCTGGCCTGGCAGATCAATCGCTCCGGTCCAAACGTGAACCTGCTCGAAACCCGCCGGTACGCGCATCATATTCAGGAAGCTGCGGCTCAACACCGCGGCCGTAAAAACGAGAGCGACTGCCACGGCGATCTGGACCACCACAATTCCATTCCGCCAGCCGGCGCCCCCCGTTGACGCGCGTGTTGCCCCACCTTTCAATGCTTCTTCAACGGGCAGTTTCGCGGTGAGCAGTGCCGGGAGCAGTCCCGCGCAGATCGTGCTGATCAGCGCCAGTGCCAGTGCAAAAAAAAGGGTCCAACTCTGAATTGGCGTGGGTTGCGCCAGTGGTCCGTAGAGGTTGACGAGGTGAACTGCCCACATCGCGAAAAGAAAGCCCAGGATGCAACCAAAAAAAACCAGCACGCTTGTTTCGGTCAGCATTTGCCGGACAATTCGATATTTCGTTGCCCCAATTGCTATTCTGACGGCAACTTCGCGATTCCGTGCAGTCGCTCGAATTAACAGCAAACCGCTGACATTGATGCAGGCAATCAACAAAACCGAAAACACGGCGCCAAACGCGAGGTACAGCCAGGTCCGGATCGCTTGAGTTTGTTCATCCCCGAGCTGGCGCGTCATGAAGTGCCAGCCGTCGTTCTTCGGATAAAACGATGGAAAGCTCGCTGCCAGGGCGCCGCCGATCGCTTGCAGTGCCGATTCCGTTCTTTGGGAATTTACATCCGGAGAAACCCGAACGACCATATGCAGCCACTTCTCCAGTCGTCCTCCCTGGATCGTAAACGCACCCTGCCGCAGACCAACAGGAATCCAGAGTTGAGTTTCGTGCGAGGGGAACTGGAAGCTGCGCGGCATGACGCCGATTACCGTGTACGGTGCTCCATTCAAATGGATGATGCGGCCCAGCACATTAGGATCGGCGCCGAAAGTACTGCGCCACAAACCGTCGGCGAGGATTGCCGTCTCAGGGGCTCCGTATTGATCTTCTTGTTCGGAAAACGTTCGGCCCAACTGCGGTTGCACGCCGAGTACATCAAAGAGCGAAGCAGACGCATTGACGACGTTTATGTGCCGCGCGTCACCGAGACCGGTTAGCACGAGATCGTTCCAGAAAAAGATACCCGCACTCGAAAACACATCTGTGCGTTGCCTGATTTCGGCGTAGTCAAACCCCGAAACGCCCGCAACCGCAACTTGGTTTTTGGGAAAGACGTTGTGGACGAAGAAGACCCGCTGGGTATCTGGGTAGGGAAGCGGCTTGAGGAGAGCCTGATAAAGGACGCTGAAGACCGCCGTCGAACTGCCGATTCCAAGCCCCAGGACCAACATAGCAATAAGGGCGAACCCAGGTTGTTTCCGAATCTGTCGAAAGGCGAAGCGCAGATCGTGGAAGAGGTTCGTGAAGGACCGTCTCATGGCGTTCGTCTCAGCTCTAGGGTATCTCGCGTAGTCTGATTCGGCCAATGTTTGCTTTTCCCCCATCGGAGGGCCAACGTTCGAACGCAGGGCAGACGACCGGCAAACCAGCGGCTCGGCGGTCAGCGATAGGCGGCGGCCTGGATGCTGTACAGCTCGGAGTATTGGCCGCGCTTGGTCATCAGTTCGTCGTGCGTGCCGACTTCCACGAGTCGAGCTCCATCGAGGACGACGATGAGGTCGGCCATGCGGACGGTCGAGAAGCGGTGGGAAACGAGGATGGTGACGCGGCCGGAGTCGCTTTCGCCGGTGCCCCGTGCTGCTGCGGAGTAACGCTCGAACAGTGCGTGTTCGGTCTCTGCGTCCAGAGCCGCGGTCGGTTCGTCGAGGACCAGCAGGAGCGGATGATCGCGCATGAAGCCACGCGCCAGCGCGAGCTTCTGCCATTGGCCGAACGATAGCTCGACTCCGGACGGCCACGTCGGACCAAGCTGCGTGTCGAGACCTGACGCCAGACGAGCGAGGATATCGCCGGCCCCGGCGCGGTCGACAGCCGCGAGCACGGCGGGCTCGTCGTCTAGCCGGGGGACGTCGCCCAAACCGACGGTGTGCCTGGCGTGGAATTCGAAACGGAAAAAATCCTGGAACGCGCCCGCGAGACACTCTCGCCACTCGGCGGCCGGCACGCGCGCTAGCGGCGTGTCGTCGACGAGGATCGAGCCAGATGACGGCTCGTACATCTTTGAAAGCAACTTGACCAGCGTGGTCTTGCCCGCCCCGTTCTCGCCGACGATGGCGACGACCGTGCCAGCGGGCAACGTCAGCGATACGTCGTCCAACACAACGCGCGAGGTGCCCGGATATGCGAAGGACACGCGGTCAAGCCGGATGCTGTGGCGCAATCGCGTGGGAACCGGCAGATCGCCCGACGCCGCAACCGAGGCGGCGTAGTCCTCGAGCCACGCGAGCCGCCGCGAGCCGTCCATCCAGAATCCGCGTAGGAATCCAATCTCGCCGACAGTGGCGCCGATGTACGCCGAAAGGCGCGCACCTGCGGCTAGCACTAGCAACACCTGACTGGCCGGTGCGCGAAGGCCGGAAGACACGAACACGACCGCGCCGGCGTACGCCAAGCCAAATACCGCCCACGCCAAAGCGTGCCAAAACGCCGAGCCCCAGCGGGCGACGGCCACCGGTTTGTACCACCACTCCCAGGCCGCTCGGCGATCAGCGACGAGGCGCTCTCCGATGCCGGTGACGCGCACTTCCTTGCCGGGCGGCGCGGTCGTGGCGATGGTAAACAAATGACGCGCCAGCCGGCTGCTTTGTGCTCCACTCTCCTGAGCGGATCGCTCAACGTCGGGCCGCCAGGTCGAGGTCAACACGGTGGGGATAGCGAACAGGGCGAGCAAGAGCAGCGCGGGGTGAATCGAGGCCAGCAAAGCCATGGTGACGCCCAGTCGCAGGATCCAACCGAGCGTGGAAAACACGGACATGTACATGTGGTCGAGGACAAAGACCTGATTGCGGAGCATGGACAGCCGGTCGAGAAATTCGGGGCGTTCTTGATGCGCGATGGTGGCGACCGAAGCTTGCAGTTTGGCGACGTGGGATTCCAGCGCGATGGTCACCTTGTCGCGGAAGCGGCGCTGCACGCGCGTGCTGACCGTGCGGAGAAACCAGGTTGCCACGGCTGACGCACCGAGGCCAATCGCCGCGCCTTGCACCATGCCGGGTCTGTGTTGGAGAAGACCCTTGCCGAGCAGCATCAGCCACAGGGCAAGAAGTGCATCTGGGAGTGCAGCGAGCTGCGACAGCACGAACGCCACGACCATCAAGCGCGGCTCGTGGCGATACCCCAGCTTGCACAGCCGCCACATCGAGGACAGCGCGGGAGGCAAGGGGCCGATGGCGCGATCAGGAGAGGACGTCATACGTCGTGCCCTCCTCGTCCGGGACGTTGAAGCGCTGTGCCTGCAAATCGAACATCGTCCGGTAACGCCCTGCGAGTGCCATCAGCTCGTCATGCGTGCCGAGCTCGATGACCCGGCCGTGCTCGAGCACGCAGATGCGATCGGCATGGCGCACGGTTGAGAAGCGATGCGAGATCAGAATGGTGGAGCAATGCCGTGTGGCGGTGAGCAGGCGATCGAAGATTTCCGCTTCCCCGCGGACGTCGAGCTGCGCAGTCGGCTCGTCCAGCAGCACGACTCCTGCGCCCATACTGACGGCCGCAAGCGCTCGGGCGAGTGCGATGCGCTGCCATTGGCCGCCCGAGAGGTCGGTGCCGCCATCGTAGCCGCGAGCAAGCACGGTGTCCAACGCGGCCAGATTCGCTGCGCCTGCCGATTCGAGTGCGGCGCAGACTACGTCGTCTGGCGCGCCTGCCGGGGCCACGTTGTCGCGCAGCGGCAGCTCAAGGCGGATGAAGTCCTGAAACACGGCTGCCACACGCGAACGCCACGAGGCGAGATCGAACTCGCGAAGGTCGACACCGTCGATCTCGATCGTGCCTGACTGTGGATCGTACAAGCGGCACAGGAGCTTTGCGATGGTCGTCTTGCCGGCGCCGTTTTGTCCAACGATGGCGAGCGACGAGCCGGCGGGAATCGTGAGATCGAAGTGCTCCAGCACGGGCGCGCCGCCAGGGTATGCGAAGGTCACATCGCGGAGATGAATCTCGCGCGCGGGTTTCGCCTTGGCGCGGCGATCGCCAGATTGCATCGCGCCGGCGGGACGCATCGCCGATTCGAGTCGCAGCACCGCGGCGACGGGGGCAGCGGCTCCGTCGAGCGCCCAACTGAATCCACCGAAGGCGATCATCGACACGCCGATGGCGCTCTGTACGTAGACGACGACTTCCCCAAGACTGATGCGGCCAGCGGCGGCGGCGCGCGCCAGTAACCAGAACACCAGAACGTTTGCGGAGACGACGATGAGCATGCTCCAGATAACAGGACGCTCGCGCAAACGTGTGGCGGCGTACTGAAGCTCGTGCAAACGGGTGCGTCGGGCGGTGAAACGGTCGATGGTCCAGCCGGCGAGACCGAACAGCCGCAACTCCTTGCTCGCGGGCGGGTCCACCGCCAGCCGGTAGGCGTAGTCGGCATCCCGCTGCGCGGCGCGCACCTCCGCAGTGTTGCGGTCCCACCAGACCGCGCTTTCGCGCAGGAGCCAGTGCGTCGCCATCCAAGCGCCGGCGAGCACAACTGGCGCCCACCACGCGTATCTGGCGAGGATCACGGCGCACGCGACGCCGCCAATCATTTCCACCATGCCGCTGGCGATGAAATCCAGAGAGATGGCCAGTGGCGGTCCGGTCATCCCAAGGTCAAAGTCGCGTGCGACGGTGAGATCGCTGGTGAGCGTTGGATCCTCGAGGTGTCCCATGCCCGGAGGACGCACACAGGCCTCGGTAAGCCTGTCGTAGAGCCATGCCGCAGTGCGATCGCCGAGGTTGGCGCTGAGCGCCTGATGAATCGGACTGAGCACCTGGAGCAGTACGAAGATTGCGCCAGTTAAAGCGAGCGGGCCGGCAAGTAGAGCGCCTCGTTGCACGGCAGCGACGAGCACGCCCATGGCGATCGCGAATGCCGCCGGCAGAATTCCCCTTAGCAGGAGGACCGCCCACCAAGCGGCCGTAAGGCCGGGAGCCGCCTTCGGCAGCACAGCGAAGAACTTCCATTCTTTGCGGGCGATCAGTCGTTGGAGCACGACCGCATTTTGCCACAGAATTGGTCTGAGCGAAGGGGCTGCCGTAGACGGCGAGTGAACGAGTGCAGCGATCCAGGAGCGGGCGGAGGCGGTTTCCTGGAACAACCCTTCAACTACAAGGCGGCCGATTACAGCCGCTGCAGATGCGCGTCTTCCGCGCAAGGTTGGGGGGCGAGTACGTGGGGTATACTTCGCGATCATGGTTACGGCGGCGGGCGGCGGCGCGCGATTTCGATTTGCCAGCGATCAATCGCTGCTGATTTACTTCGATCAACAGGAAAAGGAAGGCCGCGCTCCGCAGAATCAGGCCACACTTCAGGCGAATGAGAAGGTCCGGAAGCTGCTGCGGTTGTTGCAGTTGGAGCCTGTGGCGGGCGTGCGGAATCTTCATCCGGCGTATTGCTCTTTGCTCGTCAAGTTCGATGCGCTTCGATTGCGGCATGAGCAGTTGGAAGCGATTCTGCGCCAATATCTTGGGCGCCTTGAGGAGATAAAACTTCCGGAGCCGCGGCACGTGGAAATTCCTGTGTGCTATGGCGGAGAGTTCGGCCCCGATTTGGCTGGGGTGTGTGTGATGCACGGAATGACGGCGGCGCAGGCGATCGAGTTGCACGCCTCCGTGGAGTATCTCGTTTATTTCCTGGGGTTCGTGCCGGGATTCGCGTATCTGGGTGAATTGCCGGAGGAGTTGGTCACGGCGCGGTTGGCCACGCCACGAAAAAAACTTCCCGCAGGCAGCGTGGGGATTGCGGGGAATCAAACGGGCGTTTATCCGTTTGTCACGCCGGGAGGGTGGAGATTGCTGGGACGCACGCCTGTCAAAATATTTCGGGCTGACCGCGAGGGGCTGAGTCTGTTGTCCATCGGAGATCGCGTGCGATTCACACCGATTTCGCGTGAGCGATTTGCGGAGTTGGAGCGCGCATGCGCGTGATTGAGGTCCAAGCGCCGGGCCTACTTACCACGGTACAGGACTTGGGGCGAGAAGGATTCGGGCCTTTGGGAGTTTCGCCATCGGGTGCGGCGGACGCGGTGGCACTGCGGATCGGAAATCGGCTAGTGGGAAACGCGGAGGACGCGGCTGGATTGGAGATGACGCTGCTTGGGGGGAGATTTGTTTTTCCGGGTGGGG
>WNGH01009949.1_pt1 | contig 20696 bp, 20 predicted proteins | sample 5400631 | NCBI WGS metagenome assembly WNGH01 (sample SAMN13153373, study PRJNA577476) | soil metagenome | isolation source: 115 cm soil or saprolite under Garry oak tree replicate 1 | place: USA:California | collected 2016-06-15
CCGCGAAGGGCGTGTCGGCGGCGATCCTCGACCTGGGGCTGCAACGGCCCTCGAAAGGCGGCCGTCTCTTCGCCGCCCTGCAAGGCCTGCTCGACTCTGGCGTCGCGGTCCCTCACAGCCCGGACGTGCTGCCATCGAAGGAGCGAGTTCGCGGCGCACACATCGGGGAGTCGATCCCGACGCAATTCGACGCCGTGAAGGCGAAGCTGGAGGCGCCCTGATGCCGCAGCGGCGCGGGGGTCGCGGCCGAAAGCGGGAGGCCCGGGCGGCGCGGCCGGAGCGGAACCTCAGCGAGTGGGCGCCGAAGACGAAACTCGGCCGGCTCGTCCTCGCGGGCGAGCTGACGACGCTCGGGGACGCGATCCGGACGGGCCTCCCGATCCGCGAACCGGAGATTGTGGACATCCTGCTCCCGGAGACCGAGGACGAGGTCTTGGACGTCAACATGGTCCAGCGGATGACCGACTCCGGTCGCCGGGTGAACTTCGTGATCACGTGCATCGTCGGAAACAAGGATGGCTTCGCGGGCCTCGGCCGTGCGCGCGGCCGCGAGGTGGGTCCGTCGATTCGGCGCGCGATCGATAACGCGAAACTCAACATGATCGAAATCAAGCGGGGCTGCGGCTCCTGGGAATGCGGGTGCGGACGAGCCCACACGCTTCCGTTCAAGGTGACGGGGAGCAGTGGATCCGTCGAAGTGGTCCTCAAGCCGGCGCCGCAGGGAGTCGGCCTCGCAGTGGGCGACATCGCGAAGAGCGTGCTGCGGCTCGCCGGCATCACGGACGCGTGGGGTTTCACGAAAGGCCACACCAAGACGACCGTCAACTATGCGCTCGCGACGTTCGCGGCCCTCCGGCAGACCGGCCATATCAAGGTCCGATCCGAGCAGACGGAGCGGCTGAAGATCAAGGCCGGCGCAGAACAGGTCTTCACCCGGAAGGTCGAGGCCCCGCCGGTCGTGGCCGAAGGCCGGGCTCCTGGGCAACTGCCGGAGGAGATCGAGGTCGAGGGAGCCGCGCTGACGGAAGAGCCGGCGGAAGATTCGAAGGACGGGGAGGCGCCGGAGGAATGAGCTTCGCCGTCCTGAGGCTCCGAGGGAAGGGCGATCTCCGTCGGGATGTGAAGGACACGCTCCGGATGCTGCACTTGACGCGCCAGAACCATTGCTCGATCGTCCCGGCAGACGCCACGTACCGAGGCATGCTCCAGCTCGTGAAGGACCACGTCACCTGGGGCGAAGTCGACCCGGAAGTCCTCGCGAAACTCCTCCTGAAGCGAGGCCGCCAAATCGGTGACAAGCCAATCGACGACGCGTTCGTCAAGGGCCATAGCAAGTTCAAGTCGATCTGGGATCTGAGCCAAGCGATCACGAAAGGCGAGGCGACCCTCGCCGATGTGCGGGAACTCCGGCCGGTCCTCCGACTGCCGCCGCCTCGGAGAGGGTATCGCGGGATCAAGCGCGGATTCCACGACGGCGGGGACCTCGGATACCGCGGAGGGGCGATCAACTCGCTCCTGGTGCGGATGCTCCTCGAGGAGGGCAAAGATGGTCTCTAGGACCCGGAAGCTGCGGGGCAGTCGCACGCACGGCCGCGGCAAGAAGCACGGACGGGGGGCCGGCGGCCGCGGCGGCACCGGCAACGCGGGCCTTCACAAACACAAATTCAAGTGGATGATCAAGTACGACCCCGAGCATTTCGGACCGCGCGGGTTCTTCCGACACGCACAGCCGCGGCCGACGAGCGCGATCGACCTCGAAGACCTCGCTCGTCGGATCGGCGAATTCGAAGCCGCGGGCCATGCGAAGAAGGACGATTCTCGAATCAATGTCGACCTGACGGCCGCAGGAATCGACAAGCTATTAGGCTCTGGTCGTGTAACGATCGCAATGCGGATCACCGTCGCGAAGGCCTCTCCGGCGGCCGTCGCGAAGGTCTCCGGCGCTGGCGGCGAGGTCGTCCTCCCAGTGGACGCCGGGAAGTAGTCCGATGCCCCTCGAAGAGAAGAAGAAGAGCCGTCTGTACGCGCTGAAACCGCTCACGGACCGGCTGCCCGCGGTCACGCGGCCGGAAGGCCACGTTCACTTTCGCACGAAGATGTTCTGGGTCCTCGCGATCCTGATCCTGTATTTCGCCATGACGAACATCTTTATCTACGGCCTGGATCGGGCCAACGTCATCGATTTCTTCTCGAGCCTGCGGGCGATCCTCGCGGGGGCGCAAGGCTCGCTGATGCACCTCGGGATCGGGCCGATCGTCACGGCATCGATCATCATGCAGCTCTTCGCGGGCGCGAAGATCATCAACTTGGACCTCCAGGACGACGAGGACAAGAGCGTGTACCAGGGGACGCAGAAGTTCCTGGTCATCCTAATGATCTTCGTCGAAGCGATTCCACAGGTCTTCGGCTTCCTCACCCCGGCCTCGGGATTCGTGAGCGAGCTGAACGGCTCGTTCCTGTTCGGCGTCATCTCCGCCGGTCACGGGACGACCCTGGCCCAGATCCTGATCGTGGTCCAGCTCTTCGCGGGTTCGTATCTCGTTTTCCTCATGGACGAGGTCGTCTCGAAGTGGGGGATCGGCTCGGGCATCTCGCTGTTCATCGCGGGCGGCGTGGCCCAGCAGATCTTCACGGGGACGTTCAACTGGGAGCCGTCCTCGGCGACCAGCCAGGTCCCCGCGGGCACGATCCCGAAGACGGTGTACTACCTCCAGCACTATTCCGGGAGCCAACTCGCGGGCGGCGGGATCGAGCAGATCATGGTTCAACCGCCGAATCCGCTCATCGCGCTCATCGGCACGGTCGTCATTTTCCTGATTGTCGCCTACGTCGAGTCGACGCGGATCGAGCTCCCGCTCGCCCATGGCATGGCGCGAGGCGCTCGCGGTCGGTACCCGATCCGCCTGATGTACGCCTCGAACATTCCGGTCATCCTCGTCGCAGCCGTCCTCGCGAACGTGAGCATGTTCTCCCTCCTGTTCTGGCAGCACCCCGAGTGGCCCATCGTCGGTCATGCGTCGTGGATCGGGGCCTACCCGGATGCGCTCGACATCCGGGTGACGAATGGGCAGATCCAACGTACCACGCCGATCGGTGGCCTCGCCTACTACTTCTCGAACGTGAACGGCGTCCAAGACTGGCTCCTGCCGCTCTTCAATCCGAATACGTACGGTGTGTACCTGCGGGGCTTGGCCTACTGGCAGGTCTTCCTCCACATCCTCGTGTTCCTCGCGGTCTTCATCGGCGGCTCCATCATGTTCGCGAAGTTCTGGATTATGACGACGAACATGGGCCCCGAGGACGTCGCGAAACAGATCGAGTCGAGCGGGATGCAGATCCCCGGATTCCGACGGGATCCGCGGATCTTGCGGCGGGTGCTGGATCGGTACATCCCGGTGGTCGCGGTGATTTCTGGGGCCTCGGTGGGCGCCCTCGCGGCGGGCGCCGACATGATCGGGACCGTCGGGAACGCCTCGGGGACCGGCGTCCTGCTGTCCGTCGGCATCATGATTCAGCTGTACGAGGCGATCGGGCGGGAGCAGATGATGGAAATGCATCCCGTCTTACGTCAGTTCTTCGGGGCGACCGGATAACGGTCGCGTGTCCAGGCCGGCAAGGCGCCCCGCGTCGAAAGCGGAGACGCACCGTTCAGTCGACCTGCCGAGTCGTGAATGGCCCGGGTGTCAATTGTAAACATACTGCTTATTCCGAAATCCAGGGCTTATCTCACGTCGGACAGGGAGGACGCCCAGTCGTCAAGGTCGGGAGACGTGCCCGTTCATTGGACGGCCGGGGCGAGCCGCCTTGGCGGAAGACGGTACCACACGAGGTGAGGACATGGAGGGAGATTGGCACGAGGATGAGGTTGACCCGGGTGTCAGTGAACTGTGGACGAAGCTGGAGAGCATTCGGGGTCGGGGACACGACCACCGACCAAACGGCTGGAGGCCGGTCCGCGGAGGGGTCAAGCTCGGAGCCGGGATCCTCGCCCTCACGGTCGTGATGGGTGTCGCGGCGGCCGTCGTGCTGTTCTCGCATTCCTTCAGTTACTCGGCCCCGAGCGCCAAGCTGTCGACCTCGTGTCCCTCCGTCACCGCGACGACGAGCGGATCGACGATCGTGTTCGCCTGTTCGTCGAATCCGGCGCTGACCGTCGCGTCGGGCGCCACGGGTTCCGTTTCCTATTCGGCGTTCAGTCCCGCACCTCCGGTCAACATCTTGGACATCTACCTGATCGACACGGCCGCCACCCTGGGGCTGACCTGCTCCTCGACCAGCAGCACGGGGAACGAGCCGGTCGCGCTGAACGCCGGGGGAGGATCCATCACCCTCTCGCAAACGGCAGGCAACCTCCGGCCGAACCACAGCTACGACTATTGCATGGACTTTGCCGCGCTTCCTCCGAGCTTCACGACAGGCGTTTCGTGGTCCCAGTAGGACGCCCCGGAGGGACCGAGGTTCCGCCGGCTACGTCTGCGCGACGCGCACCGTGAGCTGTTCGGACTCGCTGTCGTACCGAACCAGTTCCGCGTACCGACCCCAGTAGACGAGGGCGTTGAAGACGTCCTCGGCCTGGTGGCTTCCGACCCGATCCGCCAGGGCCTGGACCACCTGCTGGCGTCCGAGCGGAGCGGCGCCCGAGCTCCGCGCCATCTCCATCACGAGGCGGAACGCCGGCATGTCATCGATGATCTCCCGGACGATTCGCTTCCGTTCGCGGACGTTCGCGGTCAGCAGCTTCCGGCTCAGTTCGGTGATTCGTATGTCCCCGTCTTCGATCGTCACGAGTCCGAGGAACTCGGCTGCCGTCAGGATCGGCCCGAGGCGGTCAACGTCCATCTCGACTTCCCGAGAGATCGTCGCGGCGTCCGCAACGCCACCGACTTCGTCGACCGCCTCGACGAGGCCGAGGATCTGACCCACGGAGACCTTCGCCATCGAATGGAAGTCCGTCACAGGGGTCTTCCGTCCATCATCGTCCCCCGTATTTGACACTTGACCTACCCCCTACACGATCAGCGAATAGATTTCGTCGATCCAACCGTAGAATTCTGGCTCCTTCCGGTTCCGAGGCCGCGGCAAGTCGATCTCAAGCTCGGCAACCATGCGCCCGGGTCGGCTCGACAGCACGATCACGCGATCCGCAAGGTACACCGCCTCCTCGATCGAGTGAGTGACCATCAGGACGGCCTTGGGCGGGAGGTCGGGGTTCGCCCACAGCTGGAGGATTTCGTCCCGCAGGTTCTGGGCGGTGAGCGGATCGAGGGACGAGAACGGCTCGTCCATGCACAGGAGCAGCGGTTCGATCGCGAGGGCGCGCGCCAGGCCGACCCGCTGCTTCATCCCGCCGCTGAGCTCGCGCGGGAACGCGTTCTCGAAACCCGTGAGCCCGACGGCGTCGATGAACTTGTGCGCCCGGGGGTGCCGCGCCTCCGGCGGGATGCCTTGCGCCTCGAGTCCCAGCTCGACGTTCTGCGTGACGGTGAGCCACGGGAACAACGCGAACGATTGGAAGACCATGGCGACCTGCGGGTTGTCCGCTCGGATCGGGGAGCCCTCAAACAAGACCTGCCCGGACGTCGGCGGCTCCAGGCCCACGATGATCCGCAGCAAGGTCGACTTCCCGCATCCGGAGGGCCCGACGACGCAGACGAAGTCCCGCTCCGCGAGCTCGAATCGGATGAGATCGAGGACCTTGAACTCCTTGCCGTTCTCGAAGTAGGACTTCCGGACTTCCTTGACCTCGAGCAGCGGCGGCTCCATCCTCACACCTCGACGCGGTATTTGACGCTGGCCCGCTTGTACAGCGGCCGCCACAGCAGCTTGTTCATCGCGAGCACGATCACGATCATCATTAGGATGGTGAGGAGGATCATCGCGTTGTCCGGGAACGGCTTGTTGAACGTCGCGACATCGAGGAGGTAGCCGAGGCCGCTCACATGGGGTGGCGGATTCAGGAACGGGATGTACTCGGAGACAATGAGCGCGTTCCATCCCGCCCCCCACGCCGTGATGCTCCCGGTGATGAGCGACGGCACCATGCCCGGCAACAGGACGCGTCGCCAGTACGCCTTTCCGCGGAGGCCGAACGACCGGGCCGCCTCGTTGAGGTCCTCCGGGATCGCACGGACGCCCGCGATTAGGTTGAACAACAGATACCACTGCATGCTGAACAACGCGATCAAGACGGCCGACACCTCCGCGGCCGGCCCCAAGCTCGCGGTCACGAGGATTGCGAATCCAACGATGATCGGCAGGAGGGCCGTGGCGGGCAAGGATGCGGCAACCTCGAGCACAGGCGTGAGATAGCGGGATCCGCGCGGGCTGCGTCCGATCCAGGCAGCCAGCGGAATCGTCCACGCGAGGGCGATGGCATACGCGAGCGCAAGGCGAACGAAGGATGAGGCGGCCGCGCGGGGGAGTTCGGCCGCGGCGGGCGGGAGCGTGCTCAGGAACAGCCGGGCCAGCCCGACCACCCCGGCGACCACGACCAGGAGCAAGATCACGACGAACATGGCGAGGTCGAGATATCGAATGTCGCGGACGACCTTGGGATGGGCGGAGTAGGTGCGGTCCAACCGAAGGGACGCACGTCGGTACCTCGTCACGGCCGGCTGTACCGTGGCCCAGAAAGTGCGGCGCAACCGCGGGAACCGCGGAAGCCAACGGAACCGTTCGTACGGTGATGGCGCCCGCGGGACCTCGTGTCCGGTCGTCTCCATCCGAAAGCGCTCGGACCATACGCCGAGGGGACGCCAGACGAACGTGTCGAGGGCCAAGACGACCGCGGCAAGGACGCCGATCCCGAGTGCGATGCCCGTGGTGTCGCCCGCGAGGCCTGCGTTCGTGATGAATGAGCCGAGTCCGGGTCGGGTGTATGTCCCCCCGAATGCGGTGAAGGTCTCGCTCGCGACGAGGAAGAACCAGCCGTTGCTCCAAGAAAGGATCGAGTTGTAGACGAGCTTCGGGATGGCCGCAGGCAACGCCAAGAGACGGAACCGGAGCATGCCCCGCAGGCCAAAGCTCGCCGCGGCGGCCTCGAGGTCCACCGGGATCGTCGTGAGGGACTCGTAGACTCCGAAGGCCATGTTCCACGCCATGCTGGTGAAGATGAGGAAAACCACCGCGAGTTCGATTCCGACGGGGCTGCCCTGAAACGTCACGACGAAGAACACGAGCGCCGCGGGAAAGAAGCCGAGGATCGGGATGGACTGGAGGACGTCGAGGATCGGGAGCATGATGACGGCGGCCCGCTTGTTCGTGGCCGCGGTGGCCCCGTAGGTGATCGCGAAGACCAAGGACAAGAGGTAGGCCAATACCATCCGCGTCGTCGAGAAGACCGCGTAGAGGGGAAGTTGAATCGCGTTCCATGCCGCTTGTGGATTGAGAGCCGTGGACGCGATCGCAACGAAGATTGCGATGCCTGCGAGGATTCGGAGGCGCCCGCGGAGGCCGCGCATCTCGCCGGCAAAGGACGGGGGCTATATACGGGTTGTCGAGCGGCCCTCACACCCCGGCAAGGAACCGGGACAGGATCGCCTTCTGCGCATGCAGGCGGTTCTCGGCCTGGTCGAACACGATGGACTGGGGCCCGTCGATCACTTCGTCGGTGATCTCGAGTCCTCGATGGGCCGGCAGGCAGTGCATCACGACCGCGTCCTTCTTCGCATGATCGATGAGGGCGGAGTTGACCTGGTACAGGCGAAACACTTTCTCGCGTTTCTCCTGCTCTTTCTCCTGGCCCATCGAAACCCAGACGTCGGTGTAGACGACATCGGCACGCTGTACGGCTCCGACCGGATCGTCCACGATCTGAATCGTGGCTCCGCTCTCTTTCGCGATGCCACGAGCGGCGCCCAAGATCGCGGCGTCGGGCTCGTAGCCGGCTGGGCATGCGGCCGTCACGTCCATGCCGACGATCGCCGCGCCGAGGAGCAGCGAATTGCAGACGTTGTTCCCGTCCCCGAGATAGGCAAGTTTCAGCTGCTTGAACGCGCCGCCTTTGTGCTCGAGGATCGTGAAGAGGTCCGCGATGACTTGGCACGGATGTTCTTTGTCGTCGAGGCCGTTGATCACCGGGACGGTCGCATTCCGAGCCAATTCTTGGACGTGCTCTCGCTTGAACGATCGGTACATGATGCCGTCGACGTAGCGACTCAGGACCCTCGCCGTGTCGGAGATCGTCTCGCCTCGGCCAATCTGCAAGTCGTTCGGGCTGAGGAAGAGCGCATGGCCGCCGAGCTGGGTCATCCCGACCTCGAACGAGACCCGCGTTCGAGTCGATGCCTTCTCGAAAAGCATCGCGAGGCTCTTCCCGCGCAGCGGTTCGTACGGCTCCCCGGCCTTCGTGCGGTTCTTGATGTTCGCCGCGAGCTCAAGGAGGCCGACCAGGTCATCCTTGACGTCGAGGATCGAGACGAGATCCCGCTTCGCGCCCATGGACTCCGGCTCATCCAAAGGTCTGTACAAAACACTTGTGCATCGGGCGCGCCGGAGGCGGAGCCATCAAATAAGGTCGCTCGAATGAGGGAGCGTGGAGCCGGTACCTTCAAAGGCCGCCGAGCGGCGGCGGCTTCAAGAAGCGGCTGCCGAGCGCAGGAGGAACACGAGCATTCTCGTCGGCGTGCTCGGACTCGTGTTGTTGTTTGCTGGCGGCATTGCGGTCATTGTCTCCCCGTCGAGCTCCCTCGTCTTGATCGTCGTGATGAGTACTGGAATCGTGTTCCTACTCGTCGCCTTCTTCCTGGCGCGAAACTCGATTATCGGGCTTCCGAGAAAGCCCCGAAGCAATTGAGGTCAGGCTGTATCAGTGTTGTCGTGCGGCGACGCGTTGGAGGACGCTCGCGCGTCGACTCGAGGACCGGCCCAAAGGGTTGACGAACAGCTCCGAAAAAAGTTCCTCGCCGGTCGCCCCCAATCGATAAGAGGTCACCTGCCGACCGTCCCGCTGGTAGGCCACGTCGACGACTCCGGCGGCCTTCAACACGCCCATGTGGTACCGCAGGCGGTCGAGAATCCTTGGGTCGGTGTCTTCCGTCGCAGACCGCTTCTTCATGAAGTCAACGATATTCTACGAAGTATAAATATATTTACCTCGTAATGCTCGACGGTCGGAGGGCCTTGACTTCGCGATGGCGTTCCGCGAGCATCGGAATGAGGGCTTTCGCCGAGGGAACCGGCGCTTGCCGTCCGCCATCGACCGGGTACACGTGTCCATACCGGACGAGGTGGGTCAGGTAGAGATCGGAGAGGTAGCTCCCGGATGGGCTGTGGACCGGGTGGTACTCCGGTCGGACCAGGACCCGGAGGCCGAACTCCGTCGCGGCACCCCACGACTCGATGCTCAGGAATACAAGATCCACGTCGCTCCGCTCGAGGACATCCTCCTCGATTACCGACGGACCGATTTCGGGAGAGAAGTCGTCCTCCGGTACAAGCGCGACGATCCCCCGACTCGTCAACACGTGCGCGACCGCGCGTCGCTCATCGAGTCCGCGCCCGGAGGAGCCCATGAGCATGACGACCAGCCCGGATCGTTTGAGACGGTCCTCCGTCTCTTTGCGAATCGCCTGAACGCGTCGGACTGCGTTGCCCTCGGTCATGGCTCCCCTGGCCGGGCATGCGTCGTGCCGCTAGTTGAGCGCCTGCATGAGAGGTCGGTGAAACAACTCGGGCCGGTGAACGCTTCGCTGGATTGTGTCGAGCAAAATACTATATTCCCCTCCCCGGTTGGGCCGCGTGCGGCCGGGATGGGCTAGCCTGGTTATGCTAGGGGACTGTGGATCCCTTGACGCGAGTTCAAATCTCGCTCCCGGCCCTCGCGCACGGCTCGCCCTTCCCCGATTTGGACTCTGGTCGCGGGAATCGCGGCACCTTCATGAACTGAGGCTCGGATATTCAGTCTGGAGCCATCTGGTGAAGGTCGTTGTCTTCGGCGCGACGGGGGAAACCGGCCGCCTCCTCGCGGAACGGGCGCTGCGGGCGGGCCATACCGTCACCGCCTTCGTACGCGATCCGGCCCGGATGTCCATCGTCCACGAACGGTTGCGGGTGGTCCGAGGCGACGTCCTCGACCCTCCTTCGGTTGATCGAGTGATTCCGAGCCAGGATGCGGTCCTCTCGGCCCTGGGGAGCACCGCTCGCAATCCGGCGCCGGTCCTCTCCGATGGCGTGCGACACATCCTCGATGCGATGGAACGGTCCCGCGTCCGGCGGATCGTGGCCCTCTCGGCGGCGGGCGCTCTGGGCGAGTCGGCCGGATTCGCCATTGGGAATGCGGGGCTGCGAATTTTTCGGATGTGGCTGCCGGAAGTGTACCGGGAGCATCGCAAGATGCTCGACGAACTTCGGCGGCGGGAACTCGAATGGATCGCGGTACGTGCCGTCCTGCTGACGAACGGCGCGGCGAAGGGGCGCTATCGCATTGCCGTCGAAGGAATCCCGCGGTGGGGCTTTCGGATCTCCCGCGCCGATGTCGCGGACTTCATGATCCGTCAACTCGCGAGCGACGAGTTCGTCCGGAAGATGCCCGCGACCGCGTACTGAGTCGCCCGCTCAGGATTCATCGGAAGGCGGCTCGAGCACCAACGACCGCATGCTTTTATATGGCCACCCGGATAGTCGACCGCTTCTCGAGGCGATGAAGAAGCCTTGGGTGGCCCGAATCCCCCGGAGCGGGGCTGCGATGATCAAGCAGGCGGAGAAGACGTATGCTCCACTCGAGGTGGAGAAGCAGGTCCAGGAATTCTGGGAACGGGCGAAGGTCTATCAGAAGACCGTCGCCGTCCGAGAGAAAGGCGAGAATTTCTTTTTCGGCGACGGCCCGCCGGCTACGACCGGATCGATTCATCTCGGTCAAGTCCTGAACAAGACGATCAAAGATCTCGTCGTCCGTTATCATCGGATGCGCGGCTACCACGTGCGGGACCAGCCGGGCTACGACATGCAAGGCCTGCCGATTGAGGTCCAGGTCGAGAAGACCCTCGGGATCACGAACAAGAAGGAGATCGAAGAGCTCGGCATCGAGAAGTTCGTGAACACCTGCAGGACCTTCGCGATGGACTTCTTGCAGAAGATGACGAAACAGTTCCAGTCGCTTGGCATCTGGCTGGACTGGGACCGCCCGTATATGACGATCCGCAATGAATTCATTGAGGCGGCCTGGTGGACGCTGAAACGGGCCCACGAGCGAGCCTGGATCTACGAGGCGCTCCGGTCCATCCAGTGGTGTTCCCGGTGCGAGACGGCCCTCGCCGACGCCGAAGTCGAGTACTCCGACGAAACGGATCCATCGATCTATGTCCAGTTCCGCCTCGAGGGCAAGCCAAACGAATCGCTCCTGATCTGGACCACGACCCCGTGGACCCTCCCGGCCAATCTCGCGATCGCGGCGCACCCCAACTTCCGGTACGCGAAGGTGAAGATTCCCCACGGCAAGAAGCCCGAGTACATCTGGCTCATGGAGAGCGCCGTCCCCGACGTCATGGCCCGCGCCGGGGTGACGAAATACTCCGTCGTCGAGACGAAGAAAGGGAGCGACCTCGTGGGGCTCGCATATCTGCACCCGCTTCGCGCGAAGCTTCCCTACCAGAAATCTGTGGAGGGCGAATGGGTCCACAAGGTGGTCTCCTCCGACACGGTCGCCGCGGAGTACACCGGGCTCGTCCATTCGGCGCCGGGGCACGGGCCGGAGGACTTCGAGCTCGGTCAGAAGCTCGGCCTTCCCGCCTTCTCCCCCGTCGACGCGGGAGGCCGTTTCACGGCGGACGCAGGCGCCTACGCGGGCCAGAAGGTGAGGGAGGCGAATCCGGGGATCATCGCGGACCTTCGGGCGGCCCACGCCCTCTTCGCAGACGAGACAGTCCTCCATGCGTACGGCCATTGTTGGCGTTGCAAGACCCCGATCTTGTTCCGCGCGACGGTCCAGTGGTTCCTGAAGGTGACCGACTTCAAGCCGAAGATGGTCGAGGAGGTCGGGCGGGTCCGATGGTTCCCGGACTGGGCCGGATCGGCGCGCCAGCTCGACTGGACGACCAACCTGCGGGACTGGTGCATCTCGCGGCAGCGCTACTGGGGCACCCCCCTCCCGATCTGGAGGTGCGCGAAGTGCGATCACTGGACCGTCATCGGATCGGCCGAGTCCCTCCGAAGTGCGAAGGGTTACAAGGAAGGAATGGACCTTCATCGGCCGGGCATCGACCGGGTCGTCCTGCCCTGCGAGAAGTGCGACGGCGAGATGCGACGCGTCCCCGACACGGTCGACGTCTGGTTCGACAGCGGGGTCTCGAGTTGGGCGAGTCTCGGCTACCCGGCGCGGGACGACGAGTTCCTTCGATGGTGGCCTCAGGACTGGATCGTCGAAGGTCCGGACCAGACCCGCGGCTGGTTCAACTCCCAGCTCGAGGCGGGCGTCGTCGCGTTCGACCGGGCTCCGTACGACCAGGTGTTGATGCACGGTTGGGTGAACGGTCCGGACGGCCGGCAGATGCACAAGTCCCTCGGGAATTACATCGAGCCCGAGACGGTCGTCAACAAGTTCGGGGTCGATCCGCTCCGATTCTATGTGATCGCCGTGAACGCGCCATGGGATGACATCACGTTCCAGGAGGACGGCGTCCGGAACGCGCAGCGGACCCTGAACATCCTCTGGAACGTCCTCCGGTTCGCGACGACCTACATGGTCCTCGACCGGTTCGATCCGTTCGCGGCGGACCTCTCCTCGATCGAAGGCCACCTGCGCCCGGAGGACCGTTGGCTTCTCTCGAGGCTCGAGGGTCTGAAGAAGACCGTGGACCTCGAGATGCGTTCATACAACCTACACCGCGCGGCTCGCGCGGTCGAGGCGTTCATCCTCGACGACCTCTCGCGGTGGTACGTGAGGCTGGTCCGCGGACGGACGTGGACGGAGGCCGACGACGAAGACAAGCTGGCCGCCTACCACGTGCTCTTCGAAGCGCTGAGCACCCTCGCGATCCTCCTCGCCCCTGTGGCGCCCCACATCGCGGAGGCGATGTATCAGCGCCTCGATGGACGGAAGCTCAGCGTCCACATGCTCGATTGGCCCGACGTCCGCGAGAGGTGGCTGCGGCCCGAACTTGAGCGGTCCATGTCGATCGTGCAAGAGCTGGTGGAAGTCGTCTCGAAGGAACGACAGAAAGGAGGGCGGAAACTCCGTTGGCCCCTGAAACTGATCGCGGTCCGCAGCGGCACGCCGGATGCGGCGGAGGCTCTCGCGACCCTCGAGGACATTTTCCTGGACCAGGTCAACGCGAAGGAACTCGCGATCTTGGGACCCGCGGACGAGTTTCCCGGGACCGTGGTCGTCGCGAAACCCGACCCCGCGGCGATCGGCAAGGCTTACAAAGCCCTCGCGCCGAAAGTTGTGAAACTCCTAGGAACGCAGGCCCCCGACGAGATGGAAAAGGCGTTCGAACGCGGATCATACACGATCCACGCGGACGGGCAAACGTTCGCCATCGAACCGACGATGGTGCGCTTCGAGAAGGCGCTCCCTCCCGAGGTCGTGCGGGTCGAGACCCGTCACGGCGAGATCTATCTCGACCTCCGCGTAACCCCGGAGCTCCAGGCCGAAGCGTACGCTCGGGAGATCGTCCGTCGCATCCAGCAGATGCGGAAAGACCTCGATCTCGATGTCGACGACTTCATCGCTGCGGTCATCAAGACGAACAAAGAGTTCGCGGCGACCCTCGAGGCACAGAAATCATTCATTGCCCGCGAGACCCGTTCTCGGAGCTTGACGTTCACCGACAAGCCCGTCACATCCGAACACGTCGTCGAGTGGAAGGACGTCGACGGTCATGCCGTGACGATCGGCGTCACGCCGCTCCATCTCTCCGAGGCCGTTCGCGAATTCACCCGGGTTCCCGGCCTCACGACGGCGAAAGCGATGGCCCTTTTCGATGCAGGGTACAAGAGCCTCGCCGCGCTCCGCTCCGCGACGAAACAGGAGTTGCTGGCCGTCGACGGCCTTGATGCGGGAGACGTCGACCGGATCACCGAATTCCTCGCCGTCCGGGAAAAGGCGGAGGCCGTCTGCCCGACCTGCCAAGCCTCCGTCCCAGCCGAGGCGCGGCACTGTCCTCGATGTGGAGAGCCGATGGCGTTGGAGGCCACGCCCTGCCCTCGATGCAAGTCGGCCATCCCTCCCGGCACGGACGCATGCCCTGTTTGCGGCTTCGCGCTAACCGCCCAGGCCGCTCCGGGGACGCCGTCCCGGACGCCGTGCGTCGCATGCGGCGAGCTGATCGTCGCGGGTTCTTCCGAGTGTCCCTCGTGCGGGGCGCCGCAGATGCGACCGGCTTCGCCCGTATCGAGCCGAATCGGTGAGAACGAGGCTCCCGCGCTGTTGAAGGACTCCTCCTCGTACCTCGTGCGGGAGGCGACCCCCGAGGAGGCCTATCGCCTGTTCTTGATCGCGCAGACCACGGGGAAGAAGGGCATGATTATCACGCGACTTTTCCCGCAGAAAGTCCGAGAGCGCTTCGGGCTCACGGATCTGCCGATCCTCTGGTTGAGCAACGTCGGCAAGGAGGACTCGATCCGACCCAAGGACATCGAAAAGTTATCACTGGCCGCGGAACAGTTCCTCTCCCGCGAGAAAGGCGTGGTCCTCCTGGATGCGATCGAATACTTGGTGACCAACAATAATTTCCTGACCGTGCTGCGTCTCGTGCAATCGATCCGCGATCAGGTGGCCGTCAACAAAGGTGTCTTCTTGATCTCCGTCAACCCGTCGACCCTCGACGGCCATCAGATGACGCTCCTCGAACGGGAAGTGGATCAAGTCGTCAACGTCCCGGGCGGGCAGACGGGTTCTGCCTCCGGATGACCCGCGATCCTAAGCCGAGGGCTGGAGGACCGCGGCGACTACGTCGACGAGCCGCGGGACGGTCTCGAATCGCTCCAACTCCTCTGGACGAACCCATCGGTGCTCGACATTTTCCCAATCGAGGCGCACCCGACGATTCGGAGTGTCGAAGAGGAACGGGTGGACGACGTAGATCGTCGTGCCGTCGCGAGCCAGGACCGGATCTCCCGCTCCACGGAATGTGATTGCGCGGATCCCGGTCTCCTCCCGAACCTCCACGATGGCCCGGTGTTTCGGATCTTCGCGGCCCTCGATATGGCCCGAGATTGCGGACCACTTCCCTCGGAAGGTACCCACCTTCTCGCTCCGTCGAACGATGAGGACGCAGCCCCGGTTCCGGAGAATCGCGGTCACGACGCGTTTCGCGGATGTCGGGGAGGTCGACCGTCCCCCGACTCCCGTCAACGACCATCCGGTCTCCAGTGTGAAGGCCTCCGACGTCGACGCGGTCCACCATCGGGATCCCCGCGAGCGTCGCCCCGACTGCGACGACGGCATCCGCGCGTCGGTTCACGATCGCCGCAGGACCGTGGCCCCGGTTCCCGAGGCCATACAGCACGTACGAGCCCACGGTGCTCCCTTTGCCAGTGGGGAACACGAAGACTCGGCCGCCCAGGCGTTCGCCCGTGATGCCGTTCGCTCCATTCAGAATGGACCCGGTGGCCGAATCCACTCCGCCCACGAAGGAGAAAGGAGCCGAGGAGACGAGTGCGGTACCCAACGCCCGTCCTGGAACGATCCCGCGTCCGCGAATCCTCATGCGTAGCGCTCCAGAAGCGTGTCCAGTTCCTCGAACACGACCTTCTGCCGAGACAGGCTCGGCAAGTAGTACGCCCCTTTCCCCGAGGGCGTTGCGACGGTGCCGAATCGATGTTCGAGCAACGTGACCTCGAGGCAGGTGTCCGCGAGGACCCGACCGCCGCGGCGTTCGATGATTCCGACCGCATCCGGATTCGCATCGCGGACGACCCGACTCGTGAAGACCCAAACCGGGATCCGGGGCGGCGCCCGGTCGATGAGCCGCGCGACTTCCCGCAGTTCGTTCGAGGAGAGTTGCGGGGACCCGAGGCCAATCATCTCGGCTTCGGTCCCGTCGGTGTGCGCCCGCTTCGCGGCGGCCAGATCTCCGTGGGTGATCGCGATCGTCTTCAGGCCCTTCACGCGCGCCCGCCGGGACTCGGGCGTTACGCCTTCCAGATGAAACATCGCACATGCGCCAGAGGAGGCCAGCGCCGCGCCGAGCCACTTGAGATCTCCCTCGGTCCCACGGAAGCCGCGGAAGAACGGGAGGCCGTCGCCCACCCGCTCTCCGGCGACGAGTCCGATCAATGAGTAGTCGATGCCTCGCGGCTTCACGCCGACCTTCACGATCACCGTGGGTTCTCGACCCTCGTCCGTGTGAAGTCCGTACTCCGGCGTCGCTCCGACGATGGCGGCGGCGAGAGCCGCGGGACCGCCCTCGCGGTTCGTGCGGGCTCCGAGGACCGAGTTCGCGAAGCAGACGGCGCTTGATTCCGCCCAGGCGACGTGTTCACCGAAGGTCGGTCGGATCCCGATGAGATACGGAGTGCACGTGAACGAGCGCTGGACTCCCATCGCCTCGTAGGCGCGGGCAATGCGTCCTTGCTTCTCCGCGAACGTGGGCGGGACGTCGAGCGCCTGCCACTGAGCGAGATCCGTCCGCGACTCCGTGCCATCGTCCAGCAGATGCTGCTGAGCCCGCGCGAGGCGCATTCACGGCGCCTCCGCGAGGATCGCGTGGGCGACCCGCCGGGCCTCCGCCGGCTTCGCGGGGTAGGCGATGAGCTTCAACCGGATGTCGATCGGATCCGAATCCTGCGCGAGCTCAAGGCGCTCCCGGAATGCGGCCTGCTTGTCGAGGCGAAAGTGGAGGACGCCGTCCTCGTCGAGGCGCGCTTCGATTTCGCGGGCAATCGCCGACGGGACGCCGGCCGCGGCCCAGTGCGACCAGACGGCCCGGATGGCGGGTCGCTTCTCGACGCGGCGGGTGAGGCGGGCCAGGGGATTGCCGAAGTGGCCCTCCAGTTCCTCCCGAGACGTCACCCCTTCGGGGACCGCAAACGCGAGGGCGTTGGCCACCCTTTGCTCCTCTTCCGTGGCGTGACAATAGGTGCGAGCTTCGATCCGGCGGATCGGGAGGTCAGCCATGGAGCCGCTCCAGGGCCACGCGCGCCTGCCTGCGGAATTCGTCCAACGTCGATTCGTTGACGAGCATGATGTCGGCCGTCGCGATGACCTCGCCGAGTCCCCAGCTCAGTTCGCGGAGGTCTCGCGCTCGAACTGCCTCGATGGTGATGGCGTCGTCCAAGCGCTTTCGTCGCAGCATCCGCTCGTGCCGGGTCTTCGGGGATGCATGGACCGCGAGGACCACGAGCGCTTCTCCGAAGGCCTTGCGAAACACGTCGAGCTCCGCCCGTCCGCGCAGTCCGTCCACGACGACGCGGTCTCCGTGGATTCGCGGCAGCGTCCGTTCGGCCCAGACTCCGAATCCGTGGGCTTCTCGCTCGGCGGTGGCCATCCCGCCGACCGCGCCATCGGTGATCGGAAGGCCCCGACGTTGGGCTTCTTCCCGAACGACATCGCCCATGCGAACGATGGCAAAGCCGAGATCTTTCGCCACGGCGAGGATTTCCTCCTTGCCGCATCCGGGCATGCCCGTGACGCAGACGACCCGCACGGGGTGCGAGGAAAGGGAGGGTTCACTTAAGCGTTTCCCGCGAGCACCGCCTTTTTCCCTCGGGGCACGCACATCCGGAGTGAGGGGAGTCGTTCACGAACCTCGCCACGCAAAATAGAAATACCCACGGACCGTAAGCTCGCACCGGAGGAATACCATCCCCCTCGACCTCGACCTGACGCGCATGCGATTCGGCACCGAACTGCTCAAGCGCGGCTTCGCGAAGATGCAGAAGGGCGGCGTCGTGATGGACGTCACGAACGCGGAGCAGGCCGCGATTGCCGAGGAAGCGGGCTCCGTCGCGGTGATGGCCCTCGAGCGCGTGCCCGCGGACATCCGGGCGGCCGGAGGCGTCGCACGCATGGCGGATCCGGTCAAGATCCAGGAGATCATGGACTCCGTCACGGTGCCCGTCATGGCGAAGTGCCGCATCGGGCACGAGGCCGAGGCGCGAGCCCTCGAGTCGATGGGGGTCGACATGATTGACGAGTCCGAGGTCCTCACCCCGGCCGACCCGTTCTTCCACGTTAACAAGAGGGGCTTCAGCGTCCCGTTCGTGTGCGGGTGCCGGAACCTCGGCGAGGCCGTCCGCCGGGTCTGGGAAGGCGCCGCGATGATCCGCACGAAAGGCGAAGCCGGCACCGGGGACATCATCGAGGCCGTCCGACATGTCCGCCTCGTGAACGGTGCGATCTCGGAGCTGAAGAGCAAGAGCAAGGAGCAGCTCTACCTGATCGCCACGAAGTTCGCGGACAGCTACACGGTCCTCCTCAAGGAGATCCGCACCGCGCACGGCGAGCCCGCCGCGGTGTCGGAAGCGGACGTCGTATTCGCGAACGAGAACCTGGACACGATCACGGAAGGCCTGTTTCAGATTCTGACCGAGGTCAAGAAAATCCAGCGACTCCCGGTCGTCAACTTCGCGGCGGGCGGTGTCGCGACGCCGGCCGATGCCGCGCTGATGATGCTCATGGGCTGCGACGGGGTCTTTGTTGGGTCCGGGATCTTCAAGTCTGAGAATCCGGAAGGCCGGGGCCGCGCGATCGTCGATGCCGTCGCCCACTTTGACGATCCATCGACTGTCGCGGAGGTCTCGAAAGGCATCGGCCTCGCGATGAAAGGCATGGACGCTAAGGCGCTGCCGATCGAGGCGCGATTGCAAGACCGCGGCTGGTGACCTGCCCCAGAAGCCGGTCCAGAACCTCCGCGACGCCCGCGCCGGTCACGGCCGACACCCGAATCTCATCGCATGGACCACTATCGAGATCGCTCTTCGTCGCGGCGACGACGAGAGGCACGCCCGGGAAGAGCATCCGGACTTCTTCCAGGAGTCGAAGTTGGTCCTCGAGGGGATAGCCGCACGTCTCCGTAGGGTCGAGGAGGAAGAGCACGCCGTTCGCGAGATGGGTGAGGGCCGCGATTGCCTGGCGTTCCATCTTGTTCCGATGGTCCATCGGCCGGTCGAGCAACCCGGGTGTGTCGAGGATCTGGTACCGGTGGACGCCGCGGTCGAAGTGACCGAGCGAAACCCCTTTCGTCGTGAATGGATAGTCCGCGACTTTGGGACGACCGGTCGAGGCCGCCCGGACGAACGAGCTCTTCCCGACGTTCGGATAGCCCGCAACCACGATCGCCGGGATCGTCGGATCGACTTCGGGCACGCGTCGCAGCGCCTTGCGAGCGACGACGAGCGCCTCCAGATCGGGAGCGATCTGCTTGACAACGGAGGATAGACGCCCGTACGCCTCACGCCGCAGCGTAGCGATCTCGTTCCCTGCGGCCCGGCCGATTCGCCCGCGATACAGACGGGTGATTTCTCGGGCCTTGTCGGCGGCCCAGTCCAGGGCCCCGAGATGCTTCTTCAGCTGGCCCAGGTCCACCAGAACGTCGACGAGTTCGCGATAGAACGGAGGCAGGCGGTCCAGGCTCGGGAAGCCTTTCACGTATCCGCGCAAGGTGGATTCAATCGTCTGCCCGGCGCCGCGCACGCGGGCGATTGCGAGGTTCCGCGCCCGCCCGACCCGGTCCAGTCCCGTGGCGGTCGCCTTCGCAGCCCGTCCGAACGCCTTGTCCAGGAGGGACTCGGCCGTCAGGATCGAGGGCAGCTCGAACACGGCCGCTCGAATCACGCACGCGGGATAAGCCTGTGGGTCTCACAGATGGATGAGGTTCGCACCGATGACGAACGCCACCGACAGGATGGCGACTCGGTTGACGGCCGCGAGGAAGTTCGCGATCAAGAACATGTTCTGCTCGAGCGCCTTCCCTTCTTCGTTGAAGAGCGAATACACGTAGATCGGGATCGTGTCGCTCATCATCGGGACGCTGAGGAGCAGGTACAACCCGGTGTACCCGGTCTTGCCGACGAGCCGTTCGGCCCTCGCGACGAACCATCGCGCGAGGCTCCAGCGATCCGACCACTTGCGGACGGAGCCCTCGAGGTTGAGCCCGAGCCAGAAGATCAGCCACGCGCCGACCGTCTTGCCGGCCGCGATGGCGATCGCGATGCTCGTCAGGTAGCCCCAGTTGCGCTCGATGAGGGGCGCGAGGAGGGCGATCTCGATTGGGATCGGCAAGACGAGCGCGACCAGTACCGCGTACACGAACGCGATGAGCAGGTACAACCAGGGGGTATGGTACGCGTCGGTGAGGATCTGAAGGAGGTCCACCAAGGCCGTCAGCGTCGTATCTGGTGCGGGTAATAAAAGGCGCCGCCGTGGATTCCCTCAGGGCGAAATCGGATGGAGCGCGCCGTCCTGTGTGAGCAGAACCACGCGACTGTCCTCGCGCTCGGCCGCAATCTGGTAGCCGACGCGATCTGCGAGGCGCCCTGCGAACGTCCGGATGGAGGCGTGGCTGGGGACGTTCTCCGCCTGGAGCCTCAATCGGCTCTCGCCGAGGAAGCTGTACCCCTTGCACTCGATGAACATCGGCTTCCCCAGGCGGTCGAGTTCCGCGTATTCGTCCTCCCAGCCGAGGTTCCAGCCTTCGACGAGCGTGTGCCGCACCACGGTCCGGGTCGGCAACGTCGGGAGGAGAGCGAGTGTCTCGCGAAGCTTGTTCCACTCGTTGTCGGACTTCGCCGCGACGAGCTTTCGGTAGATCTCCGCG
>WNGH01002265.1_pt1 | contig 20681 bp, 20 predicted proteins | sample 5400631 | NCBI WGS metagenome assembly WNGH01 (sample SAMN13153373, study PRJNA577476) | soil metagenome | isolation source: 115 cm soil or saprolite under Garry oak tree replicate 1 | place: USA:California | collected 2016-06-15
CGTGCAGCTACCTCAATGCATGGGAACTCTATCGAGGTAAGTGAAAGATGGAATGAAACTCACGAGATAACTCATTGGAACTAAAGAGGCTGGAGGACCAACTCAATGAGCCAGTAACCGCTCTAGATACTTGTTTAATCGGAAAAGGGTGCTAGACTGACGCCATTTGAGGCCCCACGCCTGTGGCAGAACCAGCCACCACGTCCGCTGTCGTTCGTTTCGGCGTTTTCGAAGTTGACCTTCGCGCGGGAGAGCTGCGCAAAAATGGTTCCAAGCTAAAACTTGCCGGCCAACCCTTCCAGGTCTTGGCCATCCTGCTGGAGCGCCCGGGCGAACTAGTGACTAGGGAAGAGTTGCAGAAGCGCCTGTGGCCGGACACGTTTGTCGACGTCGACCACAACCTACAATAAACACTGCCATCAACAAGATTCGCGAGGTCTTGGGCGACTCGGCGGAGAACTCCCGATTTGTCGAGACACTCTCTCGAAGAGGCTACCGATTTATTGCGCCCGTAAATGGTGGCGTCCCTATTCCCAAGCTACCAGAAGCAGCGATTCCCTTAGACAGACCAAAGACCAGGGGAAGACTTTTCTCTTCCGCGTTGGTAACAACGATCGTGACGATTATCTTGGCAGTTAGCGTCGTAGCCCTCTCTAAGACGGTTTTCCGAACTCCGAGCGCGCCAAGAATCCTCCGTTTCACACGGCTTACCGACGACGGTCAGACAAAATTCGGCCCTTTGTGCACCGACGGTTCGCGAATCTACTTCAATGAGGTAATGCGGGGTCCGCGCAGCCTCATCGTTCAGGTGCCCATCAAGGGTGGCGAGGTCGTTCCCCTCTCGACGCCGATCAAGCAGCCTGTGGTGCTTGATCTGTCAAAAGAGGGAACCGACCTTCTGGTAGGGAATGGCGATGAAGGTGGGACGCTGTGGGTGCAACCGGTTGCGGGAGGATCGCCGCGGCGTGTCGGGACGATCCTCGCGGGGGCTGCGCGGTTCGGCCCGGATGGAACGAGCATCATTTACGGCAAAGGTCATGACGTCTACTCCATGAGCCTGGACGGTTCATCTCCTCGAAAACTCCTTACGGTGGATAGTACGCCTCTTGCCTTCCGATTTTCACCGGATGCACGGGTCTTCCGATTTAGCCAGTTTGATTCCGTAGTCGAATCCGTGACAATCATGGAAGCCTCGGCAGATGGGACGCGGCTCCGCAAGATGTTTGAGGGGCTTCGTGGCGAATGGACTTCAGATGGCCGGTTTTTCATTTTTGAGAAGATGATCGACGGCAGAATCGATCTTTGGGGTTTGCCGGAAGCGAAAAGGTTTCCCTGGCAAAAACGTAATCACAGCCCAATCCAGCTGACTGCCGGCCCGCTGAGTTTCGCGGATCCTTCGCCCAGCAAGGATGGCAAAAAGATCTACGCGGTCGGTGTTTCCCAGCGAGCTGAAGTGATCCGTTACGATTCGGGCAACCACCAGTTCGTGCCCTACCTCTCGGGAATCTCCGCGGAGGGCCTGGCATTCTCACAAGACGGGCAATGGGTGGCCTACACTTCCTACCCCGATGGCATGCTATGGCGGAGCAAAGTGGATGGAAGTGAGCGGCTTCAACTCACCTTTCGTCCCTTGCGGCGAGCTTTTTTGCCGCGCTGGTCGCCGGACGGCAAACAAATCGCTTTCAATGCCATTGTTCCAGATGCCAGCTGGAATATCTTCCTGGTCTCGAGCAACGGCGGCACTCCGCAGCGAATTCTCCCAAGCGAACAAACTCAGATGGATGCGAACTGGTCACCGGACGGAAACTCACTGGTCTTCGGTTCCGTTTTCGTCCCCAACGCGCCGATTTACATCATCGACCTCAGGTCCAAGCGCGCTTCCCCCTTGCCCGGTTCAAATGGTCTCTTTTCCCCCCATTGGTCGCCAGATGGAAGACAGATTGCGGCCATCACGACCGAACGTCCCCGCAAGTTGATGCTCTTTGACTTTTCCACTCATAAGTGGACGGAACTGTTCGGATCTGAAATGGGCTACGAGAATTGGTCACGCGACGGAAAGTACATCTATTTTCAGGACTATCACGACCATGCGCCGGACGTCGGCTACCGGATCGTCCGTCTTCGGCTGAGTGATCGCAAGGTTGAGAACGTGGCGGAGCTTAAGAATCTCGGGGGCTTGACGGGAACTTTCGGAGACTGGTTTGGACTTGCGCCCGATGATTCTCCGTTGTTCTCTCGCGATATCAGCACTTCGGAAATCTATTCGCTCGAAATGGAATGGCCGTAGTTCGTCCCCACTTCCGCACTCGACGCCGCCGTCCTCAAGCAGAATTGGGTAGCGCAACTCGTTGCGGGCCAGCCGATGTGCGTGAGGGCAACGTTGGGCTTCGCTGGAACGAAAGAAGGCAAGAGATTTCCTCGGTGGCCCGCGAACAACCCAGCCGCATAAGCATAGCTTGTTTAATCGGGAACGGGTGTTAGACTGACGGCACTTGAGGCACACGTAAGTGGCAGAGGCCGTGTCTTTCCTTCGCATAGTCCGGTTCGCGACCTTCGAAGTTGACCTTCAATCGGGAGAATTACGTAAGGCCGGTGTGAAACTGAAATTCAGCGGCCAACCCTTCTAAGTCTTGGTCATACTGCTGGAGTGCCCGGGCGAACCGGTGACTCGGGAAGAATTGCAGAAGCGGCTGTGGCCTGACACCTTTGTCGATGTCGATCATAACTGAAACACCGCCATTAACAAGATTCGCGAGGTACTCGGCGATTCGGCGGAGAACCCGTGCTTTGTCGAGACGCTTCCTCGCAGGGGTTACCGATTTATTGCCTCGGTCGATGGTGCTGGCAATGGCGCGACGCCGACTAAGATCACGAGCGCCACTATCGCTGCGCCACGACGCTGGCGGGTAGCCAAGCTTGAAAGAATTCAAGCATGAGATCTGCCTGACCACCTACGAAGAAAACATTTGAGTGCAACCTTCTTCGCGTGCTCAATGCGCGGATTCGGCTGGAATAATTTGTGCTTTGGTCTCAGCTTGAAGAGGACCTGGAAGTCGGCGAAGAGCGGGCACTCTCTAAAACAACCAATTCGGTTCTCGCGAATCAAAGATGAATAGGGCATTCTATGTCTTGGCTAGGTTCCACGTTATCTCCCATGGACGAGCTTTCTCAACTCGCGTCTCTTCCCCCGCAAGGGGAAGCTGATCCCGTTCCGCAGTCGCTGCTCGCGGCTTTTCCGGAGCAGGCGAAAACTCTTGGCCTGCTTTACGACGTAAGCCGCGAACTCACTTCCATTCTCGATCGCGAAGAATTGCTCGGGCGTATCGCCGAGCGCGTGAAGAAAATCGTCAACTATGACGTCTTCACGGTGATGCTGTGGAACGAGAAGACGCAGCTCCTTGAAGGCGTTTTCGCGATGCACTATGAAAACTCCATTCCTTCGAGGTTCCGCATTCCGCTGAATCAGGGAATCACCGGGCACGCCGCTGCTTCGCGGCTACCGATTCGTCTCGATGACGTTCGCCTCGACCCTCGTTATATCCCTTGCGATACCTGCGAAGTGGTCAGCTCCGAGCTTGTGATTCCACTTCTCCTGCAGGACCGCCTCATTGGCGTCCTGGACCTCGAGAGCAAGCGCTACGCCGCGTTCACCGCTCAGCACGAACGCATGCTGATGGCATTGGGGTCATTCATTGCGATCGCCCTTGAAAACTCGCGCCTTTACCAAGATGCACGCGAGAATCAACTTCGTCTGCAGGACGATCTGGATACCGCACGCGAAATTCAATTGCAACTGTTGCCGCGCGGAGCCCGCGAAGTGCCGGGCCTTGATATCACGGCTGCTTATGTTCCTGCGCGCGAATTGGGCGGTGACTTCTACGACTTCCTGCCTTATGGCGAAGGACGGCTGGGGCTGGCGCTTGGTGACGTTTCCGGCAAAGGGACGGCTGCGGCGCTTTATGGCTCACTGGCCATTGGAATGCTTCGCGAACACACAGTGGAGCACACTCTTGCTCCTGCGGACATGCTGGCGATACTGAACCGGCGCTTGCATGCGGCACGGCTGGAAGCACGCTTTATTGCGCTGACATTTTCGGTTTACGACGCTTCGGACCGGACGCTGACGATTGCAAATGCCGGCGGAACACATCCACTGTTGCTGCGCGACGGGAAGATCATCCAAATTCCCGTGGACGGCATTCCTCTCGGACTTTTCCCTGAAGCGGATTATTCGGTCACCAGGCTGGATCTGAAGACCGACGATGTCGTGATTTTTGCTTCGGACGGAATATTGGAATCCGAAAATGCAAAGAAGGAAGAGTTCGGCTTTGCGAGACTTTCCGCTCTGCTTAGTTCCCTTCCCGCGAAGACGTGCGTCGAAAACATTTCCGGAGCGATCCTTCGCGCTACAGACGAATTCAGCGGCGTTGGCATTCCTCCGCATGATGATCGCACGCTGCTCGTATTGCGTGTGACTGAAGAAGCGGCCACAGAATTCGCGAAACTGCCAGTCATTTACTGAACGGGTTCCATCACAAAAAACTGAACGGAGAGGCGCTGTGCTGGGAGAGGGATTCCTCGCTTCGGCTTGCCTGGGCGGGCAGGCTTGGAACGATGGTAAAGAAATCGGGCAAAGTAATCGCTGGCGGATGGTTGACGGAACTACTGGCCGGAGGAGAGCGAGCTCACGATCTTGAGGTTGCCGGTTTGCGCGAAGTAGTTTTGTTCGCGGAGGCGGCGATAGATGTGGCCGGCAACGCCTGCGGCGAGCGGTCCCTTGATGCGCGAACTGTTGCCGCGAATCAGAACGGCGAGCGCGATTTTGGGATGCGCTTCGTCGGCGTAGGTGAGAAACCAGCCGACGTGAGAAAGCTGATCGGAGCAGGTGCCGGTTTTTCCGGCGGGCATTTCGTCGCCGCCGGCGTCGAAGCTGCGCTTGCCCGTGCCGTAGAGAACGGCGGCCAGCATTCCTTCGCGCAATTCAGGAAGCAGGGGGCCGATATTTAGTTCACGCTTGATGCGGGGAACGAAGGCGCTGATTTCCTGTCCCGCTTCCGGATATTGCAAGTAGTAGAGAGTGCCGCCGTTGGCGAACGCCGCGGCTAAGGACGCCAACTGGAACGGCGTCATCTGAATTCCTTCACCGAAACTGGACATGCGGGCGACGCCCCCCTTGGCGGGCGGAGCCATGGGAAACGCGCCAGGATGCTCGTCCTGCAAATTGTATCCGGCAAGTTCGCCGAGACCGAGCAGGCGGCCGTAGCGAGAAACGGTGTCGAAACCCATGCGGCGGCCAAGCTCTTCAAAGAATTGGTTATTGGAATGCGCCATCGCGTCGGTGAGATTCATGTACTTGCGGCGGCCGACTTTGAGCATGGTGTCGCGCGTAATTACGTTTTCTTCCAGCGCTGCAAGAGCAATCGTAGGCTTGATGGTGGAGCATGGAATCGCGCCATCGGAGTAAGCAAGCTTCTGATTGACGACGGTGAGGATGCGGCCGGTGTTGGGATCGACGGCGACGACGGAACCGTTGTAACGGCCAAGAGCTTCGATGGCGGCTGCGCGAACGATGGGATCGTCGTTGGTGGCAATGTCTCCCAGCGTGGGATCAACGCCCTTTTCGCGTGGAACGTAACGATGGTGGCGCGAGGTTCGCGTGGGACGCGGCTTTGCGGCGGGCGTGGCAGCTTCGGAAGGAGAGGGGCAAACGCAACAGGTGGCAAGGAAAAGTGCGAGAGATGTTTTTCCAAGCCGGTGAGTTTGTGACATGCGCTGTTTGCCTCTGACTCAAAAATTTTGCAAGGGACTCTGCTTACCCGCTCACCCGTCAGCAACAAGACACAAGTTGCAGAGGGCGCTCGCAAATCCTTGCAGTATTACGTAGGCACCTTGAGAGCCAAAGGAAGCCGACTCAAAACAAGAGACTTAAGTGCCAAATCCGGAAAGCAGATGTTCGGGAACGATACACTGCCTCTCAGGATGAGACGTAGTTTACGAAAGGAAAGTTATATGGGCAATAGGGAAAGCGGGCTAGTACGACAGTATGTGCTTTAGATTGAACAGCTGACCAAGGGTACAGGCAATTTTTGTCAACCCTGGCCGCATGGATTTGGGATGGAACGGTGCTGGAGTTGGCCGCGGGGCTGAGATAGGATACGCGCAAAGAAATCGTCTCGTCCGTCTCAAATCTGCGGAGTCAGCCTGACCAATCAGAGTACACGAGTGTTTTACGGCTGGTGGGTAGTCGCTACGGCCGCGCTGGCCCTGTGCCTTGGGGCCGGGCCAATTGTGGTCTTTTCTTTCGGAGTGTTTTTCAAGCCACTCAGCCAAGACTTTCATGCGGGGCGAGCTGCGATCTCATTCGCTTTCACTTTGCAAAATCTGGCTGCTGCGGTGTGCGCACCGTTAACCGGGCGGCTGATTGACCGCTTCGGTGCGCGAAAAGTCATTTTGCCAGGCACGGCAATTTTCGGGCTGATTTTAGTTTCCAGCAAAATTCTGGGCGCGGAGATCGGTTTCTTCTACGTTTTTTTCGCCGCGCTAGGCGTGGTGGCAGGCTGTACTTCGCCAGTTGCTCATAGCGTAGTTGTTTCACACTGGTTCAATCGGCACCGGGGAGTAGCACTTGGATTCATGATGTTGGGCATGGGGCTAGGCGCAATTGCAATGCCCGTGGCGATAGAGCGGCTCATCGCGGTGTTCGGCTGGCGAATCACTTACGCACTTTGTGGTTGTGCCGTGCTGCTGATTGCGCTGCCGATCGGGACCGTCTTCTTAAGAGGCGACCCCAAAGAGAAGGGCCTGCAGCCGGACGGGATTACCGCAGCTGAAGGAATTGCGCCAAGAGTGGAGCCAGAGCAAAGCGCTAGGGACGGATTGAGCTGGCGTGAGACGTGGCACAGTTCAACATTCTGGCTGTTGATCTCGTCGTTCTTTCTGGCGGGTGCGAGCGTGCATGCTTGCGTGCTGCACATGCCGGCGCTGCTGACGGACCGCGGTGTAAGCGCACACAGCGCGGCGATGGCGAGTTCAATTGTGGGGATTGCGTTGCTGATTGGAAGGGTCGGAACAGGTTATTTGCTCGATCGATTTTTTGCTCCCCGGCTTGCAGCTTTCTTTTTCTGCGGAGCGTCGGTCGGAATCGGTTTGCTGCTGTTCGGTGCCGGCGGGAAAGCTGCGCTCGTAGCAGCATTTCTGGTCGGGCTCGGGATGGGAGCCGAGGGAGACATCATTGCATATTCGCTGAGCCGCTATTTTGGGTTGAAGGCATTTGGAACTGCGTACGGCTATGCGTTTGGAGCGTTTGTGCTCGCGGGCGCTCTTGGGACGTTGCTGATGGGCGCGGGGTTCGATTCCACAAAGGCGTATACCGTGCCGCTGGCGGGATTTTTCGTCGTGATGTTAGTGGCGGCGTGGCTGATGACGAGGGTTGGGCCTTATCGCTATGCAGCGGAAAAGGCTCACGAGGAGCATAGCGTTGCGCCCTTGCAGGCGGAGAGTCTCGGATAATTCCGCGCGGTATCTCCAACCGAGAGCATGGACAGATTCGCGAGAGTTCAGAACAGCGACGTCAAGATGCCGCTGCTCAACAGGCAAAAAGGGCACGATATCGTGCCCCTTCAAGACGCAACGGAAAACATTGACGTAACACAAAACGCTAGTTCTTGCTGGCGGATTGCGCTGGGGTTTCTGTCTTTTCGCGCGGGGTCATGGAGACGACGATGTATTCGCGCTCTTTGCCGTCAGATTCTGGCACGCGCAGGATCAGCTTGTCCTTGCTGATGCGGAATTGCGCGGTTTCTCCGATGGGCAGCAGCACAGGATGCTTTTCGTCTTTCGGACGGATGCGATAAATCACGCGCTCCGATTGAAGAACGTATTCCTGGCAGAGCATTTCCTGCGTTTGCTTGTGCTGGCCATCCGTGCCGAAAATTTCGCCGGCAACGGTTTTGGAGCCCTTCTCCTGCGTGCCGCAAGAGCTGGAATCCATGCGGAGCAGAGTGCCCTTTTGATAGTCGTGTTCCCTTGCTGAGCAGACGCCCGCGAAGAGCAGGCAGACCGCGAGTGTGCGGAGTTTCATGGCGATTCGGTCCTCCCTCACAACAAGCTAAAAAGGAAGGGTGTGAGGGTGAATAGGACTAAAGTTTGCGTTGTCCAAAAAGGCAAAAGGGGGCAGACAAGCTGCATTGCGTGATAACGCTCCGGTTTAGAGCTGAATAACAAACAATTATTGCTTGTCAGAGCGCTGTTTCTTATCTGAGCGCACGAAACAGAGTCGTTAGCTGGAAACCGCTCCAGGAGTGCGGAGGTAGGCAACCACGAAGAGAATTCCGAGCGAGAGGTCGATGGCGGCGAAGACCAGGTCAGTGGGATGCATACGCTTTTGGAGGACTAAAATAATTACGGGAATGGAGTAAACGAGTTTTTCGAGGATGGCGGGAATCATGATGGGACGAAAGCGAATGGGATCTCTGGCAATGAAGGTGAAAGCAATTTGCCAAACCAGTGCGACTCCGACAAAGCCGTAAAAGAAGGCCGGATGCGTGATGGGCGGCGGATCGTTCTTGCCGATGAGATCAAACATGAAATAGAGCGGAGTAATTACTAGAAAACCCCAGATTGCTGCGATCCAGAAAACGATCTTTGCGAACTTCATCGGCGGCTCCTCGAGAAAAGCGAGTTTACCGGAATTGCTGAAAATCGGCTTGCACCGAATTCTTGTGGGAGGCGCGGGTCTGACCGGCAGGGTCAAGGCCACCGGATTCTTGGTACACTGTTCGCAGCTTGGACTACCGGAACGAAGGTTCAGGGAGCCGGGTCCTAAGAAAGACGCCACCAGGAGGCGAACCATGCTGCGTATCAACGACGAGGCTCCGAATTTCACTGCGGAAACTTCACAGGGCACCATCAATTTCCATGAATGGATCGGGGATGGCTGGGCAATTTTGTTCTCGCACCCAAAGGACTTTACGCCAGTGTGCACGACCGAGCTGGGGTATATGGCCGGCTTGCAGCCGGAATTTGAAAAACGCAATTGCAAGATCATCGGGCTGAGTGTCGATCCAGTCAGTAGCCACAGCAAGTGGGCGGCGGACATTGAAGAGACGCAGGGACACAAAGTGAAGTACCCAATGATTGGCGATCCAGAACTTAAGGTGGCCAAGTTGTATGACATGCTGCCTGCGGAAGCGGGCGAAACGTGCGAGGGCCGCACGGCAGCGAATAATGCGACCGTGCGCACGGTATTCGTGGTGGGACCGGACAAGAAAATCAAATTGATGCTCAGCTATCCGATGAGCACTGGACGGAACTTCGATGAAGTGTTGCGGGTGGTGGATTCGATGCAGCTCACTGCCAAGCACAAGGTGGCTACGCCGGTGAACTGGAAAAACGGCGACGATGTGATCATCCTTCCATCGGTTACCGAAGAAGAGGCCAAGCAGAAATATCCGAATGGGTGGAAAGCGCCACGGCCGTATCTACGCATCGTTCCACAGCCGAAGTGAAGCAAAGACCCACCCTCCAAAATCGAGTGTGGGGCACCCGACGGAGTCGCCCAGAATCAGGAACAACCGAGCAAAACTGCCACATGTGAGGGTGATGTAGCGTGATTTTCAAGCAGTTCTACCTGCCGTGCCTTGCTCATGCTTCCTACATGATTGGGGACGAAGAGACGGGCACGGCGGCGGTGGTCGATCCGCAGCGCGACACTGACCAATACATTGCGTTTGCCTCCGAACATAAGCTCAAAATTCAGCACGTTTTTCTGACGCATCTGCACGCCGATTTTGTGGCTGGGCATTTGGAGCTGCGGGATCGTGCGGGCGCGACGATTTATCTCGGTGCAAAGGCGAAGGCTACGTATGCGTTTACTCCGCTTCGCGATGGCGCGATTGTTGAATTCGGAAGAGTGAGGCTGAAAGCGCTGGAGACACCGGGGCACACGCCCGAGTCGATTTCCATTGTCGTTTACAATTTGAATGCCAGCGAAACGAACCCGTATGCAGTATTGACCGGCGATACATTATTTATTGGGGACGTCGGGCGTCCGGACTTGCGCGTGGCACTTGGCTGGTCGGCAAAAGAACTTGGGGGCATGCTGTTCGATTCACTGCACACAAAACTGCTGGCGCTACCTGACGAGAGTCTGGTGTACCCAGCTCATGGAGCAGGTTCACTTTGCGGAAAGGCGCTGAGTAAGGAAACGGTTTCGACGCTCGGAGAACAACGGCGGTCAAACTACGCGCTGCAGCCGATGAGCAAAGAAGCGTTCGTGCAAGTAGTGACGGCCGATCAGCCGGAGGCGCCGGCGTACTTCACCTACGACGCGGTGCTGAACAGCGAAGAGCGGCCCACGCTGGACCAGGCGCTGGCGCGGGAGATGAACCCGCTGACGATCGAGACCTTGTTAGGAATACAAGAGAATGGCGCACAGATTCTGGACACGCGTGATGCCACCGAATTTGCAGCTGCGCATCTGGCCGGAAGTATCAACATTGGCTTGGGCGGCCAGTACGCCACGTGGGCCGGAACGGTGCTCGATCGAACGCATCCGATCGTAATCATCGCGGACCCGAGCCGTGAGAATGAGGCGGCAATCCGGCTTGGGCGCATCGGGTTCGATCACATTGCCGGATATTTGAAGGATGGAATCCGGAGCCTAGAATCGCGACCGGAGCTGACGGTCAAGACGGAACGACTGAGTGCACCCTTTGCGGCGGAGTTGCTTTTGTCCGAGAATGCGCCGTTAGCCATCGATGTCCGCGCGCCGCGCGAACGCGAACAGAAGCACATTGCAGGGAGTCTGAGCATTCCCCTGAATCACCTTGCGGAAAAACTAGACGCGTTGCCGAAGGATCGTTCGTTGCTGGTCTACTGCGCGGGCGGTTACAGGTCGTCGATTGCGGCGAGTTTGCTGCAACGCAGCGGATTCGATCGCGTAAGTGAAATTGCCGGCGGGATTGCGGGCTGGGAAGCCGCGGGCTTGCCAGTACTGACGACCCAGCCTTCATTGTAGAGAATTCAGTAGTTCACGGGACCAAGCTGGGTCGAACGTTGAGTTGCGCTTCGTTCCGTTCAAGCGAATGCGCTTGCTGCGTTGCCTACGCCAGTCGACCATGCCGAGTAAAATGAAAGCAGCGTGGTGCTGGTCCAGGCGCGACCGTAGGCCGAAGCACGAAATGTCTAATCAATGCCGTGAATGCGGAGACTCACCAGCTGATCAATGGTGAGATTTTTCATTCCGCGGGATTGCAGGCCGGAGATGAATTCCGGCGAGACACCGTGGATGCGCATGGCAACGAGCTGGTCAGGATCGGGGTGCTTGAAGCCGAGCGTCTGCAACTTTTCGATGAAGTCAGGGGAGACGCCGTGAATGCGGAAGGCAATCAATTTTTGCAGGTCGATGTGATCGTAGCCATCCTTCTTTAGGTTCTGCATGTAGTCGGGTGAGACACCATGGATGCGCATAGCGACGAGGGTATCTTCGTCGGGCTGATAGCCGGACTGATGGAGATAGCCGACCATTTCCGGTGACACGCCGTGAATGCGGAATGCGACGAGTTTGTCGGCGTCGGTTGCGGGTAGCCCGGCCTTGCGGAGCGCATCGATAAATTCGCTACTGACGTTGAAGATGCGAAACGCGATGAGCTTATCGGTGTCGAGACCGTGGACGTTTTTTGATTTTATTTCCTTTGCGAAAGCGACAGAGACATCGAGGATGGCCATGGAGAATTGTTTTTCTTCGTCGATGCCGACAAAGCCAAGAGCGGACATTTGCGAGACGTACTGCGCGTCGGGCGTGAAGTGGAAGAGACCGGCGCCTTCGCCGTTGTTGAGGTAGCCTTCGCAGTCGAAGCGGCCGGCGTCGCGAGTAATGGCGAATTTGACGTCCTGCTTGCCGGACTTTGAGAAGTCGACACCATGGAATTCGCTGGTGGGCCAGTCCGACTGATGATTCGAATTATTGTGCTTGCTGTGATAGATGAGCGCGAATGAGACTTTTCCCGGTTCGTCGCTGCGCGCGATAGTCCAGCTTCCGGCGCGAGTTTCCGAAGCACGTACGATAAGCGCGAGCACGAGAGTGGATGCGATTAGTATGTAGGCGATCAGAGCGTGACGGCGATTCATAGCGGCAAGATCCTCCATGTTGCACCTCTTGAAGCGGTGATTCCGAGCGACAACTGAAACTTTTTCGAACACACAATCAGCGTCATGCCGCAAAACGTGGCGGCCGCGGACAATGAGATGTGCTTACTCCAGGACGTTTGCGTGTTTGAGCTGGATCAACTTGTTCAGGTCAAGATTCTTGAAGCCATGGCTGCGCGCAAGTTCGATAAATTGCGGCGTAATGCCCATGACTTTCGCGGCGACCACTTCTTCAACATCGGGCTTAAAGCCAGCGGCCTGAAGGCCCTTGATAAAGTCTCCGTTCACTCCCTGGACTTTGAGCGCGACCCACTCGTCCTTGTCCGGGTTGAGTCCTGCAGCGCGTATGGTGCGGACGTAGTTTGCATCGATGCCCTGCACTTTCATTCCGATCAGGTCTTCGGCATCGGGATGAATGTTGAGATCCTTGAGCTGGTGGACATACTCGGGCGTGATTCCTTGCACTTTCATACCGATGAGCTGATCGGTATCTGGTTGAAATCCGAGTTTACGCATTTCGTCGACGTACTGAGGAGTGATGCCCTGGACCTTCATGCCGATCAGCTGATCCGTATCTGGCTGAAAACCGAGTTTACGCATTTCGTCGACGTACTGGGGAGTGATTCCCTGAACTTTCATGCCGATCAGTTGATCCGTATCGGCCTGGAAACCGAGTTTGCGCATTTGGTCGACGTATTCGGGTGTGATGCCTTGCACCTTCATGCCGATAAGCGAATCGACATCGACGTTGAGCTTCATGGCACGCACTTCGTGAATGTATTCGGGCGTAATGCCCTGGACTTTCATGGCGACAAGTTCGTCGGCGGAAGGCTTGAAACCCTCGGCGCGGATTTCGTGAATGTATTCCGGCGTGATGCCCTGGATCTTCATGGCAATCAAATCGTCGGCAGAAAGATTGTCAAAGCCTTCGGCCTTCATGCCTTCGATATAGGACTTTGATTTGGGAGCCGGGGCTGCGTCTTGAGTACTGCTTGAAGTTGCGGGGGAAGATGGTTTGGGACTGGACTTGGCTTGCGGGGACGGGCGCGGTGCCGTAACGACAATCACGCCATCTCGGTTGGCGTTCGATTGATGTAACGAGAAGGAATGGGCGGAGGCGGTGTGGACCACGCCAAAGAGAGCATTGCCTGCGATCAATGCGGCGGCCAGACAGAGAACACCGAAGGCAACTCCAGCGTTGCGAAGGCTGCTTCCCTTTTCGGTGAGACCGAGAAGGCGAGTGACGCGCGATGCGAGCGGCCCGCGATTAGCGGCCAGGGCGAAAGTGGGTGCTGCCCGCCACTGTTCCATCAGAGCGAGAGCACGAGCGTATTCGGCGGGATTTCCGCAGACGGAAAGTGCGACGTCATCGCAGCAGTTTTCGCGTTCGGCACGGATCCTCTTGCTGAGCCACCAAACTGCAGGATGATAAAAAAGAAGCGTTTCGGCGGCGACCTGGAAGAGATTGAAGAACGCGTCAAGCCGGCGGATATGTGCGAGTTCATGCGCGACCACGGCGCGCAGCTGAAGCTCTGTAAGTCCGCTCAGTGCGCTAATCGGGAGAAGCACCACGGGACGAAACCAGCCGACAACGGCAGGTGCGTCGAGATGGAGCGATTCACAATAGCGGATAGCGCGGGAGATGCCGAGCCGCTGCTGCATTTCGCGGCAGAGTGCGAGCAGGCCCAGATTCATCGGCTTGGACTCGCGGCGACGCAAACGGGCGATGACGAAGAATCCGCCGGCAGTGCGAAGGCTAAAAAGCATGACGCCGACGAACCAGAGTTCGACAAAGATAGTAAGCAAGCCGCCAGAAAGAAAGCGCGACTGGGTGCTCGCGACCGCGCGGTGAGTAGCGAGGTTAACGACGTAAGCAATGGTGGGGACGGCGGCTTGGTTCGAAGCGCTGAATGAGGGTTCGGATTGGTGAAGCACGAAATATGTAGCAACCGGCGCGGCGACCATCAGGACAAGCGCAGCGACCGCAATGGCGTAACGAGTGGACGCCTGGCGAGCCGCTGCGATCAAGGCGGCGGCAAGCGCCGCGAGGGCCGCCCCTTGCCACAAGAAGTGGAGCAGCGAGAGTCCGAGTGTTCGCAGGACGTCTGGAGAAAACCAGTGGGCAACGGCAGTCATCGGATTGTCCTTTCGTATTCGTCGAGCAAACGGCGGAGTTCTTCGATTTCGTTTTTGGAGCTGCGGCGGCCGGCGAGCGCGTGCAGCATCAGCTCCTTTGCGGAGCCGTCAAAGACGCGCTGCAGAACATCCGATGCAAACTGGCGCTTGGTTTTTTCGGCGGGCTGCTCGGCTTGGTAGACGTGTGCGCGCTGCTCTTCATTGCGGCGAACCAGCCCCTTGGCTGTCATGATCTGCATGAGCTTCAAGACAGTGGTGTATCCGAGAGCCTTTTCTTCCTGCAGAGCATCGTGGACTTCGCGTACCGTGGAAGGGCCGCGCTCCCAAAGGACTTGAAGGATTTGCAGCTCGGAGGCTGTGGGCTTTTGTAGTGACGTGTCGTTCATGCGGTGCACCATACTACGAACAATTTCGTAATGTCAACGAAATTCTTCGTAGTTTGTTTGACGAGCGTCTGAGGCGCCGGTGAGCAGCGGGTGCACTCTATAATTGGCAGATGAAAGGTGAGGGCAGACCAGCGACGCGGGGACGAAGTGAAGAAAGGCGAATCGGACTGGCTCGTGCCCTTTCGAAGCTAGGATTCTGCTCGCGGGCGAAGGGTTTCGAGCTGGTTCGCGCGGGCCGAGTGAAGCTCAACGGGACCACACCGAAAAATCCTGAGACTCCGGTGAGGCTGGGGCAAGACAGGATCGAGGTCGACGGCGCGACAGTCACGGCGGCTGGAAAGATTTATTGGATGCTCAACAAACCCGGAGGAGTGGTGACGACGGCCGAAGACGAACGAGGGCGAGAGACGGTGTATGCGCGGTTGCCTGAAGGATTGCCGTGGATGGGGCCAGTTGGCCGGCTCGATAAGGCCAGTGAAGGGCTGCTGATCTTCACGAATGATTCGGAATGGGCGGCTAGAATAACGGCGCCGGAATCGCACCTTGATAAGACATACCATGTGCAAATCGGGGCGCTGGCTGAGGAATCGCTTCTGCGCGCTCTTGTGAGCGGTGTGACAAGCAAGGATGGCCAAGTGCTGCGAGCAAAGCAAGCGAAGCGCATTCGCGAAGGAGAACGGAATTCGTGGATCGAGGTGGTGCTGGATGAAGGTAAGAACCGCCAGATTCGGCGGATGCTGGAAGCGTGGGGCGTAGAGGTGCTGCGGCTGGTTCGCGTGGCGATCGGGCCTTTGGAACTGGGGCTTCTGGGCAAAGGCGAGGCGCGACAGCTGACGCCTGCGGAGAAGGAAAAGCTCGATGGCGCGCAAGTCTGAGCGGATCGCGTACAGGAAGATACGGAGATTCACTACAGGAAACTCCTTATAGCGAAGGCGTTCGGATTCCGGCAGTCTTGCAGTGTCCGAAAGGCGCAGCCTTTCGTTCATGGCCGGGAAAGAAGAGAAAAGGCGGAAAATCCCGAGTAATCGGGATCTCAGGGCTGGGACGTTTTTTCCTCTTCTTCCCGGTATTTTTCTGAAAAGATTCCTTTTACAACTTGAAATTATGAAGCCGCTCGGAATCTGCTGGATCGCGTACGGAATTTTGCGAGTGTGCCTTGGCGTGGTGCTACTGCTGTTTGAACCGACCGCCACGGTGATGTTTGGCGCGTTGCTTAGCAGAGTGGCCGACCCATTCACCCTGATGGGACTTTTCCACGCGGTGTATGTTTTTGCGATTGTGTTGTCGTTTGTCTGTGGGATTTTGGGAATTGCCGGTGGGCTGGCGATCCTGGGGAATGCGAAAGCTGGGCGGGGACTGCTGATCGTGGCGAGTCTGTTAGCGCTTTCAGAAATGCCGGGCGGGATCGCGCTGGGCGTGTACACACTGATTCTTCTGTTGCCCGCTCGTTCGACGGACAGCGTTCAAGCGAAATAGTCGTCGAGAGTTTTGCGTGGCCTGTCTTGTCAATCGACCGGGATGGGCTGGTTGAGGCGCGGCTTCAAGTACCAGCAGGGCTTGAAGCTGTAGTGCGGGAAGAGCGAGTGGACGCAAGTGAGCGTTTCAGCAGGCCTCAGCTGGTCGATTTGATATTCATACTTGCCGTTTTTCTTCGGAATCGCCAGCACGCGCGTGCGGGTCAGGGTTTCGAATGGCGTGGTCGGTGTTGCGTACATCGCGCGAATCCTAAGAACGAGATAATCCGCTGCAAAGATGCATCCGGTGACTAAGAGCATCGCTATGAGGGCTCGGCCTGCGATTTGGGAGCGGGTCACGCTTCGGAGTATAGCCGAACGATTGCGGACTACTCTTTTACTTCGACGGGCGTGCCGATTTTGTGGCTGGAGCCGAAGCGTTTGTAGTTGGCATATTTGACTGTCATGCGGATGCGAACGCCGCCGCTGGTGAAATGCAGCGTATCGTCGGCGTGCGTGTAGGTGGGAAACCAATAAGGTCCAGTGATATTTTCGCGGTACGTTTCGAAGTGCGGAAAAATGTTTTCGTTGTTCTTCTTCATGATGTCTGGAACCGCTTTGCCGTAACTCTTTACAATCTGCAGGTCTTTCTCATCGACCCACACGCGCCCTTGGAAGTAGCGCTCATTTTTTTCTATTTTCTTGGGCCCGACGTCGAAGACGTAGGCGTGGAGTTCGTCGATCACCTGGCGACCAACGTAGGTGACGTTATATTTGGGAAGGTCTTCAGTAGTGAGGACGAAGGGCTGAATATTCTTGAGGTCGTTGAGATCTTGCTGTGACATCGTTATGCGCGTCAGAGTGGGCGGAGGAGCGTAGGTGACCTTCTCGTAGCGTTTCCCGTCGGGCGTGAAGAGAATGTCGCTGGTCATACGGTACTCGCCGTCCGGGTAGCCGTCGAAGTCAACGGTCTGCATCACGAAGGTTTGCGTATAGGTATAGTTGTCGCGTTCTTTGCGAAACTCAGATTCGTGCTGGGAGAATTTTTGAATGATCTGCTCGGCCGGGATCGCGGGCGGTTCATTGGTGATGGTGGATTCGGTGTGCGTCGCTGTTTTTTCCGCGGCCGACCCAGTGCCGGAGTTTCCCATGCCCGGCGAGCCGGAAGACCCAGATGCGGGCGGCGGAGGCAAAGGGCCCTGCTGTTGCGCGCGAATCGGAGGTACAGATGCCGCCAGGGTGCACGAGAGAAACAGGCCGAGGATCAACCGACGGTGGAAAACGAGAGTTGTACTGGCAAGATTTTCAGCGCTGGTCATATTGAGCAAATCAATTCCGTTATGAGTTTGGACTCACTGGATAAGACTTGTAAAGCGGGTCTGGGGTTGCATGGCTGGCGTTTGGGCTGCAGAAGAGCCTTGGAGCGGCATAGTCCTGTGGTAAACTTGAGAAGTTCGGTGGGGCCGTGGCGCAGCTGGGAGCGCGCCTCGATGGCATCGAGGAGGTCGTGGGTTCGAACCCCATCGGCTCCACCATTTGAAGAAACCAAAGAACTTACCCTCGAAAACCGCTAACTGTTACCAAGTACTGTTGCCAGCTTTGCATTTTCCTCTTGCATTCAAACATGAATCTTTCACGCTCTGCGAGGAAAAACAGATATGGCGCACTACACGCTCATCGCACGCATCAACGCCGGCGACGGAAAGTTTCCCTTCGTCAATGTGCAGTTCTCGAAAAATCATCGTCCGATTCCAATCGACGGAGCAACCTACTACCTCCGCCCGAGCAACGGCTGTAAGCGTACGCCGATCCGCATCGGCAAGGATCTGGCTCTCGCTCACACCGCCTTGATCGGAACGGATTACGGCCAACCATTCGAAGCCCCTACGGCGGCACACGCCGATCCGCCCTCCACGGTTCCAAGCACCACCCCTCGAAAGACCGTTGGCGACGCAGCTCGCGAATACATCGAGCGCAGCAAACAGAAGTCGCGCAAGACGTATCTTGGATATTCCTCAATGACCGTGGTATCGGCAAGTACGTTGCGAGAGAGGATTGGGTTCAGAAAAAGGATTGGCCGGTCAACGTGGACAAACGGAACAAGAACAAAAAGTATGCGACCTACACGGACCAAGAAGTCGCCGCCATGCTCCAGATCGCGGACCACATTGGGGAAGCTCTCATCCGTTTTCTTGTTGGGACAGGCTTTCGGATCGGCGAAGCCGCAGCCTCCGAGTGGATGGACATCAATTGGGAGGAGAAGACCATCTCGGTTCGGTTCAAGCCGAAGTTCGGATTCAAACCGAAGGACTACGAGGAGCGGACCATCGCGGTAAGCGACACGCTGCTCGCCTGCCTCCGGAAGTATCGCGGCAACGCGCCTGACGACGCGTTGATCTTCCCATCACCGACAACGCAAACCATGGATAAGCATCTGGACCGCATCATCAACCACCTGATCGCCAAAGCGAACAAGGCCGGCTACAGGGTAAAGAGACCGAAGAAACCCTGCCACGCCTTTCGGGTGCTGTACGCTACTCGGCGGCACCAGTGTGGTGTAGATATCGAAACTCTCCGCCAGGAACTTGGGCACTCAGACATCACGACGACTCAAATCTACTTACGCTCCGCGAATACAGAGTCCGGTAGGCACCGCGCTCGAATCAATGAGGCAGACAGGTTCTCGATGCTCGCCACGCGTAAGCCCTTTATTCGTCGCGCAGCGAGAGCATGATCGACGGTCCCCCACAAAAGACATGCTCTAAATGGAAGTCGAGATTCGTTCAATGGAATCAATATTCGGATTTGGATTCGTTCGGAGGAGGTGGCGTAAAATTACAGAACCCGGGCGTCAGGTTGATTGGGGAAAAGCTTGACGAAGAATCAAAACCGCTCCAAACGCCGAACCGCGGGCTAGGTCAAATGCAAGTCCCCTGATCTGTACATTGCCCTTCATCTACGGATCTCGCGCTGCCCGAGGAACAGTTCCAACGCCGCAAGTCGGAAGCGAAGGCGATTCCCGACGCGGATGTAGTTCAAGAGTTTGTGTGAGACCCATCGACGGATGGTCTTCGGCCTGAAGCCTGTGAGGCTGGCTACTTCATTTGTACTTAGAAGAACGTTTGGATCGTGGTTGTTAAGTAGGCGCTGCTTTAACGCGGTGAGGTGCAGGTTTGCGTCAGTCGAATTCCTCGCCCTTATTTGCGCGGCGTTTGCTCGTGCCGTTGCGACCTGCGACGAGCCGCCTGGCGATCTGTGCGCCGTGACGCTTTTTGTCCGGATATGCAAATGAACTTTGGGGGAGACGCGGGGATCTGATTCGATGTCGCGAAGTTTTTCAGAACGAGCGATTCGCTCGCTCGTTTCCTTTTCCGATCCAAACAGGCCCCTTGAATTCAAGAGGGCCTGGCGGACAATGTCCGCTTGAGGGGGAAGCTGGTTATAGCGGACGACGTTGTCTGCTAATTGGACGAGGATGTAGTCGGACATCTCCCGTCCAGTCTGTTTCCGGTACACCTCGTTCATATCGTTTCGTGAAGACCGTGCAATAGTTGGTGCCCACCTCTCGAATGCTTTCACCAACCCCATTCCAGCCAGTCCTTGCTCCTTCAATACTCCAAGGAGGATCTTGGCCTCCCATAACGGGGACACGCTCCAGTTGCCTCGCGCACGGCCTCGCTCAACCCCACCGGTGTGCATCGCTCTTCCTTCAAGATGTTGGCGTACGGATTCGCCTTTCCGATGTTCGACGGGCGCGAGGGACCCGGCGGTTGCATATGAGAACATCCGCTTCACGGAAACCGACTGTCCACCCGAATCTTCCACGCCATGCGAGCGTGCGGAAAAGGACTTCGCGCTGAGGTGATTTCGACTCGTCACGTCAGCACCGGTGGGACGCAATTTGGAAAGTTCGCAACTTCGGAGGGAAGGAGCTCAACGACGAATCTACCGTGAGGCGCAAGCCATGCAGTCGTGGCGAGCGTGCGTTCTTGTGCAGGTCGGATTGAGCATTGCGGATTTTCATTCAGGCCCTGGAAAACAATCACGCAAAAACATGCCGAAGTGCCAACACTTACGCGAGCGGTAACTGTCGAGTTCAGTCCCGCCGCCCGCGCTTGGTTCTTAGTCATCTTCTGTCCTGGTTGCAGTAGGCACGACAGCTACTGAGGTGCTCGGCCGGGTTTTTCACTCCGCTCATGGGACGACTCATCACGCTTGAAGGCAATTCACCTTAAAACGCAAACCGACTGTAAAGCGCCGCTTTCCAAGCGTCTAATACTTTGTGAGCTCAGGCTTATTTGTGGGGGCTATTGGGCAGTGGTAAAGGCATTCTTTCGTCCTTCCCTGGGAATGGGTTTCATTTACTCGCGAATGATCCAGTGGTCACCGGTTTTCGCCCTGCGATATGTTCTCATCTTCGAACTCACGCCTGAATATTGGGAATTCTGAAGCCAACGGAAAATCAAGAACTTACGAGGCACTTTCAGGAACATTGAGTAGCAATTAGAGTCGTCAGAAACGCCTAATGTTCCTCAGGTTGTTCCCACGAAACGAAGAG
>WNGH01015697.1_pt1 | contig 20670 bp, 21 predicted proteins | sample 5400631 | NCBI WGS metagenome assembly WNGH01 (sample SAMN13153373, study PRJNA577476) | soil metagenome | isolation source: 115 cm soil or saprolite under Garry oak tree replicate 1 | place: USA:California | collected 2016-06-15
TCAAGCGGCGGAACAACTCGAAGGAGTATGACGCCTTCACCACCGGGATGGGCGCCTTCTACGACCCGACGCATCACATCTATCTCGGGAACAACTGGCCGGGCTGGACCTCCGACGAGGACATTCTCAGGATCCAGGCTGAGCTGGCGCGGGAGACGGACCAGAAGAAGCGCTTCGCCCTCTGGGAGCAGCAGACGCGGCAGTTCTACGACAAGGTGCCGGTCATCCGCTACGGCGATCTGTTCGGACTGCGCGCGATGCGCAACACGGTGAAGGGCTTCAACGACAAGACGGAGCGCATCCGCTTCTACAACGTCTGGCTGGAGAAGTAAGCCCGAGACGTGAGGCGTGGGGCCCTATCTCCTGCGACGGCTGGCCGCGGTCCTTCCCGTTCTGGCCGTCGTCGTCACCGTCGTCTTCCTGCTCATCCACCTGATCCCGGGTGACCCGGTCAGCGTGATGCTGGGCCCCGACGCCACGCCCTCGCAGATCGAGGCGACGCGAAAGGGCCTCGGCCTCGACCGGCCCATCTACGAGCAGCTCATCGGCTTCTACACGCGCATCCTCCGCGGCGATCTCGGCCAGTCCTACTTCCTCGACCGCCCCGTGAGCCAGGCGCTCTGGGAGCGGGCGGAGCCCACGCTCGTGCTGATGCTCGCCGCGCTGCTGGTCGCGGTCGCCATCGGCGTGCCGTCCGGCACGATCGCGGCAGCCTACCGAGGCTCCGCCTGGGACCGCGGGCTCATGCTGATCTCGCTGCTCGGCGTCTGCATCCCCGGCTTCTGGTTGAGCCTCAACTTCATCTACTTCTTCGCCGTGCGCCTGGGCTGGCTGCCCGCCGCCGGCTACGTTTCCATCTTCGCCGATCCCGTGGCCGGGCTGCGGTACATGGTGCTCCCCGCCTTCTCGCTCGGATTCAACCAGTCGGCGCTCATCGCCCGCATCAGCCGCTCCTGCATGCTCGAAGTGCTCCAACAGGACTATATCCGCACGGCGCGGGCCAAGGGCCTCTCCCAGCGCGTGGTCACGTGGGTCCACGCCTTTCGCAACGCGCTCGTGCCCGTGGTCACGGTGATCGGGATCACCACCGCCGTGCTGATCGGGGGCGCCGTCGTCACCGAGATCGTCTTCAACATTCCCGGGCTGGGCCGGCTCATCATCTCGGCCATTCTCCGGCGCGACTATCCGGTGGTGCAGGGAGTGGTGCTCGTCACCGCCACCGCCTATGTCCTCATCAATCTGGGCGTGGACCTACTCTATGCGCTGATCGATCCGCGGATCCGCTATGAATGAGGCGACCGTCGACGTCCTCGTGCCCGGAGCAGTCGCGGCCGCGCCGTCCACGCGCCCCCATTGGTTGCGCCGGCTGCTCGGCAACCACAGCGTCGTGGCCGGCGCGCTCATCCTCCTCGTCTTCGTCCTCGCCGCCCTCCTCGCCGGCGTGCTCTCGACTCACAATCCCACGCGCCTCGTGCCGGCGTCCCGACTCCTGCCGCCGAGCGCCGACCACATTCTGGGCACCGACGAGTTCGGGCGCGATATCTGGAGTCTCGTCCTCTACGGCAGCCGCATCTCTCTCCTCGTGGGCGTGACCACCATGCTCCTGACATCCATCGGCGGCATCGTGGTGGGGCTGGTCGCGGGCTATGCTCGCCGGCTCGACACGGTGGTGATGCGGGTGATGGACGGGCTCATGGCCTTCCCCGCCATCCTGCTCGCCATTGCTCTCATGGCGGTGCGCGGACCCGGGGTGTGGAACGTGATCTTCGCGCTCTCGATCGTCTACATGCCGCGCACGGCCATGCTCATCCGGAGCACCGTGCTGTCGATCCGCGAGCTCGACTACATCCAGGCTGCGCGCGCCTTGGGACGCGAAGATGCGGCGATCGCGCTGCGTCACATCCTCCCCAACTGTATCGGCCCGCTCCTCGTCCAGGGCAGCTTCGTCTTCGCCTACGCGATTCTCGCCGAGGCCATCCTGGGCTTCCTGGGCGTGGGCGTGCCGCCGTATGTGCCGTCCTGGGGCAATGTCATCGCGAGCGGCAAGAACGTGATCCGCGAGGCGTTCTGGGTCAGCCTCTTCCCCGGGGTGGCCCTCACCCTGGCGGGCCTCAGCCTGAACCTCCTGGGCGATGGGCTCCGCGACCTGCTCGATCCCCGCCTGCGCGTGCAGTAATCCGGCGGGCGCGGCGCGGGTGTGGCCCCACGCTGCACCATGGGCGTCGGCGGCTCCGCGCGCTTCTTCATCGAGGCCTCCGACGAGGCCACCATCGCGACCGCGGTGGGCTGGGCCGCGTCGCGCGGCGTGCCGATTCGTATCCTCGGGAGCGGGTCCAACGTGGTGGTGGCGGACGCCGGCGTCGACGGGCTCGTGGTGAAGGTAGCTCTCCGCGGTGTGTCCTCGCGCGAGAGCGGCGGCACGGTAGAGGTGACGGCGGCGGCCGGCGAGCCGTGGGATCCTTTCGTCGAGCGCGCGGTGGCACAAGGGTGGGGCGGGCTCGAGTGCCTCAGTGGCATCCCCGGCCTGGTCGGCGCCACGCCCATCCAGAACGTGGGCGCCTATGGGCAGGAAGTCTCGCAAACGGTGACGTCCACCCGCGTTCTCGACCGGCGCTCCGGTGAGATCGTCACCCTCGCGGCCGCGGATTGCGGCTTCGGCTACCGGACGAGCCGCTTCAAGAGCGACGAAGCCGACCGATTCGTCGTCCTTGCCGTGACCTACCGGCTCACGCGCGATGGCGCTCCGGTGGTTCGCTACGCGGATCTCGAGCGCGATCTCGAGGCGCGCGGCATCAGCCGGCCCTCCCTCGCCGACGTGCGCGGCAGGGTGCTCGCGATCAGGCGATCCAAGTCCATGGTGCTCGATCCCGACGACCCGAATCGCCGGAGCTGCGGGTCGTTCTTCCTCAATCCCATCGTGGCCGCGGCCGCGCTCGCGCAAGTGGAGCAGGCGGTGGGAAACGCGGCCATGCCGCGCTGGCCCGATGCCGGCGGGCGCGTCAAGCTCTCGGCGGCCTGGCTCATCGAGCGCGCGGGGTTTCGCCGCGGCGAAGGCCCCGGACCGGTGACGCTTTCCACCCGCCACAGCCTGGCCATCGTGTGCAGGGAAGGCGCGCGCGCGGCCGACGTGGCCGCCTTCGCCCGCGAAATCAAGGCGCGCGTCGAAGATCGCTTCGGCGTCCGCCTCGAGCCCGAGCCCGTGCTCTGGGGCGCGCTGTCGGTCGAGCCGTGACGGCCGATCCCATCGCCGAGATCGTGGCCATGCGTGACGAGGCGCGCCGGCGCAAGGACGTCCACGTCGACGTGTGCTTCCTTTCCACCACGAGCGCCGGCGGACGCCCCGAGGCGCGACCGGTATCGCTCCGCGACGTCGATGCCGACGGCTTCGGCCTCCTCCTCAATACGCATAGCCCCAAGTGGCGGCAGATCGAGGGGGGCGGGCAGTGCTCGCTGACCATTCTCTGGTCGAGCGTGGGGCGGCAGTATCGCGTGTACGGCCCGCTCCGGCCCATGAATCCCGACCGGCTGCGCTTCTGGTGGGAACGAAAGGGGCTGGGCTCGCGCCTCCTCGAGCACTACTACGAGGCCTACCAGCCCCAGAGCGAGCCGATAGGCTCGCGCGCGGAACTCCTCGAAGGCATCGCCGAGCTCGGCCGGCGCTACCCCGACGCCGCCTCGGTGCCACCGCCCGCGGGACTGCGCGGCGTCTGCCTCTGGCCCACGGAGATCGACGCCTGGCACAGCTCGCCGGACGATCGCCTCCACGACCGCCACCTCTTCAAACGCCGCGGCGATACCTGGACCTCCGAAACCCTCGTCCCCTAGCCAGGACTATTCAGGAGCAAGGCACCACTCGTGCAACCGGTCCGGCGGCGGGGGAGCGGGGGTGCGTTCCCCAGACCCGTATCTTCTGGGGAGCCTCTTCGAAGCAGAAAACCAAAATCTCGTGGCGGGCAAGAGTGGTTCAGCGGAATGCGACTCAGCGTGGTCTGGGGAGCGCACCCCCGCTCCCCCGCCGCCCGACCGCCCCGCGCTCGAGAGGCTCGTGAACAGTCCCGGCTAGCCGGCGGCTTTTTCTATCTTGCCCCAGGTGTCGCGCAGCCCCACGGTGCGGTTGAACACGGGACGGCCCGGCGCGGAGTCGCGCGCGTCCACGGAGAAATAGCCGGTGCGCTCGAACTGCAGCGGCTCGCCCGGCCCGGCCGCGGCCAGGGCAGGCTCGACGCGGCACCCGGAGAGAACGGTCAAGGACTGCGGGTTCAGGGCCGTCCTGAAATCGTCCGCGGCGTCCGGCTTGGCCTGCGCGAAGAGCGTGTCGTAGAGGCGGACTTCGGCCTCCGCGGCATGGGCCGCCGACACCCAGTGAATGGTGCCCTTCACGCTCCGCCCCTTGCTGTCGCCCCCGACGGTAGAAGGATCGTACTGGCAGCGCACCTCGACGATCTCGCCCGCGGCGTTTTTCTTGAAGTCCGTGCACTGGACGATATAGGCGTAGCGCAGGCGCACCTCGGCGCCCAGAGCCAGCCGGAAGTACTTCTTGGGGGCGTCCTCCCGGAAATCGTCCTGCTCTATCCAGAGCTCGCGGCTGAACGGCACCTTGCGCGAGCCCGCGGACGGATCCTCGGGATTGTTGACCGCGTCCATCTCCTCGACCTTGCCCTCGGGATAGTTCTCCACGATGAGCTTGAGCGGACGCAGGACGGCCATCCGGCGCAGCGCGCGCTTGTTGAGGTCCTCGCGGAGACAGTGCTCGAGGAGGGCCAGCTCCACCATGTTGTCGTTCTTGGCCACGCCGATGCGCTCGCAGAAGTCCCTGATCGACGCCGCGGTATAGCCGCGGCGGCGCAGGCCCGCGATGGTGGGCATGCGCGGGTCGTCCCAGCCGCTCACGTGACCGCCCTCCACGAGCTGCAGGAGCTTGCGCTTGCTCATCACCGTATGCGTGAGGTTGAGCCGGGCGAACTCGATCTGCTGCGGATGGAAGATGCCGAGCGTGTCCAGGTACCAGTCATAGAGCGGGCGATGGTCCTCGTACTCCAGGGTGCAGATGGAATGCGTCACGCCCTCGATAGAATCGGACTGGCCGTGGGCCCAGTCGTACATGGGATAGATGCTCCACGCGTCACCCGTGCGCTGGTGGGTGGCCTTGCGGATCCGGTACATGACAGGGTCACGGAGGTTGATATTCGGCGAGGCCATGTCGATCTTCGCGCGCAGAGTCTTGGAGCCGTCGGGGAACTCGCCCGCGCGCATGCGGCGGAAGAGATCGAGGTTCTCGTCCGCGGAGCGATTCCGATCGGGCGATTCACGCCCCGGCTCGGTGAGGGTGCCGCGGTACTCGCGGATCTGGTCGCCGGTGAGATCGTCCACGTAGGCCTTGCCCTTGCGGATGAGCTCCTCCGCCCACTCGTAGAGCCGCTCGAAGTAGTCGCTGGCGTGATAGAGGTGCGGGCCCCAGTCGAAGCCGAGCCAGCGGACGTCGTGCATGATGGCGTCCACGTACTCCTGGCTCTCTTTGGTGGGGTTGGTGTCGTCGAAGCGCAGGTGGCAGCGGCCGCCGTAGTCCTGGGCGAGGCCGAAGTCGAGGCAGATGGCCTTGGCGTGACCGATGTGGAGGTAGCCGTTGGGCTCGGGCGGGAAGCGGGTGATCACCTTGCCGCCGAAGCGGCCTTCGCGATTGTGCGCCTCGACGATCTCGCGGACGAAGTTTGACGCGCGCGTCGGCTCGGTCATCACCCCAATCTAACAGACGGGGTCAGGTCTTGCATTACGACATCCGAGCGATCGTGGCGGCGCGCTGGTCGCGGCTTGCCGGATGTCGTAATGCAAGACCTGACCCCTCATGTGCCCGTCTCCTCCCCGACCGTGCCGAGGAGGCGCCGCACCGGAGGCGCCAGGGCGGGCAGCACCATGACGGCGAGGGCCATCACAAGGAGGGCGGTGGCCAACGGGCGCGTGAAGAGGATGTCGAAGTGCCCACGGGAGAGGAGGAGGGACTGCCGCAGGGACTCTTCCGCCATGCGCCCGAGCACGAAAGCCAGTACGAGGGGCGCCGCTTCGTAGCGGTACTTCTTCATGAGGAGGCCGATGACGCCGAAGGCCAGCATGACCACGATGTCCCACACGTTGCCCGCCTCGCTGTACACGCCGATGATGCAGAAGAGCAGGATGAGGGGAAAGAGCAGGCCGTACGGCACGCGCAGGAGCTGGACCCAGAGGCCGATCAGGGGCAGGTTCAGGATGAGCAGGATCACGTTGCCCACGTACATGCTCGCGATCACGCCCCAGAACATGTCCGGGTGCTCGCGGATCAGCAGGGGGCCGGGCTGGACGCCGTGAATGAGAAAGGCCCCGAGGAGCACCGCCATGACCACGTTGGGCGCGATGCCGAGGGTGAGGAGGGGGATCATGGCGCCTCCCGTGGCCGCATTATTGGCGGCCTCCGGCGCCGCCACACCTTCGATGGCGCCCGTGCCGAAGCGCTCCGGATGCCGGGAGATACGCCGCTCCAGCGCGTAGGAGATGAAGGTGGGGATGATGGCGCCGATTCCGGGCAGGATGCCGAGGAAGAAGCCCAGCACGGTGCCGCGGGCAATGGGCGCCGCCGATACCTTCCAGTCCTCGCGCGTGGGCAAGAGCCCCTTGATGCGAGTCTCGAAGACCTCCTGCGTCACCCCCCGCTCGATATTGAGAAGCACCTCGCTCACCCCGAAGAGCCCCATGATGATGGGCACGAGGCCCAATCCGTCGCCGAGCGTCACGCTGCCGAAGGTGAAGCGTGGGGTGGCGAGGATGGGGTCGAGCCCCACCGTGCCCAGGAGCATGCCGAGGAGCGCCATGGCCACGGCCCGCAGCTTCGACCCCGCGGTGAGATAGGTCACCATGGTGAAGCCCAGCACGAGGAGCGCGAAGATCTCCGGCGGGCCGAAGCGCAGGGCCACCGAGGTGAGGGGCGGGGCGAGCAGCATGATGCCGAGCACACTGAATGTCCCGGCGATGAACGACCCGAAGGCGGCGATGCCGAGGGCGGGTCCCGCACGGCCTTGGCGCGCCATCTGGTAGCCGTCCAGACAGGTCACGACCGAGGCCGCCTCGCCCGGGATATTGACGAGAATCGACGTCGTCGACCCGCCGTACATCGCTCCGTAGTAGATCCCGGCCATCATGATGATGGAGGCGGTGGGCGACATGGCGTAGGTGACGGGCAGGAGCAGCGACATGGTCGCCACCGGCCCGATGCCGGGCAGGACGCCGATCAGCGTGCCGACGAAGACGCCGATGAAGCAGGCAAAGAGATTCGCCGGCGTGAAGCACACCGAGAAGCCGTACAGGAGCCCGCCGATCAGCTCCACGGCCCCTCCGGCAGGCGCACGTTGAGCGCGCGCGCGAAGACGAGGTACGACAGCAAGGAGACGGCGACCGCGCCGGCGAGGGCGATCCACCAGCGCTGGCCGTCCAGCACCCGGAAGAAGAAGAACAGCAGCGCCGCGGTGGCCAGGACGAAGCCCGCCGGCTCGAGGGCGAACGTGTAGGCGACGAGAGCGGCCAGGCTCACCACCGACTTCCAGCGCGCTCCCGGCTCCGCGGGCGGCGCCGGACTCTCGGGGTCTCTCATGGCATGCCAGAGGAGGATCATTCCCACGAGGGCGAGCGCTCCGGCCAGGCAGAGCGGAACGAATCCGGGGCCGGGGGATCCCAGGCTGCCGAGGCGGAGTTTGCGGGCTTCATTGACGGCGACGAGAGCGAAGACGACGAGGACGAAGGAGCTGACGCGATCGGCGCCGCGCACTACTTCCCGAGACCGAGCTGCTTGGCGAGCCGTGTCACGATCTCGTTCTCGCGCTGGATCAGCTTGAGCGTCTCCTCCGGGCCGTGGTACTCCACCACGAGGCCGGCCTTCTCGATCGCGCTCACCACCGCCGGGTCCTTCATGGTCTTCTCGAGGGCCTGGGCGAGGCGCTCCACGATGGCCTTCGGGGTCTTGGCGGGAGCGTAGAGCTCCGCCCACGTGCTCAACGACGCGTCGGGCTGGCCCTTCTCGGTCATGGTCGGCACGTTGGGTATGGACGGGATCCGCTTGGTCGCGCTGGTGGCGAGCGCGACGACGTCGCCGCTTCTCAGCACCGACATCAGCAATTCCATGGTGAAGAAGCTGTTGGTGCCGAGCCCTGCCGTGCCGTACGAGAGCTTGCCGGGATTCTTTTTCGCGAAATCGACCAGCTCCTCCAGCGTTTTCCAGGGCGAACCCGATTTGACCAGCACGACCTGCGAGTCCACGGCATAGGCGCCGACGACGGCGAAGTCGGACAGCTTGTACGTGACGTCGGGCTGCGTAGCGGGAAGAATCGTCACGGTGGAGCGAACGGTGGCGGCCAACGTGTAGCCGTCCGGCTTGGCCTTGGCCACCGCGTCCATACCGAGGGCTCCGCCGCCCCCCGCCTTGTTGACGAGCACCAGCGGCACGCCGAGATTGGCCGAGAGCTGCGGCTGGATGATGCGAATGGCCGTGTCGGTGGGGCCGCCCGGCGCGAACGGGATCACGCATTCGATGGGGCGTGTCGGATAGGGCGCCTGCGCGCGGGCGGGCACCCCCGCCACCAGGAGCACCATGACCGTGGCGGCCGTCGCGATGAACCTCTCACTTCGCATGCTCGGTTCTCCCTCCGGGGTCAGTCAGCGGAAACGACCACGGGCTCATCTCCTCGGCGCGGCGGCCGAGGGGATCCCAATCCTGGAAGCGGGCCCACACGCCTTCGCCCGCTTCCTGCGCTTCCCGCCGTAGCGCGGCCATGTCCACCCCGGGAATCACACGATTCCGCATGCGCACGGCGCCGTCGATGACCACGGTCTCCACGTCGTCCCCGATGCCGCACTCGACCATGCTCTTGATAGGATCGCGCACCGGCCCATAGCGGAGGGTGCCGTGGCCGGTGAGGTCCACGATCACGATGTCGGCCTTGGCGCCCGGGGCGAGGCGGCCCAGGTCGTCGCGCCCCAGCGCGCGCGCGCCGCCCAGGGTGGCGGCGGAGAACACCTCGGCGGCGGTGGCGGCGAGGAGATTATGGCTCATGACCTTGCCGAAGTACGACGCGGTCCGCATCTGCATGATGAAATCGCGCGGGTAGGTGTCCGTGCCCAGGGCGAGGTTGATCCCCGCTTCGCGATAACGCTGCCACGAGTCGAGGCTGCGGGCCCGCCGCGCGATGTTCACGGGACAGTGGGAGACGGTGACCCCGTGGCGACCCATCAACGCGAGGTCCTGCGCTCCCGAGTAGTTCATCTTCGGATTGTCGGCCACGAGGTTGCCGTGACCGATGGTGAGGTCGGGACCGAGGAGGCCCACCGACTCCATGAGCTCGATGGGCGTCATGCGATACTCCGTCACGATCTGGAAGAATTCGATCACGTTGTAGGCCGCGTGGGTCACGATGGGCAGCCCGAGCGCATTGGCCGCCTCCCGCGTGGCCCGCAGGAGATCGAGGCTGCACGTTTCGACCTCGCGAGGCGCGAGCAGTCCGCGGACGCGTCCCCCCACCGCTCCGTCCACGCGTTCGATGAAGGCGAGGGAGGCCGCGAACTCGCGCCGCCCCGCCGCCTCGTCCACCACACGGGTCAGCCGGCCCCGCTCGTCCCCGACCCAGCGTCCCGAGTCGTACCCGGCCCCGAGATAGGCGCGGACGCCCAAGCGCTCCACCTCGCTGAGCAGCGCGTCCTGCACGCGGAGCTGGCTGCCGAATTCCATGAACGTGGTGATGCCGTTTCGCAGCAGCTCTGCCACCGTGAAGCGCGCGAGCAGGCGATTGCCCGCGTCGGCGTCGGGAGCGTCGGGGCGGGCGTAGCGGGGATCGCCGCCCACCGTCGTGCCCTGGCGGGGCACCGTGATCTCGAGAAACGGCTGGCCGAAGTAGTCGGGCCGGCCCGCGTCGGAGATGAGGCGATGGGAGGCGCGGTGGCCGGAGTGCACGTGGGTGTCGATGAAGCCGGGGCAGACGAGCTTGTCGTGCGCGTCGATCTCCTCGTCCACCGATCCCGAGAAGTCGGAGCCGACGTGGACGACACGGTCTCCCTCCCACACCACCACACCGTCCCGAATGAGGGTGTGACTACCGCCGGCGAAGCCGACCACCCAGCCGCCGCGGATCAGGCCCCGCATCTGTCTAGGCGAGCTTGGGATAGCCCGCGGTCTCGGCGGCGCGCTGGCGGTCGAGGAACACGCGAAAATCGTCCGGCCACGTCGCCACGAAGCGGGCGAGCAAAAGGTCGTCCAAGGTGGGCTTCATCTCCGGGGCGTGGCCCACCTCGAGGAGAGCGGTGGTGAGGCGCTCCCGCGCCGCGGCGGAAACACTCGGCGAGGCGACCAGCGGCGCGCTGGGCGCGGGGACGGTGGTGTCCACCACGCGGATCCGCGCCGTGAGCTCGGGCCGGTGCCGGCACAGGAGATCGAGGGCGTAGCCGTCCACCGCCGCGACGTCCGCACGCCCCTCGGCCCGGCCTCCACGATGGGCATCTGACGAACGAACGGCCCGAGAACGGTACGGAAGAGCGCGGGCCTTTCCGGCGTGATATAGCTCGCGAGATGGAAGCGAGGAGCGTTGTAGGGAGAAGGCGAATGTTCGGTGGAATAGGCGACGGTGCCGCCGAACGTGTCCGGGAGCGTCCGGTGCGGACTGTCCGCGCGCACGATGAAGTCGCTCACGTAGACCGGCTGTCCACCGTAGCGCGGCGGCGAGGAGATGGGCACCGCGGGGAGACACGGCGGGTCCCGCCTGAGGACCCGGGGTTAGCCGCACATGAAGACGCAGCCGAGGTCGTCGCGCTGCCACAAGTCGTCGAGCGGCGTGGGATCCGCCGCGTCCATCACGTCGAGGGACACGCCCGCCCGCGCGGACGTCCACTCGAGGAGCCGCCGCCACGCGGCGGACAACGTGGGCGACCACGCGTAGCGGGGTCAGGTCTTGCATTGCGACATCCGACCGATCGCGACGGCGCGCAAGTCGCCGATTGTCGGATGTCGCAATGCAAGACCTGACCCCTGAAAGGAGCACTAGCGGCTGACGAACGCGCGGGCCTCGACGAGCTCCGGGCGCTGGCCGTCGGACGTCGCAGCCACCGTGAGGAGCCGGGCGTAGTACGTTTTGGCCTTGTCACGGTCGCCCGCGAGCTCGGCCGACTTGGCCGCGCCCTGCAGAGCCTTGAAGCGGTTCGGAGAGATCTTGAGCGCCGCCTCGTACTCGACCAATGCCTTCGCAGGCTGGCGCGCGTCCAGCAGCATGTCACCGTAGAGCTCGCGGGCGAGGGCGATGGGGCCGGGCGAGATATTGTGCTTCTCCGTGGAGGCTTCGAGCTCGGCCGCCGATCGCATCAGGGTGAGCGCCTCGTCGTTGCGTCCCTCGGCCCGGGCCAGCCACGCGGCGACCGCGCGTCGCTCGATCTCCACCTGCTCCGCCCAGTAGGCGTCCTTGCGCTGGGTGAGCGCATCGCGGAGGGCGGCCAGCTTGTCTGCGGCGAGGCGGGCCTGGGCGACGTCGCCGGTGCGCGCCGCGCCGATTCCCCGGGCGAAATAGATCATGGCCTCGGTATGCGGGAAGTTGTTCGGCCGCACCTCCACCACCGCCGCCTCGGCCCAGCGCCCGCGCTCCATCGTCCACCGCGCCTCGATGGCGGCCATGGCGAAGGCCGCCGTCGCTCTCCCGGAGCTGTAGTTCTTCGCGGCCAGATCGGCCATGATGCCGCGCGCCTCGTCGGCGACACGCTTGGCGTCGGCGTCCTGCGCCTGCTGCAGGTAGGCGTAGACGAGATAGTCGAGGGCGTGCATGCGGTCGTCGGGATTGCCCCGGTCCTTCTCCGCCTCCGCCGCCACGAGGTTGCTCTTGACGGTCTCCGGCCACATGCCGAGGAGCACGTAGATGTGCGAGGGCATATGCAGCGCGTGCGGCGCCGAAGGCGCGAACTGCGCGTAGCGGCGGGCGGCCGGGAGTCCCTCCTGGGCGATGGCGGGGTAGTCGTAGGCGTGAATGATGTAGTGGGCCGCCCCGGGGTGGTTCGGCTCCACCGCGAACACTTTCTCCGCGATCTCGCCGGAGCGCCGCTGGTTCGCATACGTCTTGTCGTGCGGATCGGCGGTGGCCTGGAGGGCCAGCGCGTAGAAGATGGCCGCCTCCCGATCCCGTGGATAGCGCTGGTAGACCTGCTCCATGGCCTTGGCATAGGCGGCGGCCCGCGTGCGATGGTCGAGCTTGTCGGAGTCCTTGAAGAAGACATCGACGGCCGCGATGTAGTCTCGCTCACGATCCGTCTTGGCGCCGGCCGTCTTGGCCTTCTCCATGGCCTCGACTCCGCGCTTGAGCGCCGCCGGAGGCGGCGGGGACCAGATCTGCGTCCACTGGCTGAGCGCCACTCCCCAGTACGCCATGCCGCAGCTCGGGTCGGCCTGGGCGATAGCGGCGAAGGCCTTTGCCGACTCGAGATACCAGAAGGAGTGCAGGAGGGCCACGGCGCGCTCGAAGGGCTTCTGCATCGCGGGGGCGCACGATACGGGGAAGGTGACCTGGCCGATCTTCTCTCCGGCCGGCGGTGTGACCTGGGCGAAGAGCGGTGAGTCCCCGAGGACGAGCGAGGCAGCGGAAATCACGAGGGCGGCGACGATCACGGCGGGTCTCGACATGGCAATCCTCCCAGGCGAATCAGGGGCCGGAGCGCGATTGGCGTGGATGGTAGGGCAAGGTGCACTCGGGCGCAAGGGCGGGGAGGGCGGGCTCGCACCGTCCGGCCATTGAGTAGTGCCGTGGCTCACAGTAGGATGACGGCGGGGGGGCAGGACGAGCCCATTCGCGCGCCTCGGGGAACCGCCCTGTCCTGCAAGGGCTGGCCGCAAGAAGCCGCCCTCCGCATGCTCATGAACAATCTCGATCCCGACGTGGCCGAGCGCTGGGAGGATCTCGTCGTCTACGGGGGCTCGGGCAAGGCCGCGCGCAACTGGGAGGCCTATCACCGCATCCTGGCCTCCCTCCGCTCGCTCGAGTCCGATGAAACCCTGCTCGTACAGTCGGGGAAGGCCGTGGGCATCTTCCGCACACATGCCGACGCGCCGCGCGTCCTCATCGCCAATGCCATGCTCGTGCCCGCGTGGGGCGACTGGGAGCATTTCCGGAAGTACGAAGCGCAAGGGCTCACCATGTACGGCCAGATGACGGCGGGCTCCTGGATCTACATCGGCACGCAGGGCATCCTGCAGGGCACGTACGAGACGTTCGCCGCCTGCGCCCAGAAGCACTTCGGCGGGACCCTTCGCGGCCGCCTCGTGCTGTCGGCCGGGCTGGGCGGCATGGGGGGCGCCCAGCCCTTGGCCGTCACCATGAACGAGGGCGTGGGGATCTTCGTAGAGATCGATCGCGAGCGCATCGACCGCCGGCTGCGGCTCCGCTACGTGGACCGCGCCACGGAGTCCCTCGACGAGGCGCTCGCCTGGGCGGACGAGGCGAAGGGACGCGGTGTGGCGCTGTCCATCGCACTCTACGGCAATGCCTGCGAGGTGCACGAGGAGATCGCCCGGCGCGGCGTGCGGCCCGATGTCGTCACGGATCAGACCTCGGCGCACGACATGCTGAACGGCTACGTCCCGGCCGGCCTCTCGTCGCGCGACGCCGTGGCCCTCCGGGCGGGCGACCCCAAGGGCTATCTGGCGCGCGCCTACGAGTCGGTGGCCCGGCACATGCGCGCGATGCTCGAGCTGCAGCGCCACGGCGCCATCCTCTTCGACTATGGCAACAATATCCGCCGCGAGGCGGAGAACGCGGGGGTGGGCGACTTTTCCTATCCCGGCTTCGTCCCCGCCTTCATTCGTCCCCTCTTCTGCGAAGGGCAGGGGCCGTTCCGCTGGGTCGCGCTCTCCGGCGACCCCGAGGATATCTATGCCACCGACCGCGCGCTCATGGAGGCGTTCGAGGACAACGAGCATCTGGTGCGCTGGCTTCGCATGGCGCAGGAGCGAGTGCACTTCCAGGGACTGCCTGCGCGGATCTGCTGGCTCGGCTACGGCGACCGCGCGGTGGCCGGCCGTATCTTCAACGACCTCGTCGCCTCCGGGCGGGTGAAGGCGCCCATCGTCATCGGCCGCGATCACCTCGACTCGGGCTCGGTCGCCTCACCCAATCGGGAGACCGAGTCGATGCGGGACGGCTCGGACGCCATCGCCGACTGGCCCATTCTCAATGCGCTGCTGAACGCCTCGGCGGGAGCGAGCTGGGTGAGCGTGCATCACGGCGGCGGCGTGGGCATCGGCTACTCGATTCACGCCGGCATGGTGACGGTGGCCGACGGCACTCCGGAGGCGGCCCGCCGGCTCGAACGCGTGCTCACCACTGATCCCGGCACGGGCATCATGCGTCACGCCGACGCGGGGTATCCCGAGGCCATCGAGGCGGCGAGGCGCCACCACCTGAAGCTGCCCGGGATCACGCCGTAGTGGGGTCAGCGGAGTGGGGTCAGGTCTTGCATTGCGACATTCGACCGATCGCGACGGAGCGCAAGTCGCCGATTGCCTGATGTCGCAATGCAAGACCTGACCCCTCATTGCGAGCAGGCAGAGCGCGGACAGCCAGTGGCCGAGGCGGGTGGGGACGGCATGCCGATACACCGAGCGGGTAGACCCGTTCATATGGCCCCCTTCATGTGTTCATAAGACGTGAGGAGACGCACTGAGGGTTCGCGCGGGCTACCTCGAGCCCGGCTTGGTGACGGCGGCCAGGAAGGCGCGGATCCGGCGCGCATTGACGCCCAGATCGCTGCGCCCCACCCGCGAGGCGGAGCGCACGTCGATACGGGTGCCCGACGGCGCCGGGCGCACGCGCACGACGATGTCGTCGGTGAAGCCGAACCAGAGCGTGGTATCGGACGCCTCGAGCCGTCCTTCCGCGGGCACGGCGGCCACGATGCGCCAGCCCAGCGCGCGGGCCGCTGCCTCGGCGCGCGCGAAGGCCCGATCGGGCGGGATGGGAAGCATGAGGGGGGCCAGGTCTCGGTAGGCCCGCTTCTGCTGGGTCGCCGCCGCAGGGCCGCCATAGGCGGTGCCGTTCTCGGACGCCGCGCGTGCCGATTGAAGGGCTACCCACGGGGGCGGACTATCCGTATCCGTGGTGACATCGTGGATCACGGGCACCGCGGCCGCCGCGCGCACCATGATGAGCAGCGGCGCGGTAGCCACGAAGGCGACGAGAAGGGCCAAGCCCGAGCCCGCGACGCTGCGCCAGGCGCGCGCGAGGAGCGCCAAGCCGATGCCCCACGCCGCGAGCACGGCGCCGACCAGACCCAGGAGGGCGGCCAGGCCGAAGAGGCCGAGAGCCCAGCGCGCGCCGAGGAGACCCAGGCGATGAATGGGACCGGCCAGCGCGGCACCGAGGACGGCGATCACCCCCAGCGCGAGGGCAGCCATGGTGAGACTCGCCGCGCGCCGCGCCCTTCGAGCCCGCTCGTCTCCGGCTCGTTCCGCCATGAACGGGCCCTCCGCGCCCGTGGGCCCGAGCATACCGCGGCTTGACAGGTCGCGGAGCCCGCGCCTAGAGTCGCTTCACCATGCCGGCGCTCGCGGTACGGTTCTCGTTGGGAGTGGTGCTCCTCGCGTCCGGCTGCGTGGTGGCGTCCCCGCCCTACACCGAGCACGATCTCGAGGTGCGTTGCCAGAGCAACGGAGGGCGCTGGCACGCCGCCCTCGAGCGCGAAGGCTACTGCGAATTCCAGTCGCCGGGCATGATCTGATCCCCTTCACAGCGAGGTGGCCATGACCTCTCCCCGCGCGATCGCCACGGTGCAGATCGACAACGGCACCGTGCGCGTTACCGAGTGGCGCTTCGCTCCCGGCGCCACCACGGGGTTTCACCGGCACGACTATCCCTATGTCGTGGTGCCCATGACCACGGGCCGCCTCGCCATCACCGGCTCCGCCGGTGCCTCGACGGGAGAGCTCGTCACGGGTCAGGCGTACGCGCGCCCCGCCGGCGTCGAGCACGACGTCCAGAACGCCAACGCGTTCGAGTTCGTCTTCGTGGAGATCGAGCTGTTGGAGGGCCGCTGAGACCGCAGTGACGGATCGCGTCCGGCTCTCGCGGATCGTGCAGGTGTTCGGCTGGACGGGCCTCACCAGCCTGGGCGGCGGGCGCAGCGCCTATTTCTACGACGCGGTGGTCATGAGGCGGGCGTGGCTCAAGAGTCACGAGTTCATCCAGGATCTCACCCTCTCCCAGCTCCTCCCCGGACCGAGCTTCAACAATCTCGGCGTGGCCCTGGGGGTGAGACTGGCCGGCTGGCGCGGCGGGGCCTGGGGTGCCCTCGCTCTCCTCGTGCCCGGCGCGCTCATCCTGCTCGGCTTGACCCTGCTCTATTTCCACGTCGGCTTCGCTCCCAACACGACCTCGGCCATGCACGGGATGGGCGCGGCGGTGGTGGGGCTCGTGTTCATTACCACGGCCCGCATGATCCGCGCGTCCATGCGGGGCGGGCGCGCGATCGTGGTGGCGGCGGCCATCTTTGTTCTCGTGGGCCCGCTTCACGTCAACACGGGGCTGGGCGTCCTGATCATGGTGCCGCTGTCCCTCTGGCTCCATCGCCCGCGCGGGAGATCGTGATCCTCGATCTCGCTCGGATGACCTGGACATTCCTGTGGCTCAGCCTGATCTGCGTGGGGGGCGGGCTCGGCGTCATCCCGGAATTGCAGCGCCAGGTCGTCGATCGCTTTCACTGGGTTACCGCGAGGGAATTCCTGGACGGCTACACGCTCTCCCAGCTCACCCCGGGGCCGACCATGCTCGTGTCGATCTTCGTGGTCTATCGCGCCCACGGCATCCTCGGCGCGTTCCTCGCCACCGCGGCCATGTTCCTGCCCACGGCCGTGCTCACCGCGGTCATCACCCGTCACTGGGCGACGCTGCGCGACCGGCCGTGGGCACGCGCATGCGAGCGGGGGCTGGCGCCCATCGGCATCGGGCTCATGGCGGCGGGCGTCTACACTCTGGCGCGTTCGGGCATCCACGACTGGGCGACGGGATCGCTGGCCCTCATCGCAGTCGCCGTGCTCTCTACGGGCTGGCTCCCCCCCGTCCTGCTCGTCCTCAGCGCCGGGATTGTCGGCTGGCTCATGGGTCTCTGAGCGGAGCCCATGGGCGACTCTCCCCGGGCCGGCCGTCACCCGTTTCACTGGTACCTCGGCGGCCACGCCGCGTGGTTCACGAGCTTTGGCATCCAGATGATCCTCTTCCCATGGCTCGTCGCAGTGGTGCTCAAGGAGCCCGCCGAGCGGGTGGGTATCGCCCAGATGGCCGTCATGGCTCCCGCCATTCTCTTCATGCTCTATGGCGGCGCCGTGGCGGATCGCGCCGACTGCCGACGGCTCCTCCTTCGCTATCAGTCCCTCGCTACCCTGCCGCCCCTCGCCCTCCTGGGTGTCATTGCCGCAGGAGCGCTCAGCTATCGCGCGCTCCTCGTTTACGGATTCGCCATGGGTACCTTGACCGCCTTCGTGGTGCCGGCTCGCGACACGCTTCTCTCGCGCGTGATGAGGCATGGGCGGGAGCGCGCCATCGCCATCACCTCGGCCGTGCAGTTCATCTGCCAGCTCGTCGGCATCGCCATGGCGGGCTTCGCCGGACGCATCGGGGCGCCCGCCCTGCTCGTCAGTCAGGCCGTGATCCTCATGGCCGGGGCCCTCGCCGTCTCCCGGCTGGCCCCCGCGCCCCCCGCCGCCGTGCACCGTCACGACGAGAGCCCACTCGCGGCAATGCGAGACGGTCTCCGCGCGGTGAGGCGTTCCGATCGCCTCTTTCCCGTGGTCGTGGCCATGCTGGCCGTGGGCATCTTCTACGGGGGCGTGTTCTCCGTCATCCTGCCTCTCATGGTGCGCGACGTCTTCGGCGGAGGCTCCGGCGAACTGGCCGTCGTCAACACGTGCTTCTGGGGTGGGACCATCGCGTCCACCATGTTGCAGATCCGTCTGGGCGCGCTCCGCCGCCCCGGGCGCGCGGTGCTGCTCTCGTTGGCCTGGGGCAGCATCGTGTTGGTGGCCATGGCGGTGCCGGGGCCGCTCCCGCTCTTCGCCCTGATCTGTCTCGGCTGGGGGGTAGGGGCGGGCGTGGTCTTGACGCAAGGGCGCATCATCGTGCAGATCGAGACGCCCGAAAGCCACCGAGCCCGAGCGCTCGCCGTCTTCCAGCTCGGCTTCACCGGGGGCTCGCCCATCGGCGCGCTCGGTATGGGCTATCTCGCCGCGCATGTGGGCCCGCGGCCCGCGGTGATCTATCCGGCCGTGGCGATGGCGGTGGTGCTCATGGTCCTCTTCCGGCTTTCGGGACTCTGGGGCCACACCGCTCATCCACCATTGTCGACGCCCGCCCGCTCCTCCTGACGCGCGCCCTTGCCACGGCCGTACCCATCCTCTATGCTCGCCTGCACATCGAAGCCATCGCTCGAGACAAGGAGATGACGCCATCGCCCCGGCCGCCGTAGCCACCGCCTTGGGCTCTATCGCGACCACGGGTCTCGGTCCCACCCTGATGCACGAGCACATCGTCACGCGCTCCCCGGGCGTGCACGAGAACTGGCCTCATCTCTTCGATCGGCCGGCTATCCTCGCGGGGGCGGAACGGAAGATGGCCGACCTCTACGCGCGCGGCATCCGCACCATCGTCGACCTCACCACCGTGGATCTGGGCCGGGACATCGACCTGATCGTGGACGTGGCCCGGCGCTCGCGGGTGCAGGTGATCGTGGCCACCGGCGTGTGGTGGATGCCGCAGCGATACTTCTTCGGCCACGGGGTCGACGAGGTGGCCGATCTCTTCGTGCGCGACATCACCCAGGGCATCGGGGGCAGCGGGGTCAGGGCCGCCATCATCAAGTGCGCCACCGACACCCAGGGCGTCACCCCGGTCATCGAGAACATTCTCCGCGCGAGCGCGCGGGCGCAGAAGGCGACCGGCGTGCCGATCTCGACGCACACCTGGGCCGCGGGCCGCACGGGCGAGGCGCAGCAGGCCATCTTCGCTCAGGAAGGCGTCGATCTCCGCCGGGTGATCATCGGCCACAGCGGCGACAGTGACGATCTGGGCTATTTGCGCGGACTCATGGAGCGCGGCAGCACCATCGGTATGGACCGCTTCGGCCTCGAGCACTTCCTGCCCACGGCGAAGCGGGTGGAGGTCCTGGCCACCCTGTGCGCCGAAGGCTATGCGGAGAAGATGGTGCTCTCCCACGACGCCAATTGCTGGACCGATCTCCTGTCCGAGGACGAGAAGCTGCGCACCCGTCCGCGCTGGAACTACAACCACATTCCCGACGACATTCTCCCCGCCCTCCGCGCCGCCGAGGTCACCGAGGGTGAGATCGAGCAGATGCTCGTGAGGAATCCCCGGGCGATCTTCGAGGCCTCCGGCATCGCGTAGCCGCCGCCATGCGGGATAGGCGGGGCGTGCTCGAGACCGTGGCGGGCGCAGTGTCGCGCCCACCGATCTCTCGCGTGACACGGGTCGCCATTGACGGGGTGGACGGGGCGGGCAAGACCCACTTCGCCGACGAGCTCGGCGAGGTGCTGAGAGCCTCGGGGCGATCCGTCATCCGTGCTTCGGTCGACGGCTTCCACAATCCCCGGAGTATCCGCTACCGGCTCGGCCGCGATTCTCCGGAAGGATTCTTCCACGACTCGTACGACTACGAGCAGCTGAAGGCCGCGCTCCTCGATCCGCTGAGCCCGGGGGGAAGCGGGCACTACCGCACGGCCGTCTTCGACCACCGATCGGACCGCCCGGTCTCCGCACCGAATGGGGCGGCCGCGCCGGGGGCCATCTTTTCGCCGTCTCCATACCCAGAGGGGCCCAGCGCGGCGAGGCCTCTCCCGATCCCCGCGCGGCGAGCAATCAGCGATACGTTCGAGGGCAGGAGCTCTATCTGCGGACCTGTGAGCCCACGCGCTTCGCCACCGTCACCATCAATAACGACGACCTGCTTGCCCCCTATATCGTGACGCCCTCCACCGCGAGCCCTCGTGCACAATGCCCCCGAGGAGGAAGCACGCCACGAAGCCGCAGCCACTGATTGCCGTGTCCGACGTGGAAGCGAGTAGCCGATGGTATCAGGAGCTCCTCGGGGGCAAGAGCGGCCACGGGGGCGCCGAGTACGAGCAGGTCGTCGACTCCGCCGGAAAGCTCGTCCTCCAGCTTCATGCCTGGGAGGTCCACGAGCATCCGCACATGGGCGATCCGGCCCTCCGGCCGTATGGCAACGGGGTGCTCCTGTGGTTTCAGATGGACGACTTCGAGGCCGTCGTGGAGCGCGCGCGCGAAATGAGGGTGGAGATCCTCGAGGGCCCCCGCGTCAATCCGAACGCGAACCATCGGGAGATCTGGCTGCGGGATCCCGACGGCTACGTGGTCGTCCTCGCCGGCGCCTACGGTGATCTGTGACGTCCGGGGCGGAGGCGTTCGAGCGGGTCGACGGCTGCGATCTCTGCCGCGCCAAGCGCATGACGCCGTGGCATCACGAGGACGATATCTGCTGGATCGCCGAGTGCGACGTGTGTGACGTGCCCATGGTGGTCTGGCGCTGGCACGGCACGGCCCCGCCCCCCGAGCACATCGAGCACATGCGGGCGCGCCTGCACGACGTCGCGCTCGCCCACGTCGGCGCGTA
>WNGH01006180.1_pt1 | contig 20668 bp, 17 predicted proteins | sample 5400631 | NCBI WGS metagenome assembly WNGH01 (sample SAMN13153373, study PRJNA577476) | soil metagenome | isolation source: 115 cm soil or saprolite under Garry oak tree replicate 1 | place: USA:California | collected 2016-06-15
CGCACAGCCTGGAGGTGCGGGCGCCATTTCTCGATCACCGCCTGGCCGAGTTGATGAACCGCGTCACATTCAACACCAAGCTGCCTCAGGGCCGGCAGAAATATCTCCTGCGGAAAGCCATGGAGGACTACTTTCCCGCGGAGTTCCTCTGGCGGAGAAAGCAAGGATTCTCCGTTCCGCTCAGCTACTGGTTCAAGGATAGCCTGGGCGACTACATCCGCCAGAAGCTGCTGGCGCCCGGCGCAATGGTGGGTCACGTGTTCAAGCGCGAAGCGCTGGAGCGCATCATCGGGGAGCACAGCCGTCTCACTCGTGACTGGAGCTTCGCGCTCTGGACGCTTCTCATGTTTGAAACTTGGTGCGGCCGTTACCAAGTCGGCCCCGACGCTCTGGCTGCATGAGCGCCGCCCGCCCAAAGGTCCTGATGGTTGGCCCGTGGCCGCCGGCCAAGGGTGGCGTGACCACCTTCATGTGCAACGTGACCAAGTCGCCGCTCAAAGAAAAATACGACTTCATTCCCTTTACCACTTCACGCCCCGAGAAGCGCGATGTAAAGGGCGATAATTATGGCTATCGGGCCGTCTTTCGCGGCGGTTTCAAGCGCGTCGCTCAGGGGATTCTCATCACGCTCTGGCATCTTGTCATCTACCCCTGGGTTGTCTTGGTACGGCAACCGGCAGTTATCCAGGTCCACGCCAATGACTTCCAGGCCTTCTGGGAAGCGTCGCTCTATGTGCTGATGGGAAAGATCATCCGCCGCCCGATCGTGCTTCGAATTGGCGGGGCATTCAATCGATTCTGGGAATCTTCGGGCGCGTCGGCACGCATCGCGATTCAATGGACGCTGCGACAGCCCGCGCTGCTTGTCGTGCAATCGGAGTACTGGAGGAACTATCTGTCCGGCCTCGGACAAACCGGTCCCACGATCATCCTGAATAATTTCGTCCCTGAAACCCTGCTGGAGAAACGGACCTTGCCCGCACCGGCCGTGCCGCGGTTTCTCCTGTACTGCGGCTGGGCGCAGAAGCAGAAGGGCGCCTACGTGCTATTGAATGCGGTTCGAGAATTGGTCGCGCGCGACGTGAAGGTCGACGTCACTCTGATGGCGGTAACCAATTCTTTGCGCGACGACTTCGCGATGGCTGGACTCGACGGGCACGTCAGGATGCTCGACTTCCTTTCCCACGACGAGGCGCTGGCGACGCTGCGCCGTACCGACGTCTTCCTCCAGATTTCCAGTAGTGAGGGCTTTCCCAACATGCTGCTCGAGGCTATGGCGCTCGGTTGTGCCGCCATCGCAACGCCGGTGGGTGCAGTCCCGGAGGTAGTGGGTGCGGACGGCGAATGTGCCTTCATCATTCCCGTGGGTGACGCTGCAATGTTGGCCGACCGCATGATCCGTCTTGCTGCCGACCGCAAGCTGCTCGCTCGCATGGCTGCCGCCGCGCAGGAGCGGATTGTCGAGCGTTTCACCGAGCAAATGGCGGTTCAAGAGCTTGACCACGCCTATCAATGGGCCATGCAAAGTGGGTCGGGAAAGCAGGGTATCGGCATATTTGGCGTTACCGGTTCGACCAGTAATCGTTCCCACTCCAACTGACTACGGGGTGGCAAGCAGATGAAACCCGACGAGTCGGAAGACTTCGGCGGGCGGCAAGAAACCAGTAGTTCGTTCGGACTGCTCCCGTGGAACGATTCTTGAGACACTTTCATTTCATTTTTCTTTCCTACATTAGATTGGAATTCCCAATAGCCACAGAACATCGTTCGAGGGCGGATTGATCTTCCTATTCTCGTTGCGGAAAGGCGGTAACCGGTGGACAACGGGAGGAGGGTGACCAGATGAACGCAAAGCAGTTGGGGAGGGGTATGCGGGCGCTCGGTGTCTCCTTGTTGGTGATTGCGACCCTCTGGACAGCACTGGGGCCGGCGCCAGCGGCTGGTCACGCTGCGACTCAGAAGACCCCGGAAACCCAGGATATCCCAGCGGGCGGGCTGGCGCGGAATTTCACGCTGGTGGGACAGAACCCGCTGTTCGACAGCGATCAGGGCACCTCGAGCTTTGATCCATATATCAATCCCCCCTTGGGGGTTCCGCGCGGCTCGAATGGGGACATCACAGCCGCGGGCGATTGCGTGTATGTGGGATCGCTCATCGGCTACCAGCCGGCGTTGATCGTGGACGTATCAAACCCCGCCGCGCCCACCGTGGTGGGTGCGGTTCCGGACTTGGTCCCCGGCGTAGCAAACGGCCTCGAGGGGATCGAGGCGAGCGATGATCTGCTTGTCATCGACCAGCGGAATCCTCTCGGGCTGCGGTTTCCCGTCCCGGCGGGCTTACCGGCGAGAGGCATCGCGATCTACGACATCGGGAAGAGCAGCTCGAACTGTCGCCAGCCGAGGCTCGTGGCGCGCTTCGAATACAAGTCTGCAATAGACGGCGCCGGGAAGGACACCCACACAATCACCCTCTGGCGCGACCCGACCGACTCTCGGCGGGTTCTCGGGGTGCAATCGTTCACCGACGAAGATTCCGTGGACAACACGGCCATCCAGGTAGTCGATCTGACCGGCTGCCCGCAGCTGTGCAATCCGAAGGTCGTTGCGAAGTGGAGCGCCCGAAGCCAGTACGGCCTCGACAAGTTCGGCTCCCCGCGCGCGCACACGCATGAGGGTGTCGTGTCCACCGATGGCAATCGGATTTACGTGTCACAGTGGCAAGACGGGTTCCTCATGCTCGATAGTTCCAAGCTGATCCGCACTTTGCGCGGCCAGGACTCGTGCGATCCGAACCAGGTCACGACGCCCGATGGGGGCGCGGACAACTGCATCAAGCCCCTGAACGCCAACTACGACGCCCGGGCTGCCGTGCTACAGAACGGGGGATGGAGCCACACGCCCATGCGGGTGCCGGATCGCCCATACATCTTCGAGGGCTCGGAGTCCCTCGGGCCGTCGGTGGCCAAGGACGCGAGCGGCCAGGTGATCCAGCCGGTCCAAATCGCCTCGACCTGTCCAGGCTCCCTTCTGCGGATGATCTACATCGCGCAGGATGGATACGTCGCGCTGAGCGCATTCGACGCGCAGGGTCAGCGCATCCCAGCCTGGGGCCTGCGGGGCGATCTCTACCCGACTCCCCTCAGCCACTTCGGGACCGATGAGCAGAAACTCGAGAACTGCGGCGCGAACGGCTTCAAGGCAGGAACCGCGCCCCTCACGAGCAGCTGGTTCAGCCCTCATAATGGCCTCGTATTTCCGAACCTGGCGCTCGTTACCTACTACGGCGCCGGGCTACGGGCCATCGACATCTCCAACCCCTATATCCTCCGCGAGGTCGGCTACTTCATCAACGCGCCGGTTGGGACGGTGCGGTGGGCCTCCTACGGCATTACGGGGGAGTGGGGGACCGATCCAGGGCGGGTGCGCACAGTGCCCACCGTCGGGCCGCCGATGGTGTTAGCCTTCAGTTACGTGCTCTCCCACAACGGGTACGTTATCTACTCCGACGTGAACAGCGGCCTCTACATCCTCAAGTACACGGGGCCGCAAAATCAGCAGATCCCGCAGACCGGCAATTGCCTGGCCGGCAACCCGGGTGCCGTCGCGCCCGGCTATGACCCGTGCCCTCCGTACGGAAAGTGGGACAGCCCGGAGAACGCCTGGACCAAGTAGCCGTTGCCGCAGATGCTCTGATCGCTTCAAGCCAAACGTTTCGGCTTCCTGAACAATTCCTTGAGCAGAAGCCAGAAAAACCACATATCATCGATGAAGTAACGCTTGAACATCCTCCCCGGCTCCTGCAGGAAGCGGTAGAACCATTCCAGGCTCCACTTCTGCATCCACAGCGGCGCGCGCTTCACCTTGCCGACCACCACGTCGAAGGTTCCCCCGACTCCCATAGCGAACGGGACTTTCATTTCGGCCTGGTAGCGGCCGAGAAACTGCTCCTTTTGGGGTGAGCTGATGGCGACGAACAGCAGCTGCGGCCGGCTGTCTGCAATCAGCTTCACGACCCCGGCCTCCTCTTCCCGGTTCCAGTAGCCGTTACGATATCCCGCGACCCGCAATCGCGGCAATTTCCTCGCGTAGAGGTCCTTCACGGCCCGCACGACTTCTTCGCGAGCGCCGAGAAAAAATACGCGCCATTCCTTTTCGGCCGAACGCTCGACCAGGGCTTCAAACAAGTCCACCCCCGCCACCCGCTCCTTCAAGGATTTTCCGAGCAGACGCGAGGCCCACACCACCGGCATGCCATCAGCGTTCACCAACGCACACTCGTTGATGATCCTGCGCAACTCGGGATTCCTGCTCGCCTTGACGACCTTGTCCACGTTCACCACCACGTGCTGGTGAGGCCGGCCGGACTGAATGAAGCTCTCGATCTTCTGCAGGGTCTCCTCCATCGACAGATTGTCGATAAAGCAACCCATGATCTCAACGCGGCTGTTCATACCAGTTCCCGCGGCAGAATCGTCACGATGCGCTCCTCCGCCTCGCCATCTTCATCAACCTTCATCTAAAGAGTACGTCCTGACTATTCGACACACTGTACAGGCAGGCAATTGGATCCTCTGTTCCGGGGTGATAAGCATCCGCTGATCCGATTGGACTACGTCCCGACCTGCACTCGCAGCACGGCCGTCAACAAGCCCTCCCTATCCTTGCAGTCAGAGCTTGCCTAGGGGGAGAGGCCACTGCGTCTTTCTCTCTTAACGCGTTTCATCGATGCCGCATACAGCAAAGTGAAGCTTCTACCCCTCGATACGCCCGAAATCCTCGAGCTCGTCACGAGCTGGCTGATCCAAAAGGAGAACTACCAATGGCTGGATTTCGGCAACGGAAGGCGGATCGTCACGCCCACACTGCTCAAGATTATGGCGCAGCGGGAAACGCATTTTCTGAGGGCGTATACGTCAGATCGCGACGACACTCCCATCGGAGTCCTCGGCCTGAACAGTGTCGATCGCATTTTCATTTTCGGAAGCGCGACATTTTGGGGGGCGTCCGGGGAGAAATCCTTCCGCAACCGGGGGCACTCGACCTTCGCCAGCTCAAAGTTCCTGACCCTTGCGTTCCGCGATCTCGGCTTGCATGCGATCAATACCTGGGCGGTGGACCATAACCCGTCGCTCCGGACCATAGAACGCCTCGGCTTCCGCTTCATCGGCAGGCAGCGGCAATGCCACTACATCGACGGCCGGCTGCACGATCGCCTGCTGTTCGACCTCCTCGCTTCCGAGCACCGAGAGCTCGACGAGGAGCGGTGGCGCCGGAGCGAAAGCTCGCATCGGGAAGCGGTGTACGAAGAGCGTTTGGTTCAGCCGGGGTGACGGCGATGGACGCGCAAACGAAGAAGAGGACGCTGCGGCTGCTGTCGAACGGCGTGTACGTTCTGACGTCGCGCAGCGAGGACCGCTACGGCGCGGCGACCGTCAGCTGGGTCTCGCAGGCGTCCTTCAAGCCGCCGCTGATCATGGCGGCGGTCCGCACGCAAAGCAACGTGTTCAAATGCCTAGCCGAAAGCCGCAGTGCCGTCCTGCACATCGTGGGCGACCGCCAGCAGGAGATCGCCCGGCGGTTTTTCTTCCCGACCCACGTACTGTGCGGAACGATAAACGGCGAAGCGTTCATGGAGGGAATAACCGCCGCGCCCGTATTGCCCAACTTGCCCGCACACATCGAGTGCCAGCTTGAGCGGATCGTGGACACCGATGGCGATCATGCCGTAGTGATCCTGCGGGTGGTGGAGGCCGAATGCCGGGACCAGGTGAGACCGTTGACCATAGCGGAGTCGCCGTGGGAATACGGCGGGTGACAAGGAGCTAGGGCGCTGAATTCCGTACAAGCAAAAGGATGCACCGTGAGACTTCGTGTGGCTTGGACGACGGCGGGCCGCAAGCCCATCACCTTCGCGCTGCGCGCGTTCACGATTACGCTTTTGCTGGCCGCGGCTTTGCCGTGCGCGGCCCAAAGCGATGCGACCCCGCCGACAGTGGCCATTATCTCTCCCCCGTCCGGGGCTACCCTCTGCGGCACGGTCCCCATCGTGGCCCGCGCCTCCGATGATGTCGGCGTCGTCGGCGTGCAGTTCAAGTATGACGGCATGGACATCGGCGCCGAGAAAACCACGGCTCCTTACGCAGTCCCCGCGAACACGACCGCAATCGCGAACGGCTCGTACACTCTGACGGCGGTGGCCCGAGACGCAGCGGGCAACGTGACCACTTCGGCGCCGGTCACCGTCACCGTTGGCAACCCCACCCCCGCTTCGGGATCGTGCAAGTTCATTCCGAGCTTCCTCGTCTATTTGGGCGGAGGCCCGGCTCTCGTCGCTGACGACGCGCCGAAGCTCGCGAAATTTGACGGCATCGAAATCGACCGCTTCCGGTACAACGAGATGAGCCCGAATGCGAATACCTGGGCGGAGATCAAATCCTACAATCCCAATGTGCAGATCTTCCTCTACGTGACCGGACCGGAGGATTCCAACTATCACGACGGCCTGCCCCAGGTGTACCTCAACGACATCGCCCGCTACGACGTCTCGCGGGGACACCCCATGGGGAGCCTCAACGGCGATCATCCCGAGCTATTCCTGCTCGACTCTGCAGGCAATCGCATCTACTACACGCCTCTGTCGAACGTCGTCGCCAATCAATACTGGTACCTAATGGACTTCGGCACCGCGACCTATCAGACATACTGGCTGACGGCGATCAAGGCCGACATCGTGGACCAGCCGTGGATCGGAGATGGCGTCTTTGCTGATAACTGCACAGCGACCAATGTGATCGATTTTGGGGCGTATTCCGCCGTCCCTACCAAATATCCGGACGACGCCCGTTGGAGCGGCGCCATGAATTCCTTCGCGGGCGCGATCACAGCCGGGCTGCATGTATACAGCCAGAAACTTTGGTGCAACAGGGGCGATACCTCCTTTCCAAGCGGGAGCGCCGCGTGGCGCGATCTCGATGCCAGTGCCAGCCCTCCGGATGTGCTCCTTGAGGAGGGCGCCTTCGCCGTGATGTGGGGCGTCGGAGACGTTCAGTTCTACCAGGAGTCGGACTGGAAGCGCCAAGTCGACACCCTGGCCGCGATCAGGAACTCCAGTGTGGCCATGATGAGCCATACGAAACTCTCCGAGGGGCAGGCCGGGACAGACAACTGGGGCCAGCCCGTCACCTTCTGGCAGACCCTTTGGTACTCCCTGGGCTCGTTCCTCCTTACCAAGAACGATCAGCTCAGGAACTCCTACTTCATGTTCAACGGGGGCAGCGGTTACAACAAGATCTGGTGGTACGACGAATACGACATGATCTACCTCGGCGGGTCGGTCGGGCCCTATGCTGTGACGCCGATTGACACGTCGAGTGGCCAGGTAAATGTCTATTGGCGGGAGTTCGAGAAGGGCTATGTATACGTCAACCCGACCCCCGACAATGTCGCGTCGGTGACTCTGCCGCAAGCGTGTCAGGCAACTCCAAACCCATGTCGGCAGCTGACGCACGACAATTTGCTGTCGCCGCCGAGCAATCTTCCGGCTGTAACTGCCATTACGTTGAGCGGTCACCACGCCGCCATCATCCTCAAGATGTGAATTTCGATCAGCGCAACCGTGACCACCGTTTCCACGCCTCTTTTAGTACTCGGCATTCCTGGTGACGAATCGCCATGACATTCGATAACCTGCGGGCCGACATCGGGCGTTGGGGCTGGACGCAGAGCCTGTTGATTCGGGTCATGTCGAGGCTCCAAAGGCACACCGGTCTTCGCATCTATCGAGTGAACGTAAGGCCTTTGACCAAGCGCCTTCCCTGGCCGGCGCTGCCGAGCGATATCACCTTGCGCGTCGCGGAGCCCGAGGAACTCTTGAAGGCGGCCGACGATCCGGAACTCGATATGCAACCCGATTTCGTTCGGGGCGCGGTGGCGCGAGGCGATATGGCTTTCGGCGCATTCGAGGGTGATCGCATGGTTGGCTACACGTGGCGCACATTCACTTCCGCCCCCCATACTGAGGGTCTATGGGTCAGGGTCGATCGACCCTATCAATACTCATACCAAGCGTTTACTCGGCCGTCCCATCGGCGCAGGCGCATCCATGTTGCCATTACGTTCTTTGCCGACACCCATCTTCTGAAGCGCGGCTACGCCGCCGAGGTAGGGTTCGTTGAGATAAGCAATTTTGCCAGTCTCGCAGTGGCCGACTTCTTGGGGAGGCGGAGAATTGGCTATGCGGGATGCGTGAAGTGGTTTGGAAGCTGTATTTCGTTCAGAACGCCTGCTGTGAAGAAGATCGGGATTGATCTCTTTGAGCGAGCCCCTGATTCTACCGAACTCCGCGTGATGGCCGCGCCATCTCCCTGGATGCATGTCTAGGACCGCATCATCAGGTTGGTAGTAATTGTGGAAAAAGAATTCAAAACCAATAATTTCGACTTGTTGCGGATTTTTGCTGCATCTGAGGTATTGGCGGGCCACACCCTTTCGCATTTGGATATTCCCTCGCCGCCGTGGCTGATCAAGCTGATATACGCTTTTCCGGGCGTGCCAATCTTTTTCGTTATCAGCGGCTTTCTGATTTCAGCGTCGTACGAACGGAGTTCCAGTCTGAAAAGCTACTGCCGCAATCGCGTGCTGCGCATTTACCCCGGACTTTGGTGCTGTGTCCTGGCCACTGTTTTAGCTGCCACCCTCTGTGGTTTCAGTTTTGCGAACAGTCAAGCCCCCCTTTGGATCATTAGCCAATTTGCAGGGGCAATTTACACCCCCGGGTTCCTGAAGAATTTCGGTTTCGGGTCCTACAACGGCAGCCTTTGGACAATTCCAGTCGAGCTGCAATTCTACTTCCTTCTGCCCGCGCTCTATTGGCTAACCCGTAAAGGTACAAAGGATCAGACCTCGTACTTTTGGCTGGCGTGGCTTGCCTTCGTCGCCATAGCCGTCGCGGCTAGTTTGATGTTTCCTCCGTTGGAGAATCCAGAAAGAGAGCCGACGTTACAAAAGCTGATTCGCTATTCGTTTTTCCCTCATTTTTTCCTATTTTTAAGCGGGGTACTCTTGCAGCGGCTACAGGCCTATGAGTCGAGGTGGATTGTCGGCAAGGGGGCTTACTGGCTCGCCGCCTACCTTGCGTTTTATTACGTTGTGCCAACAGCATCCGTGACCTATGTGCCCACTACACTACTACTTGGGGTCGTCACGGTATCGATGGCCTATACGGCGCCGGGCATTTCGCAAAAGATACTAAGGGGTAATGATATTTCCTACGGTGTCTACATCTATCATGGATTGATGATCAATATATTGGTTGAGATCGGACTGACTGGTCGTGCCGAATACTTCGTATTGTTGGCTGCTTGTACTTACCTTGCGGGATACGTGTCTTGGATCGCCATAGAGAGGCCGTTCCTGCGGAAGAAAAAGAGACTTCCAGCGGTGCCAGGCGCCGCGAAGGGGAAGATAGATGCGGCCTCTGACGGTCGTCGGCACCGTGCAATTGTAGGTGCGCACTTGCTGCCCGCCGAAGTCCTTCTTGAAACTGTTGATTCCGGCGCGTTCCGGTGCAGATTCGTCTTCGAACAAGCCCCCCCAGTCGTAACGTTCTATTCCCATCTCCTTGAACCGCAGCATGTCTCTCCAATGAAGCCAGCGATTGGCTCGCCCGACCAGGGCGCGATAATCGTTGTCCTTATTTCTGAAGTAAGAGCCCGAATACAGCAAGCCCGCGGTATTTCCGAACATGACGTGGGCGTGCCAAACCAGCGCCTCGCCGTTTCGCGAGGCCGACGAGAGCGCGAGCTGACGGGCCTTGCAGGCCCCAATCAGCCATTGATGATCGGAGGGTTCGAGCGACTTTTGCCTCGCGAATGCGTCGTAGAACGCACGGAATTCATCCAACCTGCTTTTCGGGTCGGTGATGAACTCCATGCGCAGCCCATCCTTGGTTTCGGCGCGTCTGATCTTGTAGCGGCAATCCTTGCCGAATCCCGCGACGATCGCGTCTTCCCCGTCGGCGAGATCGGTTACCAGTGAGAGGAACGGGATCGTTTGGGCGTCCGCGATCGGAGCCTCTCTCTGGCGATACAGGACGATATCCACGCCGGAGTCGCGAGGCGGCTCCTCGTTGTACCAAACTTCTCCGTAAACCGCACCGCGTCCGTTAATGCGGATCATTCAAGCGCTCTCCATTACTAAACGAGGCGCGGAACTCCTTCAGGGTCGTGCCTCGGCACCAGGTGGCAAGATCCTCGAACAGCGTCTCCAGGTGCTCGTATAAGCGCTCGATTTCCGACGCGTCCTTGAAAGCCGGGCTCCCGGCCGGCATGAGCTCCGAGGAATGCAGCATGAATTCCAGATGGGCGACTGCTTCAGCCCTCGCCGCGCGCGCCACCTGCAGCATTGCATTGAGGTTATGCTTTTCAAGAAGCGGGGTCGGGCACAACCAGCTGAGCCTCGGCGACACCCTATGAGCAGCTTGGCGCAGCAGGGGGATGCGATACGCCCCGGGTGCCTTTCGGTAGAGGCTGCTCGAGCGGGTTGTCATTGGTACTTCGAGCAGCTCGCCCGCCCCGGGTACCGAGATGTCAAGGGGGCTGAGGAAGTAGGGCCGATCAGGAAAGGCCGTGTAGTCCGAGCCGCCGTTTCCGCGTGGATCGCCCGGATTTCCGCGCCAATCGACGCCCGGGGTGACGGAGCAGTCCACGCGATATCCCTCGTCAAGCAGCATGGCTGCATAACGCCTATCGAAAGCCCAACGCCCGGCACGATGACTGGTCATCTTTTGATCAAACCGGTCTTCGAGCAGGCGGGTGAGGGTCTTGATCTTCTCCTTCATCACCGGTTCGGGGTATTCAATCAGGTAGGGGTGAAACCTGAGATCATCGCTGGTTAGCGGGTCGAGCGGCGGCGAGTTCCATGCGTGCAGGTGCATCCCGATCTCGCCGGCGCCGCGGGCAACCACGTCGCGCGCGAACTCGACAAAAACGTCGGACATCGCCATCTCGTAATTCGCGAGGTAAACCGGCTTGAAGCGGAACCGCTCGCAGAGCGACTGGAAACGAGGCAGGTACTCCGCGTTGCGGGTGGTGATCTCCCGCGGGTTTGCCCAGAGATCATCGCCCTCGGCGTCGATCGTAATGATGAAAGGCGTCTCAGACATGGCGTGCGATCACGTGGTTCATTGGCCCGCTGCGGCGCCTTCTGCCCGGGCGGCCAGCAGCGCAATCACCTCGACGGTGCACACGACCTCGGATCGTTGATTCAGGATCTCGTTGAAGAGCGTGACTGCGCCTCGGCCAGGCTTGAGCCAGGGCCGTTTGTCCTTCACGGTTACTTTCGCGCGCAAGGTGTCGGCCGCACGAACCGGAGCGCGAAATTTGAGCTTCCAGTCAAGACCGCCCATGAACGCCCAGGTCGTTTTCGGAGTGTTGTAGATCTCGACAAGAGAGCGGTACCACAAAGTAATGATGTAACCGCCGCTGGCGACGATACTGCCATAGGGCGAAAGTGCGGCTGCGGCTTCGTCGACGTGGAAGGGCCAAGGGTCATTGCGTCGGCCGAACTCCAGCATTTCGTCCTTATCGCAGACACATTCCCGGCCGAGATACACGGACCCAATCTCCAGGTCTTCGAAGTAAACGGTAGGCACAAGCTGGCTCTATACCCGATCCCAATCACGTCGTCTGGATGAGCGCGGCATGCGCTAAGGGTTCTCCGATTCCGTACCGACGGCGGGACGGGTGTTTCCTTTACCAGTCGCGACGCTGAGCGTAGCAGCGCCCCATTAAACGGTACGGGAGGCGGCCTCCCTACGTCCAGTCCGTTTGGCCTATTCAGCCGGCTGCTAGGCCCGGCACCAATTCGCAGAAATGGACGGAGAATTGGCCTATTTGCGGCGCTTCAGACGGCCATGTCACTCATATTACGTCTCGCGGCGGTTGCCTTGGCGGGCATCATTCTTTCATTGGCGCTGCTGTATGGATGGGCGCAAAAGGCCGCTGTCACAACCGTTCCGCCCGGCCCCGCGAAGCTCCTGTTCAGTTCGGGTTTTGAGGGTTCCACGGCGCTCAGCGTCCCGAGCGATTGTTACGGTACGGGTTGCTGGCAAAACATCGTCGACATGGACAGCAGCACCGGCTTCTCCTGGCCGCCCAAGATATGGGGCGGCGGCAGGGCCCGCTTCCAGCTGATCGCCGATGCGAGCGTGGATTCCAAGACCATCGACGACTACATGGTCAATCAGATCCAGACCGTGACCGGACACGACGGCAATCTGACCCGGGCCCTGTTCAGCCAAATCAAGCAAAGCGGATGTTGTCGAACAGGCCCTCAGGGAGACCGGCCGACCCAGGACCCGTTCATGCTCCAGCCGATCGGTGAAACGGGCGACCTCTACATCAGCTACTGGATCAAGTTGCAGCCGGATCTGGTGCAACTCATGGACCCCCCGAACCCGAACTGGCGCGTGTTGTTCGAGTGGAAGACCGGGACTCAGGGTGACGACGGCGATTATCGGCTGATCGTTGAGCTGGTGACATGGGGGCGCGGCGGTCCGCTTTCCTGGTATGTTGCCGGCGACAACGTGGCCAGGTGTTGCTCCTACGCGCGGAAAATATACTGGGAAGAGTATACGGCGACTACCGCTCAGACCCTAGGAGACTGGATGAAATTCGAGGTCTTCTGGCATCGCAGCGGCGGCAACGATGGGCGGGTGTGGGTGGCCGCCAATGGCCAGGTGATCGTCGATCACTACGGGTCGAACATGGGGGTCAACAACGCCCCCATCAACCGCATCATGGTGAGTCAGCTTTACACCTCAACCGCCTATCCCATCTACCAGTGGGTCGATGATGTGGAAATCTGGGATGGTTTCCCGCCTGGCGCCGCCCCGCACTAGCCCCTCGGTGCGAAACCTGCCCGTGTACACGCAGGCCCAATCCTGCGTCCCCTGGAACCGGTCTACCGCCATGCCGACAGCGTCGATCTGATACCGAAGAGCGTTCAATCTTTCTTGAGGATATACATCAGGTCTGCGTGGTTATCCTTGAGGCGGCCGAGCGACAGCCAAGCGATGACGCGCGCCAGTGTCTTGCTGAGGACAGCAACGAGTCCCTGGCCTAGGTAAGACCTGCTTCCGCGTTCTTCACTTATCCTGAAATGATGCTTTTCACAGAATTTCCGAATACCGTGCCTGGAAACAACGGGTGCGTAATACGTAGCATATGGGCCGTAACCCGGTTTGCCTGCGTTCGGCAGACGAAGAACATACCGGTAGTAAAGGACGTGGAACCAGTGGGGGGTGATACGCGTGATGAATCCGCGTACGGAATGAGCGTCTGGAATGAGCAGGATCAGGAGGCCACCTTTACGAAGCCACTTGGAAAAATTCTGCAGCACGGCTTCCGCTTCTTTGATGTGCTCCAGGACATACGCGCTGTAGATCACATCGAATTGTCCGGCACCAAGGTCAGCGTAGCGCAAGTCTCCATGGATGGTATCGTCAAGATCTCGTGTGACGTTCTTCCTTATGTCGAGGGCTGCCTCGTCGATATCGAGCCCGGTTAGAGTACGTTCGATGCCCTTCAAGTCCAGTGGCCATTTCCGCCCGCATCCGGCTTCGAGAATGCGGACGGGGCCAGCTTGGCGCAACTCTCTCCGGATGTGATCCTCAATCAATGCGGTCTGCTCCGAGAACTCGGAGATTACCAGCGGATATTCTCGGCTCATGAGCGGACTGCCCGTCGGCGTGATGCGGAGTTGCTCAGGCTAGAACGCCTATTCCTGTGGCCATCGGAACCCCGAATCAGGACATCACGCAATGCGAATACGGAAATAGCGAAATGAGTGGCTCCCGCCAAGCAATAAGCCCAGGTCACGCCCTGTGCCCCGAACTTGGGAACCAGGTACATGGCTCCGCCAAAATAGATCGCCGGTATCAGTATCTCCGATGTAATGTACCAGCGGCTGCGGACCAGAGCCACGAGCACGAAACCCAGGGTCCAGGCAGCCATCCTCAACACGTCTCCGAGCAGTTGGAATGGCATGAGATCCCGCACCGGCAGGAACTCTGCCGTGAATACGATCCGCACCACCCAATCGCGCAGGACAAATATCGTCAGCGCAGTGGCAGCTGTTATCCCCACCACTTGCACGAAAGTCTGCACGATTTCCTTGCGCAGCGCCGGTGTGCCCACTACCTCGCCAAGACGGGGATGGAAGTACAACGACAGCGACGCCATGACGACACCGAGGTAGACCTCGGAGAGCCGCCAAGTCGCCTGCCAGAGACCTGCTGTCGCCAATCCGAGTTGAGAGGCCACCATGTCCCGAATCAGGATCAACCCGAGCGGCGACATCACCGAGTGGGCAATCAACATCGGCACGAAGCCCAGAATCCGCCGCGCATCCGTGCGATCGAATTCCCCTCGGAAGTCTTCCGGGGACACGCGAGATGACCAGCGCAGAATGACCAGGCTAACCGGTAAGCAGACTGATTGAGATATCGCAAAACCAATCAGGCCGCCGGGGATACCCCATACCACGCTCGCCGGAACGTATACAGCGCAGCCGACGACGGACGCGATCAGATTGGAGATCACGACCCGACCCAGTTCGCCGGCGCCGTTGATTGCGCTCATGATCACGGTGTTGAGCACCAACGAAGCCACAGCCAAGCCGGCCAGCATCACTGCCGTGCCGTGCTCATCGGATGTCAGCAGCCACCGCGCCAACGGACCAGAGGCCAATGCAATTACCAGAATCGATACCACGGCAAATACGGAGGCGAGACGCCAGGCGGTGGCCAGAAACCGTCTCCGTCCTGCCCAGTCGCTGCGGAATTCCGGGTACAGTCTCGCGGTGGCGGTACCGAGGCCGCCTCCGAGCATGCCATGGCAAATGGAAATGAAATTTCCCAGTTGCGCAACCAAAGCAAGGCCGGACGGCCCGAGATAGATCGCCGTGAACTTGATGCTGATGAAGCTCAGCACGAGCCGCAACAGCGAATGGATTCCGCCCCAGCCGAGCGCCCGATACCATTGCGCGCCGCCTGCCTTGCGCCCAAGAATCCCGGGAGCAGCGAAACCGGGGGGGAATCGCGCGCTCACCTTGTCCTCGCTCTCGCGCAATCGCTCAATTACACGGTCCACGATGCGGGAGTCGGGTAGGCTGTTCTGGTTGAATTCCGGGCCGCGTAGAGTGTATAGACCGCCTCCATCGCGGTCACCGACCGCTCCACCGTGGCATGCTGCTCCACCCAGGCACGTTGGGCGGTCACGACTGAACGCCGCTCGCATGCGGCGCGCTGGATCGCTGCCGCCAGCAGCTCGGGCCTGCGCTGGGGCACGACCTGCCACGACAGGGGCAAAATACGACGTATATCGGAATACTCCGTGCTCACGACCGGCGTTCCGCAAGCCATGGCCTCGAGCACGACATTGGGAAATCCCTCTTGCAACGAAGTCGAGAACAGCACATCGCTTGCAGCGATATGCGCGATCGCATCCGTTCGCTCACTCGTAAAGCGGCAGACATTCTCCAATTGCAACTCACGGAAGCGAGCCTGGACCGCCTGCTGGTACGACCCGGTATCGCGCGGGTCACCGACGAACAGGAATCGCCAGCACGGGTCTCGCTGGTGCAGGACCGCGGCTGTATCCAGCGCCAGGAGATGGTCTTTGGGCGGCGTGATGGTTCCTACGTGGCAGGCAATTGAAACTTCTTGCCCAGGCCAGAGAGTGCTGCGCAGCGCAGGCGCGGCCCCAGCTTCCAGGTCGACCTTGGCAAGATCAACCCCGTTCCACACCACATGTCCGCGATCAGCCGGTATCCGATGCAGAGGGCTGGCAAATGCCAGGCCAGCATGGGAATTCGCAATCAGTGCTGTTTCCCATCTCCGGGTCAGCGCATAGCCCAATCGCTGAACATAGGACAGCCGATAGTTGTCACTGCGCTCGGAGTTGATGACCGGGATGCCTAGCCCGCGCAGCGCGACCCGCGTATAGATATTGCCGTCGTACAGCCAGCCATGCGCTAGTTCCGCGCCCCAGCGGCGGGCGGTGCGCCGAAGCCGCGCGATGACCAGCGGGTCCAGGCGCAGCCGCTTGTGGTCGATGATCACCTCAACGCCACTGCCTCTGAGCTCGGGCAGGCGTGGCACCGCGTGATTGAGCGTATAGATCAGCACCTCGTGGCCACGGCGCAGCAATTCCCGCGACAGGAGGATGAGCTGTCGCTCGGCGCCACCTCTTGTGAGGCCGCTGATTACGTGGAGAATGCGCAACGTCGCCTCGGGTCGTCTCAGTGGCTCATCCAGCGCGCGCGCCACATCTGGAAGGCGAGCAGCAGCCACACCTTGTCCCCCGCCTGCTTATCCCCTGCCCGAAAACGTGTCAGCAGGCGCCGGACGACCTCGGCATCAAAGATGCCCTGAGCAGCGATCACGCTGGGCTCAATATATTGGTCGATCAGTTGCCGCAAATCTCCCAACCACTGATGCAAGGGGATACCGAAGCCTTGCTTGGGGCGGTCGAGATACTCGCGCGGAACGTACTTGTAGAGCACCTTGCGCAGTAGATGCTTTGGCCCGCTGGCGCCCCGCCGGAATCGAAATGGCAGAGCGAAGGCAAATTCGACGAGCCGGTGGTCGAGGAGGGGCTCGCGTCCCTCGATGCTGACGGACATGGTTGCGCGGTCTACTTTGGTCAGGATATCCGCCGGGAGGTAGTGGTGAAGATCCCACAGGCAAAGTTTCTCGCCGTCTTCGCCCGGGTAGATATCGCAATTCGAACGAGCCGGGTTTCCGTCCCATCCGAGCAAACGCCGCAGTTCGTCGCGAGACCAAAACGCCAAAGCTTGATCGAACATCTCGCCCATCGTGCGCGCCTGGAGGCGGTCCCGGATTTTCGCGGCTGGCACGGTGATTCGATGGCGCAGACAGTGGTTGATCCCCGCCGGCCAGCGTTGCGTTGCGAGCAGGCTGTCGATCCCATCGATTGGCAGGGCTCGCAACGCGGCCACCGTCGCGACGCGCAGCCATTCGGGAACAGCGGCGAGCTTGCGCCTCCGGGCGATCATCCCGGTATAACCGTTGTAGCCGCTGAACAATTCATCCCCGCCGTCGGCGGACAGGACGACTTTCACCGATTCGGACGCGACCTGGGAGACTAGCAGGGTCGGAATGCCTGAATCATCGCCGAAGGGCTCGTCGTACAAATCCCCCCACTTGGGCAGGATCTGCATGGCTTCATTCAGCTTGAGAATGCGGGTCGTGTGCTCGGTGCCCAGGTATTGGGCTACCCGCTCGGCGTGCGGGGACTCGTCGTATGCGGCTTCGTCGAAGCCGATGGTGAAAGTCTTGATCCGTTGGCCTCCATGGCGCTGCAGGATTGCGGCGACGGTCGTGGAGTCGATCCCGCCGGAAAGGAACACGCCCACGGGAACGTCCGAAATCATGCGATAGCGGAAGGCGTCGATCATGAGCGCCTCCAGTTCATCGGCGAGTTCGTCCTCGCTGCCCTGGCGCTGGGTCAGAGCCGAATCGAGCACATTCCAGTAAGGCTGGATTCTCTTTTCGCCTTCCGGACCCAGCTCCAACCAGTGCCCGGCGGGAAGCTTGGAGACGTTTTCATAAATGGATCGCGGCTCGTCGATGTAACCGTAACGGAAGTAATCGACCATCGCCGACTGGTCGAGCAGCGGGGACCAGTGCTTGAAGGCGCGCAGCGCTTTCAGCTCGGAGCCGAACCAAAGCGAGTCGCCGGTCCATCCGTAATACAGAGGCTTGACCCCCAACCGGTCGCGCAGCAGATAGACCTTCTTGTCCGCTCTCGACCACAGGGCTATGGCGAACATCCCGACGAAGCGACGTACTGCGCCGGGTCCCCACTCGGCGAACGCTTCGACGATCACCTCGGAATCACCCGCCCCGATAAAAATGTGGCCCAGTGTTTCCAGCTCTTTGCGAATTTCGCGAAAGTTGTAGACCTCGCCGTTGAATACCATCACCCAGAGGCCGTTCCGCGAAGCCATGGGTTGATGGCCGAGAGACGACAGGTCAAGGATCGACAGCCGGGCGTGGCCCAGTCCGACACCGCCCTCGAACCATAAGCCTCTGTCGTCCGGGCCGCGGTGATGCAGGCTTGCCACGCCATCCTTCAGCCATTGTTGCGCGGCCTCGGGAACGCGACTCTTGAACCAATATCCGGCGATTCCACACATGATGGCTATTCCCGGCGGACACCGAGCCTGTCGTCAATCGACGTGAGAGGCGAGGTCTGCCGGCCCCTAGTCCATTGCGGCCATTCCGCTGGGCGTGGTTTCGGGGGCTGACGCCAGAGCGCAATAGAGCGCGACACGTGGTCTATAACTGTAGTTTTGCCGTTCGTTGAAAGGTGGTGCGTTCCGAGGAGTCCCTTGCGGAAATTCGGACTGATTGTCGCCACCAGGTCCTCGACATAACGGGATTCAGATAACTCCTTTATTTCGTATGCCAGCAAGCTGTGCCCATATCGGTCAAATCCCTCACATTGAGCCAGCCGGAAAATTTTCTCTCCTTCTATTATCAATCCCGCATTCCGCCCTCCACGAGAATCGATTCGTATCGGGTTTTGCGGATGCGGGACCCATTTCGTATTCAGCGGCGAGTCGCTCGAGAACAAATACAGCTCAGAGCAGTGATCTCCCGTTCCGGATTCATCGATTGTCGTGAACATCCACCATTTGCCCCCTTTTTGAAACAGCATCGTGTCAACAGCAGACACACCATCCATGAGTATTTTCTCCAATTGCCATTTCAACGGGAACGCCGTGCAGCGATAGACTCTCAACTGACCTGATGCGCAAGTTTCGGGGCACATGTAAAGTTCCCCTTGGTACTCGAACAAGAACGGGAATGACAGATGGAATGGCTCCTTTAGAGCGATTCCATGCTCGACGATTCTTGTCCCGCTGATCTCCAAGGCGGTTATGTGCCCTTTACCCGTCTGGTAGACGAAATCTTCGACAAAGCAGAATGTCCTGCCGTTATGCGTCCACAAAAATGGGTCTGCCCAAAATCGTCCTCTGGGGGGCAATGCTTCAGTGCTGCGCCAAAACACCGACTCATCCCAGTTGGCCGACAGCACCGAGATCCCCCATCTTTCCCTTGGCATTAGGATCTTGGAGATTCCCTTGACGAAGAGTCGTTTCAGCAGTTTGCACCCGTACACGATGCACTGAACGAGATTAGGCGCGCGAAAGAGAATGTTGGAATAGGGGGCCGGCGCCCGGTCTACCGGTGGCAGGCAGCCGCTTGAGGCTACCTTCTTGAGGAGATTCTTGAGGTGGGTGAGGGATTTCTTGTATATGTGAGCCTGATTAAGGGAGTAGTAATAGCGTGTTCCGAAAAAGCCCCTTACCAGCACCTCCCCGGCGTCGAGTTCCTCGGTCAGACGTTGGATGACAAATCCCGTTTGGGGCCACCGGTAGTAGCACTCCCAGAATCCGGCAGGTCCTCCTCTGTTGACTTTGTTGTCACCATGATGAAAGGAAACGACCCCGAGCCGACTTGCGCGAAGAATACCGCCCCGCAATATTCCTTGACCGCACCTTACCAGCAGATCAAGGTCGAGAGCCTTTACCTTCTCGACGTCCTCGTCAGAAAACCGATACACATAACCAGATGGTGAAACGACCGGCCTAATCTCGACGACCTGATGGATTATTTTTGTCAGATCGAAGAATCTATGATGATCCTTGTGAGAATCAATCCGCCTGAGGAGCATCTTCTCGACCCATACTATGGTTCGAAATACTATCTTCGCGGGGAGAAGGTGTAGTCGGCGTCTTAGTATCAGATCCCAAAGCCTGGTGAGTAGTGAGTCTGCGTTGCGCGGGTGAAGGATCAGATGCGAGACATTAATATTCGTCTGGCTTTTCCCCCAAAGGGCCAGCTCGTGAACGTATTTGTCCGAATAAACACGATCGAGCATCAAGCCAATTTTGAGCACGCTCATATCAGCTTCGTTTCGCTGATCGGGCGCGCCGCTGTCGTGTGTCCGACCGAAGCGTGATGCTCGCTACGCTTCGTCCCTTGTTGATCCTGGAACCGCATCCACCACTCTCCCTCCAGGCGACTCAGGAAGGCGTCGCCTCGGTGGATGGCGGCCATGACATCAGGATGGCGGGAATGGACCAGGGTCGACGTACCGTCCCACCGGCACCAGCAGTGCCGATACGAAAGCTCCTGAACGTAGCGCGGGTCGACGCGTCCTCGTACTGCGGCCGCACCGTGTCGCCAGGCATCGGCCAGCAGCCGCTGTAACACGCGGTCGAAGGAGCCCTGCCGGGTCGCAATCTGGACGACTTCGCTTACTCCGCCTGCCTGTACGTAGTAGAGGTACCATCCGATGAGCCGCCCGCCGTCGTGTACGGAACGCGCGCGCAGTCGCCCGTGGCACGTCTTGCGTGCAGTCTGATCGAGCAGCCAGGCGAGCGAGCGGGAGTCGTATACCGGCTGCAGGGCATTGCCTCCTATTGCGTCGGGCAGATGGGCCAACATCGTAGCCGGATCGAGCACGTCCTCGACGAGTTCGGTTTCTTCCCGAAGGAACCGGTTTGGACGTAACCGGGTGGCTACCGCATCGGCCAAAACCGCCAGTGGGCGCGCTGTGAACGTCAGAGGAAGAGG